>Ga0326763_1000083_pt1 | contig 34736 bp, 37 predicted proteins | sample NORPS_P_FD_207671 | JGI IMG/M metagenome (GOLD analysis project Ga0326763, IMG submission 207671) | Hot spring water microbial communities from Norris Geyser Basin, Yellowstone National Park, WY, United States - NOR.PS_P | ecosystem: Environmental > Aquatic > Thermal springs > Unclassified...
TGGTGGAGATTGCAGCCATCCAAGGCTCGGTCTGCGCGAAGAAGCTGGCGAAATTGACGATCCCGAACAGGTTCACCCCGGCTGCGAACATCTGCGGATATTCGGTGACGCCCGCCATCACCATGTAGCCGCCATAGCTGCCGCCCATGATGCCCAGCCGATTCGGATCGGCAATCCCCATCGCAATGAGCGCGTCGGTGCTCGCCTTGATGTCGTCAATGCTGTTCCAGCGCTTCGCGCCGTCGTCCATCGCCATGAACGCCTTGCCGAAACCCGACGAGCCGCGGACGTTGGGCGCGAAGACCGCGATGCCGTTGGCAGCCAGCGCCTGCGCGTCGGGGCTTAGCGTCGGCCGCGCCTGGCCCTCGGGCCCGCCATGATAGTTGAACACCACCGCCATCGGCCCCGTCGCGCTGCGCGGGCGATAGAGCCAGCCGCTGAGCGGAGTGCCGTCTTCGGCCTGGTAGCGGATCAGCTCGGGGCGGATCAGCTCTGCCAGGTTGACGCCGTCGTGGCGGCTTTCAGTGACGCGCTTGACCGCCCCGCTCGCCACATCGACCAGGTAGATGTCGGCGGTTGCGTTCGCGCTGCTGCCCGTGATGGCGAGCGTCCGGCCGTCGCGGCTGAACTCCGAGAGGGAGACGATATCGACCGGCAGACGGACCGGGCGGCTTCTGCCTGTGCGCGGATCATAGAGCGCGAGTTCGCTGCGTCCGTTTGCGTTCCACAGCAGCGCGAGCGAGCGGCCGTCGTCACTCAGCACCAGGCTGTCCGCGACCGCGTCCTCGCGCGAGGCGAAGTAGTTCACCGGGCTCGGCCTGCCCGCCGCGCTGATCGCGATCGCTCCGAACGCCTGCCGGTCGCGGCCGACGTTTGAGACGACATAGGCCGTGCGCCCGTCGGGCGAGAGCGCAGCCGAGCTGGTTTCGGCCTTGCCATCGTGCGGGGTCAGCAGCTGTTCCGCGCCGGAGTTCAGGAGATGCGCGATCCGCTCCCGCGCCCTCACTCCGCCGTCCGCGCCCCGCGAACCGAGAGCGACCCGCCGTCCGTTCCCCCGTCACCCACCTGCGCGGCCGGGGCCATCATTTCCCACGTGTTCCATTCCTCGATGATCTTCCCGCCCCGGATCACCGCCAAGTTGATGCCCATCATCGTCATCGGCGCGCCGCTCGCGCGGTCGCGCACATGGGCGGTCATGCGCGTGGCCACCCGGTCGCCGTCCGCGAACTGGTCCTCCACGATGAAGCTGTCGGGTGCATAGTCGAATAGCTGGTGGAAATTGAGGATGCTCCGCCGGAACCCAGTCCAGTCGCGCGGGCCCGCCGCGGTATGCCCCACATAGTCGGGCGCGATCAGCGCCACCATCGCCTCCAGGTCGGCCCGCGCATAAAGTTCTACCAGCCGCCGGAACACCGCTTTCTTCGCTTCCGGCGTGTCGTCACCCGCCTCGTCCCGCATCTCCTGCCTCTTGCCTGCCATGCCGCCCTGCCTCAGCCCGCGCGCGCCGCGCCGCCCTGACGCCCATTACGCGTCTTCAGGCGCACTCACCAGGCCCGCGTTACCGACCCCAGCTCCACCGCAAGATCCAGCGTTTCCGTACACGGCGCAAAATCGAAAACATGTGCGGCCGTCTCAAGGACTGGCGCCGCGTCCACCCGCTACGATCGCTGCGCACACAGCTTCTTATCGGCCATCTGCATCGCCGCAACCGTCATCTGCTGGCTCGGTCAATGACTCCTCAGCCTAGTTCTCCAAGCTCCGCATCAGCTTGGCGACGCTTCCGTCCAGCTCCCGGTCGGTCGCTCGAAGTTCTTCGATCCGCCGCACCGCGTGCAGCACCGTCGTATGGTCCTTGCCGCCGAACCGGCGCCCGATCTCGGGCAGGCTGCGCTGCGTCATCTTCTTGGCGACATACATCGCCACCTGGCGCGGGCGGGCGATATCGCGCGCGCGCGAGGGCGAGAGCAGGTCGCTCACCTTCAGGCCGAACTGGTCGGCGGTGCGGCGGATGATTTCGTCGACCGTCAGCCGCCGATCGTGCGCGCGCAGCTGGTCGGCGAGCACGATCGACGCGAAATCAATCGTGATCGGGGTCCCGCGCATCTCGGCGCAGACGACGACCCGGTTCAGCGCACCCTCCAGCTCGCGCACGTTCGAGCTGATGCGCCGCGCGAGGAACTTCATCACGTCGTCGGGCACCGCCGGACCACCGATGTCGGCGAGCTTGGCATGAAGGATGTTCAACCGCAGCTCGTAATCCGCCGGGCCGATGTCGGCCACGAGGCCACCCGCCAGCCGCGACAGGATGCGGTCCTGGATGTTGAGCAGATCGCGCGGCGGACGGTCTGCCGAAATGACGATGCGGCGGCCCGCGGTCATCAGCTCGTTCAACGTATGGAAGAACTCGTCCTGCGTCTTTTCCTTGCCGGCGATGAACTGCACGTCGTCGATCATCAGCAGATCAAGCCCGCGCATCCGCTGCTTGAAGCCGTCCATGTCGTCGCTGCGCAGCGCCGAGCGGAACTCCACCATGAACTTCTCGGCGGACAGATAGGCGATGCGCGCATTGAGATTGCGCGCGCGCACGTCGTGGCCGATCGCCTGCATCAGGTGGGTCTTGCCGAGCCCGGTGCAGCTGTGGAGGAACAGCAGGTTGAGGCCAGGCAGCGCGCCCTCGGCGAGCTTCCTGGCGGCGCCCCAGGCGATCTCGTTCGAGGTGCCGAGGATGAAGCTGTCGAAGCGGAAGCGCGGCTCCAGCGTCGCCCCCGTGTCGGCCAGCGCGACCGCGCCGGGGAAGGGGATCGGATCGCCGGGCGCGAGGCCGGCGGGCGCGACGACGAGCCGGACGTGGCGCACGCCCTCGCCCCGCACGGCCCACAGGCTGCGCAAGCGGCCCGCGAAATTGTCGCGGACATAGTCGCAGGTGAACTTCGTCTCCAGCGCCAGCACCGCCTCGCCGTGCTCGACACGGAGCAGGCGGATCGGCTTCAGCCAGCTGGTGAAGGTACGCTCGCCGAACTCGGATTGCAGCTCAGAGCGGATCGCGGCCCACGCTGCCTCGTGCGGCTCGGACGGCTGGCTGGCAGTGCGCGCGGTGGCGGGGGTGTTCGGCATGGGGCGTGTGCTCGACTGACAGGGCCACAGCCTCTGCCCCGCACCGGAGCCAGAGTGAAGCAGCGAATGGGATGGAAAGCGGCGCCGCAGCGGCGGGCGGTGGTGGCTGGAGCGGCTGCGCTAACCGCGCGACCGCGCTCCGGATCCGCGAAGGCCTGCTGGATCGCGCATCACACACCGCCAGCAACTCATGCCCGGCAGTACAGGTCGTGAACAGTCAACCAACATCCGTCCCACAATCACCAGCCCCTCCAAACAGCTCGTCCCAAGGCCAGATTTATCCGCGCACAGACCAGGCATAATCTGCCCACGGCCTGCACTATTGCGATCAATCTTCTATTGAAACCGGGAGCTGCTCGCCCCGCGGTGTGACGTCAATCTATGCTCGCCGATGAACCGGCTGCAAGCAGGATATTGTGGGATGGACGAAAGAACCCGGCTTGACATGGAAGTCCGGGGATTCCGCCGGGAAGGCGCGGAAACGCGCGGATTATGAACCATTAATGACGAAACGAATCGCGACGACCCGTCATCGCTCCGTCACATCGACGCAACAAAAAGGCGGCCGCTTTGGCCGCCTTTTCGCGTGGTTACCGGGCCGGTTTTGAGCGGCGGTCTAGCTGATCGCAGACAGGCGCTTTGTCAGCCGCGAAATCTTACGCGCGGCGGTGTTCTTATGGATCACACCGCGCGCCACACCGCGCATCAGCTCCGACTCGGCCGCCTTCAGTGCCACAGCCGCGGGATCCTTCGCTCCGCCTTCCAGTGCCGACTCGGCCTTGCGGACGAATGTGCGGATGCGGCTGACGCGCGCGCCGTTGATCTCGGCGCGGCGGTCATTGCGGCGGATGCGCTTGCGGGCTTGCGGAGTGTTCGCCATCTAAAAACCTGTCAGCCTTCTGTCGTGAAGCCGCGCGGGCTCCGGCGCCGCCGAGGGCACCCCGCGCAAACCGCGCCACTAGCCGCAGCGCGTGCGATGCGTCAACCCGCGTCGCCCCGACGCCGCAGCCCTCTTGCCCAAACGCAGCCGCCGCAGCACGAGAACGCCCATGCCAAAACCCGTCCGCACCGCCGTTTTCCCCGTAGCCGGCATGGGCACGCGCTTCCTCCCCGCCACCAAGGTGGTGCCGAAGGAACTACTGCCCGTCGTCGACAAACCGCTGATCCAGTACGCCGTCGAGGAAGCCTTCGCGGCCGGAATCGAGCGGATCGTGTTCGTGACCGCGCGCGGCAAGACCGCGCTCGAGGACCATTTCGATCTGCATTATGAGATGCGCGCGACGCTGGAGGCGCGCAACAAGACCGCGCAGCTGGCGGATCTCGACTCAGCGACCGTGACGCCTGCGGGCCGCATCCTCTCGGTCCGCCAGATGGAGCCGCTTGGGCTGGGCCATGCCGTCTGGTGCGCGCGCGCGGTCGTCGGGAACGAACCTTTCGCCGTCATCCTGCCCGACGATCTTGTGCAGGCGGACACGCCGTGCCTGAAGCAGATGGTCGACCTCTATGCCGAAGTCGGCGGCAATCTCGTCGCGGTCGAAGAGGTGCCCCACGAGCACACCAACCGCTACGGCGTGCTGACCCCCGGCGAGACGCGGGGCGCGCTGACCGAAGTGCGCGGACTTGTCGAGAAGCCGAAGCCGGAGGAAGCGCCGTCGCGGCTCGCGGTCATCGGCCGCTATATCCTGCAGCCTGAGGTGATGGATCTGCTGGCCGAGGGGCGGCGCGGCGCGGGCGGCGAGATCCAGCTGACCGACGCGATGGCGGGGTTGATCGGCCGCCAGCCGTTCCATGGCGTTGCGTTCAGGGGTCGCCGCTTCGATTGCGGCGACAAGGCCGGGCACCTCACAGCCAACATCGCCTACGCGCTCGCCCGGCCCGATACCGCTCCGGCGGTGCGCGCGTTCCTGAGCGGACTGGACGGGTTCCGCGTTTAGGACGACGGGCGCCGCGTGGCCTTCGGCGGCGCGCGACGCTAGAAGGGACCGTGCAAGCACGTGGGAGGTCGAGCGATGGCGACAGCACTGCAAATGCCGCCGGTGCGCGCGCAGGTGAGCGCGGCGGAATGGGCGCTGCGGCAGGATCTGGCGTGCGCCTACCGGCTGGTCGCGAGCCTCGGCTGGGACGACCTCAACTTCACGCACATCTCGGCGCGCGTGCCCGGTGAGGCGGCGTTCCTGCTCAACCCCTACGATCTGGGGTTCGAGGAGATCACCGCGTCAAGCCTCATCAAGCTGGATTTCAATGGCCGCGTGCTGATCGACAACGGCATGGGAATGAACCAGGCGGGCTTCACGATCCACTCGGCGCTGCTGAGCGGGCGCGCCGACGTGAACGCGGTCATCCACCTGCACACGATCGCGGGCACCGCGGTCAGCATGATGGCGTGCGGGCTACTTCCGGCCAGCCAGGCTGCGGCGAGCGTCACGCACGAACTCGCCTACCACGACTATGAAGGGATCGCGGTCGATCTCGACGAACGCGAGCGGCTGATCGAGCATATGGGCGCGGCGAACGTGATGATCCTGCGCAACCACGGCACGCTGGCGGTGGGCGGCACCATTCCCGAGGCGTTCACGCGCATCTATTTCCTGGAGCGCGCGTGCGAGATGCAGGTGGCGGCGCTGTCGAGCGTGGGGCGCGAAGGGCTGGTCACGCCGGCCGACGCGGCGACGCGGCAGGTTGGAGAGGTCAACGACCGCATGGGTGCGATGGTCGCCAACCGCATCGTCTGGCCGCTGATGCGCCGGAGGATGGAGCGGCTGGACGCAGGGTTTCTGGAGTAGCGGGAGCGCGGCACATCACCCTTCTCCCCGCGGGGGAGAAACTAACGCAGCCTGAGGCGCCAAGGCGCCTGCGGAGCTTGGAGAGGATGGAGCCCCCGCCACCATCCAGGCAGCGCCCTGCCGGCCCATCCCCCTGTCGGGGACAGCGTTCAACCCCCCGTCGGCGCTGGCGCACCGCCACCTCCCCGTGCCCGGGAGGGACGTTCGTTACCACCAGCGTTCGGGCAGCTGCGTCCGGCCCGCGGCGCGTTCCAGCGCTGCCGCCGCGTTCAGCACCCCCGCTTCGTCGAGCGCGGGGCCGATCACCTGCAGGCCCAGCGGCAGGCCGTCATCGGACAGGCCAGCGGGCACGCTCGCAGCCGGCAGCCCCGCAAGCGAGGAGGGCACGGTGAAGACGTCGTTCAAATACATCGCGAGCGGGTCGGCGCTCTTGTCGCCCAACCGAAAGGCGGCGCTGGGCGCGGTGGGCGTCAGCAGCAGGTCGCACTGATCCCATGCACGCTCGAAGTCGCGCGTGATGAGCGCGCGGATCTTCTGCGCCTGAAGATAGTAGGCGTCATAATAGCCTGCGCTCAGCACGTAGGTGCCGATCATGATCCGGCGCTTCACCTCGCGGCCGAAGCCTTCGGCGCGCGTCGCTTCGTACATCTCGATGAGCGATGCGCCGGCCGGCACTTCGGCGCGGCGGCCATAGCGGACGCCGTCATAGCGTGCGAGGTTCGACGACGCCTCGGCGGGGGCGATGATATAGTAGGCGGGCAGCGCGTACTTCGTATGCGGCAGGCTGACCTCGACGATCTCGGCGCCCGCGTCGCGCAGCTGCTCGGCCCCCAGCCGCCACAGCCGGTCGATCTCGTGCGGCATGCCGTCCACGCGATATTCGCGTGGAATGCCAACGCGGCGCCCACGAAGATCGCCGACGCACGCACCCTCCAGGTCGCCCACCGGCAGGTCGAGCGAAGTCGAGTCCTTCGGGTCGTATCCGCTCATCGACTGCAGCAGGATCGCCGCGTCCTCGACCGTGCGCGCCATCGGCCCCGCCTGGTCGAGCGACGACGCGAACGCGACCACGCCCCAGCGCGAGCAGCGGCCGTAGGTGGGTTTGATGCCGACGATCCCGACGAACGCCGCCGGCTGGCGGATCGAGCCGCCGGTGTCGGTTCCCGTCGCGCCGGCAGCGATCCGCGCGGAGACCGCGGCTGCCGAGCCGCCGCTCGATCCCCCCGGGGTGAGCGGAGCGTTGCTCCCACGCGAGCGCCAGGGCGAGAGCACCGGCCCGAATGCGGAGGTCTCGTTCGACGAGCCCATCGCGAACTCGTCCATGTTGAGCTTGCCGAGGAAGACCGCGCCGTCGCGCTTCAGATGCGCGGTGACGGAGCTTTCATAAGGCGGCCTGAAGCCCTGCAGGATGCGGCTGCCGGCAGTGGTCTGAACGCCCTCGACCGCGAACAGGTCCTTGATTCCCAGCGGCACGCCCGCGAGCGGCCCGGCCTCGCCCGCTGCCAGCGCTGCGTCGGCTGCGTCGGCGCGCTCCAGCGCCGCCTCGGGCGTTTCGACGACATAGGCGTTGAGCGGCCGCGCAGCCTCGACCGCCGAGACATATTCGCCTGCTACTTCGCGCGCGGAAAAGCGGCGCGCGTGCAAGCCATCGCGCAGTTCGGCGATGGTAAGATCGGTGAGGCCCGGCACTAGTCGATCACCTTGGGCACGCCGAAAAAGCCGTGCACCGCAGCGGGCGCGTTCATGAGGACCTTCTCCGGATAGCCGCCATCAGTCACCGCATCCTCGCGCCAGCGCAGCTTCAGCGGCAGCACGCTCGTCATCGGCTCGATACCGGTGACGTCGACCTCGCTCAGCTGCTCGATCCAGCCGAGAATGCCGTTCAGTTCGGCGGTCAGCGGCTCCACCTCGGAGTCGCTGACGCGAAGCCGCGCGAGATGCGCGATGCGCCGGACGGTCGTTCGATCAACAGACATGGGCACCGGTTAGCCGCCGCGGCCCGCCGCCGCAACGCGCGGGGCGACACGCGCCAGCGTAGCCGCTATCCGGCCAACCGCGCCGCCTCTGCTCGCGCCAACATGACCGCGTCGTCATCGTGCGACGCGCAACCGCCGCATTGGCGTCCGCGTCATAGGGGCTTAGGTGAAGCGAGAAGTACGACATCAGGACACAGGACGGACCCCGGCAGTGCAACAAACACAATCCCGCAGCGTCGCGGGCCGCGACGCGCGGGATCTGACGCAGGGGCCGATCGGCCGTACGCTGCTGACCTTCGCGCTGCCCGTCATCGGTGGCAACCTGCTGCAGTCGCTCAACGCCACGATCAACTCAATCTGGGTCGGGCGTCTGCTCGGTGACGTTGCGCTGGCGGCGACGGGCAATGCCAACCAGATTTTCTTTCTGCTGCTGTCGGCGGGGATCGGCTTCGGCATGGCCGCCACGATTCTGATCGGCCAGGCGCTGGGCCGCCGCGACCTCGACTCCGCGAAGGCGATCGTGGGAGCGACCGCTGCGTTTTTCACGGTCATCGCGATTGTGATCGGACTCGGCGGAGCAGCGCTGACGACGCCGCTACTGCACGCGATGGGTACGCCTGCCGCAGTGCTGCCGCTGGCGCGCGATTATCTGCGCGTGATCTTCCTGGCGATGCCGATCCTCTATTTGAACGTGTTTGCGGGTATGGCGCTGCGCGGGGCGGGGGACAGCAAAACGCCGTTCCGCTTCATGCTGGTCGGCGCGGTGCTGGATGTGCTTTGCAACCCGCTGTTGATCCACGGCTGGGGGCCGATTCCTGCGTTAGGCATCATGGGCGCGGCCTTGTCGACGCTCATTTCGCAGACGATCGCGTTCGTGGCGCTGCTCGTTCATCTCGCGCGGCGCCAGTCGCCGCTGCTGCTGCGCGGCGCTGACCGCAAGCTCATCAAGCTTGGCGGGCGGATCATCCGCACGATCGTGTTCATGGGCGTGCCGATGGGGCTGCAGATGATCGTCGTGTCGCTGTCGGGCATCACGATGATTTCGGTCGCCAATCAATATGGCGTGTCGCTGGTTGCGGGCTACAACGTCGCGATCACGCTGTGGGCCTATGTGCAGATGCCTGCGATGGCGGTCGGCGCGGCGTCGTCCAGCTTCGCTGCGCAGAATATTGGCGCCAGGCGCTGGGATCGGGTGGACCAGATTGCGCTCAAGGGCTCGCTGCTGGCTGCGGCGCTGACGCTCATGGGCATCGTCTTCGTGCTGGCGTTCGAGCATCCGCTGATCAAGCTGTTCCTCCCCGACGATGCGCGTGCGCTGGCGGTGGCCGAGCGCGTCAACATGATCGGCCTGTGGGGCTGGCTGTTCTTTGGCGCGATGATGGTGCTGGGCAGCGTCGTGCGCGCGGCGGGCGCGGTGTGGCCGCCGCTGATCATCGTGACGTTGAGCCTGATGATCCTGCGCATCCCCTTCGTGCTGTGGGCGCAGACGGGTCTGGGCCTTGGCGCCGATGCGATCTGGTGGAGTTCCAGCGGATCACTCGCCATGGGGCTGCTGCTCAGCTGGCTCTATTACCGCTTCGGCAATTGGCGGAACGCGAAGGTGCGGACCCAGTTCGGCGCCGCCCGCCCGCCTGCCACCGAGGCGCAGCCCGCGCACTGAGGGTGGCGCCGCGCGCCGGCGGCGGCTAACCCGCGGGGCGTGACTGCAACGATCATCGACGGCCGCGCCGTGGCGGCAGCGCTGCGCGCCGAGGTGGCGGTGCGCGCGGCTGCCTTCACCGCGCGTCATGGGCGGCCGCCGGGGCTGGCGACGGTGCTGGCGGGCGACGATCCGGCAAGCCACGTCTATGTGCGATCGAAGCGCAAGCAGGCGGTCGCGGCGGGCTTGGCCGACATCCACCGCAGCCTCCCGGCCGATGTGCCCGAGGCCGAGCTGCTCGCCGAGGTCGAGCGGTTGAATGGGGACGAGGCGGTCGACGGCATCCTGGTGCAGCTGCCGCTGCCGCCGCAGGTCGACGCGAGCCGCGTGCTGGCGCTGATCGATCCGGCGAAGGACGTCGACGGGCTGACCGCGGTGTCGGCCGGCCGGCTGGCGAGCGGGCAGCCGGGCCTCAGCCCCTGCACGCCATCGGGCTGCATGAAGCTGCTCGGCCACGCGGCCGTGCCGGTGGCGGGTGCGCGGGCAGTGGTGATCGGGCGATCGAACCTCGTCGGCCGGCCGGTGGCGCAGTTGCTGCTGCTGGCCGACGCGACGGTCACGATCGCGCACAGCCGAACGCGTGACCTAGCGGGGTTGTGCGCCGAGGCCGACATCCTGATCGCAGCCGTCGGCCGCCCCGGGCTGGTGCGCAGCGCCTGGGTGAAGGCCGGTGCAGCGGTGATCGACGTCGGCATCAACCGCCTGCCCGATGGGCGGCTGACCGGTGACGTCGCCTTCGCCGAGGTCGCCGAGCGCGCGGGGTGGATCACGCCGGTGCCGGGCGGGGTCGGCCCGATGACGATCGCCTGCCTGCTGGAGAACACCGTGATCGCCGCCGAAGCGCGGGCGCGCACGTGACCGGAGCGAGCGCGGTCGATCTGTTCGTTTCGGCTTTCGCTACGCTGTTCGTGGTGATCGACCCGCCCGGCTGCGCGCCCATCTTCGCATCGCTGACGGCGGGCGCGTCGGCCGTGCACCGGCGCGCGATGGCGATCCGGTCGGTGCTGACCGCGACCGCGGTGCTGTTGTTCTTCGCTCTGCTGGGCGAGGATCTGCTCGGCGCGCTCGGCATCAGCATGGACGCCTTCCGCATCGCGGGCGGGCTGCTGCTGTTCGTGATCGCGGCCGAGATGGTGAATGAGAAGCGCACCGAGCGGCGCGAGGCGCGGGCCGAGGAGGTGAACGCCGACGCTGAGGCACGCGGCATCTCGCCCGACGAGGAGGACATATCGGTGTTCCCGATGGCGATCCCGATGATCGCCGGGCCGGGGTCGATCGCGTCGGTCATGCTGCTCAACGCCCGCGCGCATGGGCTGGAAGCGCACGGCATCGTGCTTGGAGCGATGCTGGCGGTGATGGCGCTGACGCTCGTCTCGCTGCTCGCAGCCGGGCCGCTGATGCGACTGGTTGGAGCGAAGATCGAGGCGATGGTGACGCGCGTGCTGGGCGTGATCCTCTGTGCGCTCGCAGCCCAGTTCGTCGTCGACGGCGTGAAGGGCGCGTTCGGGCTGTAGCGGCCCCGCGCTACTCGCCGCCAGCGAGCTGGTCGCGCAGCTCCATCATCGCAAGCGCAGCTCGCGCCGCGCCGCCGCCCTTGTCGCTGCCGCCCTCGGCAAGCCCACGCGCGCGGACCAGCGCCTGCTCTTCAGACTCGACGGTCAGCACGCCATTGCCGATCGCCAGCCCGTCGAGCGTCAGCGTCATGATCCCGCGCGCGCTTTCGTTCGCGACGACTTCGAAATGATAGGTCTCGCCGCGGATGACGCAGCCGAGCGCGACATAGGCATCGAAGAGCTCGCTCGCATCGGCGACCGCGATCGCGCCGGGCAGTTCGAGAGCGCCGGGCACCGTCACCGTTTCGTGGGTAGCGCCCGCTGCGTCGAGCGCGGCGCGCGCGCCTGCCAGCAGCAAGTCAGCGACGTGGTCGTAGAAGCGTGCCTCGGCGATCAGAACGTGCATCAGTCGGTCAACTCCACGATTTCGACCGCCGTGTTGAACGGCAGCGCGGCCATGCCAACTGCCGATCGCGGCGCCTTGCCGCCCTCGCCGAACGCGACGACCATCAGGTCAGAAAACCCGTTGATGACCGTCGGCTGGTCGCCGAACTCGGGCGCGCTGTTGACCATGCCGAGAACGCGCACGAAGCGCTTCACCCTGGCGAGATTACCCGTCGCGGCCTTGATCGTCGCGAGCATGCACAGCCCGACATTCTCGGCCGACTTGCGCCCCTGCTCAATGGTCAGATCGCGCCCCAGCCTGCCCTTTGCGGCGTTCGCCGAATCGCATTCACCGTGGCCGGACAGGAACAGCAGCTTCCCCGTGCGCACGCTCGTCACATAGGTGGCGACGGGCTTGGGCGGAGCGGGCAGCGTGAAGCCACTGGCCGCCAGCCGCTCCTCGGGCGTCGCAGCCTGCGCCGGAGCGGCAGCCAGCAGCAGCGCCGCCCCGAGCGCGAGGCGGGTCACTCGCCGCCCGCCTTTGCCGTTCCGCTTGCCGACGAGTGTGTGAGCCCGGTCCAGTAGCCCGCGAACGCCCAGAGGTCCGCCGTCTCGTCGATGATCTTCTCGGTTGGCTTGCCGCTGCCGTGGCCCGCGCGGGTTTCGATGCGGATCAGATGCGGCTTGTCGCCAACCTGTGCGGCCTGGAGCGCTGCCGCGTATTTGAAGCTGTGGCCGGGAACGACGCGGTCGTCGGTGTCGGCGGTCGTCACCAGGATCGCCGGATAGTCCCGCCCGCCCTTGATGTTGTGATAGGGCGAGTAGCCGCGCAGATAGCTGAAATATTTGGGATCGTTGGGGTCGCCGTAATCATCGGTCCAGTAGCGTCCGGCGGTGAACTGGTTATAGCGCAGCATGTCCATGACGCCGACAGCTGGCAGCGCCGCGGCGAACAGATCGGGCCGCTGGTTGACGACCGCGCCGATCAGCAGCCCGCCATTCGATCCACCCTGCACCGCCAGCTGTTTCGGCGTGGTGACGCCCGACGTCATCAGATGCTCGGCCGCGGCGATGAAGTCATCGAACACGTTCTGCTTGTTCAGCATTTTGCCCGCGTCGTGCCAGCTCTTGCCGTACTCGCCACCGCCGCGAAGGTTCGCCTGCGCGTAGACCCCGCCCATTTCCAGCCACGCCAGGCGTGATGCCGAGAAGCCGGGGGTCAGGCTGATGTTGAACCCGCCATAGCCATAGAGCAGCGTCGGGGCCGGCGTCTTCACCCCCGCCTTGCGCACCACGAACATCGGCACGCGCGTGCCGTCCTTCGATCGGTAGAACTGCTGCTCCACCTGATATTGCTTCGGATCGAAGCCGACCTTCGGCGCCTTGAAGACGCTGCTGCTGTTGCTGGCGGCGTCGTAGCGGAAGATGGTCGTGGGATAATTGAAGCTAGTGAAGGCGAAGAACGTCTCCGGATCGCTGTCCTCGCCGCTAAACCCTGCGACTGCGCCGATGCCGGGCAGCTTCAGCTCGCGCTCGCCCTTGCCGCCGACGTCATAGCTGCGGACGATGTTCTTCGCGTCTTCCAGATAGACCGTCACAAGGCGGCCGCCGATCAGGCTGGCGTTTTCCAGCACCCCCTGGCGCTGGGGCACCAGCTCGGTCAGCGCCGCGCCCTTATCGGGCTCGACGCTCACCAGCCGATAGCGCGGCGCATCGCGGTTGGTCACGAAATAGAGCGTGCCACCGCGCGAGCCAACGAGGTTCCAGCTATAGTCCAGCCCCTTGAACAGCGTCTGCGGCGTGGCGCCCGGCTTCGTCAGGTCGAGCGTCGTCACCTCGAAGCGGTCGTCGGTGCCTTCGCTCGTCGTGATGACCAGCCAGCGGCCGTCGTCGGTGATCTCCGCGCTGTGGTTCCAGGTGGGCTTGGCCGGAGTGGAGTAGATCAACCGGTCCTCGCCTTGCGGCGAGCCGAGCCGGTGGAAGTAGATCGCGCCGTTGAGGTTCGTCGACTGGTATATCTTGTCGGCAGGTGGCTCGGGAAAACGCGAATAGTAGAAGCCCGATCCGTCCTTCGCCCAGGCGATGCCGGAGAACTTCACCCATTTCAGCTCGTCGCCAAGCATCTGGCCGCTGTCGACATCGAGGACCTTGACCGTGCGCCAGTCGGTGCCGCCGTCCTGGATGGTGTAGGCCAGCCGCTTGCCGTCCTTACTTGGCCGCCATTCGGCGAGCGCGGTGGCGCCGTCCTTGCTCCAGCCGTTGGGATCGATCAGCACCCGGGGCGAGCCGTCCAGCCGATCCTGCACATAGAGCACCGACTGGTTCTGCAGGCCCGAATTGCGCGTGAAGAAATAGCGCCCGCCTTCTTTCCGCGGCGGCGAGTAGCGCTCGTAATCGAACAGCTGCTTCAGCCGAGCCTTGATCGCGTCGCGCTGCGGCAGGCTGGCCAGATACTGCGAGGTGACCGCGTTCTCGGCATCGACCCACGCCTTCACCTTGGCGTCCGTGCGGACGTCGTTCTCCAGCCAGCGATAGGGATCCGGCACCGGCTGGCCCGCGATTGTGTCGACGGTCGGCCCGCGCTCGGCGGGCGGGTAGGCGGGGGCTGCAGCGAGCGCACTCGCGGACAGGGTCAGGGCAGCACTCATCAAAAGCCACGCGGATCGCATCGGGTCCCTCCTCTTGTGGGGCAGCGTCTAGGGCTGCGGCAGGCTGCCCTCAAGAGATAGCTCGCTCCTCGACGACGTTGAGGCCGTAAGCGTCGAGGCCGACGATGGCGCGGTGGGTGTTGGTCAACAGCACCATATCGTGCACGCCGAGATCGGCGAGAATCTGTGCGCCGACGCCGTAATCGCGCAGCGTCGCCGCTTGAGGGTCCCAGTCCTGGCCGAGCAGCTGGCGGCTGAGGACGTTGGGGCTGGTATCGCGGATCAGCACGACGACGCCTGCGCCCGCCGCGCCGATCATTTCCATTGCGCGGTGGAGCACGCCCGAGCGGCCCGTGTCCTCGCCCAGGAAATCGTGGAACAGGCTGACCGCGTGCATCCGCACCAGCGTCGGCTGATCGGGGCGGATGTCGCCCTTGGTGAGCGCGAGATGCTCGGCATATTCGGCGCGGTTGACGTAGAGCCGCGCCAGCCAGTCGCCGCCATAGCGCGAGGCGAGCGGTCGGGAGCCGATGCAGTCGATGAGGCGGTCGTGCTTCAGGCGATAGGCGATCAGGTCGCGGATCGTGCCGATTTTCAGGCCATGCTCGCGCGCGAAGGGGATCAGGTCGTCCATGCGCGCCATGCGGCCGTCGTCGCGCATGATCTCGCAGATGACGCCCGCCGGGTTGAGCCCCGCGAGCCGCGCCATATCGACCGACGCCTCGGTATGCCCGGCGCGGACCAGCACGCCGCCGTCACGGGCGACGAGCGGGAAGACGTGGCCGGGAGTAACGATGGCGTCGGGACCCTTCGCTGCGTCGATGGCGACCGCGATGGTGCGCGCGCGGTCGTGGGCGGAGATGCCCGTCGTGACGCCGTCCTTCGCCTCGATGCTGACGGTAAACGCAGTCGCGTGGCGCGTGCGGTTGTTCTGGCTCATCAGCGGCAGGCCGAGCGCTTCGACGCGCGCGCGGGTCATCGCGAGGCAGATCAGCCCGCGCCCGTGGCGCGCCATGAAGTTGATCGCGTCGGGCGTCGCCATCTGTGCCGGGATGACGAGGTCGCCCTCGTTCTCGCGGTCCTCGTCGTCGACCAGGATGAACATGCGCCCGTTGCGGGCGTCCTCGATGATGTCCTCGATCGCCGCGACGCTCATACCACGCGGGCTTCCAGCAAGCGGGCGAGATACCGCGACAGGATGTCGATCTCCAGGTTCACGTGCGACCCCGGGGCGAGTGCTTCGAGCGTCGTATGGGTGCGGGTGTGCGGGATGATGTTCACTCCGAAGCCAGTGTGGCGCCCATCGTCGCTGACCTCGTTCACCGTCAGCGACACGCCGTCGACGGTGATCGAGCCCTTGGGCGCGATGTTGGGCGCGAGCGCGCGCGGGACCACGATGGTGACGCGGTGGCTGGCGCCGTCGGGGGCGATTGCAAGCACCTCGCCAACGCCGTCGACATGGCCGGTGACGATGTGGCCGCCAAGCTCGTCGCCGACGCGCAGCGCGCGTTCAAGATTGAGGCGCGCGCCCTCGCGCCAGCGATCGGGTGCGGTGCGCGCGCGCGTCTCGGCCGAAACCTGCACCGCGAACCAGCCCGGACCGCGATCGACGACCGTCAGGCATACGCCCGAGCAGGCGATCGACGCGCCGAGCGCGATGGCGGCCGTATCGTAGGCCGTCTCGATCTCAATGCGGCTGTCCGGCGGCGGTGCGACCAAGCGGATGCGGCCGACATCGGTGACGATCCCTGTGAACATGCGGCCCCGCCTAGCAGCGCTGCGGACCGGCGTCAGCGGGCAGCCGCGGCGAGCAATGCCGCAGGTATGATGGCTCCCGCCGCGAGCAGCGACCAAGCGAGCCGCCGATTACGCGCGTGCGCAACGCCCACCCAAGCGCCCAGCACCGTGGTGACGAACAGTCCGAGCGAACCCAGCACGAAGAACGCTTTCAGCGCGGTGACCGCAACGCCGTCGCGCCGAGACTCCCGGCCCGCTGCGGCGCGCGGCGCTGCGGCCGAGCGCTGCTTTGCAGCGTCGCCGCGCGGTCTCGGCAGCGCCAGGCGGGCGTTCTTGTGCAGGCTGCCGAGCCGCTGGATCAGCGCAGGCGGCTGCGGCTCGCCGGGTCGCGCTTCGTTCAGCCGAAACACCATGATGCCGCCCGAAAGCGCAAACACCAGCAGCATCGGGGCGAACAGCAGGCTGAAATAACGATGCCAGTCGCGCAGCCATTTCTGGCGCGCCGCGGAAGGGGAGAGGACCATAGAGCCATCTGGCGAACATGGGATTGCGATGCAATCGCAAAATTGCAAACTAGCGCACGCGCTCGTACACCTCCCGCAGATCGGGTCCCAGCGCCTCGACATGCGTGCGGCGCCAGCGATTGTGGAGCTCGCTCAGATGCTGCGCGCCGATGAGGCCGGTTGCCGGCAAGCCGTCGTTGCCGACGAGAATCGGCGCGCGGTAGATCATCAGCCGGTCGACGCGGTCGGCCTTCAGGAAGGCGGTCGCGGCCTGCATCCCGCCCTCCAGCAGCGCGTCGTTGACCTTCAGCCGGTCGATCGCCTGCGGGCTGGCGAGGATGAGCGGATCGCGCGCGGCGAGCTTGTGGTGCGGGGGCACGCGGTCGAGCGTGGCGGTGAGGACGATCGGGCGCGGCGAGCGGTGCTCGTGGCCGGGTACGCGCACCGTCAGCGCGGGATCGTCGGCCTCAAGCGTGCCGCGGCCGACGATGATCATGTCCGCCCGCGCCCGCTCCATGTGCGCGTGGATGCGCGCGGCTTCGCTGGTCAGCCATTGCGATTCGCCCGAGCCGAGCGCGATGCGCCCGTCGATCGACAGCGCGAACTTACCCGTCACGCGCGGACGGCCGTGGACGAGCCGGAACTCCCAGCCCGCGGTGATCGGCGCGGCCTCTTCCGCCATCAGCCCGACTTCGACCGCGATCCCGGCGCGCTCAAGCAGCTTGGCGCCTTCGGCATGGTTGCGCTCGGACGGATCGAGCCGGGCGATGACCACGCGCGCTACGCCCGCCTCCGCCAATCCCGCCGCGCAGGGCGGGCCGCGGTCGGAGTGGTGCGCGCAGGGCTCCATCGTCACATAGGCAGTCGCGCCCCGCGCGTTGCCGCCAGCCTTCTGCAAGGCGGCCTGCTCGGCATGCGGGCGGCCCCCGGGGGCGGTCGCTGCTTCGGCGATCACGCGCCCGTCCTGCGCCAACACGCAGCCGACAGCGGGGTTTGGCGCGGTCGAGCCCCATGCGTCTTCGGCGAGGCTGACCGCCCGCGCCATAAGCTGGCGGTCGCGGCGTCCGGTCATCGGGCGCTGGGCGCCCTGGGCGCGGCGAGCGGCACGGAATCGCCCGCGGCGGGCGAGGGCAGGGGGCGCGCTTCGGGCTCGCGCTTGCCGGTCCGCGCGCGCTCGAACGCGGCACTGTCCGGGAAACCCCCGATAAAGCGCACGCGCGACCGAGCCATCGCGTATTCGTAGCCCGATCGCGATTCGAGCAGAAAGCCGGTCATTACCCCCGAAGTGACCAGGATTGATGCAAGCGCGAACCGCCACTGGTCGCGCGTGATCGCTGCCAATCGCTCACGAAGCGTGCGCGGTTCGGGCTTCAGGAATGCCATTGTTGCCGCCTAGATAGCGTCGCCACCGCCACCGCGCGACCCCACGGCTGCGGCGAGCCGCCGCGCCGCGCGCTGGTGGCCGATGAGGGGAAGAAGCGCTGCCATCTCCGGCCCATGCTCGCGGCCGGTGAGCGCGAGGCGCAGCGGCAGGAACAGCGCGCGGCCCTTGCGGCCGGTCTCTGCCTTCAGCGCGGCGGTCCACGCGCCCCAGCTATCCGGGCCGAGCGGGGCGGGTGGGAGGGTGGCGAGCGCGGTGGCGGCGTAGACGGCGTCCTCGGGCGGAAGCGGAGGCGGAGGCAGGTCGCCGTCCAGCACCCGGGCCCATTCGGCCGCCTCGTCGATGCGCGTGAGATTGCCCCGGATCGCCTCCCACGCCGCTGCCCCGATCGCCTCCGGCAAGCGGTGCGCCACCGCCTCGTGCGGCAGATGGTGGATGATCTTCGCGGAGAGCGCCTTCAGCTCCTCCAGGTCGAACCGTGCAGGAGCGCGGCTGAGGCGGCCGAGGTCGAAGCTGGCGATCAGCGGCCCAGGGTCGGTGAACGGCTCGATGGGGTCCGCGCTCCCCAGCCGCGCAAGATAGGCGACGACCGCCATCGGCTCGATCCCCTCCTCGCGGAAGGCCGGCACGCCGAGGCTGCCGAGCCGCTTCGACAGCGCGCCCTCCGCTCCCGTCAGCAGCGCGGCGTGCGCCATCGCCGGGGCGGGCGCGCAGAGCGCCGCGAACATCTGCAGCTGCACCGCGCTGTTGGGCACATGGTCCTCGCCGCGGATGACGTGGGTGATGCCCAGCTCGATGTCGTCCACCACGCTTGGCAGCATGTAGAGCCAGCTGCCGTCCTCGCGCCGGACGACGGGGTCCGACAGGCTGGCGGGATCGACATGCGTGTCGCCGCGGATCAGATCGTCCCAGCGGACGCGCTCGGCGGTGTCCAGCTTGAAGCGCCAGTGCGGTCGGCGGCCCTCGGCCTCCAGCTGCGCCCGGTCGGCGTCGGTCAACTTCAGAGCGGCGCGATCATAGACCGGCGGCAGGCCGCGGCTGTGTTGCAGGCGGCGCTTGAGCTCGAGCTCTTCGGGCGTCTCGTAGGCGGGGTAGGCGCGGCCCGCGGCCGCCAGCCGCGTGAGCGCGGCCTCGTAGCGGGCGAAACGCACCGATTGCTGCGCCTCGCCATCGGGCTGGAGGCCGAGCCAGCCAAGGTCCTCGCGGATCGCCTGCGCGGCCTCGGGCGTCGAGCGGGCCCGGTCGGTATCGTCGAGCCGCAGCAGGAAGCGGCCGCCCAGCGCGCGGGCGAACAGCCAGTTGAGGATTGCGGTGCGAATGTTCCCCGCATGGAGGCGGCCCGATGGAGCCGGGGCGAAACGCGTGGTGACGGTCATGGGTGGGCGCACGCCTTCCCCCGAACCGTCATCCGAACGCAAGCCGGGATCTGAGCGCCGACTTCCAGCCAAGACGCGGGAGGCGGCGCTGGCATGATCGTCAAGAGCACGAGCACCAAGGGGAGGCTTTCGCTGGCGTCAGGCGTGGAGACTGAGGCAAATGGTGCGGCCATAGCGGGAGGGAGACGATGGGCAGCTTCAGCAATCCGTGGAGCAATGAGGGCAGCGGCCGGGCCGGCCCGCGCCAGCAGGACGAGGTGGATTACGCGATCCGCGGCCACGATCTGCAGTTTGTCGAGATCGAGCTCGATCCCGGCGAGGCCGCCGTGGGCGAAGCGGGCGCCTTCGTGTGGAAGGACGCCGCCATCGAGATGTCGACGGTGTTCGGCGATGGCAGCGACAACCAGGGCGGCGGCGGGATCGTCGGCGCGCTGCTGGGCGCAGGCAAGCGGCTGCTGACTGGCGCGTCGCTGTTCACGACGGTGTTCATGAATCGCGGCGTGGGCACGGCGCGCGTGGCCTTTGCCGCGCCCACGCCGGGCGGCATCGTGCCGCTGAAGCTCAGCGACTATGGCGGGCGGATCATCTGCCAGAAGGACAGCTTCCTCGCCGCCGCCAAGGGCGTGACGATCGGCATCGCCTTCCAGCGCCGCATCATGACGGGACTGTTCGGCGGCGAGGGCTTCATCATGCAACAGCTGGACGGCGACGGCATGGTGTTCGTTCACATGGGCGGCACGATCGTCGAGCGCGACCTTGCGCCGGGCGAGACGATCCATGTCGACACCGGCTGCCTCGCCGCGATGACCGCGACGATCGACTATGACATCGAGACGGTGCGCGGCGTGCGGTCGATCCTGTTCTCAGGCGAGGGCCTGTTCTTCGCCCGCCTGACCGGCCCCGGCAGCGTGTGGCTGCAATCGCTGCCCTTCTCGCGGCTGGCGGGCCGCGTGCTGGCGGTGGCGCGCGGCGGCAGCAAGGGCGCCGACCAGAGCAGCCCGCTCGGGTTGCTCGGCGATATCCTCGACGGCGACCGGTAAGACGGAAGCGCCGCGTTCACCGATGGCTGGAGCAGGCTTCTTGCGAAGTGATCGGAGGTGACGCCCTGAGGGGGTCGAGGGCGTAAACGGATCGGGGATCTTTTGACCTTCGCAGTGTGCGCGTTGCCATGACAAACCGCGTATATCGACCGTGTGTAACCTGTTTGGTTCGCACGGTCGCGCGTGGAAAGAGTGGGAACTGACGATCAACCCGTGCCCTGAGCGCCAGTGTGGTCACGCCGTCCGAAAGAAGTTGGTGATCGGGTATCGCCGGTCGCGGCCGAAGCTGCGGCGGCCGATCTTGACGCCGGGCGGCGCCTGGCGACGCTTGTATTCGGCGAGGTACAGCAGGCGCTCGACGCGGGCGACCGTCGCGGCGTCCTCGCCCGCGGCGATCAGGTCGGCGGCGCTCAGGTCGTCCTCCACCAGCCCGATCAGGATGCGATCAAGGACGGAGTAGGGCGGCAGCGAGTCCTCGTCCTTCTGGTCGGCGCGGAGCTCGGCGGTCGGCGGCTTATCGATCACACGATCGGGCATCACCGGCCCGTCCGGCCCAAGTCCTAGGCGCGTGCGGCCCAGATTGCGAAAGCGGCTGAGCTTGAACACTGTCGTCTTGTAGAGATCTTTCAGCACCGAATAGCCGCCAGCGGCGTCACCGTAGATGGTGCTGTAGCCGGTTGACAGTTCGCTCTTGTTGCCGGTCGTCAGCAGCATCGGGCCGAACTTGTTCGAAAGCGCCATCAGCGTCACCGCGCGCACCCGCGATTGCAGATTCTCCTCGGTGACGTCGGGCGCGCGGCCGGCGAAGCTGGGCGCGAGCATCGCGCCAAACGCCTCCATCGCCGGTTCGATGGGAATCGTATCGAGGCGGCAGCCGAGCATCCGCGCGCACGCCGCGGCGTCTTCCAGAGAGTCCTCGCTGGTAAAGCGTGAGGGCAGCATCACGCACCACACTTTGTCGGGCCCCAGCGCATCGACCGCGACCGCTGCGGAAAGCGCGCTGTCGATCCCGCCCGACAGGCCGAGCACCACGCCGGGGAAGCCGTTCGCGGTGACGTAATCGCGCAGCGCCATCAGCATCGCGTGGTAGATGTCGAGCGGGTCCTCGTCCTGCGCCGCGCACGCGCCCTGCGCGATCCGCCAGCCATCGGGCGTGCGCGACCAGTGCGTCAGCACATGCGCCTCCTCGAAATCGGGCAGGCGCAGTCGCACCTGGCCGACCGGATCGACCGCGAAGCTGGAGCCATCGAACACCAGCTCGTCCTGGCCGCCGGTGCGGTTGACAAAGGCGAGCGGCAGCCCGGTTTCGGCAGCGCGCGCGCGGGCGAGCGCGGTGCGGCGCGCGTCCTTGCCGATCTCGAACGGGCTCCCGTGCGGCGCGAGCAGAAGCTCGGCGCCCTGGGCGGCGAGCTCGGTGCAGACGGGCGCGAACCACATATCCTCGCAGATCGGTACGCCGATGCGCACGCCCTGATGCGTCAGGATGCGGGGGGTGCCGGGCGAAAAGGTGCGCTTCTCGTCGAACGGTCCGTAATTGGGCAGCTCGCGCTTGGCGGTCGTGCCTTGGATTGCGCCGTCGGCGAGCAGAGCGACGCCGTTGAGCACGCGCTCGCCCTCGCGCAGCGGCACGCCGACGAGCAGCGCCGGGCCGCCGTCGGCGGTCGCTGCGGCGAGGCGCCGAAGCTCGGCCTCGGCCGCCGCGATCAGCGCTGGCTTCATCACCAGATCCTCGGGCGGATAGCCGACAAGGCTGAGTTCGGGCGTGAGGATCAGGTCGGCGCCGGGCATCGCCGCGCGTGCCGCGATGATGCGCTCGGCGTTCGAGCGGAGGTCGCCGACGCGCGCGGCAAGCTGGGCGAGGCCAATGGTCAGCGTGTCCGCCATCGCCGCGCGTTAGGCCCGAACCGGAGCGGACGCCAGTTGGCGCGGCGAAGGTGCAGCCGTTAGGGTGGGTCGCATGGAGCGCCACGAGACCTGTGCGAATGACCGCGGCTAGCCTGTGCGTTCGAAGGCGGCTGCACGCGCGATTGTGGTGTCGGACGGCGCTGAAAGCGTGTCGGCGCGCATCGAGGCGGGGAAGCTGCGCATCAGCCGCAAGCCGGACTGGCTGCGATCGGCGTAGCATTGGCTGCGCGCGCGTTTCGGGCCGGATCGTTTGATCGTCGATGAGTTCGTCGCCGAGAAGCGGGTGGAAGCAGAGCGCGGCGATGCGCGCCTGCTGGAGCGCTGCGACTTGTCGGGGGTGGTCGCGTTGGTGCGGGATAGCTCGGCCGTGATGGCGATGGCGCGCGTCGACCTCGGCATGGCGACCGGGCCGCTGCGATGACCGCGATGCTGCTCGCGCTCGCGCTGGGCTATGCGCTCGGGTCGATCCCGTTCGGGCTGCTGCTCGTGCGCGCGGTGGGCAAAGGCGATGTCCGCGCGCAAGGGTCGGGCAATATCGGCGCGACGAATGTCGTCCGTGCAGGCGGGGCTGCGCTGGGGGCGCTGACGCTGCTGCTCGATGCTGGGAAGGGCGCGTCGGCGGTGCTGCTGGCGACGCGCGCGGCGGCTCTGCTGCGGCCCGCCGATGTGCCCGGCGTGGTCGCGGCGGCTCAGATGGGACCGTTGCTTTCCGATCCCGGCGTAGCGGCTGGGCCGTCGCTCCCGGCGCTCGCGGCTGCGCTGGGCGCGGTGCTGGGGCATCTCTATCCGCTGTGGCTGGGCTTTCGCGGCGGCAAGGGCGTGGCGACCTTTCTTGGCGTGGGCGCGGCGATGTTCTGGCCCGCGGGGCTGGCGAACGCGGCCGTGTGGCTGCTGACAGCGGCGGTCACTCGCTGGTCGAGCGCGGCGGGGATTGCGGGAGCCGCAGCCGCCGCGACTGCGGGCTGGGTGTTGGCGCCGCCGCCCGCGGCGGCCGGCCTGACGCTGATGGCTGCGCTCGTCATCGCGCGCCACCGCGCCAACATCGCGCGCCTTGCGGCTGGGACCGAGCCGCGGATCGGCAAGCGCGCATGACGGCCTCACCGCTTTCGCCTGCCGAGGCGCTGGCTCGGCTGCGATTGATCCGCAGCGACCAGGTCGGCCCGCTGACCTTCCGCCAGCTGCTGCGCCGCTTCGGAACCGCCGCTGCCGCGGTCGAGGCGCTGCCCGATCTCGCCGGGCGTGCGGGCCGGGCACAATATCGCGTCGCCGATCTCGACGCGGCCAACCGCGAGCTGGAGCGCGCGGCGAAGCTCGGCTGCCGGATGCTGCACTGGGGCGAGGCGGGCTATCCGGCGCTGCTCGCCGAGATTGAGGACGCGCCGCCGGTCCTGACGGTGCGCGGCCGCGCCGAGCTGCTGGAGATGCCGGCAGTCGCCATCGTCGGCGCGCGCAACGCGAGCGCTGCGGGACGGCGCATTGCCCGGCTGTGGGCGGCCGAGCTCGCCGAGGCTGGCGTCGCGGTCGTCTCGGGGCTGGCGCGCGGCATCGACGCGGACGCGCATACCGGCGCACTCCCCGCCACGATCGCAGCCGTCGCGGGCGGAGCCGACGTTGCCTACCCGCCCGAGCTCGCCGCCCTGAGCGACCGGATCGCAGCCGAGGGGCTGATCGTCGCCGAACAGCCGCTGGGCACCGAGCCGCAGGCGCGCCACTTCCCGCGCCGCAACCGCGTGATCAGCGGCCTGTCGCTGGGCGTGGTCGTGATCGAGGCCGCGCTGCGATCGGGGAGCCTGATTACCGCGCGCTTCGCGGGCGATCATGGGCGCGAGGTCATGGCCTGCCCGGGCAACCCGCTCGATCCGCGCTCGGCGGGCGGCAACGCGCTGATCCGCGACGGCGCGACGCTCGTCACCAGCGCCGCCGACATCCTGGAATGCACCCACGCCGGGGTCGCCGCCCAGCGCGGTGCGCCTGCGACCGAAACGGGCTCGCAACCTGTGTCGACCGGCGATGCCGATTCGCTGCTGTCGCTGCTCGGCCCGGCGCCGGTGATGCTCGATGAGCTTGCAGCTGCCGCGGGCATGTCCGCCGCCGCCGCCGGCGCGGTGCTGACCGATCTGGAGATCGAAGGACGCATCGTCCGCCACGCGGGCGGCCGGATCGCCTTGGCGCCGTAGGGCGGGTAGTCGGCTGAACGCGTCGGCGCAGTGCCGGCAACACGCGCCGGGCCTGAGCGAACGCATCGACGTGAAACACCCCGCCGATCAAGCCCTCAGCGCGCAAGCGGCTGATGTCCATGCATTGCAGGCGCAAGGGCCGCCGCGCGCGCCGGGATGCCGCTAAGCGGCGCGCCCGCGTGCGTCCCCCGCATCACCCGGCGATCAGCCACTCGGTCGCCGTCGACGAGATCGGTCTGCACGCGCGGGTCGCCGTTCGGGATCGCCTCGCGCAGGCCGCCGATCGGCTCCAGGATGCCAGCCATGCCGGGCCGCTGGCAGGGCGCCGCGGTTCCAGTCGACGATGTCGGGCGCGCACGGTTCCCGCCCAGGCTCGGCGTCGCTCCGGTTCGCCTCTCCCTCAATATGCCGTCGCGCCAGCGCAAGGTTGCGTTGCTCGGTCCCGGTCGGCGTGTGCGGCCGGGGCGCGCGCCTCCGCGCCGAGATCGGCAGCGGCGGGCGGGGGTGGTGGCTGCTCGCCCGGCCACAGGGGGCGCCGAGATCGGCTCGGCGAGATGCCCCGCTGCGCCGCGAGCGACGCTGCGGTGCGCGGGGTCCAACGCTGGGTCTCCGTGGGCGCCCAGCCGAAGCCGCGCGCCGAGGGCCTGGAAAGCGATCCGCCGTCGGCGCGCAAAACGGGGCGGCCAGCGACGGGCTTCGGCGATGCGCCGCGTCCCCCCAAAGCGCGTTGACCCGCGCTCACCTTGCGCATATATCGCGCGCTCGCTCCGGCAGGGCCTCGGCTCGGCCGGTGCATTTCGTTGAAGCGGGACACGCGGTCGGGCGGGATTAGCCACGCCTGCGCCGCGCTTTTCGTTTGATGGGCCGCTTGGGGCCCCTCTCTGAGGAACTGGATGCCAACGATCAACCAGCTGGTCCGGAAGGGCCGCGAGCCGATGAAGACCCGGAGCAAGACTCCGGCGATGGAGGCCAACCCGCAGAAGCGCGGCGTGTGCACGCGCGTCTACACGACGACTCCGAAGAAGCCGAACTCGGCGCTTCGCAAGGTTGCGAAGGTGCGGCTGACGAACGGCAACGAGCTGATCGGCTATATCCCGGGCGAGGGCCACAATCTGCAGGAGCACAGCGTGGTGCTGATCCGCGGCGGCCGTGTGCGCGATCTTCCCGGTGTCCGCTACCATATCCTGCGCGGCGTGCTCGACACGCAGGGTGTCAAAAACCGCAAGCAGTCGCGCTCCAAATACGGCGCGAAGCGTCCGAAGTAAGAGGGTAGAGAAGCCATGGCCCGCCGCCGCCGCCCAGAGAAGCGCGAAGTCCTCCCCGATCCGCGGTTCGGGGATATCGTGCTCACCAAGTTCATGAACTCGGTGATGTACGAGGGCAAGAAGTCCGTCGCCGAGTTGATCGTCTATGGTGCGCTCGACGCCATCGAGGCGCGCGCCAAGCGCGAGCCGATCGGCCTGTTCCACGATGCGCTGAACAACGTGAAGCCGGGCATCGAGGTCCGCAGCCGCCGCGTCGGCGGCGCGACCTATCAGGTTCCCGTCGAGGTCCGCCCCGAGCGCGCGCAGGCGCTGGCGATCCGCTGGCTGATCGGCGCGGCCCGCAATCGCAGCGAGAAGACGATGAGCGCGCGCCTTTCGGGCGAGCTGTTGGACGCCGCCAACAACCGCGGCAACGCCGTCAAGAAGCGCGAAGACACGCACCGCATGGCGGAAGCCAACCGGGCGTTCAGCCACTACCGCTGGTAGTAGCGAACGCCTAGATTCGCTCTATGGCTACTGCCGCTGCCCCGCTGTCTGAAGCAGGAGTCGCCGCTGGCATCGAGCGGCTGAATCGCGGATCTGCCAAGCTGGAGGCGGAAGCTCGAAAGTTGCGCGCGCAGACCGACACGCTCACCGCGCGGCAGTTCAAGCTGACGGCTGGACAGATCGAGCCGTCCGCGCAGCAGACCACGCTGGCGCGCGACACGATGCCCGCGCCGTGGCTGATCGTCGTGCAGGGTCTCTTTCCCGGAGCGGCCCTGCTCGCCGCCGGGCTCGCGCTCGCAAAATACCTTCTGGAGCGCTAAACGCTCTCGAACGCCGCAACCGAAACCCTGACCGCAGGATCCTGAACCATGCCCCGCAGCCATCCGCTCGAGCGCTACCGCAATATCGGCATCATGGCGCATATCGACGCCGGCAAGACGACGACGACCGAGCGTATCCTTTATTATACCGGCAAGTCCTACAAGATCGGTGAGGTGCATGAAGGCACCGCGACGATGGACTGGATGGAGCAGGAGCAGGAGCGCGGCATCACCATCACGTCCGCTGCGACGACCTGCTTCTGGCGCGCCAACGAGGGCAAGGGCGAAGAGCACCGGATCAACATTATTGATACGCCGGGCCACGTCGACTTCACGATCGAAGTCGAGCGTTCGCTGCGCGTGCTGGACGGCGCAGTCGCGTGTTTCGATGGCGTGGCGGGCGTGGAGCCGCAGTCCGAGACGGTGTGGCGCCAGGCGGACAAGTACAAGGTTCCGCGCATGTGCTTCGTCAACAAGCTCGACCGCACCGGCGCGAGCTTCGAGCGCTGCGTGCAGATGATCAAGGATCGGCTCGGCGCGCGCCCGGCGGTGCTGTACCTGCCGATCGGGATTGAGGGCACATTCAAGGGCCTGGTCGACCTCGTCGAAAATCGCGCGATCATCTGGCTTGAGGAATCGCTCGGCGCGAAGTTCGAATATCAGCCCATCCCCGACGACCTGACGGACGCCGCCGCCACCGCCCGCTCCGAGCTGATTGAGATGGCCGTCGAGCAGGACGACGCCGTCATGGAAGCGTATCTAGAAGGCACCGAGCCGGATACGGCAACGCTCAAGCGGCTGATCCGCAAGGGCACGCTCGATTTCGCGTTCGTGCCGGTTTTGTGCGGCTCGGCGTTCAAAAACAAGGGCGTGCAGCCGCTGCTCGATGCGGTGGTCGACTATCTGCCGAGCCCGCTCGACATCCCGCCGGTGCAGGGCATCAAGCCCGGCAGCGAGGAGGCGGACACGCGCGCGGCGGAAGACAATGCGCCGTTCAGCGGCCTTGCGTTCAAGATCATGTCCGATCCGTTCGTTGGCACGCTGACGTTCGTCCGCATCTACTCGGGCAAGCTGGAAGGCGCCTCGACCGTGCTGAATACGGTGAAGGACAAGCGCGAGAAGGTCGGCCGCATGCTGCTGATGCATGCGAACAACCGCGAGGACATCAAGGAGGCCTTTGCGGGCGACATCGTCGCGCTCGTCGGCCTGAAGGAGACGACCACCGGCGACACGCTGTGTGTGCCGTCGGCGCCGATCATTCTGGAGCGGATGGAGTTCCCGGATCCCGTCATCGAGGTCGCAGTGGAGCCGAAGACCAAGGCCGACCAGGAAAAGATGGGTATCGCGCTCAACCGCCTTGCGGCCGAGGACCCGAGCTTCCGCGTGACCTCCGACCACGAGAGCGGCCAGACGATCATCAAGGGGATGGGCGAGCTTCATCTCGAGATCCTGGTTGATCGCATGCGGCGTGAGTTCAAGGTGGAGGCGAATGTTGGTGCGCCGCAGGTGGCGTATCGCGAAAGTCTCGCGCGCAAGGTCGACGTCGACTATACGCACAAGAAGCAGTCGGGCGGTACGGGCCAGTTCGGCCGCGTCAAGATCGTCGTCCAGCCGGGCGAGCGCGGCAGCGGCATCCAGTTCATCGACGAGGTGAAGGGCGGCAACGTTCCCCGCGAATATATCCCCTCGGTCGAGAAGGGCATCCGCGAGGTCGCCGCGTCGGGTCACAAGATCGGCTTCCCGATCATCGACTTTTCGGTGACGCTCTACGACGGTGCCTATCACGACGTCGACTCGTCGGCGCTGGCCTTCGAGATCACCGGCCGCGGCGCGATGCGCGAGGCGGCCGAGAAGGCGGGCATCAAGTTGCTCGAGCCGATCATGAAGGTCGAGGTCGTGACGCCTGAAGACTTTATGGGCGACGTGATCGGAGACCTGAACAGCCGCCGCGGCCAGATCCAGGGAACCGACACGCGCGGTAACGCGCAGGTGATCGAGGCAATGGTGCCGCTGGCGAACATGTTCGGTTACGTCAACCAGCTGCGCAGCTTCACCCAGGGCCGCGCGCAGTACACGATGCAGTTCAGCCACTATGACGAAGTGCCGCCAAACGTTGCCGAGGAAGTCGCGAAGAAGATGGCCTGACGCCACCCCGCACGATCGGAGGACTGCAACAGCCCCGCCCGGCCCCCGAGCGGGGTTTGTTGCGTCTGGCGTCGACACATGGGCAGGTCGCCGCAGACATGAGTTTGACCGTCAGAAACCGGGACTGTGCCTTGCCGCCGTTCGTCTCACGACCATCCAGAGCCCCACCCCCGCGCGTGCCAACACCGAGCGTGCCAACACCGCGCACGACGACCCGCGATCGACCGCCAGCTTCGCGGGCCATCCGCTCCACCCGATGCCGGTGCCGTTCCCGATCGTGTGTTTCCTTGGGCGCGCGGCTGTCCGAAATCGCCTGCTCGCAGACCGCCAGCCAACAATGGTCCAACTTACCGGTCTGGCTGATCACCGCGCTGCTTTTGATGGGCGCGCTCGCGGCGCTGACCGGCATCATCGACTATGCGGGCGACCGCCGCGTGCGCCCGGCGCAACCTGCGCTGCCGCACATGCTGCTGAGCATCGCGGTCTATGTGGTCCAGCTGGTCAACGTGTTCGTCTATAGCCGCGATGGCTGGACCGCGGTGGTGCCGACCGGCCCGATGCGCCGGGCTGCTCGCCGCCAGCGCGTGGCTCGGCGGCGGCCTGTCCTTTCGCTACGGAGTGGGGGTCGGCCGGTGATCCGCCGCCTCGCGGGCGCCACCGGACTTCCGGGTCCGGCCGCGGATCCGCACCATCGCAAGCCCGCGCGAGATGCTGGCGTTGCCCAACGGCGACATCCTGGTTGTGCAAGGCAAGGGACCGGAGCTGGACCCGGTGACGCGGCCCAAGTGTTCGATCATCCGCCGGATGGAAAAGCGCGCGCACGGGCAGGGTGACGTCAAGCCGCCCGATCCCGGCAACCGCGTGATGCTGGTGCGCGGTGTCGGAAATGTCGTTCCGCGTGTGAGCGTAGTGAGGGGCCGAGCCCCCAAACAGACTGGACAAGCCCGCCGCGCTTCGCCATATCGCCATGACCGGCGAGCGGTTGCCGCCTTGGCGTAATTCGCTATGGCGTTCGCTTGGCCGATCGGCTAAAGGCCGCGCGTCATCGCCGGTCCGGTTTCCGGGCCGGTGGTTTTTGTTTGGGGTGCGTTTCGCACACTTCCAGGACCCAAGCGAAGCAGATCGGGTGCAACCAACGCCGAAGCCCGGCGGCGACAGGATTTTGAAGCAGAGGACACGATGGCCAAGGCGAAGTTCGAGCGCAATAAGCCGCACTGCAATATCGGCACGATCGGTCACGTCGATCACGGCAAGACCTCGCTGACGGCGGCGATCACCAAGGTGCTGGCCGAGACCGGCGGCGCGACGTTCACCGCCTATGATCAGATCGACAAGGCTCCCGAAGAGCGCGCACGCGGCATCACGATCTCGACGGCGCACGTCGAGTACGAGACCGAGAAGCGCCACTATGCGCACGTCGACTGCCCGGGCCACGCTGACTATGTGAAGAACATGATCACCGGCGCCGCGCAGATGGACGGCGCGATCCTGGTGGTCGCCGCGACCGATGGCCCGATGCCGCAGACTCGTGAGCACATCCTGCTCGCCCGCCAGGTGGGTGTGCCTGCGCTCGTCGTGTTCATGAACAAGGTCGACCTGGTCGACGACGAGGAAATCCTGGAGCTCGTCGAGCTTGAGGTGCGCGAGCTGCTGTCGAAGTACGAGTTCCCGGGCGACGACATTCCGATCATCAAGGGTTCGGCGCTGTCGGCGCTGGAAGGCAAGTCCGACGGCTTCGGCAAAGAAAAGGTGCTGGAACTGATGCGCGCGGTGGATGACTACATCCCGCAGCCGGAGCGTCCGCTCGACCGTCCGTTCCTGATGCCGATCGAAGACGTGTTCTCGATTTCGGGTCGCGGCACGGTGGTGACCGGGCGCGTCGAGACCGGCATCGTCAAGGTTGGCGAGGAAGTTGAGATCGTCGGCATCACCAACACCCGCAAGACGGTCGTCACGGGCGTCGAGATGTTCCGCAAGCTGCTCGATCAGGGCCAGGCGGGCGACAATATCGGCGCGTTGCTGCGCGGCGTCGGCCGTGAGGAAGTCGAGCGTGGCCAGGTTCTGGCCAAGCCCGGCACGATCACGCCGCACACCGAGTTCAGCTCGAACGTCTACGTTCTTTCGAAAGATGAGGGTGGCCGTCACACGCCGTTCTTCGCCAACTACCGTCCGCAGTTCTACTTCCGCACGACCGACGTGACGGGCACGGTTGAGCTGCCGGCCGGTACCGAAATGGTGATGCCGGGCGACCAGGTGACGCTGACCGTCAAGCTGATCGCGCCGATCGCGATGGACCAGGGCCTCCGCTTCGCCATCCGTGAGGGCGGCCGGACGGTGGGCGCCGGGGTCGTCGACAAGATCATCAAGTAAGACACACCAGAAAGACCGATTGACCGTGGACGCTCAGAATATCCGCATTCGGCTGAAGGCCTTCGATCACCGGGTTCTCGACTCGGCGACGGGGGAAATCGCCGAGACCGCCAAGCGCACCGGCGCCGCCATCCGCGGCCCGATTCCGCTGCCGACGCGGATTGAGAAGTTCACGGTTAATCGCAGTCCGCACGTGGACAAGAAGAGCCGCGAGCAGTTCGAGGTCCGGACCTACAAGCGGCTGCTCGACATCGTGGATCCCACGCCGCAGACGGTCGACGCGCTGATGAAGCTCGACCTCGCGGCGGGTGTGGACGTGGAGATCAAGCTGGCCTGAGCGGGCTTGGGCAACGTTATCGTGGACGTGTCCCAGGCACCCGCTGACCTTTCTCGCACCCAGCGTGCGTCAAGAGAGTTCAGTATGGCGGCACGGGTGTTCGGATACAGCTTGCGCTTGACAAATGCGCAGGCTACAGAGTTGGCGGCAAGGCCCTCGCCGCACGGCGCGGGCCTTATCGTTTTGGCACTCACGCCCGGTTTCAATCGGGCCTCTGATGGAAGGAACCGGCGATGCGCACTGGCGTGATCGCGAAGAAAATGGGCATGACCCGGCTGTTTGCCGATGACGGACGTCACGTGCCTGTCACCGTGCTGGCGCTGGAAGGGTGCCAGGTCGTCGCGCGCCGCACCGGCGACCAGGACGGTTACACCGCTGTCCAGCTGGGCGCTGGCAGCGCCAAGCCCAAGAACATCAGCAAGCCCGAGCGTGGTCATTTCGGCAAGGCACAGGTTGAGCCCAAGGCCGAGCTCGCCGAGTTCCGAGTCGCCGAGGACGCGTTGCTCGATGTCGGTGTGCGGCTGTCGGCCGAGCATTTCGTGGCTGGCCAGATGGTCGACGTGACCGGCACCACGCAGGGCAAAGGCTTTGCGGGCGTCATGAAGCGCTGGAATTTCGGCGGTCTGCGCGCGACTCACGGTGTGTCGGTCAGCCACCGCAGCCACGGTTCGACGGGCAACCGCCAGGATCCGGGCAAGGTTTTCAAGAACAAGAAGATGGCCGGCCACATGGGAGCCGCCACCCGCACGCAGCAGAATCTGATCGTCGTCGGCACGGATGCCGAGCGCGACCTCATTTTCGTGCGCGGCTCGGTGCCTGGTCCCGCGGGGGCGTGGCTGCTGGTGCGCGATGCCGTCAAGGCGCCGCGGCCCGAGGGCGCGCCCTATCCGGCGGCGCTGAAGCTCACCGAGACGGCCGGGGGCGCTGAGCCTGCCGTCGTCGAGACGAACGAAGGGGACGCGGCGTGAAGATCGCGGTCAAGACCTTGAGCGGAGCCGACGCGGGCGAGATCGATCTCGCGCCGCAGATTTTCGGCCTCCCCGCGCGGAAGGACATCCTCTTCCGCGTGATCAACTGGCAGCTCGCCAATCGCCGTGCCTATGCGCGCGCGGCGCAGGAGCGGTCCGACGTATCGCGCACCGGCAAGAAGTTCGGGCGTCAGAAGGGCGGCGGCACCGCCCGCCACGGCAACCGTGCCGCGCCGCAGTTCATCGGCGGCGGCAAGGCGCACGGGCCGCGCGCACGCTCGTTTGATCAGAGCCTCAACAAGAAGGTCCGCGCGCTTGGCCTTGCGACCGCGCTGTCGGTCAAGGCCGCCGAGGGCAAGCTGATCGTCGTCGATGAGCTGCGGCTGAACGACGCCAAGACCAAGGCGATGAAGGAGCGGCTCGCAGCGCTCGGCCTAACGAAGGCGCTGTTCATCGACGGCGAGGGTGTCGACCAGAATTTCCGCCTCGCGTGCCAGAATCTCTATAAGGTGAACGTGCTGCCGAGCATCGGCGCGAACGTCTATGACATCATGAACCACGACACGCTCGTGCTGAGCCGCGCGGGTGTCGAGCGGCTGACCGAGCGCCTGTCGGTGCTGGGCAGCCGCGCGGCTCCGGCCGAGGAGACGGCGAATGGCTAAGGCACCCCAAGCGATCGCGCTGAAGCACTATGACGTGGTGAAGGCGCCGATCATCACCGAGAAGACGACGCTCATCAGCGAGCACAACCAGGTCGCGTTCAAGGTCGCGATCGGTGCCTCGAAGCCCGAGATCAAGGAGGCGGTCGAGGCGCTGTTCAGCGTGCGCGTGAAGGCAGTCAATACGCTTGTCCAGAAGGGGAAGACCAAGCGCTGGAAGGGCGCGAAGTATTTCCGCTCGGACGAGAAGAAGGCGATCGTCACGCTGGAAGCGGGCGAGACGATCGACGTGACGACAGGGATCTGAGATGGCGCTGAAGCAATATAACCCGACAAGCTCGGCTCGGCGCGGCCTGGTCCTGATCGACCGGTCGGGCCTGTACAAGGGCAAGCCCGTCAAGGCGCTCACCGAAGGGCTGATGAAGTCCGGCGGCCGCAACAATATGGGTCACGCGACCGCGCGTGGGATCGGCGGCGGCCACAAGCAGCGCTATCGCATCGTTGATTTCAAGCGCCGCAAGTGGGACATGCCCGCGAGCGTCGAGCGGATCGAATACGATCCCAACCGCACCGCGTTCATCGCGCTCATCCGCTATCAGGATGGCGAGCAGGCTTATATCATCGCGCCGCAGCGGCTTGCCGTGGGCGATCAGGTGGTCGCTGGCCGCAAGGTCGACGTGAAGCCGGGTAACGCGATGGAGATCGGCCAGATGCCGGTTGGGTCGATCGTCCACAATATCGAGCTGAAGCCGCTAAAGGGCGGCCAGCTGGCGCGTGCGGCGGGCGGCTATGCCCAGGTCGTCGGGCGCGATCGCGGCATGGTTATCATCCGCCTCAACTCGGGCGAGCAGCGCTATGTCCGTGCGGACTGCATGGCCTCGGTCGGTGCGGTCTCCAATCCGGACAACATGAACCAGTATCTGGCCAAGGCGGGCCGTGCGCGATGGATGGGGCAGCGTCCCTTGAGCCGGGGTGTCGCCAAGAATCCGGTCGACCACCCGCACGGCGGCGGCGAAGGCCGCACCTCGGGCGGCCGCCACCCGGTGACCCCGTGGGGCAAGCCGACCAAGGGCATGAAGACCCGCAGCAACAAGGCCACGGACAAGATGATCATCCGCAGCCGCCACGCGAAGAAGAAGTAACCGATGCCGCGCAGCACCTGGAAGGGTCCGTTCGTGGACCTCTACCTCATCAAAAAGGCCGAAGCCGCGCATGAAGCGGGTGGGCGCGCGCCGATCAAGACTTGGTCGCGCCGTTCGACGATCCTGCCGCAGTTCGTCGGGCTCATCTTCAATGTCTATAACGGCAAAAAGTTCGTGCCCGTTTCGGTCAACGAGGACATGGTCGGCATGAAGCTCGGCGAGTTCGCACCGACTCGGTTCTTCCCCGGCCATGCGGCCGACAAGAAGGCGAAGCGCTGATGAGCAAGCCAAAGTCCCCCCGCAAAGTCGGCGAGAAGGAAGCGCTCGCCGTCCACACCGCGCTGCGTGGCTCTCCGCGTAAGCTCAACCTCGTCGCGGGCCTCATTCGCGGTCGCCCGGCAGGCGAGGCGATGAACATCCTCACTTTCAGCCCCAAGGGTATGGCAAAGGACGTGCGCAAGGTTCTGGCGAGCGCGATCGCCAACGCTGAGAACAACCACAATCTGGATGTGGATGCGCTGTTCGTGCAGGAGGCGAGCGTCGGCAAAGGCCTCGTCATGAAGCGTTTTGTCGCCCGCGCGCGCGGGCGCGGAGCGCGGATCGAAAAGCCGTTCAGCCGGCTGCGCATCGTCGTGCGAGAGCGCGACGCGGCAGCCGTGGAGTAACCGAGCATGGGTCAAAAAACCTCTCCCATCGGTCTGCGCCTGCAGATCAACCGCACGTGGGACAGCCGCTGGTTTGCCCGCGGCGAAGAATACGGCCGTCTTT
>Ga0326763_1000084_pt1 | contig 34459 bp, 34 predicted proteins | sample NORPS_P_FD_207671 | JGI IMG/M metagenome (GOLD analysis project Ga0326763, IMG submission 207671) | Hot spring water microbial communities from Norris Geyser Basin, Yellowstone National Park, WY, United States - NOR.PS_P | ecosystem: Environmental > Aquatic > Thermal springs > Unclassified...
CTGATCGGGGCCTATGATCGCGCCGCGCTGGTTCGCTGGGGCGTGCTGCCGGGACACGGCTGCCCCGCGAGCGGTCAGATGGATCTGCGATCGGACAGTGACCAGCGCACGATCGCCTCGGCCGACCTGTGGGCGGCCGCGGCGCTGCCGGGCTGCCGTGTCGACAACCGCCATCGGCCCGAGGGATCCGACGACGACCCGCTGTTCGCAACCGCCGGCGCGAGTTCCAGAGCGTGGGACGCAGCGAAGGCCAACGCGGCGTTCGCAGCCGCACTCGGCAGCGGCGGCGTCGCGGCCCTCGAAGCGCGGATGCAGCCCGCGCTGACCACGATCGACCGAATCTTCTGCGGAAACGCGCAGGGCGCGTGCGGAGTCAAGCGCGAGCCGAGCCGGATCGAGCCAGCGACCCAGTCGAAGCGGCCCAAGATTGCCGGAGCGCTCGACCGCGGATCGTCCGCCGCGCAGATCCTGCTCTTGGAATATGCCGACGGCAAGCCGATGGCAGAGGTCGGCTGGGGTCGCGCATCGGCCAGCGACGTCAGCGCGGTATCAGTGCTGCACGCGTCCGAGTACGGCGCTGCGATCCGCGCGCCCTATCTCGCCGCGCATCACAGCCTGCCGATCGCGCGGCTGATGCTCGCGGCATTCGATCCGGCGACGCGCGGCCCGCGCTTAACGGTCGTCATGGGCCACGATACCAACCTCGCGGCGCTGGGGGGTCTGTTGGGGCTGCACTGGCAGGCCGGGGGCCTTGCGGCCGATGACCCCGCGCCGGGCGGAGCGATTGTGCTCACGCTCGTGCGGTTGGCGACGGGCGAGCGCATGGTCCGCGCGCTCTATCGCAGCCAGAGCCTTGAGGAGATGCGCGCCATCGCGTCACCCGGTGCGATCGGCGGCGGCGCGTCGCCAATGCCGGTCGCCGCCTGCGGCGCGAGCGCGCGTCGCGAAGGGTGCCCGCTGGCGGCGTTCCAGGCGGCGGTGCGGTCGGCGTTCACGAACGCGGGGATCGCGAAGGATGAAGTCCGGCGCGCGCGCTGACCCTGCCGACGCCGGGCCCGCTTGGGTTCCCCCTCAAGCCAGGTCATCCGCCTTGAATGCACAGGGTAGCAGATCGCTGAGGGCCCGGATCTCGATGCGCGTGCCGTCGCCGCTGGCGAATAGGCAGGCGACGTCGCGCCCCGCAAGCGCCGCCGCTTCGGCGATGGCCTGCCTGCAGCCGCCGCAGCTGGTGACGGGTTCGCTGCCGGTCAGTTCGCCGTCCGGCCCGATCCGCCCGGCCGCGACCGCGATCCGGGCGACAGCGGCCAGCCCGAACGCCTGCGCTGCCGCCGCCAACCCCGCCTGCTCGGCGCAAATCCCCAGCCGGTAGCAGGCGTTCTCCATATTGGCGCCCGCAACGACATCCCCAGCCACGCTTTCCACCGCGCAGCCGACGTGGAACCGGGAATAGGGGGCATGCGCCCGCAATGCTGCCGCCCGCGCCAGCTGGATCAGCTCGCGGTCGGAGCGCGGATGCCCCGGCTCAGCGGAAGGGTGGCTCATCAAAGCTCCTCAGCTTGCGCGAGTGAAGCCGCACGCCCTCGCGCTGCAGCAGCCGCAGCGCCTCGATGCCGATCATCAGATGCTGGCTGACCGATCGCTCGTAGAAGGCGTTGGCCTGGCCGGGCAGCTTCAGCTCGCCGTGGAGCGGCTTGTCGCTGACGCACAGCAGCGTTCCGTAAGGAACGCGGAAGCGGTAGCCCTGCGCGGCGACGGTGGCCGATTCCATGTCGATCGCGACCGCTCGGCTTTGGTTGAAGCGCACCGCCGATTGCGAGAAGCGCAGCTCCCAATTGCGGTCGTCGGTTGTCACCACCGTGCCTGTCCGCATCCGCCGCTTCAGGCTGTCGGCGTCTTCGCCCGTCACGATCTCGGCCGCCCGCACCAGCGCCTGCTGCACCTCGGCGATGGGCGGCACCGGAATCTCCACGGGCAGCGCGGCGTCGAGCACGTGATCGTCGCGCAGATAGGCATGGGCCAAGACGTAGTCACCGATCGTCTGGCTGGGCCTGAGGCCGCCGCAATGGCCGATCATCAGCCACGCCTCGGGCCGCAGCACCGCAAGATGGTCGCATATCGTCTTGGCGTTCGATGGCCCGACGCCGATATTGACGAGGCTAACGCCCGTGCCGTCGTCGGCGATGAGGTGGTAGGCCGGCATCTGCCGCCGCCGCCATTCGCCATCGGCCAGCCGCCGAGCCGCCTCGCCGACGTCGGCGCGCGTGTAGACCCCGCCCGGAGCCGACAGCGCGGTATAGGGCGTCCCGCGGCGATCGAGTTCGGCCAGCGCATAACGGACGAACTCATCGACATAGCGGACGTAGTTTGTGAACAGGATGTAGCGCTGGCAGTGCTCCGGCGGCGTGCCGGTATAGTGGCGGAAGCGCGCCAGGCTGAAATCGGTGCGCAGCGCGTCGAACAGCGCGAGCGGGCGCGGCGTATCGAGATGCTGTCGCCACACGCCGTCGGCGACCTCATCGCCGATATGCGCGAGTTCGGTCGACGGAAAATGCCGCGCAAGCACGGCCGAGCGCACATCGTCGAGCGCAAGCTCCTCTGCGCCATCGAGCACATAGGGATAGGGGATCTCGGTCGTACTGCGGCCGACGCTGACGGTGACACCATAGTCGCGCACCAAATATGACAGTTGCTCGATCAGATAGCCCCGGAACAGCTCGGGCCGCGCGACGGTCGCCGCGTAGAGGCCGGGCGCGTTCAGCCGCCCGAAGGCGCGGACGGGGCCGGGTGGCGGTTCGGCCCAGCGATAGGCGACGCGTAGCTCCGGATAGGCGAAGATGCCGGCTGCCCGCTCGGAGGCGTCCGGGGTAGCGCCGCGCTCCAGATAGGCGGCGAGCGCCGAGCGCAGCGCATGGACCGACTGGCGGTGGATCGCGGCAAGTTCGTCGACGAGAGCGGGGAGGTCAGCGAGCGCGGTCACTCTGCCGTCGCTAGCAGCAAGCGCGGGCCGGGGCGACAGCGCCGCCGCAAGGTCTGCGGCGGGCGCCCGGACCGCGGCGGTCATGCGCCGAGGCCGGGCACTCCGGGCAGCACGGCGGCGCTGATTGTGAGCGCGCCGACGATGGTCGTCAGAAGTGCGCTCATCAATGTGTGGATGGCGGGCATGGCAGGTGTCCTGAGGTTCGCGGGTTAGTTATGCGAGCAGCGCGGCGTTGGCGGCGGGGCCGACTGCTGCGGCGAGCGTGACCAGAGCGAACAGCGCGGCTGCGGTGGCCGAGGCGGCTGTGCGGACGAAAGCGGACATAGGGTGGTCTCCGTTGGTGCCCCGGGCGGCCCATCCGCCCGATACCCAGCATGATGCATCGGGCGTGCCAACTTGCCGAACGGCGCTTTTGACGGGCGCAGATACGTTCGGCTCCGAAGGAAGCGCATGGTTGTCGGCAAGCTACACCAACTTATTGGCCAACAGTTCGGAACCAATGCTAACCGAGCAGCGGTTCGGATCGTGCGCCCCGCAGACGGGCAGCGTTTGCGGCGCCGCTATCGCTTCGAACGGGGCACGGCTGTCCGCGTCCGGTCAGCGCTCGCCGAAGGGGTTGCGGCTGCCGCGGAAGGTCAGGCGGATGGGCACGCCTTGAAGGTCAAGATCCGCGCGCAGTTGGTTGACCAGATAGCGCCGGTAGCTCTCCGGCAGTTCGTCGACGCGGTTGCCGAACACGACGAAGGTGGGCGGGCGGTTGCGCGCCTGGGTGATGTACCGGAGCTTGACGCGTTTGCCGCCCGGTGAGGGCGGTGGGTTGCGATCGGTCGCGGTCTCGAACCAGCGATTGAGCGCCGAGGTGGACACCCGGCGGCTCCACGCCTCGCGCTGCACGAACGCTGCATCGAGCAGCGCGTCCAGGCCCTTCCCCGTCTGCCCCGACAGCGCGAGCAGCGGCACGCCCTTCACCTGCGCCAGCCCCTCGTCGAGCGCCTTGCGCACGCCGTTGAAGAGGTGGCTCTGGTTTTCCGCCACGTCCCATTTGTTGAGCGCCACGATGAGCGCGCGGCCTTCCTCCAGCACCTGGTCGGCGATGCGCAGGTCCTGCCCCTCCAGCCCCAACGTGGCATCGAGCAGCAGCACGACGACCTCCGCGAAGTCGATCGCGCGGCGCGTGTCGGCTGCAGCGAGTTTCTCCAGCTTCTCGGTGACTTTGGCGCGCTTGCGCAACCCCGCCGTATCGATCAGCCGGACCGAGCGGCCGCGCCATTCCCACTCAACCGCGATCGAATCGCGCGTGATGCCCGCCTCGGGGCCGGTGACCAGCCGCTCTTCCTTCAGCAGCGTGTTGATCAACGTCGATTTGCCAGCGTTCGGCCGACCCACGATCGCCAGCTTCAGCGGCCCTTGCGCGTCGTCGTCCTCGGGGCCGGGCTCCGCGGCTCGCGCGTTCGCTGCGTCCACGAAGGGCTGCAGCGCCTCGAACAGGTCGGCCATGCCCTCGCCATGCTCGGCGGAGATCGCGACGGGCTCGCCCAGCCCCAGCTCGAACGCCTCGTACAGGCCGCCTTCGCCCGCGCGTCCCTCGGCCTTGTTCGCCACCAGAACCACGGGCGTCGGCCCGGCGCGCAGTGCCCGCGCGAACTCGCGGTCGGCAGGCGTCAGGCCCAGCCGCGCGTCGATCACGAACAACACCACGCCGGCCCCGGCGACCGCGGCCTCGGTCTGCGCGCGCATGCGCGAGGACAGCGCGCCCTCGTCGGCTTCCTCCAGCCCCGCGGTGTCGATCGCAGTGAACTCCAGATCGAACAGCTGCGCCGCGCCCTCGCGGCGGTCGCGAGTGACTCCGGGCGTATCGTCCACCAACGCCAGCCGCTTGCCGACCAGCCGGTTGAACAGCGTCGATTTGCCGACATTGGGTCGGCCGACAATGGCGACTCGTGCGCTCATCAAACTAGGTGAGCAACCAGATCAGCAATCCGACAAGGGCAGCGACGAACAAAACCCGCTCGGTCCGGCTGCGATCCCTCCGAACACGAGCGCTTTGAACGAGCTGACCTTACGAAACCGCTGCTCTGGTCCGCCGATCCTCCCCTGCACAGAGCTACCCGTGCCTATGCAGGTCTCCGGCTCGTCTGCCTCGATCGCCGCATGATCGTACTGCTCGCCGACAATGTTTACCGAGTACGTCATGCAATCACTTCAGCGCAGTGATGCGGCCGTCGTCGTTCAGCACGATCAGCGTGGCATTGGCGATCACCGGTGGCAGATAGAAGGGTCCCTTCAGGCCGATGGTTGGCCCCAGCTTGCCGGTCTTGGGGTCGACCCAGCCGACGCGGCCGTTGGTGCCCGTCACCCACAGCCGCCCCGACGCCATCACTGGGCCGTACCAGCGGATCTCTCCCTTTTTCTTCTTGGCGTTGCGGAAGCTCGGCAGCTGCGTCACCCAGCGAACGCGACCGTCGGCGCGGCTGAGGCAGACGAGTTCGCCCTGGATCGTCGTTGCATAGACCCAGTCGCCCGCAACCCACGGCAGCGACACGCCCGCAAAATTCCGCTCCCACACCCGCGTGCCGGTGCCGAGTTCGAGCGCGACGAGGCGGCCGCCGTGACCGATCGCGAAGACGCGGTCGCGGTCGATCACGGGAGAGGCGTCGATGTCGGCCAGCGCGGCGATCGCGGTCGACCGGCCGGTCCGCGACAGCTGATCCTGCCACACCACGCGCCCGTTCGCCGCCAGATAGCCGACCAGTTCGCCACTCGAGTAGCCGGCGACGACGGTGCCCTGCGCCACTGCGGGAGTCGCCGCGCCGAGCAGTCCCGCCTGCTCCACGGTCGCCGCCGCATCCCACACGCTCTGGCCATTGGTCGCGTTCAACACGAACAGCTGGTTGTCGATCGACAGCGCATAGATGCGGTCGCCATCGACCGCCGGCGCACCGCGCAGCGGCACGGCCAGCTCGCGGCGCCAAAGGCTGTTGCCGCTATTGGCGTCGAGCGCCTCGATGACGCCGAAGCCCGTCTCGGCATAGACATGGCCGCCGTCCGCCGACACGCCACCGCCAAACGCCTCCGACTGGTGCATGCCCTTGCGGCGCAGGCGCGTCCTCCACAGTTCGCGCCCGTCGTCGAGCGCGAAGGCAGTCACGTCGCCCATCGTGTCGATCGCGAACACCTTGCCGCCAGCCACAACGGGCGTGCTGCTCAACCGCCGCGTGCTGGAACTGCCCGCGATACGCGCGGTCCAGACCTCGCGCGGCGTCGCGTCGAGCGTGACGTTGCCGAGATCCTTCGCAGCCGACCCGCCCGGCTGCGGCCAATCGGCGTTGGCCACCGGCAGTGGCGTCGTGACCTCCACATCTTTCAACGCCGGATCAGGTTCGGTCTTGACCGACAGCGTCAGCACCGAGAGCCGCTCGCCGACGCTCGGCGTCTTCTTTTTGGCCTTGAACACGCCGCAGCCCGCCAGCGCGAGCATCAGCAGAAGGACGAGGCGCTTCACTTGCCGAGCCTTTGCGCTTGTGGCCGGGCGGCCGCGCTGAGCCGCTCGGCGAGCTTGCGGCCGCCGTCGGGCGCCATCGCGCCGTAAAGCTGCGCGATGCGCTGCTGGATCGAGGAGGGCACCTGCCGATCCGAAAGCAGCGCTTCCATCAGCGGCAGCGCCAGCGCCGACTTGCCCTGCCTCAGATAGGCCATCGCCGTCAGCTCGCCAGCGGTGCCGAACCACGGTCCGCCCGGCTGCGTCAGCGGCTGCAGGCGCTGAACCACGGCGGAAGGATCAAGCTGATCGAACTCCAGCCGGGTCTGATTCACGAGCGCCAGGTTGCGGAACGGCTCCGCGAAGTCCTTGTCGGCGGCGATTGCGGCGTAGAGCTTCGTCGCGCCGGCGTTGTCCCCGACGCGCACCCTGTTCGCGGCTTCCGTCAGGCGGGCGAGCGCGCGGTAGCCGGGCTCGGGCGCACGCTCCAGCTGCGCCAGCTCGGCCGCCGACGCGGTGCCTGCGCCCAGCGACTGCGCCTTCATCAGCTGCGCACCACGCTGATTGGCACGCTTATCCTCGATCGACCGCCAATAGAGCAGTCCTGCCGCCGCAACGAGGCCGAGGCCGAGCGCGAGCAGGATGTAGCGCCCATAGCGCTTGACGAAATTCGCTGTCCTTTCGCGTCGGTATTCGTCGTCGACTTCGCGGATGAAAGCGTCGCCGGTGTCGGGCGTGACGGCCAAGCGTGATGCTCCGGGGGTTCGGGTAAAGACGGTCGCTTGTAACGGCGTCCCGGCCTGCTGCAAGCTGAACAGCGGCGGGCTGCCGCAGCGCTTCAGCAATAGACGTTTGCCTCGCCGGGAAAGCTGCGCGAGCGGACTTCGGCTGCATAGGCCGCCGCGGCCGCTTCGATGCGCTCGGCAAGGCCGTCATAGCGCTTGACGAAGCGCGGCGTGCGCTCGAACATGCCGAGCATATCGTCGATCACCAGCACCTGCCCGTCGCAGGCCGCCGAGGCGCCGATCCCGATCGTCGGGCAGGCGATCTCGGAGGTGATCGCGCGCGCCAGGCTCTCGCGCACGCCCTCGACGACGATCGCAATCGCCCCCGCGTCGGCGATGGCGCGCGCGTCGGCCGCGATCTTCGTGGCTTCGGCCTCGCTCTTGCCGCGCGCGCCATAGCCGCCGAGCGCGTTCACCGCCTGAGGGGTCAGCCCCACATGGCCGATCACGGGCACGCCGCGCGCCGACAGGAACGCGACCGTCTCCGCCATCGCCGCGCCGCCCTCCAGCTTGACCGCAGCAGCTCCGGTGCCCGCCAGCACCCGCGCCGCAGTGTCAAACGCCTGGATGGGCGAGGCTTCGTAGCTGCCGAAGGGCAGATCGATCGCGACCATCGCGTGATAGCTGCCGCGCACCACGGCCGAGCCGTGGGCGATCATCATGTCAACCGTGACCGGCAGCGTTGAGGGCAGGCCGTAGATCACCTGGCCCAGGCTGTCGCCGACCAGCAGCACGTCGCAATGCTGATCGAGCAGCTGCGCCATGCGCGCGGTGTAGGCGGTCAGCCATACCAGCGGCTCGCCGCCCTTGCGCGCGCGGACGGCCGGCGCGGTGACGCGCTTCATCGGCGCAGGCGTGGGGGTGGCGCGACTGGTCGCGGTATCGAGCGTGAACGTGGTGCTCATGAGCAGTCGGCTCACTCCGCCCGAGCGGGCGTGTCAAGCAATCGCGAGCGCGCCGCGATATGTGCGACGCGCGTCGGCGGCCGCGTAGAACAGCGCTCCGGCCAGACCCCCGGGCAGCAGCGCCAACGCCGATCCCCGCACCGCGAGCACCGCGGCCGCGGACCACAGGCCCACCATTAGGATTTCGGCAAGCCCCAGCACCAGTGTCCCGCGCTGACGTCGCTTGAACGCCGAACGCGCGGCCGGCTTGGCGTACCACGCCTGGACGAGCGCCGAGCCGAGCGCCGCCACGGACGCGAAGAGGATCGCGACGGCGGCAGCGCGCGGGTCACCGCGGCCGACGAGCAGGCACGCCGCGCTCGCGAGCACGATCGGCGGCAGGCAGGCCGCAGCGATTTTGGCGCGGAAGACCGGCATCACACGCACCGGCGCGGTGCCGAGCAGCTCGCGCGCATCCTCGGTCGCGACCGTCAGCCACGCCAAGCTGGAGGCGAGGAACCCGGCGAGAGCACTTGCAGCCCCCGCCATGCGCGCCGCAGCGACCGCAGCCGTGTCAGCATCGCCGCTGCCGCGCAGCAGCAGCGCAAGCGCCGGGATCAGGAACACCAACCGCAGCATCACCTGCGCGATCAGCTCGGGGTCGCGCCCGATCAGCCGCAGTTCCTTGACGATGATCGACCGCGTGACGCCGCCGCGGAACACCGGCCGCCCGTCGCCAAGGCGCCGAGGCGGGCCGCCAGTGTCGGGCGCATCGAACAGCACGCCCGACGCCATCCGCAGCGCCGACAGCGCGAACAGCGCGCCGATGCCGGCGAGCAGCAGGAAGATCGGCACGTCGCCGAACAGCGCGCGTGCGAGCCAATCGAGCGGCTGCGGGATGCGTGCGTCCGCGATCCCGCGCGTCAGCCAGCGCGCGGTCTCCGGCGCGATATTCTGCAGCTGGAAGCCGATGAACACCGCCGCGCCGGCTAGGCCCGCGCCCACCTGCACCACGACGCGCGCCTGCCGCGGCCCCAACAGCTGCCGCAGCCAGCGCGTCAGCACGAACGCAGTCGAGGTCATCCCCGCTGCCATCACCAGAATGAGCGGCACGCCGAGCGCAAAGCCGGGCCGAGCGAGGATGGCCGACGCGATCAGGAACGGCCCAAGCAGGAACAGGAACGGCAGTGCGACCGAAAGACAAGCGCCGACGGTCTTCGCTGCAAGCACGCGCGCGGGCGGAACCGGCGCCGAAAGCAGCAGATCAAGGTCGCCGCGCTCGTAGAAGGCGCGCAGCACCGCGACCGCGGCGGAGGGCGCCATCACGAGCATCAGCCCGGCGAGGACAAGCGTCGCCGAAGCGAGCGCGCCCGGCCCCGGCGGACCGGGCGGCATCGTGCGCAGCGCGAACGCTCCGGCGATGCCCGTCGCGATCGGGAACAGCGCGATCAGCCCCACCACCCACAGCTTGCGCGCAGCCGCCCGCCGCCCGCCCGCAGCGCGCAGCCCCAGACGCACCTCGTGCGCGATCAGGAAGCCGAGGCTCTGCGGCGCGAAGCGCATCAGGCGGCGAGGTCGAGAAACAGCTCTTCCAGGCTGGCGCCCGCGCTGCCGCGCTGCTGGCGCAGTTCGGAGAGCGTGCCCTCGGCGATCAGCCGCCCGCCCGCGATGATGCCGATGCGGTCGGCCATGCGTTCGGCGACTTCCAGGATGTGCGTCGTCAGGATCACCGTGCCGCCCGCCGCCACGCGCTTGGCGATGAGGTCCTTCACCTGCCGCGCGATGGCAGCGTCGAGCCCGGTCAGCGGCTCATCGAGGATCAACAGCTTGGGATCGTGGATCAGCGCCCCGGCGAGCGCAGCCTTCTGCTTCATGCCGCGCGAAAAGGTCTCGCACCGGTCGCCGCGCTGCTCCCACAGATTGAGCAGCTTCAGCAGCCGCTCGGCGCGCTCGCCCGCCTCGGCCGGAGCGATGCCCCACAGTCCGGCGACGAATTCCAGATATTCGAGCGGCGTGAGCTTGTCATAGAGCAGCGGCTCGTCGGGCAGCCACGCGACAATCCGCTTGGCCGACAGCGGATCGGCGAGCGCGTCGATTCCGAAGATCCTGATCGTCCCCGCGTCGGGGCGCAGCAGCCCGGTCACCATGCGCAGCGTCGTCGTCTTGCCCGCGCCGTTGGGGCCAAGCAGCGCGTAGAGTTCGCCCGCGCGCACCTCGAGGTCGAGGCCGCCGACCGCTTGCATGGGGCCGAACGCCTTCATCAAGCCCTTAATCGCCAGCGCGGGCGGGGGGGCGGCGTCGTTCGGCACGGCTACGGTCATGACCGCGCACGCTGTGCGCCTGCGCGCGACAAATCAACCGCGAACGCGACTAGAAGCGCGTGCGCCAACTCGCCTCGATCTCGCCCACGGGCCGCGTGCGGCCGGGCGTGTTGGGCTGGTCGCCCATGTAGCGACCCTCGACGCGCACGTCGCCGATCGCCGTCGGCCACACCGTGCCCGCGGTGACGATGTCGATCCGCTCGCGGTTCGCCGAAATCGGATTGGCCGGACCGCCGTCACCGGGCCGCCGCGCCTGATAGCGGTTGAGCTTCAGGTCGCGGTAGGCGGCATACCAGCGCCGGTTGCGCGTGTCGGTCACGGAGAAACTGGCGGTGGTCAGGTAGCTGTCGCCGCCGATCGGGTGGCCGATGGCGTCGCCGCGGTAGTATTTGCCGTTGAAATAAAACGAGTTGTTATAGAACGATCCCGGCACCACGCCGGTGCGTCCGGGGCGGTCGCTGAACATGAAGGTTGCAAGCGTGTCGGCATATTCGGCGTAGGCGTGCCAGCTCGCGCCGCCGCGCAGCGGGCCGGAGAGCGATCCGCCCGTCACCTGGCCGACCTGATCAAACTGCAGGTAGCCGTCCTTGTCCTCGCCCGCGCCATCCCAATAGACCCTCGCTGCGAGCGCCCCGATGTGCCGCGTGTAGCTGATGCTCGGCCCTGCGAGGCTGTCTCCGGGCTGCGCGCCGCCGAAGAACGGGAACTGGCTCTGCACGATGTCCTTGGCCGAACACGCGCCGCCGCCGGTGGGATTGCCGGGGATGATCGACCTGCGCCCGCCGCACAGGATGGTGATGCGCTTGACGTTCAGCTCCAGCCCTTTCACCGGCTCGAAGCTGAATTGCATCCCGATGATCGCGGGATAGCGCGAGTCCTGGCGGACCACGGGCAGCACGCCGCCCCAGGCGTTGAACCGCCACGGCCCGATCCAGCGCAGAAACCTGGGCCGCGGCTTGTAGGGGTAGAGCCGCTGGAACCCGGCCTTGGGGAAAGGACGCGCCGAGTTGCCGATGACGATCGCGCCGTCGTAACCCGGGCCCCAATATTGTTCGACATAGCCGCCGTAGATCGCCCAGTTGCCGACGCTCAGCACGGCGTAGGACGGTTCGAAATGATAATCGGCGCCGACCTGGTTGGTGCGGTAGCCAACCCCCGCCGAGAGATAGAGCGGGCCGATCGACTGGCTGACGCGCGCTGCGACATCGGCCTGCTCGCGCGCGGTGTAATCGAAGCCGCGGATCAGCGCGGGGCGGTTGGTCGCACCCACGCGCACCTCGGCGTTGAAGTTTTCGGACGCGTAGTCGCCCAGCCGGGACAGCCGCACCGCGGCGGCACGCACATGCGCCGGTGCAGCACCGTTCAGCGCGGCGTCGATCCCCTCGTCCAGCTGGCGCCACGGCAGCGGATAAGCCTCGACCGGGCCGCGAATATAGCCCCACGCCTTCAGCGTCTCGACATCCTGGCGCGCTTGCAGGTCGCCCGGCTCCAGCCACGGCTGCTCGGCGCACGCGGGGGCGGACAGGCAGGCTGCCGACACGAGAGCCGCCGCTGCGGCGGCGAGGAGCGAGCGCATGGGAGCGGCGCGTAGCGGTGCCGCCGCTGGCGGTCCACCCCGCGCGCGGCAGGGCGCATCGCCGAAGCGGCGAGGCTGGCGGGAGAAACCAGCCTCGCCACCCCTAACCGGCTTCGCCAGCCCGCCATCGTCGGGCGACGGGCGGCGATGCCGCGGGTACGTACGGACCTGATACGCCGGACCGAACTTCACCCGTCTGTCGTGCCTGGAACGCGTTGATACTCGTTCCGCGCCAAGGAGACGGCAGGCGGGCACGGTCCTTTACGGCGCAGCATCCAAACGGGTTGCAGCAACCCACCAGCCGCGCTGGTCGGCTGCGATCGCGTGCGCGGCGCGGTCGCGGGCGGAGTCGCTTTCGAACAGCGCAAAGCAGGTGGCGCCGGAGCCCGACATGCGGACCAGCATCGCGCCGGGCTGGCACGCGAGGCTGTCGAGCGCTGCGCCCACGGCCGGAGCGATGGCGCGCGCCGGTGCCTCGAGGTCGTTGCGCCCCGCCTGCGCCGCTTGTAGCGCGTCGCCGCTGGCGAGCTCGCCACGGTCATTTCCGTCCCACGCGCGGAACACCGCGGCGGTCGAGACCGCGACGCCGGGGTTGACCAGCACTAAGGGCTGCGGGGGTAGCGTGATCGGCCGCAGCCGCTCCCCCACCCCCTCGCCGCGCATCGGGCGGCTGTGGACGCAGACGGGCACGTCCGCGCCCAGCCGCGCACCGATCGCTGAAACGCGGTCGAGCGGCCAATCGAGGCCCCACAGCCGATTGAGCAGCCGCAGCGCCGCAGCCGCATCGGCAGACCCGCCACCAAGCCCCGACGCGACGGGCAGGTTTTTCACAAGCGTCAGGCGTGCGCCCGCGGTCAGCCCCGCCTCGATCGCCAGCGCACGCGCCGCCCGCAGCACAAGATTGTCGGCGGCCGCCTCTGCATCCGCGCGCAGCGGCCCCGAAAACGGCCCCTCAACCGCCAGGCTCAGCGCAGCCGCAGGCTCGGCGCCGAGCTCGTCGCCGACCGTGCAGAAAGCGAACAGAGTCTCCAGCTCGTGATAGCCGTCGGCACGGCGGCGGCGGACGTGGAGCGCGAGGTTGATCTTCGCGCGCGCAAGTTCGTGAAGCGTCGTCACGCCCGCCCGCTAGGGGGTCGCGCGCGCCCGCGGAAGCCCCGCCTCAGCGCTGCGGCTCGGCGGTCGCCAGCGCAGCCTTGTCCAGCCCCCAATCGAGCTTGGCTGCCAGCCGGGTCTTCTGCGCAGGATCGGGGTTCGACTGCTGCGCCGCGCGCCAGCGGAAGCGAGCCTGCAGCTTGCGGCCGAGCGCCCAATAGGCATCGCCCAGATGCTCCGCGATCGTCGGATCGCCCGGCGCGCCCGCGACCGCCTTCTCCAACTGCTCGACCGCCTCGGGATAGCGGCCGACCTTGTAGTAGGCCCAGCCGAGCGAATCGATGATCGCAGCGTTTCCCGGCGCGCGTGCGACGGCCTGGCGAATGAGCTTCTCGCCCTCGGCCACGTTTTCGCCGCGGTCGACCAAGCCGTAGCCAAGGTAGTTGAGCAGGATCGCCTCGTCGGGGCGCAGCCTCAGCGCCGCGCGCAGGTCGGCCTCGGCCCTCGGCCAGTCGCCTGCCTGCTCGTAGGCGCCGCCGCGCAGGAAATAGAGGCTCCAGCGGTCGGCCGACCCCTCGGGCGTCAGCGCCAGCGCGCAGCTGTAGGCGTGCGCCGCCTCGGCGTGGCGCTCCCTGGTGCGCAGATACTCCCCCAGCCGCGCCCAGTCGCCCGCGTCGGCGCCGCGCTGTTTCGTCGCGGCGCGCAGCAGCATCTCGGCCTCATCGCCGCGCCCCGCGTTCGTCAGCAGCGCGGCCTTCAGCCCCATCGCCTCGTCGGTCATCAGCGATCCGCGCTTCACGTCGGCGAGCGCCAGCGCTTCCTCGGATCGCCCCTCGCGGCCCAGCAGGTTGGCGAGCAGCAGGCGGTTGGTCTCGTCCTTGGGCGCGAGCAATGTCGACATGCGTGCAAGCTGAACCGCGACGGTGATCCCGCGCGCATCGGCGAAGTCGGCAGCCAGCCGCGCGTAGAGAGCAGCGAGCCCTGCCGCCGGCGTATCGGGCCGGATGCCGAGGTCCCTGCCTCCCGCAAGCCGCGAGCGTGCCGCCCCGGCCAGCCCGCCGCTCGCAGGCGCCAGCACCTCGATCGCCGCCTGATGCTCGCCCGCGCGATCGGCAGCGGCCGCCGCGCGCACGCGGAGATATGATCCGCCCGCGCCACCGCCCGGCAGTTCGGCGATCGCAGCGCGCCACGCATCGGCGGCGTTCTTCGGGTCGCCGGTCGCCTCGATCACGCGCGCGCGGCTCTCGGCGAAATAGCTGCGAAGCGCTGGGTTGATCTTGGTTGGCCCCAGCAGCGCCGCTGCCTCATTCCCACGGCCCTGCGCCGCCGCGATCCACGCGCGCGCCACTGGCGCGACGACCAGGCGGAAGCCGTCGTCCGACAGGCGGCCGATCGCGAGGTCGGCAGCCGCCCAGTCCTTCCGCGCGAAGCCGTCGGCGAGATTGTAGAGCGACACCGCCCCGCCAGCCGCCGGGTCTTCGGCCAGCGCCAGCGCGAGCGGACGCGCGGTCTTCCAGTCGCCTTCGGCCACCGCAATCTCAAACGTGCGGAAGCGGATCAGGCGGCTCTCTGGATCGGCTGCGAGCGCGGCGCGGTAATCGCGGCCGGCGCGCGGCATCTGCTGGTTGCGCCACGCATAGCGGCCAGTGACGAACAGCCCGAACGGCTTGGCCGCGGGCGTGGGCGCGGCAACAGCGGCGGCGCCGGGCAGCAGCGCGGCGCCGACGAGGGCAGACAGAAGCGCGCGGCGGATCATCCAGCCAACCTCACATATTCGCGTAATTGGGTCCACCGCCGCCTTCGGGCACGACCCAGTTGATGTTCTGCGTGGGGTCCTTGATGTCGCACGTCTTGCAGTGGACGCAGTTCTGCGCGTTGATCTGCAAGCGCGGATTATTGCCTTCGGTATCGCGAACGATCTCGTATACGCCCGCCGGACAATAGCGCGTCTCGGGATTGTCATAGAGTTCGAGATTGACGCGGATCGGGACGCTCGCGTCCTTCAGCGTCAGGTGGATCGGCTGGTCTTCCTCGTGGTTGGTATTCGAAAGGAACACCGATGACAGCCGGTCGAAGCTGATCACTCCATCGGGCTTGGGATAGACGATCGGCTTCACCTGGTCGCGCCGCCATGTCTGCTCGTGGTCGGGCTTGTGGCGGAAGGTCCACGGCAGCGTCACGCCGAACTTGTGCACCCACATGTCCGCCGCTGCGTAGACCGTGCCGACCCACTGGCCCATCTTGGCGACCGCTGGCTCCACATTGCGGACGCCGCGCAGCTCGTGCTTCACCCAGCTGTCATCGAAGCGCTGCTTGTAGCCGATCAGCTCGTCGGCCTCGCGCCCGGCGGCGATCGCCTCGAACGCGGCTTCGGCGGCCATCATGCCGCTCTTCATCGCAGTATGCGTGCCCTTGATGCGCGGCACGTTCACGAACCCCGCCGAGCAGCCGATCAGCGCTCCGCCGGGGAAGGTCAGCTTCGGAATGGCCTGATAGCCACCCTCGTTGATGACGCGCGCCCCGTAGCCGACGCGCCGCCCGCCGGTCAGCAGCTCCTTGATCGCTGGATGATGCTTCCAGCGCTGCATCTCCTCAAACGGAGAAAGATACGGGTTCTTGTAGGACAGCGCGACGACGAAGCCGATCGAAAGCTGGTTGTTCTCCTGGTGGTAGATCCACCCGCCGCCCCATGCATCCTCAAGCGGCCAGCCCTGCGTGTGAATGACGGTTCCGAGCTTGTGCTTGGCCGGATCGATGTCCCACAGTTCCTTCACCCCCAATCCGTAGATCTGCGGCCCGCTGTCCTTGCGCAGGTCGAAGATGCGCGTCAGCTCCTTCGTCAGGCTCCCGCGCGCTCCTTCGGCGAACAGCGTGTATTTGGCATGCAGCTCGACGCCCGGCTGCCAGCTGTCCTTGCGCTCGCCGCCGCGCGATACGCCCATGTCTCCGGTCGCGACGCCCTTCACCGCGCCGTTATCGTGAAACAGCACCTCGGCCGCCGCGAAGCCCGGGAAGATGTCGACGCCCAGCGCCATGGCCTGCTCGGCGAGCCAGCGGCACAGGTTGGCAAGGCTGAGCGTGTAGCAGCCCCTGTTGCCCATGAAGGGCGGCATCAGCGCGTGCGGGATCGGGAATTTGCCGCCGCGCGTCAGCACCCAGTGGTTGTTGTCGGTGACGGCGACGCCCATCGGCGCACCGCGCTCCAGATAGTCGGGGAACAGTTCTGCGAGCGCGCGCGGATCGACGACCGCGCCCGACAGGATGTGCGCGCCGACTTCGGAGCCTTTCTCCAGCACGCAGACGCTGACGTCGGTGCCCGTCTCGGCCGCCATCTGCTTGGCCCGGATCGCAGCCGACAGCCCCGCTGGACCGCCTCCGACGATCACCAGATCATACGGCATTGCCTCGCGGTCTGACATTCGCGGTCCTTCTGCTTGCGCGCCGGGGCGGCCGTTGCGCGCGCCCGGGGCACCGAACCAGATAAGCGGCTGCGTTCACGTTGACCAGCGGCGGTGGGGCGCGGCAAAGCTCCGCGCGGTGGAGGGAACACTCGCATTCGCAGCAGCAGGCCCGCGCGCCGCAGCGATCGCCTTCTGGCTGGAGGCGGGCTGCGATTGGGCGGTGGGCGAACGCCCGTGCGATTGGCTGGCGGCGGAACCGCCCTCTCCCGCCTTTGCCGACGCTCAGGCGTCCTCCACCCTGCAGCAACAGGCGAGCCGGTCGCTCTTCCTGCAGGGGAGAGAGGCAGGCCGCGCCGGCGGCCAGGGAGAGGGCGCGGGCGTAAGCGCCACCGACGCCGCCGCCGTCGCCGCGCGGTGCAGCACACCCGCCGAGCTCGCCGCTGCCTACTGCTCGCTCGCCGGTCCGCGCGCGATATTGTTTGAAGGCGACCCCACCGCCCCCATCCTGTTCGTGATCGACGCGCCCGCTCCGCAGGACGCAGCGCGCGGCCAGCTGATGGGCGGCAGCGCCGGAACGTTGTTCGAAGCGATGCTGGCGAGCATCGGGCGCGCCCGCGAAACGGTTTGTCTCGCAAGCCTTGCTCCGGCGGGCGCGCTCCCGGCAGCGTCTCCGCCCATGGGAACGCCATTCGTCCTGCGCCTGGCCAAGCTGCAGCGACCGCGCGCGATCGCTGCGTTCGGATCGGTTGCGACAACGGCGCTTTCGGGCATCGGTTCCGGTGTCGCCCGGCTGCGCGGCAGCTGGATCGCGACGACCGCCGGCGACCCGCTGATCCCCACCTTCAGCCCGGCCTTCCTGCTCAACCAGCCCGCGCAGAAGGCGCTCGCCTGGGCCGATCTGCTTGCCATCCGCGCGCGGGTCACCGCATGATGCGCTCGGTTCTCGCTGCCGCGCTTGCCGCCATCGCGGCCCCCGCGCTCGCGGCCGACATGGCGCCCGATACGATCATCGTCCGCGCGGCGCCGCGCACGCTGTCCGCGGCCGAACGCGCCGTGCCAGCCCAGATCCCCCTCGCCGAGCGCGCGCGCTGGCGCGCGGTGATGGCCGACCTTCGCGCCCAGCGCTGGGATGCAGCGGGCGCGGGCGCGAGGGCGCTGAGCCCCAGCCCGCTGACCGCGTTCGTCGAGGCCGAACTGCTCCTTGCGCGCGGGCCGGCCGCGGCGGGCATCGCCGATCCGGCCGCGTGGCTGACGGCGAATGCCGACCTGCCGCAAGCAGGGCGCATCGCTGCCAAGCTGCGCGCCGGCGGCTTCACCACGCTCGCCGACGCGCCGCAGCCGCGCCAGCTGATCTTCGTCGGCAGCGAGCGTGCGCCGTCGCGCTCCGAGCGCGACCTGAAGCTTGAGGCTGCGGTCAAGGCCGATACGCTCGCAGACCGGCCCGAGGCAGCCGAGGCACGCTTCCGCTCGGTGCCCGATGCCTCGCCGGGTGCGCGCGCCGAGTGGGCGCAGAAGATCGCGTGGAGCTATTACCGCGCCGGAGACGACCGCGGCGCGATCCGCATGGGCGCGCTTGCTGCCGACGGGCCGGGCGAGGCGGGCGCGCTCGGCGCGTGGGTCGCAGGGCTGGCGGCATGGCGCACCGACGATTGCGCAACGGCCGCGACGCAGTTCGACCGGATCGCGACCAAGGACGCGCCCGACGACCTCGCGGCCGCGGGGGCCTATTGGGCCAGCCGCGCCTATATGGCCTGCGGCGCCCCGCAGAACGTCGCCTCGCGCCTGCGCGCGGCGGCGACGCGGCCGACGGGCTTCTATGGCCTGCTCGCCCGCCGCGCGCTGGGGCTGGATGCGGGGCTGGACTGGTCGGAGCCCGATTTCATCAAGGCCGACTGGAACTACCTGCAGGGCCTGCCCGGCGCGCGCCGCGCCGTCGCGCTGGTGGAGGTGGGCGAACTTGGCCTTGCCGACCGCCAGCTGAAGCACCTCGCAGGCATCGCCGAGGCGTCGCGCTATGGCGCGATCCTGCGGCTGGCTGCCCGGCTGTCGCTGCCGGCGACGCAGCTGTGGCTTTCCTCGCGCTCGCCCGACGGCGCGCGCCCGCCGCTCTCCGCTCGCTTCCCGGCGCCCGACTGGACGCCGCCGCGCGGCTGGCGCGTCGACCAGGCGCTCGTCTACGCGCACGCGCTGCAGGAAAGCCGCTTCGTGACCGACGCGGTCAGCGCGCGCGGGGCGCGCGGCGTGATGCAGCTGATGCCGGCGACCGGCGCCAAGGTGGCGAGCAATCTCGGCCTCGGCGGCGGCGAGCTTGCGGACCCGGCGTTCAACATCGAATGCGGCCAGTCCTACCTCGAGGAACTGCGCGACATGAGCTATACGGGCGGCCTGCTGCCCAAGGTGATCGCGGCCTATAACGCCGGGCCGGGCAGCGTGCAGAAGTGGAACGCCCAGGTCCGCGATAATGGCGACCCGCTGCTGTTCATCGAATCGATCCCGTTCAAGGAAACGCGCGCCTATGTCGAAATCGTGCTGCGCAATTACTGGATGTACGAGCTGCGCGACGGCCGCAACCCGGCAAGCATGACTGCGCTGGCTCAGGGCATGTGGCCTCGCTTCCCCGGCATGCCCGGAGCCACCGCGATCCGGATGCCGCGTGGCGGCGTGATCGCCTCGGCCGCGCCCTGAGCGCCGGCTCCGCGCGCGCGTTGCAACGGAGGATGGTCTGCGAGACGATCGAAGCGATGGCGCACGAACCCGAAGCGAGCAGCCCGTCTGTGTCGATGTCCGCCGTCCCGCGCACGGTTGCACCTCGTCCTGACGGTCGAGATTTGCTGACCGCGCAACCCGCCTGAGCCGCCGCCCGTGACCGATCCATTGACGCCCGTCCGCATCGCGGTGCTGACCGTCAGCGACAGCCGCGAAGCGGCGACCGACCGATCGGGCGACATCCTCGTCGAGCGGCTGACCGGTGCGGGCCACGTGCTCGCGGACCGGGCCATCTGCGTCGACGACGCGGGCGAGATCGCCGCGCATTTCCGCCGCTGGATCGCGGATCCGGAGGTTGACTGCGTCATCTCCACCGGCGGCACCGGCGTCACCGGCCGCGACGTGACGCCCGAGGCGCTGCACGCGGTCGCCGAAAAGACGATTCCCGGCTTCGGCGAACTGTTCCGCTGGCTGAGCTACGCCAAGATCGGCACCTCGACCATCCAGAGCCGCGCCGACGCCGGCGTCGCGGGAGGAACCTATATCTTCTGCCTGCCCGGCTCCCCCGGAGCGTGCAGGGACGGTTGGGACGGCATCCTCGCCACCCAGCTCGACAGCCGCCACAAGCCCTGCAATTTCGTCGAGCTGTTCCCCAGGCTTCAGGAACGCTGACTCCATGCGTCCGCTCCAGCCGGCCGCTCTGCCCCACGTTCAGCCAGCCGCAAGCGCGCACCGTGCAGCGGCGCTCGCAGCTTGAAAGGGGGGTGCCGTGCTGATCCTGTCCGCGCTGATCGTTGCCGCGCAACCGCCCGCCCAGCCGGCGCCGACCGCGCAGCCGGTGGCGCCGGTCGCGCCCGCGGCGCTACCGACGATCGTGGGGCCGTCGGGTCCCGATCTTGTGCGCGTCGGCAGCGGCCTAGTGGGGGTGGTGATGCGGCTGGACCTGAACGAGGGCGGGCGCGTGCAGACCGCGACCGTCACCCGCACCATTGCCATGGCTCCGGGGATGGAAGGGCGCGGCGGAGTTTGGCTGCCCGAAGTGTTCCTGCGCGCGGTGGCGGCGCGGCTGTCGGAGCTGGATTTCCGTCCGGTCCCGGCGGGCCGCCAGCTTTACCGGTTCTTCGTCTATGATCCGACGCAGCCGACGCGCGCAGACCTCGGCCCCGATCCGATGAAGCAGACCGAATGAGCCCACCCGGCCGGACAGGACGGACATCGATCCGGCTGGGACAAGCGCACGGTATACATGGTCGGCATAGCCACCGCCGGACAGGACGGACATCGATCCGGCTGGGACAAGCGCATCGCTAGAACAGCCCCAGCTGCTCGGCGCGCCCGGGCACGCGGAACAGGTCGGTCCTGAGCTCGGGAAGGCGCCGGTCCTCCAGCCCGGCGCGGCGCATGGCGACCTTGAAGCGCGCGCGCAGCGTGTCCGCATATGGGCCGGTGCCGCGCATTCGGCTGCCGAACTCGGGATCGTTGTCGCGGCCGTCGCGGATCGAGCGCACCAGGCTCATCACATGCCCTGCGCGGCCGGGATAGTGGACGCCGAGCCACTCTTTGAACAGCGGTGCGATTTCGTGCGGCAGCCGCAGGGGAATGTAGGCGGCGCGCGTGGCTCCGGCATCGGCGGCGGCCTGGACCAGCGCCTCCAGCTCGTGATCGTTGATCGCAGGGATCATCGGCGCGCAGCAGACGAGCGTTGGGATGCCAGCCTTCGCCAGCGCTTCGACCGCTTTCAGCCGCCGCGCCGGGGTGGCGGCGCGCGGCTCAAGCCTGCTCGCCAGCACCGGATCGAGCGTCGTCAGGCTCAGCCCCGCGACCGCCAGCCCGCGCTCGGCCATCGGCGCCAGAATGTCGAGGTCGCGCGTGATCCGGTCCGATTTGGTCAGGATGGAAACCGGATGGTTGAATTGCGCAAGCGTTTTTAGCACCGATCTGGTTACAAAGCGATGGTCCTCGATCGGTTGATAGGGGTCGGTGTTGGTCCCCATCGCGATCGTGCGCACTTCGTACGTGCCCTTCGACAACTCCGCGCGCAGCAGTTGCGCTGCATTGGGCTTGACGAACAGCTTGGTCTCGAAGTCGAGCCCCGGCGACAGGTTGTGGAAGGCGTGGGTGGGCCGGGCAAAGCAGTAGATGCAGCCGTGCTCGCACCCCCGATAGGGGTTGATCGACCGGTCGAACGGCACGTCGGGCGACTGGTTGCGCGCGATGATCGTCCGGGCGTGCTCGACGGTGACGTAAGTGCGCGGCGGCGGGGCGTCCGGGTCGACCAGCGAGGCCATGTCGCGCCAGTCGCCATCGGGCACGCGCTCCAGGTCATCGAACCGGCCCGACAGCTTTCCCGATTGCGCGCCGCGACCCTTGTGGCTGAATGTGGCAACACGCTCCGACATGCGCTGAGCCTAGGCGCGTGCGCGGAACAGAGCAAGAACGCGGCTCGCGCCGCGCCGCGCCGTGCCGGCTCAGCCCGGCTCCGCCGCCCGCAGCGAAGCAGCGGCCGGCGCTGCGGCAGGGGTCTGGTCGGCGTCGAGCCGCGGATTCTTGCGGGCGAGCTCGTTCGTCAGCCAGCCGCCGAAGCTGCTCCAAACGGTCAGCGGCACCGCGGTCAGCGCGGCGATGCGGTCCTCGCGCGCGGCGGTCAGGCTGAACGCCGCAGCGGTTGTCACCAGCGCGGCACTTTCGGCGACGCCGGCGCTGAGGCGGCGATCGCCGAAGGTAAGCTTGGAGTAGTAGACCACCAGCCCGAGCGTCGTGCCAGCGAGAGCAACGGCTGCGTTGCGCGCGGGCGCTGGCGGGCGCTGCAGCAGCCGCCACGCTCCATAGCCCAGACCCGCGAGCAGCACCGGCCACACGCCGCCGAACACCACATCGGGCGGCTTGGCCGCCGGCTGTTCCAGGCGGCGATACCAGCGCCAGATGCGGCGGTTGGCCGGGTTGGGACTGTAGCGCGCGCTGACGATTCCGGCAGCTGCCAGCGCGCCGCCGACGGCAAGCGCGGCGGCAAACGGGCTGAGGCCGGATCGCTGGCGGGAGATGTTGTGAACGCTGGACATCCGCTCCGAACGCACGTGGGCGGGCGACGGCTCCGGCGCCGAACAGCGCAGCATCTGCCCCAGCCCTCCCCCGCACGCCGGGGACGGACGGGGATCGCGTTACGCCGCCGCCGCCTCGCCCGCAGGCGCTGCGGGCAGCGCCGCGCGGACCCGCTCGACGATCCCACGGAACGCCTCGGGCTCGTTCATCGCCAGATCGGCCAGGATCTTGCGGTCGAGCTCGATGCCCGCCGCCTCCAGCCCCGCGATGAAGCGGCTGTAAGTCAGCCCCAGCTCGCGCACGCCCGCGTTGATGCGCTGGATCCACAGGCTGCGGAAGTTGCGCTTGCGCGTCTTGCGATCGCGATAGGCATATTGCCCGGCCTTCTCCACCGCCTGCTTGGCGATGCGGATCGTATTCTTGCGGCGGCCATAAAAGCCCTTGGCCTGCTCCAGCGTGCGCTTGTGGCGCGCACGGGCGGTAACGCCGCGCTTAACTCGTGCCATCTGTCAGTCCTCCTCAGCGCAGCCCGTAGGGCGCCCATTGCCGAATATGGGCGGTATCCGATTCGCTCAGCACGGCGGTGCCGCGATTGGTGCGGATATACTTGGCATTGTGGCTGATCAGACGGTGGCGCTTGCCTGCCACCCCGTGCTTCACCTTGCCGGTCGCGGTGAACTTGAAGCGCTTCTTCACGCCGGACTTCGTCTTCAGCTTGGGCATTTTGGCCTCCTGACGGAAGGGTTCGGGACCAGCGCGGCAGCCCAATCAAGGCACGGAAATGTGCCCGGCCGTCAGGTCCGGTTGTCGTAAGCCGCGCCTACTAGCGCTGCGCGCGCCGCGACGCAAGCAGTCACGGCCGCTCAACGCTCGGCGCCGGCTGCGCGGGCGACATCGGGGCGCCCTGCGCGCGCGCCGAACCGATCGGCCCATGCGCCGCGATCAGGTCGCCGATCGCGTCCGGAGCGCGCGTCGCCATCCGCACCACGCCGTCCTCGGCCTCGCCCAGCGCGCGCGCGATCGTGATGTTGCCGCCCCAGCGCCGCGCCTCGACGACCGAAAAGCCCGCGTTCAAGAGGTCGCTCACATTGCCGTCGCGCTCGCGGCCGGTGGGCGAACCCAGCACCACCGCGATCAGGCGGCGGCCGCCCCGCACCGCGCTCGCGGCGAGCGTATAGCCGCTGGCGACGGTGTAGCCCGTCTTGATGCCGTCGACGCCCGGCACCTGGCCCAGCAGGTGGTTGTGGTTCTGCATCACCTTGCCGGCCCAGGCGACTGCGGGCGTCGAGAAATAGGCGTAGTCGCGCGGATGCTGCTTCAAGATGGCGATCGACAGCGTGGCGAGGTCACGCGCGGTCGTATAGTGCGCCGGGTTGGGCAGGCCGCTTGCGTTGGCGAAGTTGGTGCCCGTCATGCCGAGCGCCTTGGCCTTGGCGTTCATCCGCGTGACGAACGCCGCCTCGCTGCCCGCGATGCGCTCGGCCAGCGCCACCGCGACGTCGTTCGCGGACTTGACCGCGATCACGCGGATGGCATCCTCCACCGGAATCGACTGGCCGACCAGCAGCCCCAGCCTGGACGGCGGCTGCGCGTGGGCGTTGGCAGTCATCACGACGGAATCGCTCAGCTTCAGGTCGCCGCGTTCGATCGCATCGAAGGCGAGCATCAGCGTCATCACCTTGGTGATCGAGGCCGGGTGACGCGCAAGGTCGGCGCGGCGTTCGTAAAGCACCTGGCCGTCGGTCGCATCGACGACGATCGCGGCGTATTTGGGCTGCGACCACAGCGGCTGCTGCGCCCACGCCGTAGACGCCGCAAGCATCCCCAACAGCGCCAGCCAGATCCGCGTCATCGCCAACCCACTTCCACCAACTCCCCGTCATTCAAAGCCAATCAATGACGGTCGCGGGTCAATCCCGCTGCGACCAGCCGACAGGCCGGGGCGGTGAACCGGATCCCGGATTCGCTGATGCAACACTGCGATGCATAACACAGCTCGGCCTCATCCTGAAGGGTGGTAGAAGTCGAACACGCGCCGCGCGACCGACTTGCTGACCCCCGGCGCACGTTCAAGGTCTTCAAGGCTTGCGCCGCGAACCGCACGCGACGTGCCGAAGTGCAGCAGCAGCGCACGCTTGCGCGCCGGGCCGACCCCGGGGATCTCGTCAAGCGGCGAGGCGCCGATCGCCTTCGCGCGCTTCTGTCGATGGCCGCCGATCACGAAGCGATGCGCCTCGTCGCGCAGCCGCTGCAGATAGAACAGCAGCGGCGCGTTCATCGGCAGCGTCACCTCGCGCCCGTCGGGAAGGTGGAACACCTCGCGCCCTGCATTGCGGTCCGGCCCCTTCGCCACGCCCACCACCGGCACGTCGTGCGCGCCCGCTTCCTCAAGGATCGCCATCACCGAAGAGACCTGGCCCTTGCCGCCATCGATCAGCAGCAGGTGGGGCCAGTCGGTGCGGTCGGGGTCGTCGCGCTCCAGCCGCGCGAACCTGCGCGCCAGCATCGCCTTCATCATCGCGAAGTCGTCGCCGCGCGCAGCCACATCGGCGGCCATGTTGAACTTGCGATACTGGTTCCGGACGAAGCCCTCCGGCCCCGCGACGATCATCGCGCCCAGCGCCTGCGCGCCCTGGATGTGGCTGTTGTCGTAGACTTCGATCCGCTGCGGCGGCGCGCTCAGCTCGAAGATGTCGGCCAGCTCGCGCAGCAGCTTCGCCTGCGTGCCGCTTTCGGCCATGCGCCGGGCGAGCGCCTCCTCGGCGTTGCGCTGCGCCTGCGCGATCAGCCGTCGCGCCGGCCCGCGCCGGGCGTGTCGCAGCGTCACCTTGCGGCCGGCGCGCGCGGACAACGCCGCCTCGATCAGCTCGGCCTCGGGCAACGCGCGGTCAACCAGCACTTCGCGCGGCGGGACGAGCTCCTGGTAGATCTGGCCGAGGAAGCTGTGCAGCACGTCCTCATCGCTCAGGTCGTCGGTATGCGCGGGGAAGAAGCCGCGATGGCCCCAGTTCTGGCCGCCGCGCACGAAGAACATCTGCACGCTGACGCATCCCGCGCGGCTGGCGACCGCGATCGCGTCGGCATCGCCCACGCCGGTCGCCGCCAGCGCCTGCCCGCCCTGCACATGCGTCAGCGCGCGCAGGCGGTCGCGGAACACCGCAGCCATCTCAAAGTCCATGTTGCCCGCCGCCTCGGCCATCGCGTGCTGAAGCTTGGTGTGCACCGCGCTGGACTTGCCCGACAGGAACGCCTTCGCGTCGGCAACCAGCTCGGCGTAACCGCGTTCATCGATGCGCTGCACGCACGGCGCAGAGCAGCGCTTGATCTGGTGCAGAAGGCACGGCCGCGTGCGGTTGGCGAAGAAGCTGTCGGTGCAGCTGCGCAGCAGGAAAACCTTCTGCAGCGCGTTCAGCGTCGCAGTCACCGCACCCGCACTGGCGAACGGCCCGTAATAGACGCCCTTGCCAGTGCGCGCGCCGCGATGCTTGCGGATTTGCGGAAACGGCGTGTCCTCGCGCAGGAAGATGAAGGGGAAGCTTTTGTCGTCGCGCAGCAGCACGTTGTAGGGGGGCCGGAAGCGCTTGATGAGCTGCGCTTCCATCAGCAGCGCCTCTGCTTCGGACGAGGTGGTGACCACCTCCATCGCTCGCGTCTGCGCCACCATGCGCTGCAGCCGCTTGGGCAGCCGCGCGACCTGGGTGTAGTTGGTGACGCGGTTCCGCAAGCTGCGCGCCTTGCCGACATAGAGCACCGCGCCCGAGCTATCGACCATGCGATACACTCCCGGCTGCGCGGTCAGCCCCTTCAGCGTCGAGCGGATCGCTTCCACCCCGGCATCGAGGTCGGGCGCGTCGCGGCCGCGGACGGTCGAGGTCGCGCGGTCTTCGAGGAAGCGGTCGGGCGGTCCGCCGGGGTGGTCTGCGATCGGTCGTGACATGGCGCTCTTCCTCCCATGTGCGCGCCGCCGCGCCTGCGCGCCAGACACCCGCGCGGCCGGTCGCCGTCGCTCGCCAGCCGAGCGGCGGAGACTGCGGCGTTCGCCTCGGGTTCGCGACGCTGGATGCGGCCCCTCCGCCATCGGGGGAGACGGGGCTTAGCGGCGGTCGGAGGCTCCGGTGCCCAGCATGTCGGCCAGCATCGTCAGGGGCTGGGCAAGCACCTTGTCGACCTTGCGGCCATCGAGGTCGACGACCTCGAAGCGCCAGCGGCCATAGGTGAAATGCTCGCCCGTCGCGGGCAGGCGGCGCAGGACCGCGAGCACGAAGCCCGCCACCGTCTCGTAGTCGCGCTCGGTCGGCAGCGTCAGGCGTAGCAGCCCGGCCATCTCGCCCGCGCTCATCCCGCCAGCGAGCAGCCAGCTGCCGTCCTCGCGCTTGACCGCGTCGGGGTCGTCGTCGGGATCCTCGTCGGAGCGGAACGCGCCCGCGATCGCGCGCAACAGGTCGATGGGCGTCACGATGCCTTCGAAATGGCCGTATTCGTCGTGGACCATCGCCATCGGCACCTCGGCGCTCTGCAGCGCGATCATTGCATCGGTTGCGTCCATCACGTCGGGGATGACCTTGGCGCGGCGCACGTGCGCGCGCAGATCAAGCGGCGCGCCGCCCAGCACCGAGGCAAGCAGGTCGCGCGCTTGCACGACTCCGACGATGCGGTCGACCGACCCGTCCGCCACCGGCAGCCGCGAGTGCGGCGTCCCCACGAGACGCTCGCGCAGCTCCGCATCTGGCGCATCGAGATCGAGCCAGTCGACATCGGTGCGCGGGGTCATCACGCCGCGAACGGTGCGCTGGGCCAGCCGCAGGATGCCCGAGATCATCTGCCGCTCAGTCTCCTCGATGGTGCCGCTGGTGGTCGCTTCGGCAACCACCGCCTCCACCTCCTCGGCCGTCACCGCCGAACTCGTCCGCCGCCGCAACCGGAGCGCGCGCATCAAGAGCGAGCTCGATCGTTCCAGCGCCCACACCGCGGGCGCGACCGCACGCGCAAAAGCGGCCATCGGGCGCGAGGTAGCAGCAGCGATCGGCTCGGCCGCGCCGATCGCCAGCTGCTTCGGGATCAGTTCGCCGATGACGATCGACAGATAGGTCGTCGCCGCTATGGCAGTGGCAAAGCCCAGCTGCTCGGCCGTGTGCGGATCAATTCCCGCCGCCGCCAGCCGGTCGCCGAGCGGCCCGCCCAGCGCGCTGCCGGAGTAGGCGCCCGACAGCACCGCGACGAGCGTGATGCCCATCTGCGTCGCAGACAGCAGCCGCGCCGGTTGTTCGGCAAGCTCGAGCGCGCGCTCGGCTCCGCGGCGTCCGGCGCGCGCCATCGCCTGCAGCCGGGCACGCCGGGCGGATACGATCGCCAGTTCACTCATCGAAAAGAATCCGTTGAGTAGGATCAGCGCCAGAATGATCGCGGCGTCGGCCCAGGGAATGGGTCGCATGGTCTCCCGTCACGCTTGCCGGGTCGGGGCCCGGCGCCGGATGACCGTAACACGGGGGGAGCGGCTTGTGTCCCCTTCAATTGGGCAGGAGGCATCGACAGAGATGATTTCGGTGAAGTTTCGCGCCGCGGCGGCGCTGGTGTTGATGACCGGGCTCGCGGCGTGCGAGACCGATCCGTACACCGGGGAGCAGCGGGTGAGCGGCGCGGGATCGGGCGCGCTAGGCGGCGCCGCGGTCGGCGGCGTGCTCGGCGCGATTATCGGCGGGCGCGACGCGCGCGCGGCTGCGTTGCTCGGCGCGGGCATCGGCGCGATCGCGGGTGCAACGATCGGCGACGCTGCCGAGCAGAACCAGCGACGGCTGGAGAGCGACCTGCGCGGCAGCGGCTATTATGTGCGGCGCGAGGGCGAGACGATTCTGATAACCGCCCCCGGCGGAGTCGGCTTCGCGCCCAACAGCACCGCGATCCTGCCCGAAGTGCGCCCGGCGTTGGAACGGGCGGCGCGCACCATCGCGGACTACCGCGCCAGCTATGTCGACGTGCTGGGCTATGCCGACAGCCGCGAGCCCGATCCGCGCGCGCTCTCGCGCGAGCGTGCGCGCGTGGTCGCCGACTTCCTGCGCGATCGTGGCGTGGCGCCCGCGCGCATTGAGATCGCCGGCCGCTCCGACGAGCAGCCGCTGTCGCGCGACCCGTCAGACCGGGCAGCCAACCGCCGCGTCGAAATCCGCATCACCGCCGCACGCGAGGAGGACTTCCGCCGCGGCCGCGGGCGATACTAGGCTGGGCGCTGCTCCGTCGCTTATTGCCCGACCGCGCCCGGGCCAGTTCCGCGCCCAAGCTGTCGCGCACCGCGGCCGCTCTGCCGACATTGCATTTAAAGGCGGGTGCAAACAAGATTATGCTAGGCGGTCGACGGAAAGATCGACGGTCACCTCGACGCCCGTCTGCAACCAGTTTCGAGACAACCGCGCGTCGAGCTGGCCGGCGACAACCCGATCGGCTAGCTGCGTCCCGAACCCGCGGTGCTCGGGCGTCCCCGAGACTGGCGGCCCTCCGTGCTCGCGCCATGTTACCTGCAGTCGATCTCCGCGGCGCTCGCAGGAGACGCTGACCGTGCCGTCCGGGTGTGACAGCGCCCCGTATTTGGCGGCGTTTGTTGCGAGCTCGTGGAACAGCAGGGCAATCGACGTTGCCGCGTGGGCGCCGATAGGCAGGTCACAGCCGTCCACGAGGATACGCTGATGGCCGTCGTCGTAGGGCGCCAGCAAGAGCAGCAGCAGGCCTTGCAGCGTGCGATGCTCGTCGGGGGCTGCGGAGTCGGGACTATGCGGGCGAACATATTCGTGGGCGGCCGATAACGCGGCAATTCGTTGCTCGACCTCTTGCATGACCGGGCGAAGATCGGGCCGATTGCGGGTCGAGAGGGTGAGCAGGCTCAAGATCACCGCGAAGATGTTCTTGATGCGATGGGACAGTTCTCGCGCGATCAGCTCGCGCTGCTCTTCGGCTTCCTTGAGGTCGTGGATGTCGGTGCACGTGCCATACCAGCGGACAATCGCGCCCTCCTCGTCGCGCACGCATTGCGCGCGGCCGATCACCCAGCGGTATTCTCCGGAGCGGTGGCGCAGCCGATACTCGATATGGTAGGGATCGCCGGTCAAAAGGCTGTGACGCCAAACCGCCCAGGCTCTTTCCTGATCGTCGGGATGGAACATGCCGTTCCAGGCTTCACCATCGGTCGATCCCGCCGGTACTCCCGTAAACTCATACCATCGATCGTTATAGAAATCGTGGTAGCCGTCGGGACGTGTCGACCAGATCATCTGATCGATCGAATTGACGATGGCGTGGAACCGCGTCTCGCTGTCGCGAAGCTTTGTCTCCACCTCGATCCGATCGGACACGTCGCGTGACACCGCAACCAGGCGCGACACCTCGCCGGACGCTTCCCGGAGTGGCGACACGGTCACATCCCACCAGCGCGGCGTGCCTTTCGCAGTCGGACAATAGGCCTCGAAGCGGGTCGGTTCGCCGTTCAGCCCCGCTGCGATCGCCTCATTCAGCTGTTCGCCGGCGTCCTTGGGCCAGAGTTCGCGCCAGGGCCGGCCCAAGACCGACTGGGGGTGGTCGATCTCCATCGCGCAGAGCCCGTTGGCGTTCATGAACGAGAGCGTGCCGTCGCGCTCGATCACCTTGATGCAGTCGACGGAGGAATCGAGAATCGAGCGCAGCAAGTCCGCACGCTCGGCAATCGACATTCCCGCATCCTCGCCCATCCAGCGCAACCCACCTTAAAGTCTGTGCTCACAAGTAAACATTGCATGCCCCGCTGTCTGCTCACAAGTGAACAGATCCGCGGATCGCGCGTTCGGGCGGACAAGCAAATGCCGTAGAGCGACACATGCCCGATGCTGATCCAAGCGCCAACAACCTGCTCGCGGTGCTGGCGCCGCAAGACAGAGACTTGCTCGCCATCCACCTGACCCCCGTCACCTTTGGCACAGGCGAGGTCATCTACAATCCTGGCGACGATGTCCGCTTCGTCCTGTTCCCGTGCGGTCCGACGCTGCTCGCGTTCCGGGTCACGCTTGAGGATGGTCGGGCTGTCGAGACGGCGCTGGTTGGGCGAGAGGGGGCGCTCGGCGGGATTGTCAGCCGCGGGCGGCTGCCGGCCTTTGCGCGCGCCGACGTGCAGTTCGGAGGCCCGGCGCTCAGAGCCGAAGTCGCGGCGCTGGACGCGATCAAGCGGAAGGCCCCCGCCCTGGACGCGCTGTTCGCGCGTTACGCCGACTGCCTCCTCGCCCAGATTTTTCAGGCCGTCGCCTGCAACGCGGCGCACACGATCGAACAGCGCGCCGCCAAATGGCTGATATCCGCCGCCGAAAGGACCGGTGCGCCGCGGCTGCTGCTGACGCAGGACCAGCTTGCGGCGATGCTGGGCGTCGGCCGCAGCTATGTCACCCGTGTGCTCCGCTCGCTCCGCCAGCGCGGCCTTGTCGAGACACGACGCGGCGCGTTGCACCTGCTCGATGCCGAGGGACTCGAGCGTCTCGCATGCGATTGCCACCACGCGGTCAGGCGGCATTTCAATGAGGTGCTGGCGGGTGTGTATCCCGACCGTCTGACCGAGGCCGATTCCGACGACGCTCAATCGACGATCGTGCAGGCGGGAACGTCGATCGGGTCGAACCGTTAGGCGTTAAGGGTCACGGGCTCCCATGGCCTTTGGAGAGCATTGTGAGCGACGGCGATGACTGGCGACTGACTGAACGTCTGCATGCACCCGCCGGCAAAGGAAACCCGTTCGCGGCCGCGGTCCGTGCGACGCGCATGCCGATGGTGATCACCGACCCACGCCAGGCGGACAATCCGATCGTGTTCGTGAACGACGCGTTCCTGAAGCTGACCGGCTACGCACGGGATGAGGTAACCGGGCGTAACTGCCGCTTCCTGCAGGGCCCCGACACCGATGCCCGCACCGTGGCCGCGATCGCAGAGGCGATCGAAACGCACAGCGATATCGCTTGCGAAGTGCTGAATTACCGCAAGGACGGTACGACCTTCTGGAACGCGCTGTTCATATCGCCGGTGATGGACGAGGCGGGTGAACTGCTTTTCTTTTTCGCCAGCCAGCTTGATGTGACCGAGCGGCGTCAGCGCGAGCAGATCGAGCGCGATAAAATCGAAGCAGCTGTCGCGTCGCGGACGCGCGAACTCGCCGCGGCGCTCGAAACCCAGACCGCGCTGCTGCACGAACTCGATCACCGGGTACGCAACAACCTTCAGCTGATCTCGGCACTGATCCTGCTGGAGACCAGGAGCGCCGGCCGCGATCAGACCAAACAGGATTTAAGCCGGCTGCGAGAGCGGATGGACGCGCTTGCGAGCGTTCACCGGCTGGTCGTCCGCGATGGAGAGGAGGGCCGGTTCGATATGGCGAATTTCGTCCGATCCTTCGCAGCCGAGGCGTTGCGCACCCGTTCCGGTGGTCGAGCGAGGCTCGACCTCGACCTGGCCGAGGCTCGACTGTCTGCCGCTTTTGCTGCCCCGGTCGCCCTCCTCGCGAACGAACTCGTCCGCCTGTCTCTCGATCACGTCGATGCGACAGAGGTTCATCCCATGCTGAGACTCGGCATCACGAAACTTCCGGCGGGGAAGTTCCGCCTCTGTCTCGCCGCGCCAACGTCGCACCGGCCGCTGTCCGCGACGGCAACCGCCGACGCTAAACGCTTTGTCGAGATGATGGCGCGCCAGCTGCGGGCGGGTTTGTCTTGGGAGGATCAAAACAACAGCCTGTGCATCGACATTCCGGCGCGCGAGCTGGAGGCCGGTCAATGACCGGCGGCGGGCTGCGCGTCTTTATCGTTGAGGACGAGGTCCTCCTCCAGATGCAGCTCGAGCTGTATCTGGAAGAAGCCGGTCACTCGGTCGTGGGCGTCGCCGCGTCCTCGCGCGAGGCCTTGGCGCAGGCGCCGTCGGCGGGAGCTGATATCGCCCTCGTCGATGTGCATCTGGCGGACGGGCCGACGGGGATCGAGGTCGGTCGCAAGCTGTCCGATCAAGGCTTGCCGGTCGTGTTCCTCACCGCCAACGCGGCGCGGCTGCCGGCAGATTTCTCCGGCGCGATCGGCGTGATCGGAAAACCCTACACTCAGGCCGCGCTGGCCGAGACGCTGGACTTCCTGGTCGCAGCCGTTCGCCAACCACCGCCTCCTCCTCCCGTACCGGACGCGCTGACGCTGGCCCCCGCAATGTCAACGCGGTGGCACATCAACTGAACCCCGTTCAAGCTCGTGTGGGACCGGGTCCCGCGCGATCGCGGGCTCGACAACGTATTGCTGGGTGGGTCGGTGGCGTCCGCTCCGGCATCGCAGCGTCGAACCGCGCCGTGCGCCAGGGGCCACGCCGATGGATCTCCTCGGTCTTGGAGAGGCCGCTGATCGTTTCGGCTAACGCGTTGTTGTAGCTGTCGCCGACGCTGCCGACCGTCGGAGACGACGATGCACCAACTGACAATCCGGACTGCCCGGTGTGCGCTGCGCAATTTCGATCCGGTGCTGGCCGGAGTGCTGGCGGTGGTGGATGTCCCGGAGCTTGCGACCCTGTCGGCGGAGGGCGACAAAGCGGTCCGGGACGCGAGGCTTGTCGTCAAGGCTGTTCATGCGACGCCCCGGCAGCCCGATGCGACCTTCAAGTCCGAGCCGCCACGGCCCCCTGCTCGCGGCGGCACCTCGCCCGAGCGCTGCAGTGCCGTCGACTGCCGCGAGGGCTGCTCTACCCTGACGAGCGCCATCGGAACGAGGCAGTTCTTCATCGAGGATGAGAGCGAAGCGAAGCTGGGCTACTGCGTCCGCAGCGACCAGCATCTGCTCACAGTTGAGATGCTTGTCGAGGCGTGTACGGGCCGCCCGCGAGCGGTGGCGAGATCGTCGTCGCAATGACCGAGTCTGCGCAGCATGTGGCGCGCGCCGTCGAGGAGGCTAGGCGCGGTCTCGTCGGCGTGCGCGATCGCGACGGGAGCGAGATCTAGCTCGGCGACCACTTGCGCGTCGATCTGGTGTTTGCGGTCCACTTCGAGCCGGCGCTGACCGCGGAAATGAGGCATCGGCGTGAAGATTCCTCTGGCGCTCCGGCGCGGCACTAAGTTGCCCCTGCGTCGCTTCGGTGGATTACTGCTGCTGACGACGATGCTGCGTCGCTCACCCGCCTCTCGCACGCCGGCGGGGGGCCGTGCCGGCAGAAGGGCTGCCGCTCTTCACCTTGTCGAAAATTCACGAGGATGTCCGCTTCGGGTGCTGCGCAGGGTCTTCTCCCGCCAGCGGAACAGCGCCGCAGGTCATGTCTGGGCAAAGCTCAACCCGGGTGCCGCAACCCCTGCAAGCGGGCTGCTGGACCCAGGGACGGCGAAGGCCGGCCACGCCGATGTGCTGCTGCCGTCGGCGGCCGACAGCCGGTGGAGCGCCCCGGACGCACTGCTCAACGCCGTCGAGGTGCAGCTTCCCACATACCAGAAGGATTGCATCCGTCCCGATCAGGATAATCCGCGGCAGGGAGGATGCGCTGCATGCCGGGTGGGAGCGGATGCGCGCCTTCGCGAAGGCCTTGCTGGCCGCGCGGGACCTCGCCGTCATCATGTCCTCCACGACCCCACCCGCACTGCGTCGTGCATCTCAACGACCCGCATATCCACCTGCTCGCCCCTGCCACCACGATCGGCCCCGGCGGATGGCGCCACGTCACCGACCTCGTCTGCGACGAAGCCCACCCGGAAATCGTGAAGGCGGGGAAGGAGGTGCGCGGGAAGGGGTGAGAGGCCTTGGCGCGCAGCGTGACAAGGCATTGTGAGGTCGAAGCTGGAGACAATACAGTTTCAAAGTTGCGAGGTGCCGGAAGAACGATCTTCGGAACTGCAAGCCCTGATCAAAAAGGCGAAGCAGCTGGAGAGCCAGAAGGTTCTGCAGCTTGGCGAGCTGGTGATCGCCATCCGAGCCGAGGCGCTCGATCCCGAAACGCTGATGGGGGCGCTGTTCGGAGTGGTCAAATCCAAGGACGCACGAGAACGGAAAGTGTGCCGGGCAAACGGTGCGGCCTTTTTTCAAAGGCAATCACGCAAGGCTGATCGCGGGACTCCGGGACACGCTGGCGGCAATCAAGCGAGCCAGGTCGATGACGAACCGCGTTGAAGCCAGCCAGCGCCGCACCGACACGCGCCAGTGGGCCATGGATCGCCGCGAACGAACGCGCCATCTGATCGAACTGGGCGG
>Ga0326763_1000088_pt1 | contig 33463 bp, 32 predicted proteins | sample NORPS_P_FD_207671 | JGI IMG/M metagenome (GOLD analysis project Ga0326763, IMG submission 207671) | Hot spring water microbial communities from Norris Geyser Basin, Yellowstone National Park, WY, United States - NOR.PS_P | ecosystem: Environmental > Aquatic > Thermal springs > Unclassified...
TATTCGACGTGCATGGATTTTGCGAAAGGCAGCCCCGTCCCGGATCAAGTCCGGGACGACGGTCCTGAGTGGATGCGCGCATTGACCCTAGCCGCCGCAATGGCGCTGCCGAGCCTCGGGCAGGCTTCACCTCCGACCATTCAAGACATCGATTGGGCGCGCACCACATCCATGCCCGGCAACTTCACACACTGTACGCGGATCAAGAGCCTGCGTTGTGAGCGGCTGGGGGCGGATGACAGATACCACTGTTCTTACCGCGAGTACGCAAACCAGGGCCCGTGGCCGCGCAAGACGATCGTCGTCAAGCAAATCGCGGGAGAGTGGCGCAAGCTGAGTGGAGACACGCCGGCTTGCGCGATTATGAACTTCCCAGTCGACGCGGCGAAATAGAACCAAGAAGGCAGGAAATCATGGCCACCCAACCCACCACCAACAATATCGGCCGCGTCGCGCAGGTGATCGGCGCCGTCGTCGACGTGCAGTTTGACGAGAACCTTCCCGAGATCCTGACGGCACTCGAGACCACGGTCGATGGCCGTCGCCTCGTGCTCGAAGTCGCGCAGCACCTGGGCGAGAACATCGTCCGCACGATCGCGATGGACTCGACCGACGGCATGACGCGCGGCCAGCAGGTGATGGACACCGGCAGCCAAATCCGCGTGCCGGTCGGCCCCAAGGTCCTCGGCCGCATCATGAACGTGATCGGTGAGCCGATCGACGAGCGCGGGCCCATCGGTAACGCCGAGACCGCGCCCATCCACGCGGATGCGCCGAAATTCATCGACCAGTCGACCGAGGCCGCGATTCTGGTAACCGGCATCAAGGTCATCGACCTGCTCGCGCCCTATGCGCGCGGCGGCAAGATCGGCCTGTTCGGCGGTGCGGGCGTGGGCAAGACCGTGCTCATCCAGGAACTCATCAACAACATCGCCAAGGGCCATGGCGGCTATTCGGTGTTCGCGGGCGTCGGCGAGCGGACGCGCGAGGGCAACGATCTCTACGTTGAGTTCAAGGAAGCCGGCGTCATCAAGACCGATGCCGATGGGAACGCCGTCTCCGAAGGCTCAAAGGTGGCGCTGGTATTCGGCCAGATGAACGAGCCACCGGGTGCGCGCGCGCGCGTTGCTTTGTCGGGTCTGACGATGGCCGAATATTTCCGCGACGTCGAAGGGCAGGACGTGTTGTTCTTCGTCGATAATATTTTCCGCTTCACGCAGGCGGGCTCGGAAGTGTCGGCACTGCTCGGGCGCATTCCCTCGGCCGTGGGCTATCAGCCGACGCTGTCGACCGACATGGGCCAGTTGCAGGAGCGGATCACCTCGACCAACAAGGGCTCGATCACGTCGGTGCAGGCCATCTACGTGCCCGCCGACGACTTGACGGACCCGGCGCCGGCGACCTCGTTCGCGCATCTTGATGCGACGACCGTGCTGAGCCGCGCGATTTCCGAACTGGGAATCTATCCGGCGGTCGACCCGCTCGACTCGACCAGCCGCGTGCTCGATCCCCGCATCGTCGGACAGGAGCATTATGAGACGGCGCGCGCGGTGCAGGCGACGCTGCAGCGCTATAAGTCGCTGCAGGATATCATTGCGATCCTGGGCATGGATGAGCTGAGCGAAGAGGACAAGCTGACCGTCGCCCGCGCGCGCAAAATCCAGCGCTTCCTTAGCCAGCCCTTTCACGTCGCCGAAGTCTTCACCGGCTTTCCCGGAGTCTTTGTGCAGCTGGCCGACACGGTCCGCAGCTTCAAGGCGATCGTCAATGGCGAATATGACCACCTGCCCGAAAGCGCCTTCTACATGGTCGGCACCATCGAAGAGGCCGTCGCCAAGGCTGAGAAGATGGCGCAGGCCGCCTGAAGACAGCCGCTGCCTGGAGGCCCATGCAGGGTTCCGGGCAGCGGGCCTGCGGGCCGTAGTCGCCGCTCGGGCCTGACGCACAGACCTTGCCACCATGCGCGGACGAAACCGGTCAACGTGCGGCCACACCAAGGCCCGCTGTTCGATCGCAGGGGCGCTGCCACAACAGGGCTTCGGTGCGCGGGATCGGATTGTCTGTCTGCGCTTCCAGCAGCGCGAGGATCGTCCGGATCAGCATGTAAAGCTCAAGAAGCACGAGGATTAGGATCTCGCCGCCGACCCAGGAGCGTGAGCATCACACACCATGCCCAGCGCCGGCGAGCATCAGAAACAGCGGAAATGGGAGCGTTAGTGGCTGCGCATCCAGTCCTCTATGGCCTCGTGCTTCCAAACGCATGCGAGGGGCAGGCCGATCAGCACGGTGACGCCGGTCGGCACGCTCACCAGATGGAGCAGCGCGACCATGGTCGGCCGGTTAAACTCGAAGGTCGACCGCTGCGCCGGATCGTCACGCTGTTCCATCCCCGCGACGACCTCGTTGCGTTACCGCGCAGTTGAGCGTGTCGGCGGGGGCTGCAAGCTTACCAGAATAGCGCCTCCGGGTTGGGCACGGGCTGGGGTTTCTGCGCCTCCGTCAGCGCCAGGAACGCGCGCGCGACGAACCATAGCCCAATCGCGATGACCGCCAGCCAGCGCAGGCCGATCACCCACACCGGGATGGCCAGGATGCTTGCCACCACTGCGTACCAGAAGCTGCGGATATGGAAGCGGAAGTGGCTTTCCTCCCAATGCTCGGCGGGGGTGCCGCGCCAGACATAGGCGAGGACCAGGCCGAGCACGTTCACCAGTCCCGCGGTCAGCGGCCCGAGCATGTAGCAGAGCGACACGATCGTCGGTTTGTTCAACTGGAAGCCGCCGGCCGAGTTGGGCCGGACCGGCGGCGTGCTGTAACGGTCGTCCATGACACCCTCCGTGTTAGCCGGATATGACACCTCAGCCGCGCCGCTGCAACCCGCAGTCGTGCTCGTGCGCCCGCAGTTGGGCGCAAATATCGGCGCCGCCGCGCGAGCGATGCTTAATTTCGGGATGATTGACCTTCGCCTTGTCGCGCCTCGCGACGGCTGGCCAAACCCCGACGCCGGCCCCAGCGCGAGTGGCGCCGACGCGGTGCTGGCGCAATCGCGCGTGTTCGGAACGATCGCCGAGGCCACGGCCGACTGCCATCTGGTCATCGCCACCGCGCAGCGCCCGCGCGATCTCACCAAGCTCGTCCACACGCCGCGCTCGGCTGCTGCGGCGGTGCGCGCCGAACCGACGCGCAGCGCGCTGCTGTTCGGGCCCGAGCGGACCGGACTGTTGACCGATGAACTGGCGCTCGCGGGGGCGATCCTGTCGGTGCCGACCAACCCCGATTTCGGCAGCCTCAACCTCGCACAGGCGGTGCTGCTGGTCGCCTACGAATGGGCGAGCGCAGCCGATCCGGGCGCGCGGCTCAACGCCTACGATGGCCCTGCCTCCGCCGCATCGGTCGACGCCCTGGTCGACCATGTCGAGCGCGAGCTTGAGCGCGCGGGCTATTTCCGCGTCATCACGCGCGAAGCCGCGACGCGCCGAACGTTGCGCAACCTGCTCACTCGCCCCGCCTTCAGCGAGAAAGAGGTGCGCACGCTGCGCGGCGTGATCTCAACGCTGACGGGCGAGCGTCTACGCGCGCGGGGCGGCGAGCCCTAGCGCGCGCGGGGCAAGCGGTGATCGCTAGCCGTTGCACCCGTGCAGTCGTGGGCGAGCCCTAGCGCGCGCGGGGCGAGCCCGTCGCGCGTTGCAGGAACGCACCGCCAAGCGCTGGCGACAGGGTTGCCAAGGGCGCCACAGACTCCATCCGGAGCATGAGGCGCCGGGTCCGTATGGTTCCGCGAACGACGACCGTCAGCCTTTCGGCTTGTCGTCCGCCTTCGGCGCCCACGAGCGGACCAGGTTCTTCATGCCCTCGATCTCGGCGGGGGAGAGGATGCCCTCCCACGGCGGCATCTGCGGGCCGCGGCCGATCGCCGGGCCGCCGCCCTTCAGCACCGCGCGGATCGCGTCGTCGGTCATCCAGCGCTGGAAGTTCGGATCGTGGAAATTCGGAACATAATCGCCCAGCTTCTGGCTGTCGGGGCCATCGCCTTTGCCGTCTAGCCCGTGGCAGCGCGCGCAGTTGGTGCCGTAGAGCGTGCGGGCCTGTGCGAGGCTGACCGCGACCACCGGCCCGCCCCTCGCGACCGCTGCCCTGGCTGCGTTTGCCGCGGCGGTTTCGCTCGCGCGCTCTCGCCGACCCTCGGCGCTGTCGCGGCGGACCAGCTTGGCGACGATCCCCGTCGGCGTCTCGGCCGAGCCCATCAACGGCACCAGGATCTCACCGTCGGGCGCAACGACCATTGCAGTCAGGCCGTTCTGCGCCACCTCGGGCGACTTCGCGATCACGTCCCACTTCGTCACGCGCGGCTGCGAGTCAGCCGGGATTGTATAGATCTCGCCGGCATAATTATCGGCGAACAGGAACTTACCGTTGAATTCGGGGAGGCGCGAGCCGCGATAGACTGTGCCACCGATCACCGAGCGGACAAACGCGGTATGGTGATAGGTCAGGATCGGCGGTGTTTCGATACCAACATAGTCGGCAGCGCGCGGCTTCGTCTCGCCATTCTGCGGCGTGTACCCCTCGATGTAGGGGAACTGATAATTGTGCCCGCGTTCGATGCGATTGACTTCCTCCCACTCGTTCGAGCCGACATCGCCGGCCAGCATCTGTCCGTTCGCCGGGTCAAAGCCGAAGCGGAAGGGATTGCGCAGCCCGATCGCCCAATATTCGCCCAGCACCGCCGCGCCGCGATCGGCCCAGGGATTGTCGCGCGGAATCATGTAATTGGCGGTGCGGCCGTTCCTCGGCTGGCGCTCGATCGGACCGCTGATGCTGCCGCCGCGATTATCCACGTCGATGCGGAAGATGCCGCCGACCAGCGCGCAATCGATGCGCTGGTGGCACTCGGTCATGCTTGCCTCGCCGATCGACAGGTATAGCATCCCATCGGGTCCGAAGGCGACCATGCCGGCATTGTGGAAGCCATCCGGCCCGCGCCGCTGCTCGATGAGCGGCAGCGCCGACGCGCGCCGCGCCTCGATCGTCGGCTGCGACAGGTCATAGCGCGTCAGGTGGTTGACCTGCCGGTCGGGGTGGTACTCGGTATAGTAGACGTAGACATACCCGGCGTTCCGCGATCCAGCGCGCCCGAATTCGGGATGAAGATCGAAGCCGAGAGCACCATTCTCCATCTCGACGAAGCCAACGCCATCCGGCCCAGCCGACAGGTCGATCAGCTTCTTCGCATTCGCTCCGCTGGGGTAATCGGCGCGCCACACTTCGCCGCCGCGGGTCAGCACATAAATCGTGTTCGGATCGCTTTTGGCGAACTGCACCATGATCGGCGTTTTGAACCTCGTCGTGCCTAGCGCGTTGACCAGAACATAAGGCCGATCCGCCGTGACGTTTGCGTCGACACGCAGCTGGGTAACCCAGTTCGCGAACTGACGGTCGCTCGAAAACTTGCGGCCAACGAAGATCGGCACCAGCGACAGCGCGATCACGCCCCACGCGAGCGGGCGGTTGAGCAGGCCGAACAGCCCGCCGACGGGCGCGACGACGCGTGCGGGGACAGGCTGCTGGCGCGAGCCGAACAGCACATAGGCCAGCACCAGGAACAGCGTGCCGAACAGCACCGACTGCAGCAGGAACTCGGGGCTGAAATTCACCGCGGTCAGGAAGAACTGATACTGGCTGGCGATCACTGAACCGGCGACGAAGGCATAGACCTCGGCCGCCGCGCGCCGGCCGGATCGCCATGCGTCCCACCCCGCGACGGCACGGGCGATCAGGAACGTGACCGCGCACGCGATGAGTGTCGACAGCAGCACCACGCGCACGTCGACTGCAGTGAAGCTGACATCGGGCAGGTGCAGCACCGCCTTCGGGATCAGCCGGACGCGGTTGCCGGTGTACGAACCGGCGAGCACCGCCGCTGTCACCAAGCCAAGTTCCAGCGCAAGCGCGGCGAGCCGCGGGGGTGTGACGGTCGTTCGCACTTGTTCCTCTCGGGGTTGCGCGGCTAACGCTCGCCGCGCCCTACGCTGCGGTGCAATAAGCGAGATTCGAGCCGAGAATGAAGAGCGGTCTTTTGGCGCGCGCCGGACTTGCCATGCTGTGTGCGACCCCCGCGGTCGCTGCGGAAGCCGGCGCCGACGTGATCGTGACGGCATCACGCACCAGCGAACTGGCGGCTGAGGGCGGAACCGTGGTGACGCGTGCCGACCTCGATGCGCTGCAACCCGCGACCGCGCTGGAGGCGCTCAGCCGCGTGGCGGGCGTGCGCGCGTTCCAGACGGGCGGGGCAGGGGGCGGCAGCTATCTGCTGACCCGCGGCGGTGAGCCCAACTTCACGCTCGTCCTCCTCGATGGAGCGCGCGTCAACGATCCCACCGGCCCGGCTGGCGGCGCGTTCGATTTCACCCAGATCGATCCGGCGCTCATCGACCGGATCGAGGTGTTCCGCGGCTCGGTTTCCGCGGTGCAGGGAGCCGACGCGCTGGCGGGCGTCGTCAACCTGCGGCTCCGCGATCTGGTGGCGGGCCGCCTCGGCGGCTCGGCGCGCGTCAGCGGATCGACTTATGGCGAGGTCGGCGGCGATCTGTCGCTGAATGCCGGGTGGCAGGGCGGCGGCGTGCTGGTGGGCGGCGGCGGCTATGACAGCGGTGGCCTGACGCGCGGATCGGGCCTCGCACGCGGGCAGGGCATCGGTCGGCTGGTGCAGGAGGCGGGGGGGATACGCCTCGCTGTCACCGGCCTCTACGCCGCGACGAGCCGCACGCGCTTCCCTGAGGACAGCGGCGGCCCGGAACTGGCCGTCATCCGCGCGCAGCAGCGCACGAAGACTGAACTTGGGCTGATCAGCGGGACATTGTCGCGCTCGGAGGCCGGCGCTGCGCTGCAACCCGTGCTGCGCCTCGCCTGGAGCGGCCAAACCGCAGACGACCGCACCCCCGCCATCGCGCCGGGCGCGTTGCAGGGCGTGCCCGCGATCACCTCGCGCACGGGCTTCGACCGCATCGAGGGCGCGGGCGAACTGCGTTGGCGCCGCGGCATCCTGACGGTGGTCGGCGGCGGCGGCGCAATTGCCGAGACGGGGCGGCTGAACGGCATCATCGATTTCGGCTTCCCGCTTCCGCAGCGCTACCGGCTGCAGCGGACGATCCCCTACGCATTTGCGGAGGCGTCGCTTGACGGCGGGCGCTGGCGGCTGACCGCCGGCGCCCGCTACGACGCACCAAGCACTGCGGACGCGCGCTGGAGCTCGCGGCTGTCGGGCGCCCTGCAGCCGCTCGCGGGCGGGCCGGAGCTGCAGCTGAGCTATAGCGACGGCTTCAAACTCCCCAGCTTCTACGCGCTTGCCTATCCGGTGATCGCGAACCCGCTGCTGCGTCCGGAAACCGCGCGCAGCTGGGAGGCGGCGGCCGTTCAGCGCATCGGCCGCACCGCACGTTTGCGCGTAGCGGCATTCCGAACCGATTATCGCGATCTCATCGATTTCGATCCGGTTCGTTTCACGAACGTCAATCGCGCCCGTGCCCGCGCCGAGGGCATCGAGGCTGAAGCTCGCGTCGAGCTTGGCGCGGTGTCGATGACGGCGGCGTTCACGTATCTTGACGTTACCAACCCAGGCGGACCAGCGCTGCGCGACCGGCCCGATGTCAGCGGTTCGGCACGGGTCGACTGGCGGGTGCGCAAGAACGTGGCACTGTTCGCGGCGGTCGATGGGGTGGGCAGCTTCTTCGATCTGTCGGTGCCGACGGGGCAGGTCCGAGTCGGCGGTCGCACCACGTTCGATCTGGGCGCCAGCGTCGTGCTGCCGCAGGGGCTGCGGCTGGACCTCGTCGCGCGCAACCTGACCGACGAGCGCTACCAGGACAGCATCGGCTTCCCCGCTCCCGCTGCCGGCCTCCGCGCCCAGCTCAGCGCGCGTTTCTGAAGTTCCTTCCCAGAACGGGAAAGGGGGGCCGACGAAGGCGGTGACGGGGCAGGCGCTTCACCGACGGCGAAACACCGCAACGCTTCGCTGCGTCGCCTCCAACTCCAGCCTTCGCATGTCCGGCTTGCGGCGACGCAGTGGATCGCGCCCACACAAAAGCGGCGCCCGAGGGGTGGGCGCCGCAGGGAAGGGTGAGTGAGGGGTGTTGGAGGAGACATAACGGCTCCGCCCTGTCTCCAAGCTGAACGCAACGTTGCAGAATCAAGGCGACGCCCTTTCGCCCCGTTCGCCAGCCGATTAGGAGCCACCTGGCGTCGCGCGCGTGCTCAATCGCGCGGCAGGGGAGAAACAACGCACATGGCAACAACCGCAGCAGCGGTGACGGGCGGCACCAAAGACGCAAGCTGGTTCGGCCACCCCAAACAGCTCGCCCGCCTGTTCTCCACCGAAGCGATGGAGCGCTTCGGTTATTACGGCATGCGCGCGATCGTCGTGCTCTATCTCGTGCAGCATCTGAAACTGGGCGATGCGCGATCAAACGGGCTGTGGGGCGCGGCGGCGTCGCTCATCTACTTGTCGCCGCTGATCGGTGGGCTGATCGCCGACCGCCTGATCGGCGCCAAGAAGAGCGTGAAGCTGGGTGCGGTTCTCATGTGCCTCGGTTACCTGACGCTTGCGTTGCAGGGGCCCGCGGCGCGGCCGTTCGCGATGGTCGATGGCCAGAAGCTGCCGGTGGAGGAGGTGACCAGGGGCGAGGAGCACTCGCAATTCGTCGTGCGCGGCGGCGAGCGGCTGCAGATCCGAGGCAATGACGACAAATCGGTTAGCCTGCTGCGCGCCGACGGTGTCGAGGCTGAGCGGCTGACGCCCGAGCGCTTCAAGGCCGACGCCGAACGCGACCCGGTGTTCGTCAGCCTGATGCTATTCGGACTGGCGCTGATCGTGGTGGGGAACGGCTTCTTCAAGCCGAATATCTCGACGATTGTCGGCTCGCTTTATCCAGCGGGCGACCCCCGGCGCGACGCTGGTTTCACAATCTTCTACATGGGGATCAATGTCGGCTCGACGGTCAGCAACCTCGCCTGTCCGCTACTTGCGGCGACGATCGGCTGGTGGGCGGGCTTCGGCCTTGCGGCGGCGGGGATGGCCATCGCCTACCTGCTGTTCCAGTTCGACGGCGGCCGCCTCAGCGATTTTGGCAACCCGCCGACCGCTGACGGGGGCCGCCAATATATCCGCGTGATCATCGGCGCGCTTGTCGCGGTGCCGCTGGTGTGGGCGATCTTTCACGGCGTGCTGAACGCGCCATCCGGCAGCAGCGTGTTCGGGCTCGTGCTCGCGGGCACCTTCGTGCTGTGCCTCGTCGGCATCCCGATCTGGGCGCGTTCGAACGGCACCACCCGCGAGTTTCAGATGATGCTCGCCGCGATGGTGCTAATTTTCTTCAACGTGTTCTTCTGGGCGCTGTTCGAGCAGGCGGCGAGCAGTCTGACGCTGTTCGCCGAGCGCAACACCGATCGTGCGACGATCTTCGGACCGATTCCCGCGGGCGCCGTGCAGACCTTCAATCCCTTCTTCATCATGTGTCTGGCGCCGATCTTCGCGGTACTATGGCCGCGTCTTGCAGCGCGCGGGCTGGAGCCTTCCATCCCGGTCAAGTTTGCGATCGCGCTGGTCGGGGTCGGCGCAGGCTATCTGGTGCTGGTGGCGGGAGCCGACACGGTCGGCGCCGACTTCCGCGTCGGGCTGGGCTGGATGGCTGCGCTCTACTTCATTCACTCGGCGGCCGAGCTTTGTATTTCGCCCATCGGGCTGTCGATGGTCACCAAGCTGTCGATCGCGCGGATCGTCGGGCTGATGATGGGCATGTGGTTCGTCTCGATCAGCTTCGCACAATATATTGGCGGACGCATCGCACAGGCGGCGAGCGTGGAGACGGTGGGCGGGCAGGTGACCAACCTAGAGGTAAGCCTGCGCACCTATACCGGCGTCTTCACGCAGATCGGCCTGATTTCCATGGGTGCAGGTGTGGTGCTGTTCCTGCTGAGCTTTCCCCTCCGGCGCTGGATGCACGGGGTGAAGTAAGCACCGTGATCATGACCGATTGTTCATGTCCCAGCTTGGCTTGCGCGTTGCGCCCGCCCAAGCCTAGCATCGTGGCACGATGGTGAAACAAGCGGGGCGGCTGCGAGTGGGCCGCGTTGGGGTTGCGCTCGCTGCGGCAGCGCTGGTTGAGGGGTGCACGGCGAACGGCGCGCCAAAGCCGAAGACGACGGCCGAAGCGTCGCCGCCCGGGCCGCCGCCCCAGGTCGTCTCGGTCGCGCGCGATCCCTTCCCGTCGACCTACAAGCCGCTGGCGTCGGCTCCAACTCTCATCCGCGGCGCGACGATCTATGACGGCGCAGGCCGCAAGCTTGCTCCGGGCGACGTGCTGCTCGTCGGCGGCCGCGTGCAGGCGATCGGCCAGAACCTCAGCGCGCCCGAAGGCGCCACCGTCATCGACGCGAGCGGCAAATGGGTGACGCCGGGCGTGATCGACATCCACAGTCATCTGGGCGACTACCCGACGCCCGCGGTCCAGGCGAACAGCGACGGCAATGAGGCGACCGGGCCCGTCCGCCCCGAAGTGTGGGCCGAACATTCGGTCTGGCCGCAGGATCCCGGCTTTGTCCGCGCGCTGGCGAACGGCGGCGTCACCACGCTGCACATCCTGCCCGGCAGCGCCAATCTGTTCGGCGGGCGCGGCGTTACGGTCAAGAACGTGCCCGGCCGCACGCAGCAGGACATGAAGTTTCCCGGCGCGCCATACAGCCTGAAGATGGCGTGCGGCGAGAACCCCAAGCGCGTCTATGGCAGCCGCAACCAGCCGCCCGCGACGCGCATGGGCAATATCGCAGTCGCACGCCAGACCTGGGCGCGCGCGCAGGAGTATAAGCGGCGCTGGGACGACTACACGCAGCGCGCCAGGGACGGGAAGGCGAAGCCCACCGACGCTCCACCGCGCGACCTGCAGCTCGACACGCTGGTCGGCGTGCTGAACGGCGAGATTCTGGTGCAGAACCACTGCTACCGCGTCGACTAGATGGCGAACGTCATCGATATGGCGAAGGAGTTCGGCTATCGCGTCACAACCTTCCATCACGCGGTCGAGAGCTACAAGATCGCCGATCTGCTGAAGGCGAACAATATCTGCTCGGCGATGTGGAGCGACTGGTACGGCTTCAAGATGGAGTCGTTCGACGGCATCCGCGAGAACATCCCGATGGTCCACGCAGCGGGCGCGTGCGCGATCACGCACTCGGACGATGCCGACGGCATTCAGCGCCTGAACCAGGCGACCGCGCGCGCATGGGCCGACGGCAACCGCGCGGGGCTGAAGATCGCGCCGGAGGTGGCGTGGCAGTGGATTGCGATCAACCCGGCGCGCGCGCTGGGCATCGGCGACCGCACCGGCAGCCTGGAGCCGGGCAAGATGGGCGACGTGGTATTGTGGAATGGCGATCCGTTCAGCGTCTACACGCGGCCCGAGAAGGTGTGGATCGATGGCGCGCTGGTTTTCGACGTGACGAACCCGCGGCTGCGGCGCGTGAGCGACTTTGAGCTTGGCCAGCCGGGCGAGGGGGATGTGAAGTGACGGGACGCTCTCTCAAATCCTCGCATGACCACTGCGCAAGCCGGGGTCTAACCGCGCCGCGCGAGGATCGGATGGGCCGGCCGGGCGCCAGCGTGCGCTGGCCTGACGGATTGCTGGCTGGACTGGCGCTGGTGCTCACTGTCGCGACTCCCGCGCGCGCCGAAACCGTTGCCATCGTCAACGCCAAGCTCGCGCCGATGACGGGCGGGACGGCGGAGACGATCGAGGGCGGCACGCTCGTCATCCGCGACGGACGAATCGTCAGCGCAGGGACCGGCGCGGCTCCGGCCGGAGCGCGCACGATCGACGCGGGCGGACGCTGGGTGACACCGGGGATCATCCCCGCGCTTAGCAATCTGGGCGTCAGCGAGGTCTTTGAAGGCGTGCGCGAGACCGATGACACGCGCGCGCGGAACGCCGTCTTCTCGGCGGCGCTCGACATCGCGGTGGCGGTCAATCCGGCGTCGATCCACCTGCCGATCCAGCGCGCATCGGGTGTCACGCGCGCGGTCGTCACGCCGTCGCCCACCCGCGAGATTTTCGGCGGTCAGGGCGCAGTCATCACGCTCGCTGCGGGAAGTGCGGACCCGGTGCTGAAGTCGCGCGTGTTTCAGGTCGTCGACCTGAGCGAGGACGGCGGCCAGACGGCGGGCGGATCGCGCCCGGCAGCCTACGCGATCTTCCGGAACGCGCTGCGCGATGCGCAGGATTTTGCCCGCAACCCCGCCGCCTATTCGGGCGGGCGCGAGCGCACCTCGATCCTGCCGCGCCGCGATGCCGAGGCGCTGGTGCCCGTCGTCAGCGGGCGGCAGCTGCTGCTGATCCGGGTCGAACGCGCCCAGGATATCCGCAACGCGCTGAAGCTGAAGAACGAGTTCCCGGCGCTGAGACTAGTCATTGTCGGCGCAGCCGAGGGCTGGATGGTTGCCAAGGAGATCGCGGCCGCGCGCGTGCCCGTCATCGCCTATCCGCTGAAGGACCTGCCCGCGACGTTCGACGAGCTGGCGGCGACGCAATCGAATGTCGGCCGCATGGTTGCCGCGGGTGTCAGCGTCGCGCTGTCCGGACTGGGTAGCGGCACCGGCGAGCAGCCGCGTAACCTGCCGGTCGATGCAGGCAACCTCGTCGGCCTGTCGCGCGTGCCCGGAGCCGCGGGGCTCACGCATGCGCAGGCACTCGCAGCGATCACGCGCGTGCCAGCCGCGATCTTCGGCATCGATGCGGGCGAGCTCGCGCCGGGCCGAGCGGGGGACGTGGTCATCTGGTCGGGCGACCCGCTCGAGTTGGCAACCACGCCCGTTGCCGTGCTGATCGGCGGAGTCGAGCAGCCCTTGCGCAACCGCCAGACCGAATTGCGCGACCGCTATCTGGGCCTCAACCCCGACGGGCTGACGTATCAATATAAGCGCTGAGCATCCCCCGGGCGTCGTGCCAGCGGACGCGGACGCCCCGAGCATTGGGGATGGTTGGCGCGGTGGGCCGAGATCCCGGCTGTCGTCGGGATGACAGGCTGGCGGAACCCCCGGCGCATCGGGATTTAGGCTCCTACCGGCACACCGGTCATGGTTTGGCCGATCCGAGAGCAGCAGATCGGGAAAGGCCCGGTGCTGCGGGGGACGGTTGCTGGTTTGGGCGGCTGGCACATGGGAGCCACGGTGGTGAGCAACTTCGTGCCGTTCGGTGGCATTTCTCTGCTGGTTCGGATGCAGAGCGAAAGCACGCGCGGCGCCAATCGCCACGGGCCCGATCGGTGCACAGGCGCAGGGCCGGCTGGACGCCGTGTTTGCTCAGGCGCCGCGGCCCAGCCGGACCGCAGCCGCGAACACAGCATCGAACATCGCTGGCGTTAGCCGGCCGGTGTTCGTGTTGAGGCGGCTGCAATGATAGCTGTCGACGATCCTCAGCCCGCTCGGCATCCGGTGCTCGGCGCCGTGCGCGAAGGGCGCCTTGGGCAGCTTGCCGCCCAGCGCCTTCACGGCCGATTTGTGCGCGTCCGCCCCCAGCGCGATCACCACGCGCAGGTTGGGCAGCGCGGCGAGCGGCGCTTCCAGCCACGGGCGGCAGGTGCGCAGTTCCTCGGGCGTCAGCTTGTTGGCGGGCGGAGCGCAGCGCGCCGCATTGGCGATGAACGCGCCGCGCAGCCGGAACCCATCATCCGCGCGCGCGGCGTAGGTGCCCTCGGCCAGCCCGAAGCGCGCAAGCGTTTCATAGAGGATGACGCCGGCGCCGTCGCCGGTGAAGGGCCGTCCGGTACGGTTGGCGCCTTGCAGTCCGGGCGCCATGCCGACGACGCAGAGCCAGGCAGCGGGGTCGCCCCAATCGGGCACGGGTGCGTTCCACCAATTGGAATGCGCAGCTCGGTTCGCCTGGCGATAGGCGACTAGGCGCGGGCAGAGCGGGCAATCACGCGGTGGATCGAGGCTGGTCACCCCGGGGCGCTTAGCCGGTGTGCCCACACACCGCGAGGGCCATAGCCCGGCACCCGCGCTGGGCGCGCGCCGGGCCCCCGAGGCTCAGCGCCGTGCAGCGCGGCGACGGGCAGCGACCAGAGCCGCGCCGCCGAGCCCGATCCGCAGCAGTGCGGCCAGCCCGGGTGTCGCGCGTACCTGCGAAGCTGCGAGGGATGATTGCGCCCGGTCCGTCAAAGAACAGCCCACCGTTGCCGCTGAACGCGCTCGCGGCGGTCAGCGTGCCGTCGGCGAACCGCAAGGTGAACCTGTCGCCCGCGGTGCTGGCAGGCGGCGGGTCGGAGAGGCCCCCCGCGCAGGACCGCGATGAACGGATTGGCGAAGCCAAACAGCGAGATACGGGGCTGCGCTGGTAGCCGGGCCCGGATCGATGACGAGCGCGCCGCCGGCACGGATCGCATAAGGCGCCTGCGCGAGGCGGTCGGCATCGCAGCGTAACTGGCGCGCGCGGCATTTGCAGCCCCACAGTATGGAACGTGACCGGCGCCGCCAGCTAGCGGACCTCGACGCCCTTCCAGAAGGCGATGCGGTCCTTGATCTCGGCGGCGGCGGGCTTGGGATCGGGGTAGTACCAGGCGGCGTCGCGGTTTTCGCGGCCGCCCGCGACGATGCTGTGGTAGCGTGCAGTGCCCTTCCAGCCGCAGACGGTGGTGGTCGCGCTCGGCTTCAGCAGCTCAGCGCGCACGGCCGAGCGCGGGAAATAATGGTTGCCATCAACGATGACGGTGTCGTCCGACTGGGCGATCACCTCGCCGTTCCAGCGTGCTGTTGGCATTTCAGTGTCCTCCATTCAGGCTCGCCGCGTGCAGCTTGGCGAGCTCCGCATAACCCTGCGGCCCCAGCGTCATCATTGCGTGCTCCACGTCGGTCAGCCTCCGCATGAAGCGGGCAGGGCGGCCGCCCCACAGCTCGCCGGTCGGCACGCGCTTGTCGGGCGTCAGCATCGATCCGGCAGCAAGCATCGCCTGGGCTTCGATCGCGCACCCATCCATCACGATCGAGCCCATGCCGACGAATGCGCCGTCACCGACGGTGCAGCCGTGGATGATACACAGGTGGCCGACCAGCACGCCTGCTCCAATGAGTGTCGGGAACCCGTTGTCGCCCGCAGCACGGCCGCTGTCGACGTGGACGACCGTGCCATCCTGCAGATTGGACCGCGCCCCCACTCGGATATGATGCATGTCGCCGCGCAGGACGCAATTATACCAGACGCTGGCGTCCGGGCCGAGCTCGACATCGCCAATCAGCTGCGCACCGGGCGCGACGAACGCGGTCGCGTCAACCACGGGCCTTCGACCTTGATAGGGGTGGAGCGGCATGGGGCGTCGGCGATCCTGCTGAGGTCGTAGCAGCTTAGCGCTGCACGTCTGCGCCGTCGAACACTTCGGTGTCTCGGCGCGCGGCGTCTGCAGGTGGGCGGCTGCGGGAGCGATTGGAATTTCGCCGATCACGTTGCCGGGATGGTCTGAGCGGCGCGCTCGGCCGACGCCGAGCGCGCCGGCCTCGCGCGGGTCGCCCTGGCTTTGGTGGGCTCGGGCCAACCGCCGGCCGATGGCAGGCAGCCCGGCGATCGGCGTATCGCCGGGGCCGGGCGTGATCGCGCAGAAGCTTAGGAACGCGCCGCCGACTGTGCGCTCCAACCCCCGGTAGCCGTGGCCCCGCTTACCCTGTAGCGCGATCTAGCAATCGATCGTCGCGTTTGATTGCGCGCGCGAATGCATCTTGGGGTCGGCATGCATCGCCGCGAACGGCGCGCGGTCGCTGTTGCGCCTCGGGCAGATCAGCAGGCAGGGCATTCACAGTTCGACGGGAACCGCCTCGAACACGCCGCTATCGTGGTTGAGCACGCGCAACGACCCGTCGGCGATATCGAACACCACGCCCTGCAGTTTCAGCTCGCCCGCGGCTTCGGCGGCGGCGATGAAATCATAGCTGCGCAGACGATCGAGGCTGAGGCGGATCGAGGCCTGCTCCAGCGCGCGCTGCGGATCGATGTCGGGGCTGACCGCCTGCGCTGCCCGGACGACTGCGCGCGCGGGCGCGATCACCTCCATCCACCGCCGCACGTGCGCGCCCGCCGCATCGGTATCGAACTCCCCCGCCAGCGCCGCCGCGATGCCGCCGCAGCGCGCGTGGCCGAACACGACGATCTGATGCACCTTCAGCGCCGTCACCGCATATTCCAGCGCCGCAGCGACGCTCGACTGGCCGACGATCTCGCTGACCGGCGGAACGAGGTTCGCGATATTCCGCAGCACGAACATCTCGCCCGGGCCGCTATCGAAGACGCGCGTCGGGTCGACACGGCTGTCGGAGCAGGCGATAACCATAACGGGCGGGTTCTGGCCCTGCGCAAGCCGGTCCCAGCGTTCGCGCTCGGCGCGGTAGGGGCCAAGGCGGAAGCGGCGGTATCCATCGAGCAGCGCGCGGAATTCAGGCACGGGCGGCGCTCTGCCGCGTCGCGGGCTGGAATGGCAAGCGTTGTGGGGCGCGCCTGCCATCGCTACCTGCTTGCATGATCATGACCGCAACCGCAGCCCGCGACCTTCCCGCGCCGATCCGTCCCGCGCGCACGCCCAAGCCCGATTGGCTGCGCGTGAAAGCCCCCGCCGGCGGCGGCTTCACGCGAACGAAGGAGCTGATGCGGCGGCTGAAGCTGCACACGGTCTGCGAGGAGGCGGCCTGCCCCAATATCGGCGAATGCTGGACCAAAAAGCACGCCACCGTGATGATCTTGGGCGACACGTGCACGCGCGCCTGCGCTTTCTGCAACGTGAAGACGGGCATGCCGATGCCTGTCGATCCGCTGGAGCCCGCACATGTCGCCGAGGCCGCGGGCGAACTGGGGCTGACGCACATCGTGGTGACATCGGTCGACCGCGATGACCTGCCCGACGGCGGTGCGCGCCAGTTCGTGCGCGTGATCGAGGAGCTCCGCCGCCACGCCCCTCAGACGACGATCGAGATTCTAACGCCGGATTTCCGCAACAAGGCCGCGCAAGCTGTAGAGGCGATCGTCGCCGCGCGCCCGGACGTCTACAACCATAATCTCGAAACGGTGCCGCGCCTCTATCCTACGATCCGGCCCGGTGCGCGCTATTATCACTCGCTGCGGCTGCTTGAGCAGGTGAAGCGACTGGATCCGACGATCTTCACCAAATCCGGAATCATGGTCGGGCTGGGCGAGGCGCGGCTGGAGGTCGGCCAGGTGATGGACGACATGCGCTCCGCCGACATCGATTTCCTGACGATCGGCCAATATCTGCAGCCCACGCCTCGCCACGCGAAGGTGGTGGAGTTCGTGAAGCCCGACAGCTTCAAGGCCTATGCCGCGCAGGCGCGCGCGAAGGGTTTCCTGCTGGTCGCAGCCTCGCCACTCACGCGTTCAAGCTATCACGCGGGCGACGACTTTCAGCGGCTGAAGACGGCACGGCTGGCGAAGCCGGGGCAGGGGAGTTGATCTGATGGCCGTGATGATGGGCAATCCTTACGCCGTTCCGAAAGACGGCGTCGCGAGCGACACAGCCGCTTCAAAAGAAACCGGGTTGATCAGCCTGTTCGTAAAGTCGTTCGTCCGTTAATGCCTACCCACCGCGAATCGCGTAGGCTCGCTTACTCGCCCGAACAGCTGTTCGATCTGGTGGCGGATGTGGGCTCGTACCCCAAGTTCCTGCCGTGGGTCGCCGCGACGCGGATCCGTGAGCGCAGCGACGCGCAGCTGATCGCGGACATGAGCGTCGGCTTCGGCCCGTTCCGCGAGACGTTCCGCAGCAAGGTAACGCTTGATCGCCCGCGGCATCTGCACGTCGATTATCTCAGCGGCCCACTCAAATACCTCAATAACGATTGGCGCTTCCGCGCGGTGGATGGCGGCACGATCATCGATTTCGCGGTAGCATTCGAGTTCAAGCAGAAAATCCTTGAAGCCGCCGCGGGCGCGTTCTTCAACGAGGCGTTCCGGCGCATGGTCGCTGCGTTCGAGCGGCGCGCCTGCCAGGTCTATGGCCAGGGCAACTGCCCGCCATCGGTCGCGGTGCCTGTTCCGGAGGCTGCGTCCGCGGGACGCTAGCGCCCGGTCTCGCCGTCGGGCATCAGCAGATCGAGCGCGCAAATGACCGCCTGGCGCCGGATCTCGTCGCGCCCGGCGTCGGCGAAATGGCGCGTATCCGCCTTGTGCCGGTCCGGGTCTTGACCCTTCACCGCGCGGCCGAACACCACCGTGCCGACCGGTTTCTTCGCGCTGCCGCCGCCCGGCCCGGCTATGCCGGTGATCGAAACGACGAGCTCAGCGCGGCACCGTTCCAACGCGCCGTGCGCCATCGCCCAGGCGGTCGCGACCGAAACGGCGCCGAACGTGTCGATCACGTCGCGGCCGACACCCAGCATTTCGTGTTTGGCCTCGTTCGAATAGCAGACCCAGCCGCGATCGAACACGTCAGACGAGCCCGGCACCGACGTCAGCGCGGCTGCGACCAACCCGCCCGTGCAGCTTTCGGCGACGGCGATGCTGGTGCCGCGCGTGCGGTGGGCTTCTAATACCGCCGCGGCTCGGGCGTAGAGGTCGGGATCGATCATCGGCCGCTGCCCGCAGGGGGTGCGGCCTGTGCAGCCGGGCAGGCGCGCAGGCCCGCCGGGCCTTTGCCGTTGAGCACGGTCGCCTGCACCAGCCCTGAAACCACCGCAGCGGCCTCCTCAGCCGACAGGGTGGTCAACGGATCGACGATCGCGTCGATAGCCGCGCAGTTCTCCGGCTTGATCTGGTCGAAGATTGGCCCGGCCGCGAACGCGCTCAGCAGGCCGCGCGCCGAAGCGCCATCCTGGATCGCGGTCACCGTCCGGCGCGCACTCTCCAATTCGGGCGCGGTCGATCCTAGCACCCACGCGCGCACGGCGGGCCATGCCGCATCGGCCTGCGGCTGCAAGCGCGCCGCCAGCCGTGAGCCCTCGCGCGCGATTACCGGCGCGTCGGGCGAGGCGGCGCAGCGGCGCACCGCCGCGTCGGCGATCGTCGGCAGCACCAGCGCCACGAGCGCCCGCGCGGTCGGCCGGTCGAGGCAGGGCAGGCCGCCCGCGGGCTGGGCCGCGACCGGCCCGGCGGCGAGCGCGGTGGCGAGGATCAGAGCGGTCGCACCGCGGATCAAGCGGGGTCTCCTTCGAACGGCACTCGCAGCGTTGCCGCGGCCTGCGCGGCGATGCCCTCGCGGCGGCCCGTAAAGCCCAGAGCCTCCGTGGTTGTCGCCTTGACGCTCACCTGCGCCACGCTCAGCCCAAGGATGTCGGCGATCCGCGCGCGCATCGCCTCGCGGTGCGGGCCGACCTTGGGGCGCTCGCAAATGATCGTCACGTCCAGATGGTCGATCACCCCGCCGCGCTCGGCGACCAGCTGTGCTGCGTGCGCAAGGAAAGCGTCCGACGCCGCACCGCGCCAACGCTCGTCCGTGGGCGGGAAGTGGCTGCCGATGTCGCCGTCGCCCAGCGCGCCGAGGATGGCGTCGGTCAGCGCGTGCAGGCCCACATCGCCGTCCGAATGGGCGAGGACGCCGTGATCGTGGTTAAGTTTCAGGCCGCAGAGCATGATGTGGTCACCGGGGCCGAACGCATGGACATCAAAGCCCGTGCCCATCCGTGTCACCAGCGCGCTCGCCAGCAGTGCTTCGGCGCGCAGGAAGTCGTGAGGTTCGGTCAGCTTCATCGCTGTCTCGTCGCCCGGCACGAACGCCACGTCCAGCCCCGCCGCCCGCGCGAGGCCGGCATCGTCCGTCGCGAGGTCGTCGGTCGAGGCCCGGTGAGCCGACAGGATCGCATCGAAGCGGAAACCCTGCGGCGTCTGCACGCGGTAGAGCCCGTCACGGCCGACCGGCGCTCCATCGACGCGGCAGAGCGTATCCGCGACCGGCAGCACCGGAACCGCGCCAAGGCTGTCGTCCAGCGCATCAAGTACGCGGTCGATCAGCGCAGGCGCGACCAGCGGTCGCGCTGCGTCGTGGATCAGCACGCGGGCCGCGCAGCCGATCGCCTCCAGCCCCGCCAGCACCGACCCCTGCCGCGTGGCGCGGCCCAGCGCGGGTTGGGCGAGCGGCAGGCCGTGCGTCGCCGCTGCATAGAGCGCAAGGTCATCGGGGTGGATGACGCACATCACGCGGTCGATGCGCCCGTGACGCAGGAACGCGCGCAGCGTCCGGCTCAGCACGGGCTCGCCGCCCAGTGCGCGATATTGTTTGGGAAGCCCGCCGCCCGCGCGCACGCCGCGTCCGGCCGCCACGATCAGCGCCACCGTGTCCATCGCGCCCGCGCTTAGCGCAGCCGCGCGGGCCCGCGCCAGCGCGCCTGCGTCCAATATGCCCGTTGCACCTCCGCTACGCCCAAGCTAACCCAACCTTATGCGGCCAGCCCCGGCGCGAGCGCAATGCGCGTCGCAGGCTGCCCGAAACTACGGGACGAAAGAACGACAATGGCAAGCGTTCCAGGGCTTGAGCCTACTCCAGACGACATCCACGGGCACAGCGTCCGTCGGCGTGATTTCATCTATGTCGCGACTGGCGCGTTCGCTGCGGCCGGCGCGACGACCGCGCTGTACCCGATCGTGAGCCAGATGAACCCCGCCGCCGACGTGCGCGCGCTCGCGAGCATCGAGGCGGACATTTCGGCGATCCAGCCCGGCCAGGCGATCAAGGTGCCGTGGCGCGGCAAGCCGGTGTTTATTCGCCGCCTGACCCCGGCCGAGATCGGCGCGGTCGACAAGGTGCCGCTGAGCGAGCTGCGCGATCCGCAGACGCTCGCCCAGCGCACCAAGCCGGGCAAGGCCGAGTGGATGATCACGCTGGGCGTCTGCACGCACCTTGGCTGCATCCCGCTCGGCGCGGCCGAGGGTGAGAACAAGGGTCCGTTCGGCGGCTATTTCTGCCCGTGCCACGGTTCGGCCTACGATCCCGCGGGCCGAATCCGCAAGGGCCCGGCGCCCAAGAATCTGGAAGTCCCGCAATACGCATTCAAGTCCCCGACGGTCGTGGAGATCGGCTGATGAGTTTCTCGTGGTCTGAGCCCTACAAGCCCGAGGGTAAGCTGTGGCGCTATCTGGACGATCGCCTGCCGATTCCGCGCATGATCTGGGATTCGGTCGGCGGCGGCTATCCGGTGCCGAAAAACCTGAACTACGCCTGGAATTTCGGCGCGCTCGCCGGTGTGGCGCTGGCGGTACAGATCCTCAGCGGCATCATCCTGGCGATGCACTATGACGGATCGGCGGCGAACGCCTTCCAGTCGGTCGAGCATATCATGCGCGACGTCAATTTCGGCTGGATGTTCCGCTACATCCACGCGAACGGCGCCAGCTTCTTCTTCATCGTCGTTTATATTCACATCTTCCGCGGGCTCTATTACGGATCATACAAGGAACCGCGCGAGCTCGTCTGGATGCTCGGCGTCGTTATCCTGTTGCTGATGATGGCGACCGCGTTCATGGGCTACGTGCTGCCCTGGGGTCAGATGAGCTACTGGGGCGCGACGGTGATCACGGGCCTGTTCTCGGCGATCCCGATCATCGGCACATCGCTGCAGCAGTGGCTACTGGGCGGTTTTTCGGCCGATACTCCGACGATCAGCCGCTTCTTCGCGCTGCACTATATTCTGCCGTTCGTGATCCTCGGCACCGTGGTGCTGAAGGTGTGGGCGCTTCACCTGCCCGGATCGAACAACCCGCTTGGCATTGATGTGAAGGGGCCGCAGGACACCATTCCGTTCCATCCGTATTTCACGTCGAAGGATGGCTTCACGCTCGTTCTCTACTTCATGCTGTTCGCGATCGTGGTGTTCTTTGCGCCGAACATGTTCGGCGAGGTGGACAACTATATCCAGGCGAACCCGCTTTCGACGCCCGCACACATCGTTCCAGAGTGGTATTTGCTGCCGTTCTACGCGATCCTCCGGTCGTTCACCGTCGACCTGTTCTTCATCCCCGCGAAGCTGTGGGGGGTGTTGGCGATGGGATCGGCGATCCTGCTGCTGCTGTTCATGCCGTGGCTCGATGGTTCGCCGGTGCGGTCGAACAAGTTTCGTCCGATCAACCGGTTCTTCTTTTTCGTGCTGGTGGTGGACATCGCGATCCTCGGTGTCTGCGGCGGCAAACCGGCGGCTGAACCGTGGGTGCGTATCGCGCAGCTCGCGTCGGCCTACTATTTCGCGCACTTCCTGATCATCCTGCCGATCGTCAGTCGCGTGGAGCGTCCGCTTCCCGTGCCGCGGTCGATCAGCGAGGCGGTCCTGGAGAAATACTCGAAGCTGGGCTCGTCGATCGGTTCGGCCCGCGGTTCCATGTCGGCAGGCGCAGCGGTCGCGCCCATGCCGGCCGAATAAAGGGAGCACCGACCGATGGTCCGCCTGATCGGCTTCTTGGCCGGCGCCGCCTTCTGCTTCGTCCTGCTCGTCGCCGCTATCCAGCCTCGCGACGCGCAGACCGAAACTCCCCATGGGCTGGAGCCCATCAAGACCCACTGGTCGTTCAATGGCCCGAACGGCATGGGCGTGCTTGGCAAATATGATCGTGCCCAGCTGCAGCGTGGGTTCCAGGTCTACAAGGAAATCTGCTCCAGCTGTCACTCGATGCATCTTGTGGCGTTCCGCGATCTTACTGCGATCGGGTTTAGCGAGCCCGAAGTGAAGGCGATCGCCAAGAACTGGAACTACAAGGTCCCGACGATCAACGACGACGGCACGCCGGGCGAACGCGCGCCGTTGCCCGCCGACCGCATCCCGGGACCGTTCGCGAACGAGAAGGCTGCGCGCGCTGCGAACAACAACGCACTACCGCCCGACTTCAGTCTGATCGCCAAAGCGCGCGAGGGCGGCCCGGACTATATCCACAGTCTCGTCGCCAAAGGCTATGACGAGAGCGCGAGGCCGAAGGGGTGGGAGACGCCCGAGGGCCTGTATTTCAACAAATACTTCCCCAACCTCAACATCGCGATGCCGCCGCCCCTCGTGCAGGATGGCCAGGTAACCTACAACGACGGCACCAAGGCGACCGTCGACCAGATGGGCAAGGATGTCTCTGCGTTCCTGATGTGGGCGTCCGAGCCCAGGCTGGAGGAACGCCGGTCGACCGGGCTGGCGGTGGTGATGTTCCTGAGCGTGCTCGCCGTCTTTGCGTGGGCAACCTATCGCAAGGTCTGGGCGCCGCTGAAGAAGGGTTACAAAAGCGCCGGGCTCGCGCAGCCGGCCGAGTAAGTGTGCGTGACAGGGGCGGCGGGCCGCCGTCCCTCTTGCGCGTCGGCCCGGCAGCCGGATAGCCGAGCGCGATGAAGACTCGCGCAGCCGTCGCTTTCGCTCCGAAGCAGCCGCTCGAACTCGTCGACGTCGATCTGGAAGGGCCGCGGGCGGGCGAGGTGCTGGTTGAGCTGAAAGCGACTGGCCTGTGCCACACCGACGCCTACACGCTCGACGGACTTGATTCGGAGGGGCTGTTTCCCGTGATCCTCGGCCACGAAGGCGCGGGCATCGTCCGTGAAGTTGGCCCGGGAGTGACGAGTGTAGCTCCGGGCGACCACGTCATCCCGCTCTACACCCCCGAGTGTCGGCAATGTAAATCGTGCCTCAGCGGCAAGACGAACCTATGCACCGCGATCCGCGCTACGCAGGGCAAGGGAGTCATGCCCGATGGCACGAGCCGCTTCAGCCATCGCGGCCAGATGATCCATCATTATATGGGCTGCTCGACGTTCAGCAACTTCACGGTGCTGCCCGAAATTGCTGTTGCCAAAATTCGCGAGGACGCTCCGTTCGATACGAGCTGTTACGCCGGCTGCGGCGTGACCACCGGCGTCGGCGCAGTGCTCAACACAGCGAAGGTCGAACCGAACGCCAATGTTGCGGTGTTCGGGCTGGGCGGCATCGGATTGAACGTGGTGCAGGGCGCCGCGCTCGCGGGCGCGGACCGGATCATCGGGATCGATCTCAACCCCGCGCGCGAGGCATGGGGCCGCCGCCTCGGCATGACCGATTTCGTCAACGCGCGCGATGAGCCTGACGTGGTGCAGCGTGTGATCGCGCTGACCGACGGCGGAGCCGACTACAGCTTCGACTGCACCGGCAACACCGACGTGATGCGGCAAGCGCTGGAATGCTGCCATCGCGGCTGGGGCGAATCGGTCATCATCGGCGTCGCCGAGGCCGACCGCGAGATCGCGACGCGTCCGTTCCAGCTGGTGACGGGCCGGGTGTGGCGCGGGACCGCGTTCGGCGGCGCGCGCGGCCGCACCGACGTCCCGAGGATCGTCGACTGGTATATGCGGGGCCGGATCGCGATCGACCCGATGATCACCCACCGCCTGCCGCTCGATCGCATCAACGAGGGCTTCGACCTGATGCACCGCGGCGAAAGCATCCGCACCGTGGTGGTCTACTAGCAGGCGCGGCGTGCTGGGCGGCGCCGTCGTCAGCTGTAGCGACAGACGAAGCGCGACCACATACGCGAGCGCTCGTCATTCCAGCGCCGAGCTGGAGCTTGGGGCCACGCGAGCGAGCGCCGGGTGTTCGCAGCCATTCTTCGCCGGTCGGACGGCGGGGCGGCGTGAGCGCTTATCGCGCCCGCGGCATCCGATAGGGTAGCATCCACTGGACGATGCCGCTGTCGAAGCGGCGCAGGTCGAGGCTCTCGTGCACAGCGGTAACCTGCGAGCCGAACAGCCGCGTCGCGAGTTCGCTGCGCGCGTAAAAGGGGCTATCCTCCCACGTGCGGCGGACGCCGACCAGGCCGCTGTCGGCGCGCGTGTGGCGGTGGAGCAGCCAGCGCGTCCGCGGCAGCGGCGCGATCAGCGGCAGCTCCTCTTCCTGCGCCGAGCCGTCGGCCCCGAAGCGAAGCGCCGAGCCGAACCGCGCTCCGTCGGCGCGCACGCCTTCATAGATGACCGCCGCCTCGCGTCCGACATGCGCGCGGCTCCACTGCCAGTCCAGAAAGCCCGCTTCCAGTGGCTCGCGGCCCCAGTTCATGTCGAAGTAGCCGGTGCCGTGCCAGCGTAAAGCTGGCGCGGTGAACTCGGCCTCCACCCGCGCGCGCGGAGCAAACGGGCGCCAATGATGGCTTCCGTTCGGCGCCAGCGCGAAGGCTGTGGGGCAGGCGATCTCGGGATGCACGGTCACGCGCCCGCGCACCGGCCAGGGTAGCGGCGCGCCGCGCTCGGCGAGGTCAATGACGAGCTTTGAACCAGTCCAGCGCATCGCACTCGGTCCGATCGCGAGCGTGTCGGCCGATCGGGTCAGGGCATGGCGCCGTCGCTCGGTCATCGCCCAGCGTCCGCGCGGACCATAGAGCGCGACGTTCATCGCGGCGTGATCCGCCGGGTCGGCGCGGCCCGACCGCTTGTAGTAGGGAGAAAACACCGAACCGACGAAGCCGATGATCGTCAGCCCTTGGGTGCCGCAGTCGCTGAGCGCGTCGACATACCACCAGGCATAAGCCTGAGACCCCACCTGCCGGTCGAAGCGCGGTCCATCCGCCAGCTCGTCACCGCTTGCCGCCCGGATAAGACGGCCATCGGCACGCCCGCCCCCGGATGGGTCGACCCCCCAGCGCAATAGAGACCAGGGATCCGTGTCCGCGCGCCTTGCCGGCGGAAGGAGGCCGCCCACCCGTGCGAGGCCCGTCCATAAAGGGCTCCACCCGTCGACGGGAACGCCGTCTCGAAATCGTGGGGGCTGAGCAGCCGGATCGCGCTCGGCGACAGCGTGATCCCCGCCCGCATCAGCGAACGGAGCATGAGATCGGTCCATCGCTCGGTCTCCTCGGGGTCCGGCGGCCCAAGGTCGCCGGTGGCAGGCAGGTTCATGATCGCCTGGAAGCGCTCGGGTACGCAACTCAGCGATGGCGCGGCACGCTCGCGATCGAGCGCGCAGAGATAGATGGTTGGGTCGGCGGGCGCGCGGCCCGCTGCGATGTCCCGAAACTCCGCAGGATAGTCGGCCGAGAACGCGACGTTGTGCCGCGCAAGCTCGGCGCCGGAGGCGCTGCCCTCGATCAGCCACACCGCAGCGGACAGCGAGCGCTCGGCGACGCCGACCGGGGCGACCGCTGATCGCACGCCATCGCCGAACCGCCCGCTAGCGATGGCGGCGGGGTCGGCGTTGACGATCACCGCGCTCGCAGCGTGGCGCTCACCGTCCTCGGTTCTGATGCCCGCGACTCGCCCGTTCGCGGTCAGGATTTCGGCGACTGGGCGGCTGTAGTGGATCCGCGCGCCGTTTGCTTGGGCGAGCTCCGCGAGTGCGGCCGCAATCGCGCTGAGCCCGCCGTCTGCGAGCCAGACGCCGAGCGCTTCGACATGAGCGATCAACATCAACGTCGACGGGGCCTGGAACGGGGAGGAGCCGCAATAGGTGGCGTAGCGCGCGTAGAGCTGGCGCAGGCGCAGATCGGTGAAATATTCGCCGAGCACCTTCCACAGCGACTCGTAGGGGCGAAGCGCGAGGATGGCGCCGAGCCCGCCTGCTCCGGCGCGGAGCGTCAGGCCGATCGGGTTGGTCTGCCCCGCCCTGATGAAGATCGGGTCTAAAGTCTCGAAGGTCGCACCTGCGGCTGCGCTGAACCGCTCAAAACCCCGTGCCTCTGCGCTGCCAGCAAAGCATTCGACCGCTGAAACGGTGCGTTCGCGGCTGGAAAACAGGTCGAAGGGGCCGCTTCCCGGCCACCAATGACGTGCCAATACGCTCGCCGGCGTCAGTGTCACATGCCGATCGAGGTCGGCCCCGCAGTCGGCGAACAGCGAGTCGAGCACGGGTTTTAGCGTGATCACCGTCGGCCCGGCGTCCACCGGCAGCGTGTCCGCGAGCAGCTGGCGCGCCTTGCCGCCCGGATACGTCGCAGCCTCGAACAGCTCGACGTCGGCGCTGCCGTCCGCCGCAATGAGTGCAGCGGCAGCCAGCCCGCCGAAACCGGCGCCGATGATTACGACTTTGTCGCGGGGCACTGTCACCTCCGGTTGACACAGCCTAGCAGCGGATCGACGGTCGCCACAATGGCCGATGCGGTGTCACAGGCAGAAGGCTGGCGCGAACGCTGGGTGCGCTCCCGGAATCGCATCGTCGGATCGCCGGGATTCCAGCGCTGGGCGGGGCGTTTTCCATTGACCCGACCAATCGCGCGCGTCCGCTCGCGGCGGCTGTTCGATCTCGTTGCAGGCTTCGTCTGGAGCCAGTGGCTGCTGGCCGCGGTGGAAAGTGGCGCGCTCAAGGCGCTGTCGCGCGGACCGGCGGGGCAGGCCGAGATCGCGCGGCAAGCCGGGCTGAGCGAGGCGATGGCCGCCCGCATGCTGCACGCGCTCGCAGGTTTGGGGTTGGCAGAGCAGGTCGCGCCCGGGCGCTGGACGCTGGGCACGGCCGGGGCCGAGCTGCTCGGCGCGCCAGGCGTCGTCGAGATGATTCGCCACCACGCTGCGCTCTATCGCGATCTGGCCGACCCGCTCGCGCTGATGCGCGGCGAGCGGGCGGTGGGCATGCGGGGCTTCTGGGATTACAGCACCGACAACAGCGCTGCCGCTGGCGCCTATTCTGCGCTGATGGCGGCCTCGCAGCCGATGGTCGCGGACCAGCTGCTTGCCGCGATCGACGTCCGCCGCTGGGGCTCGGTGCTCGATGTCGGGGGCGGGGAAGGTGCGTTTCTCGCCCGCTTGGCACGCGCAGCGCCAGCGCTGCGCCTTGGACTGTTCGACTTGCCCGCCGTCACCGAACGCGCCCGCGTCCGCGCCGAACGGCAGGGCTTCGCGGACCGGCTGACGCTGTTTCCGGGCAGTTTTATCCACAACGAACTGCCGCGCGGCTTCCAGGTAATCACGCTCGTGCGCGTGCTGCACGATCATGATGATCCGGTCGTCGCAGACCTGCTTGCGCGCTGTCGCCGCGCGCTCGATCCGGGCGGACGCCTCGTGATCCTTGAGCCGATGTCGCGCCCGGGCGGCACCGCGAACCCGTATTTCGGGCTGTATCTGCTCGCAATGGGTCGCGGTCGCCCGCGCTCACCGGCGGAATACGCGGCGATGCTCACCGTGGCGGGGTTCGGCAGAAGCCGCTGCCTGCCCAGCGATTTGGACACCGCCGGACTGGTCGTCGCAGATGCTCAATGAAAAGCGTCACTCCAGCTTGACACTTGTTGTCGCCAAGCTAGAGTGACGCATGGCACTCGATCCACACGGGGGAACCGGACGGGCAGCTGGGTGGGAGGTAAGACCTTGAATTCGCTCGCAGTTCTCATGGATGCTCCCGGCCGCATCGCGCTGCGGCACCTGGATCTGCATCCACTGGGCGAGCGCGATGTGCTGGTCGAAACCGCGTGGAGCGGCATCAGCGCAGGAACCGAACGGCTGCTGTTTACGGGACGCATGCCGTCCTTCCCCGGTTTGGGTTATCCGCTGGTGCCCGGCTACGAATCGGTCGGCCGGGTCATCGAAGCCGGGCCCGGCGCCGCGCACCGCGAAGGCGATTGGGTCTTCGCCCCGGGAGCTGCCTGCTACCGCGATGCGCGCGGGCTGTTCGGCGCCACCGCCTCCCGATTGATCGCCCGCAGCGAGCGCGTCGTGCCCCTGCCCAAGTCGCTCGGCGCGGACGGCACGCTGCTCTCGCTCGCCGCGACTGCCTGGCACGCGCTCGAAGGCGGCCCTGCGCCCGACCTCGTTGTCGGCCATGGCGTCCTCGGCCGACTGCTCACGCGTCTGACGATTGCCCGCGGCGCTCCCGCCCCGACTGTCTGGGAGGCGCAGCCGGCGCGCCGCAGCGGCGAACATGGCTATCCCGTCGTCGAACCCATCCTTGATGAGCGCCGCGACTACCGCGCGATCGTCGACGCATCGGGCGATCCCGCGATCCTCGATCTGCTGGTTGCGCATCTCGCCCGCGGCGGCGAGATCTGCCTCGCCGGTTTTTACGAGCGGCCGCTGAGCTTCACCTTCCCACCAGCCTTCATGAAGGAAGCGCGGATACGGATCGCGGCAGAGTTCACTCCCGCCGACCTCGCTGCCGTCGCCGCAGCGATCGCGAGCGGCAGCGTCGATCTTGCTGGCCTCATCTCCCACACGCGCCCCGCCGCAAATGCAGCAGACGCCTACCCGCAAGCCTTCGAAGACCGGGGCTGCCTCAAGATGGTCCTCGATTGGAGCACAACGCAGTGACAATGCTCGATCCCACGCCGCTCCGCGAGGAGGCGAACCACGAGCCCGATCCGGTGCCCACCGGCCCGATCGCCAAGCAGACGCAGATCATCGCGATCTACGGCAAGGGCGGCAGCGGCAAGTCGTTCGCCTTGGCGAACCTCAGCTACATGATGGCGCAGCAGGGCAAGCGCGTGCTGCTGATTGGCTGCGACCCGAAATCCGACACAACCAGCCTGCTGTTCGGCGGCAAATCGACTCCGACGATCATCGAGACCTCCAGCCGCAAGAAGCTGGCGGGCGAGGACGTTCGCATTGAGGATGTTTGCTTCACCCGCGACGGCGTGTTCGCGATGGAGCTGGGTGGGCCTGAAGTCGGCCGGGGCTGCGGCGGTCGCGGCATCATCCACGGGTTCGAAACGCTCGAAAAGCTGGGCTTCCACGAGTGGGGCTTCGATTACGTCCTGCTGGATTTCCTCGGCGACGTGGTCTGCGGCGGCTTCGGCCTGCCGATCGCGCGCGACATGTGCCAGAAAGTGATCGTCGTCGGATCGAACGACCTCCAGTCGCTGTATGTTGCCAACAATGTCTGCAAGGCGGTCGAGTATTTTCGCAAGCTTGGCGGCAATGTCGGCGTCGCTGGCATCCTGATCAACAAGGATGACGGCACGGGCGAGGCGCAGGCCTTCGCCGACGCGGTCGGCATTCCGGTGCTGGCGGCGATCCCCGCGAACGAGGACATCCGCCGTAAGAGCGCCAACTACCAGATCATCGGCCGCCCCGGCACCGAGTGGGCTTCGTTGTTCGAGACGCTCGCGCGCAATGTGGCCGACGCGCCGCCATTGCGGCCGACTCCCCTCGATCAGGATGGCCTGCTCGGCCTGTTCAAGCCCGAGGAAACCGGCGGCGGAGTCACGCTGCTTCCGGCGACGCAGGCCGACATGCGCGGCGGCGTTTTCGAAGCCAAGCCCAGCCTCGAAGTGATCTACGATCATGTCTGAGGTGGTGCCACTCTCAGCTCCTCCCCGGAACGGGGAGGTGGCGAGCGCTAGCGAGCCGGTGGGTGTGGCGGCAGGCAGTCACAGAGCCACCGCCCTTTCGGGGCAACTCTCCGTTCCAGGGAGGGTCGAAGGCGCCTGTTCGTCGCAAGCGGAACTTCGAGCTGCCGCCGAAGCTTCCGGCAAGTCTAGCATCCTTAAGCAATACGCCCGCGATTACCCCGAGGGCCCGCACGACCAGCCGCAATCGATGTGCCCGGCGTTCGGGTCGCTGCGCGTGGGTCTCAGGATGCGTCGCACCGCGACCGTGCTCTCCGGCAGCGCCTGCTGCGTCTACGGCCTGACGTTCACCAGCCATTTTTATGGTGCACGCCGCAGCGTGGGCTACGTGCCCTTCAGTAGCGAGACGCTCGTCACCGGGAAGCTGTTTGAGGACATCCGCGAGGCGGTCCACGCGCTCGCCGACCCAGCGCTCTACGACACGATCGTCGTCACCAACCTCTGCGTGCCGACCGCGAGCGGCGTGCCGCTGCAGTTGCTGCCCAAGGCGATCAATGGCGTGCGCGTGATCGGCATCGACGTGCCGGGCTTCGGCGTCCCCACCCATGCCGAGGCGAAGGACGTGCTTGCGGGGGCGATGCTCGCCTACGCCCGCCGTGAGGCAGAGGCGGGTCCCGTCGCGGCTCCGCGCGAGCGCTCGGCCAGGCCGACTGTCACACTGCTGGGCGAGATGTTCCCAGCCGACCCGGTCGGCATCGGGATGCTGCTCGAGCCGCTCGGCCTCGCCGCTGGTCCGGTCGTCCCGACTCGCGAGTGGCGAGAACTGTACGGCGCGCTCGACTGCGCGGCCGTCGCGGCAATCCACCCGTTTTACACGGCGTCGATCCGCGAGTTCGAATCGGCCGGCCGCCCGGTCGTCGGATCGGCGCCGGTCGGCGTCGACGGCACCGCTGCCTGGCTGAAAGCGATCGGCGAAGCGGCGGGCGTTTCGACCGCCGCGATCGCCGACGCGCAAAACCGCTTCATTCCCGCGATCCGCGGCGCACTCGCAGCCAAGCCGATCCGCGGGCGCGTGACGGTCAGTGGCTATGAAGGTTCCGAGCTTCTCGTCGCACGCCTGCTGATCGAGAGCGGCGCCGAGGTGCCCTATGTCGGCACCGCCTGCCCGAAGACGCGCTGGTCCGATCCCGACCGCGAGTGGCTCGAAGCCCACGGCACCCGCGTCCAGTATCGCGCGAGTCTGGAGCAGGACATCACTGCGGTCGAGGAGTACGGGCCCGATCTTGCCATCGGCACGACGCCAGTCGTCCAGCACGCGAAGTCGCGTGGGTTTCCGTCGCTGTATTTCACCAACCTGATCTCCGCACGCCCGCTGATGGGCCCGGCGGGGGCAGGGAGCCTGGCGCAGGTGGTGAACGCAGCTCTTGTCAACCGCGGCCGCATGGGTGCGATGCGCGCGTTCTTCGAAGGCGTCGGTACCGGCGACGCAGCCGGCGTGTGGGAAGCCAAACCCGTGTCCCGGCCCGAGTTTAAGGCGAAATACGCCGCCAAGCGCATCGCGATGGCGCGGGCGGAGGAGGCCGTCGGCTCATGACGCTGGTGATCGATCATGACCGCGCGGGCGGTTACTGGGGCGCCGTCTACGCCTTCACCGCGATCAAGGGCCTTCAGGTTGTGATCGACGGCCCGGTTGGGTGCGAGAACCTGCCGGTCACCTCGGTGCTGCACTACACCGACGCGCTGCCGCCACATGAACTGCCGATCGTCGTCACCGGCCTGTCCGAGCAGGAGCTCGGCCGAGACGGCACTGAGGGCGCGATGAAGCGCGCCTGGGCTGTGCTCGATCCCGATCTGCCCGCAGTGGTCGTGACTGGCAGCATAGCGGAGATGATCGGCGGCGGCGTCACGCCCGAGGGCACGACGATCCAGCGCTTCCTACCGCGCACGATCGACGAGGATCAGTGGCAGGCTGCAGACCGTGCGCTGCTGTGGCTGTGGACACAGTTCGGGCCGAAGAAGGTTCTGCCGGTAAAGCCGCGCGTTGCGGGCGTCCGGCCCAAGGTCAACATCATCGGCCCGCAATATGGGCAGTTCAACATGCCGAGCGACCTGGCCGAGATCCGGCGGCTGCTGGAAGGCGTGGGCTGTGAGGTCAACATGGTCTTCCCGCTGGGAAGCCACCTCGCAGACATTCGCAAGCTCGCGGACGCAGAACTCAACGTCTGTATGTATCGCGAATTCGGCCGCAAGCTGTGCGAGGCTATGGAGCGTCCGTATCTGCAGGCGCCCGTCGGGCTGAACAGCACGACCGCGTTTCTGCGCAAGATCGGCGAGCTGACCGGCATCGACCCCGAGCCGTTCATCGAGCGCGAAAAGCACACCACGATCAAGCCGCTGTGGGACCTCTGGCGCAGCGTTACCCAGGACTTCTTCGGCACCGCGAGCTTCGGCGTTGTTGCGAACGAGACTTATGCGCGCGGCCTGCGCGTGTTCCTGGAGGAGGACATGGGTCTGCCCTGCGCCTTTGCCTTCGGCCGCGCCGCCGGCGTGAAGCCCGACAACCAGGCTGTGCGCGAAGCAATCCGTTCGACTCCACCGCTTGTGCTGTTTGGCAGTTACAACGAACGCATGTACGCCGCCGAGGCCGGGGCGCGTTGCTGCTACATCCCGGCGAGCTTCCCCGGCGCAGTCATCCGGCGCCACACAGGCACGCCGTTCATGGGCTACTCGGGCGCGGTCTATCTCGTCCAGGAAGTCTGCAACGCGCTGTTCGATGCGCTATTCAACATCCTGCCGCTGTCGACCCAGTTGGACGCGGTGGAAGCCACGCCAGCGCGGCCGCAGGCCGAACTGGCATGGGACGCAGGCGCGATGTCACTGCTCGATGAAGCGGTCGCGCGCGAGCATGTGCTCGTCCGCATCTCCGCCGCCAAGCGTATCCGCGACGCAGCCGAACGCGCCGCGCGAAGTGCGGGTGAAGCGCAGGTCACCCCGGAGTGGCTGCGTGCGGCGCTCCGCGAGCGGGCAGCGGCATGATCGCCGCCCTCATTAATTCCGGCCCTGGCGCCGGTCCACCAATCCTGACGGCGGGCGCCGTCCGGATCTGCCCGGCGCGCAGTCGCGCTCCTACCCCGGGCGCCTTCGAGAAAGGTAACAAGCATGGCACATGACGTAGAAGGGCGGGGCACCGGACTTACGCCCGAAGAAGCAAGAGAATTCCACAAGTTGTTCGTGACCAGTTTCATTGGGTTTACGATCATCGCGATCGTCGCCCACATTCTGGTTTGGTCATGGCGTCCGTGGATTCC
>Ga0326763_1000089_pt1 | contig 33274 bp, 25 predicted proteins | sample NORPS_P_FD_207671 | JGI IMG/M metagenome (GOLD analysis project Ga0326763, IMG submission 207671) | Hot spring water microbial communities from Norris Geyser Basin, Yellowstone National Park, WY, United States - NOR.PS_P | ecosystem: Environmental > Aquatic > Thermal springs > Unclassified...
CGTCTTGGTCATGCCCTTGGCGGTCGCTTCGGCTCCGCCCGGGCTGATCTGGTGCTTGTAGGCCATCGTGCCCATCGCCACGAGCTCGCCCGCATAATGCAACGTGCCCGTCAGCGTGTCGCCGTTCACGCTGATCTTCGGAAAGGCGTATTTCTTCGGGAAGCCCCAGATCTCGCGTCCGGCACTGATCGGCGGCTCGTCATCCAGGTACATCTGCGCCGTGAAGTTGATCGGCTCGCCGTTGAATGTGCACGGGATCACGACGCCCGATTCGGTATAGTCACCGAAGCCAGAGCTGTCCGGCATGCGGATCCACTCATAGAGCACCTGGTTGTCGGCATTCGGCACCAGCGGCTCGGGAACCGCCTGACGCAGCAGCTCCGGATCGGTTTCGTAGGTGATGATCATGTATTCGCGGTTGACGAAGCGGTAGGGCCCCAGCGGATAGCTGGGGCTGATCGCCGGCACACACGGCAGTGCTAATATCTGTTCAGGCGTCATCCCTCGTCCCCCAATCCCCTTGCCCGGCGTCGGGCGCAACTACATGAAGAGATCCTTGAGATCGGTCGTGCTCTTGCGGCCGATATCGTCGAAGTTTTGCGATAACCACACCTCGGCCCGCTCGCGCCCCACGTCGCGCAGCTTGCACAGGAAATCCCAATCCGGGTTCAGCTTCGACGTGACGCCAAGCGAGCGCATGAACTCGTCGTCGCGGATGGAGTGAACGAACATCCGGCGGTGCTTTTCGTCGTGCAGCTGGCCGTCGTCGATCAGGTGGGTGACGAACGCAATCGCCCGCATCTCGCGCATCAGCGAGCTGTTGAAGCTGATTTCGTTGATGCGGTTCAGGATATCCTTGGCTGTGCGCGGAATCTCATCACGATAGAGCGGGTTGATGTGAATAATCATCACGTCGTTCGACCGCGCACCATAGATCAGCGGAAAGATGGCGGGGTTTCCCATGTACCCACCGTCCCAGTAGGCTTCGCCATCAATCTCAATCGTGTGGAACAGGAACGGCAGGCAGCCGCTCGCCAGCACCTGGTCCGGTCCGATCTCGTGCGTTTCAAAGACGCGGACCTTACCCGTCCGGACGTTCGTCGCGCTGAGGTAGAGCTTCACCGGGCAGCCCGCGCGCAGCTGTTCGAAATCGACGACGGATTCCAGCACATCGCGCAGCGGGTTGAAGTTGAAGGGGTTCAGATCATACGGGCTCATCACCCGGCTCATCAGATCGAACACCATGAAGGCCGGCGAGAAATCCAGGCTGTGGTTGCCCAGCATCTTGTCTATCCAGCTGGGCTGGAGAACACCCTTGCTGCCCGCGTCGCTGATCTTCTGCCAGAAATGCGCGAGTTGCTCGCGTGCGCCTTCTTTGCCGCCGATCGTCAGGCCGTAACCAAGCACCGTTGCGTTCATCGCACCGGCCGACGTCGCGCTCACTCCATCGAAATCGATGCGTCCGTCTTCCAGGATGCGATCGAGCACGCCCCAAGCGAACGCGCCGTGCGCGCCGCCGCCCTGCAGCGCCAGATTCACCAGTTTCGTGTTCTGCCCAGCGCGTTCCGGCGCAGCCGCGCCAGCACGGAGGTTATCGTCCGCCATTCCCCTAGCCCCTCAGCAGGCGGGATCACAGCCCCGCGTCCCTCTATCGCATCCCGACTATAGGCCCGCCGGAACAAATGAACAAGCACGCGAGCGCGCTTGACGCCTGAAGCCGCCGCCGTGCACGAGCCCGCCACGATGGCGCTGCCGTTCCAAGCCATGATCCTAGCGCTGCAGGCCTACTGGGGCGAGCGCGGCTGCGTGCTGTTGCAACCCTACGACCTCGCGATGGGGGCGGGCACGTTCCACCCCGCGACCACGCTCCGCTCGCTCGGGCCCGATCCGTGGCGTGCCGCCTATGCGCAGCCCTGCCGCCGCCCGACCGACGGGCGCTATGGCGAGAACCCCAACCGGCTGCAGCATTATTACCAGTTCCAGGTGATCCTGAAGCCGTCGCCGTCCGACATCCTCGACCAGTATCTGGGCTCGCTGGAGGCGATCGGCATCGACCTCAGGCTGCATGACATCCGCTTCGTCGAGGACGACTGGGAAAGCCCGACGCTCGGCGCATGGGGGCTGGGCTGGGAGGTGTGGTGCGACGGCATGGAGGTGACGCAGTTCACCTATTTCCAGCAGGTGGGCGGCTATGACTGCAAACCGGTCAGCGGCGAGATCACCTACGGGCTGGAGCGGCTGGCGATGTATGCACAGGGCGTCGACGACGTCTACAAGCTGGCGTTCAACGACGCGGGCGTGACCTACGGCGACGTGTTCCTGGAGAACGAGCGTCAGATGAGCGCGTATAATTTCGAGCATGCCGACACCGACGTGCTCCTGCGCCAGTTCCGCGAGGCCGAGGCCGCGGCGCAGCATCTGATCGCAGCCGGGTTGCCGATCCCGGCCTACGAGCAGGCCATCACGGCGAGCCACCTGTTCAACCTCATGCATGCGCGCGGCGTGATCTCGGTGGCCGAGCGCGCCGCCTATATCGGCCGGGTGCGCACGCTGGCGGTGGGGGCATGCCAGGCGCAAATGCGCAAGCACGGCTGGGCCTGATGCCGAACTTCGTGCTCGAATTGCTGACCGAGGAGATCCCCGCGCGGATGCAGGGCCGCGCGGCCGACGACCTGGCGCGGCTGTTTGGCGAGGCGCTGGGCAAGCGCGGGCTGTCGGCCGGGGTGGAGTGCCACGTCACCCCGCGGCGGCTGGCGCTGTTCGCGCGGGGGCTGCCTGCCGCGACCGAGGCCACGCGCGAGGAGCGGCGCGGGCCGCGCGCGGACGCTCCAGCGGGGGCGGTGGACGGCTTTCTGCGCTCGACGGGGCTTCCGCGCGAGGCGTTGCACGAGCGCGAGACGCCGAAGGGCCGGTTCCTTTACGCGATGATCGAGACGCCCGGGCGCGCGACGGCCGCCGTGCTGCCCGAAGCGGTGAGCGAGGCCGTTGCCGCGCTGTCGTGGCCCAAGTCGATGCGCTGGGGTGCAGCGTCGGAAAGCATGGACAGTCCACGCTGGGTGCGGCCGCTGATGGGCGTGGTTGCGCTGCTGGACGACGCCGTGGTGCCGCTGACGGTGCTGGGCGTTCCGGCCGGGCGCGAGACGCGCGGGCATCGGTTCATGCGAAGCGATCGGCGCGGAGGGTCCGACGCGACCCCCCGCGCCGGTCCGGGGGGGATCACGATCGCCTCCGCGCAGAGCTACGCGCACCAGCTCCGCGAGGCTCATGTGATCCTCGACGCGGCCGAGCGCCGCCGCATCATCGCCGAGGGCGCAGCGCGCGCAGCCGCCGAGGCGGGGCTGGCGTTCATCCCCGACGAGGGGCTGGTCGCCGAGAATGCGGGCCTCACCGAATGGCCGGTGCCGCTGCTGGGGCGCTTCGATCCAGCGTTCCTGGACGTGCCGCGCGAGGTGATCCAGCTCACCATGCGCACCAACCAGAAATACTTCGCGTGCGCAGGGCCATTCCACCATCCGGCTGCGCCGGACGAGCCCCCTCTCCAAGCCGAGCGTGGGCAGGCGCTTGCGCAGGGCAGCGGGCCAATTCCTTCCCGATCCCCACTTGGGGACGGGAACCAGCCGCAGGTGGGGATCGGGGACACGGGCGGCCTTGCGCCAGCCTTTGTTTGCGTGGCGAACCTCGAGGCGCCCGACGGCGGCGCCACGATCGTCGAGGGCAACCGCCGCGTGCTCGCCGCGCGCCTATCCGACGCGCGCTTCTTCTGGGAGCAGGATCTGCGCGAGTGGCGCGCGGCCGCCGCCGGGACGTCCCCGCTGGGGAGCCGGGACGACGACGGCCTTTGGGACCATTTCGCGCCCAAGCTGGAGCGCGTGACCTTCCACGAGAAGCTAGGCTCAATGCGGGACAAGGCCGAGCGCGTCGCGGCGCTGGCCGAGTGGCTGGTGACAAGCGGAGCGGTCCGGCCCTTCCCTCTCCCTGGCCACGCGGGCGAGCGAGAGGGCACGGCGGCCGACGTGGCGCGTCTCGCCGCCCAGGCCCACCGCGCAGCGCTGCTGGCCAAGTGCGACCTCGTCAGCGCATCCGTCGGCGAGTTTCCCGAGCTGCAGGGCTTGATGGGCGGCCACTACGCGCTTGCCGCCGGCGAAGATCCCGCCGTCGCCGCGGCGGTCAGTGACCATTACAAGCCCGCTGGCCCGAGCGACGCCGTACCAACCGACCCGGTCAGCGTCGCCGTGGCGCTAGCGGATAAGTTGGACAGTATTGTCGCGCTGTTTGGTGCTGGCGAGCGGCCGACCGGCTCCCGCGATCCGCTGGCGCTTCGCCGGGCTGCGCTTGGAGCAGTCAGCCTCATCGTCGTGAGCATTCTCCGACTTCGACTGACCGGCGCGGAGCGCGAGGCTGATCGGCTCGTTCGATCCAGCGGCCGGGGCAGCAACCTGCGCGACGGCGAATTGTTGGAGTTCTTGTTGGACCGCCTCAAAGTCCAGCAGCGCGAGGCCGGTGTCCGCCACGATCTGGTCGACGCCGTATTCGCGCTGGGCGGCGAGGACGACCTCGTCCGCCTGCTCGCCCGCGTGCGGGCGCTCCAGGCGTTCACCGAGACCGAAGACGGCAGGAACCTGCTCGCCGCCTACAAGCGCGCCGCCAACATCCTGCGCCAGGCCAGCTTCGACCCGGCCGCGGAACCGCAGCACAACGCGATCCCCGGGACCGGCGAGGAAGACCCGCCTGTCATGGTCGACGATCCGGACTTCGCGCCGGTGGTCGCCGCGCTCGCCCAGGCGGACCGCACCGCGGACATCGCGGCCGGGTCCGACCATCCCGCGCAGGCGGCGCTGGCGCATGCGCTGGAAACCGCGCTGCCCGCCGCCAAGCAGGCGGTCGAGGCCGAACGGTTCGAGGATGCGATGGCTGCGCTCGCGCGCCTGCGGGCGCCGATCGACCGGTTCTTCGACGAGCTGATGGTGAACGATCCCGACCCGGCCATCCGCCGCGCGCGGCTGACTCTGCTCGACCGCTTCGTCACCGCCTGCCACGCGGTCGCCGATTTCGCGAAGATCGAGGGGTGAGCAACCCTTTCGCCCCCACAAACGTCGTGCTGAACGCGATCGAGCGTCCCGCGTCGGCCAGCCGAGCTGGCCGCGCACGCGCCGTAATCCGGGCATGCAGCGGGAGCCCCGATCCCATCCGCAGTGACGATCATTCGTAGCAGAGTGGAGACCGAATGACCTCAGTGCATCTCTTCGGCGGCGGGCGCGCGGATGGCGATGCGAGCCAAAAGGAACTGCTGGGCGGCAAGGGCGCCAACCTCGCCGAGATGGCGAAGATCGGCCTGCCCGTGCCGCCGGGCTTCACCATCCCGACGACGATCTGCACCTATTATTACGATCACGGCGGCAGCTATCCGCACGCGCTTCGTGCCGAGGTGCAGGACGGGTTGCGCCATATCGAGGCTGCGACCGGCAACCGCTTCGGCGACCCCGAGCGCCCCCAGCTGCTCTCGATCCGCTCGGGCGCGCGCGTGTCGATGCCCGGCATGATGGACACCGTCCTCAATCTCGGCCTCAACGACCTGACCGTTGAGGGGCTGGCGCGCGGATCGGGGGACGAGCGCTTCGCGTGGGACAGCTATCGCCGCTTCATCCAGATGTATTCGGACGTGGTGCTGGGACTGCCGCACCGCACGTTCGAGGACGCGCTTGAGGACCTGAAGGAAGAGCGCGGCGCCTATCTCGACACCGACCTTGAGGCCGACGACCTGCAGGCGCTGGTCCAGACCTACAAGGCCAAGGTCGAAGCGAGCCTGGGCCGCCCCTTCCCGCAGGACGTGCACGAGCAGCTGTGGGGCGCGATCGGCGCGGTGTTCGGCTCGTGGCGCAGCGAGCGAGCGCAGGTCTACCGGCGGCTGAACGGCATCCCCGAAGCGTGGGGCACCGCGGTCACCGCGCAGGCGATGGTGTTCGGCAACATGGGCGAGACGAGCGCCACCGGTGTCGCCTTCACGCGCGATCCATCGACCGGTGAGCGCCGATATTACGGTGAGTATCTGATCAACGCGCAGGGCGAGGACGTGGTCGCGGGGATCCGCACTCCGCAATATCTGACGCGCGTGGCGCGCGAGGCGGCCGGCGCCAAGCCGCTGAGCCTTGAGGAGACGATGCCCGCGACGTTCGCCGAGCTGGCCCGCACGTTCGACAATCTGGAGCGTCACTACCGCGACTGCCAGGATATCGAGTTCACGATCGAGCGCGGCAAGCTGTGGATGCTGCAGACGCGCAGCGCCAAGCGCACCGCCAAGGCCGCGATGCGCATGGCGGTCGACATGGCGCACGAAGGGCTGATCACCGAGGCCGAGGCGGTGCGGCGCGTCGATCCGGGCGCGCTCGATCAGCTGCTGCACCCGACGCTCGACCCGGATGCGCCGCGCGACGTGCTGACGCGCGGCCTGCCGGCGTCGCCGGGCGCGGCGAGCGGGGCGGTGGTGCTTGATGCCGAGACCGCCGAGAAGCGCGCGCAGCTGGGCGACAGCGTCATTCTGGTGCGCGCCGAGACCAGCCCCGAGGACATCGCGGGCATGCACGCGGCGAAGGGCATTCTGACCGCGCGCGGCGGCATGACCAGCCACGCCGCCGTGGTTGCGCGTGGCATGGGACGGCCGTGCGTCAGCGGCGCGGGCGCGCTGGTGATCGACGAACGCGCGCGGCGCGTTCGCGTCGGCGGGCGCGAGCTGCGCGAGGGCGACGTGATCACGATCGACGGCGGCACGGGCGACGTGATGGCCGGAGCGGTGCCGACGGTGGAGCCCGAGCTCAGCGGCGACTTCGCGAAGCTGATGGAATGGGCCGACCGTCACCGCCGACTGAAGGTGCGCGCCAACGCCGAGACGCCCGCCGACTGCCGCACCGCGCGCGGCTTCGGAGCCGAGGGCATCGGCCTGTGCCGCACCGAGCACATGTTCTTCGACGCTGGCCGGATCATCGCGGTGCGGCAGATGATCCTTGCCGAAAATGTCGAGGGCCGCCGGGCCGCGCTTGCCAAGCTGCTGCCCGAGCAGCGCAGCGACTTCGCCGAGATTTTCGCGATCATGCGGGGGTTGCCGGTCACCATCCGCCTGCTCGATCCGCCGCTGCACGAGTTCATGCCCGCGCGGGCCGAGGATTTCGAGGACGTCGCGCACGCTTCGGGCGTGGGGGTGGAGGCGATCCGCCGCCGCGCCGCCGAGCTGCACGAGGCCAACCCCATGCTCGGCCACCGCGGCTGCCGGCTGGGCGTCACCTACCCCGAAATCTACGAGATGCAGGCGCGCGCGATGTTCGAAGCCGCGGCCGACGTCGGCGACGTGATCCTGGAGATCATGGTGCCGCTGGTCGCCACCCGCCGCGAGCTCGACCTGATGGCCGACGTGATCCACCGCGCCTATGCTGCGGTAAAGGCCGAGACCGGCCGCGCCGTCACCTACAGCATCGGCACGATGATCGAGCTGCCGCGCGCGGCGCTGCGCGCGGGCGAGATCGCCGAGACGGCCGAGTTCTTCAGCTTCGGCACCAACGACCTCACCCAGACGACGCTCGGCATCAGCCGCGACGACGCGGGACGCTTCCTGGGCAACTATGTCGACCAAGGCATCTACCCGGCCGATCCCTTCGTCACCCTGGATCAGGAGGGAGTCGGCGAGCTGATCGCGCTCGCATCCGAACGCGGCCGCGCGACGCGCCCGGAGCTGAAGCTCGGCATTTGCGGCGAACATGGCGGCGATCCCGCCTCGATCGCCTTCGTCGCGGCGCACGGCCTCGATTACGTCAGCTGTTCGCCCTACCGCGTACCGATCGCGCGGCTGGCAGCGGCGCAGGCTGCGCTCGCACAAAGCGCATAGCGCAGCGCAGATCGTTCGAGACACGCGGCGCTGATGCTGCTATGGGACCAGCCGACGGCCATTGAACGGGGCGGCTGTCGGCATCTTTGTCCCATCGAGGGGTATTCGGGACGTTATGCAATCGGGATGGATGAATGTCCGTCCTCGGGCCCCGTGGACCGACACGGCACCTGTGGACAGCTGGGTAGCGCGGACGCTTTACGCTGCGGCTCGCGTTCCGGAACGCACGGCGGTGTGGAGCACTGCCGGTGCGCTGCTCGTCGTTGCGTTCATCGATCATCTGCTGGGCGCTCGATGGTCCCTGGGGCTTCTCTATTACTTGCCCGTTGCCTTCGCCGCGTGGCGGCTGGGCCGCGATCCGGCGCTGATCGCCGGCATCATCTGCAGCAGCTTCTGGGGGGCGCTCGCCGCGCATATGTCGGCTCCCGGCGCCGCCGAACTGCCGGTGCTCGCGTGGGGGCTGCTGACGCATTTCGGGTCCTTCGGCATTGTCGCGGTGCTCGTCTCAGAGATGCGCGACCTGTTTGAGCGCGAGCGCATCCTCGGCCGCCATTGCCACCTGACCGGCGCGCTGACCGGGCGCGCCTTCCGCGATGTGCTGGAGGAGACCGTCACCGCCGCGCGGCGGCGGCGGGCGGGGCTGGCGATGATCTATGTCGACATGGACGACTTCAAATCCGTGAACGACCGGCTGGGCCACGCAGCGGGCGATGCCGCGCTGGAAGCGTTTGCGCGCGGCGTGGGGCGGGCGCTGCAGTCCGGCGACCAGTTCGCGCGCACCGGCGGCGACGAGTTCGTGATCCTGATGGCCGACCGCGGTCCCCATGCCCGCCGCGAGATCGAACGCATCCGCGGGTCGGCCCTGGCATCGCTCGCCGAAAGCGGCGACGTCGGCGCGACGATGGGGGCGATCATCGTGCCCGCGGGGCGCGACATGGAGCCGGGCGACCTCGTCCGCCGCGCCGACGCAGCGATGTACGAGGCCAAGCGCGGCGGCAAGGGATCGATCTGCATCTTCGAACTCGGCGAACGCGCCCCGATCCACGCCGCCGCCTGACGACGGCGCGCCCGTGCAGCGGCTAGTTTGCCGCGCGATCGACGCCGTCTGGTCCGCGCTCTGCGCCGCGGCCACCCGCAACCCGCGATCGGCTCGTCCGGCGCTCGGCCGCCTGTCGCAGGCGGAGCTGATCGAAGCCGCGGCGCGCGCGGGCTGAGCCCGCCTGCACATGCGAGCGTCGGCCGCGCACGAGTGCCCGCGCGCGGCCGTTCACTGGAAATCAAAGCCCCCGGCCCGGAGCGGCGGTGCCGGGGGGTGCGGCGGCGGTGAGAGGCGGAACGGGGCATGCCCGGTGGCTAAGCCGGGCGCGCCGTGGCGGCAGCATCAGATACTGAATGGTTCGCTCGCCTCTGATCAGGCTCGCGTTTTGGGTGTGTGCCACCCAGCTGCCGCGCCGTTCACTCCTTCACCTGGCCGCCGGACGACCCGCCGCACAGGCGGCGCCGCCGACTAAGCCCGGACCGCGCCGCTCGCGCTGCACCGTGCCTGCGCGGAAGAAGCTGCCTCTTTTTCCTACAAGTCAAGCAGAAAACGAACCGTTCTGGTTCGCACCGACTCAGGCAGCCTCGCGCACCGCCTCGGCGAGGCCGAGCTGGTTGAGCGAGACGCCGAACATCAGCAGCTGCCACAGCAGGCGGCCGTGGTCGGCGCGGCCGGCGGCGTGGTCCTCGACCGCGCGCGTGAACACGCCGGGCGCGAACCAGCCGCTTGTCACCGCAGCCGAGCTGGCGGCGGCGCGGCGGATGCGCGGCAGAAGGGGCCCGCGAAACCACGCGCTGATCGGAGTGACGAAGCCCATCTTCGGGCGGTACAACAGGTCGTGGGGGACATAGGGCTCCATCGCGCGCTTCAGCAGCCACTTGCCCTCGCCGCCGCGCAGGCGAAGGCTACTCGGCAGCCTGGCGCACCACTCCACCAGCTCGTGATCCAAGAGCGGTTCGCGCGCTTCGAGGCTGACGGCCATCGAGGCGCGGTCGGTCTTCGTCAGGATGTCGCCCGGCAGCCAGTGCATCAGGTCGGCATATTGCGCTCTGCCGAGCGCGTCGGCGGCAGGGGCGTTGGCAATGGTGTCGGCATAGAGCGATCCCGCCCAATAGCCACCGAGTTCGCGGCGGAAGCTATCGCTGAACAGGCCCGACCGCACCCGGTCGGGCGTCACCGCGACCGAGTTGAAATAGGCCTCGCCGCTTGATCGGGCCAAGGCCAGCAGCGTTGTCTTGGCGCGGAAGCGGCGCGGCGCCCAGTCGGCCTTGGGGTAGAGCCGACCGAGCGTGCGGAACACCGGCCGCCGCACCGCGAGCGGCAACGCCGAGCGGCCCCGCTCCTCGAACACATGCATCTTGTAGCGGCGATATCCGGCGAGCGCCTCGTCGGCTCCGTCGCCGGACAGCGCGACTTTCACCTGCTCGCGCGCCAGTTCGCACACGCGGTAGGTCGGCAGCGCCGACGCGTCGGCAAACGGCTCGTCATAGGCGCCGGCGAGCCGGTCGATCAGGCTGAAGTCATTGGGGTCGACGACGCGCGTGCGGTGCGCGGTGCCATAGCGCTCGGCGACCTGAGCGGCGTAGCCGGTCTCGTCCAGCGCGGCGACGTCGAAGCCGATCGTGCAGGTACGCACCGGCTCGGCCGACAGCCCCGCCATCATCGCGACGACGGCGGACGAATCGACCCCGCCGCTGAGAAAGGCTCCGACCGGCACGTCGGCGACCATGCGCGACGCGACCGCGGCGCGGACGCGCTCGGCGAGTTCGGCTGCGAGATCGTCGGCGCTGCCCTTGAGCGTCGGCTCGAACGCCACGTTCCAATAGCGACGCGGCGCAGGCGGAGGCTGGCCGTGGCGCAGGCGCAGCGTGTGCGCGGGTGGCAGCTTGTGGACGCCCGCAAGGATCGTCTTGGGATCGGGCACGTAGCCGTAGGCGAAATAGTCCTCGATCGCGGTCGGATCGATCGTGCGCGGCACGTCCGGATGCGCGCTCAATGCCTTGAGCTCGGAGCCGAACACCACCGTGCCGCCGGGCAGTTCGGCCCAATGGAGCGGCTTCACGCCCAACCGGTCGCGCACCAGCCACAGCGAGCGGTCGCGCGCATCGTAGAGCGCGAAGGCGAACATGCCGCGCAGGCGCTCGACGACGGCTTCGCCCCAACGCAGCCAGCCTTCCAAAATCACTTCGGTGTCCCCGCTGGTGCGGAACACGTGGCCGTGGGATTCAAGCTCGGCGCGGACTTCGGCGAAATTATAGATCTCGCCGTTGAAGACGATCGCGATCTGGCCGTCGGCGGCGAACATCGGCTGCGGGCTGCCCGCGATGTCGATGATTGCCAGCCGCCGGTGGCCCAGCCCCACGCCCGGCACGCGATAGAGGTCCGATCCGTCGGGCCCGCGGTGAGCGAGGCTGTCGGTCATCGCGCGCAGCGTGCGCTCGGGCACCGTCCGGTCCTCTCGGAGATCGAACCAGCCCGCGATGCCGCACATGGCCCGCCGCCCCTACTGCGCCGCGGGAACGACCGCGCGGTCGATCAGCTGGTCGATCGGGCCGAGATCGTGGAGCAGCCGGTCGATCTGCGGCCGCGCCGGGGTGAGTGGATCGGTGCGCTCGGCTGAGACAATGACCGTCGCCGCGCGCGGGTCGCCGCCCGCCAGCCGCGCCTTCAGGCCCTCGACCTTCGCGGCGTAGGGCGAGCCGACCAGCGTCCCGTTTACAAGATAATACTGCACCACATCGCGCACCGCCGCACCGCGGTTGATCTGGCTCGCCGCCGCGCCCGGCGGAGCGGGAGCGTTCGCAGCCCACGCCCAGCCCTCCTTCTCGATCGGGTCGTAGGCGCCCTGCCCGTAGCGGACGACCTGGCGCCCCTCGCCCTGCCGATCATAGACCGCGATGTAGAGATCGACGCTCGCGCCGCCCGCGTCGCGGTAGGTCTGGAACAGCTCGGCGCTGGGATTGAGATAGCGCGGCTTCCACGGAAAGCCGCTATAGGCCGCGGGCGACCAGCCCGCGGGCGGGGTCACCTGCAGCGCCGCCGTGCGCCGCTCGCCGCCAGCCTCCGCCGACAGCCCCGCCCACGCAGGCGCCAGTGCACCCGCGCCAAGCGTCAGCAGCGCAACCGCAGCCAGCTTGCCGCGCGGCCCCGGAGCGGTTCCGGGCCGCTGCAGCTCCGCCGGATCGATGAATGGATCGTCGACCGGCCGATCGAAGAAGCGCCAGCTGACCGCGAGCAGCAGCACCATCACGATCGCGAAGAACACCCAGCCATAGACGACATGGTCGATCCCGCGCGCGACTTCGGGGGTTGTCAGGAACGCAGCATAGATCGTGCCCCATACGCGGATGCTGTTGGCGACGACGGGGATCGCGACCGAGGCGGCCATGAACCACACGCGGCGCTTGGGAGACTTGAAGCAGACGTTCGCGACCAGCGCGCCGAACGCCACCATCGCGATCAGGAAGCGCACGCCCGAACATGCCTCGGCAACCTCGAAGTCGCCGTTGGGGATCGAGATGAAAACGCCGTCCATATGCGTCGGGACACCCGTCAGGCGCAGCATCCACACCGCCATGTGCGCGGTGACGGTCTGCATCGGGTTTTCCAGCTGCTCGCCTGCGGGGATCAGGAACAGCGCGAAGCCGAGCGGAAACATCACGCCGCGCGCGACCGCCGGGCCGAAGATCGTAGGCACCGTCGCGATGATCGACAGCACCACGCCCGCATGGCGCAGCAGCGCGACGCCCGCGAGCTCGCCGACCATCCAGACGATCCCCGCTGCGAGCACCCCCGCCGCGCCCCACGCCCACGGCCGCGGAGCGAGCCGCGCGAGGCCGGCGCGGCGCTGCCAGATCAGCCAGCCGATAATCGGCAGGATCAGCAGGCAGTGGCCATAGGTCTCGCTGCGCCACCAGCGGCTGACGAGGTGGACGGTGTCCTTGTGCAGCACGCCCAGGATCGCAGCGACAACCGCAACCCAGACGATGCCATATTGCCGCCACGCATTGGCGAGCGCGGGCTCGCGCGCGGGGGCGTTGGCCGGAATGGCTTCGACGCCGACTGGATCGGGGCGGGCAAGGACAACGGACTTGCTCATGCAGCAACACTCTCCGCCCCCGGGGGCGTCCCTAGCAGAAGTTCATCGAGAACGCGCAAGTGCGGCTCCCACGCATAGGCCGCACGTACCGCGGCGCGCGCCGCCGCACCGATCGCCCGGCCGCGCTCGGGCTCGCGCAGCAGCGCGATGACGGCGGCGGCGAAGGCGGCAGGCTCGCGCTCGACGAGGATGTCGTGCGGCGGCGACAGGCTCAGCCCCTCATAGGCTTCGGGCGTGGCGACGACGGGCTTCGCCATCGCCATCGCTTCCAGCACCTTGTTCTGGATGCCACGCGCGATCCTCAGAGGCGCGACCGCGACGCTGGCGGCAGCGAGATAGGGCCGCACGTCCGCCACACGGCCGGTGACCCGGACGCCATCGCGCCCGCCGAGCGCGGTGACCGCTGCCTCGGGCTTCGATCCGACGATCAGGAACTGAGCGTCCGGCAACACGGTGCGCACGGACGGCCAGACCTCGGCTGCGAACCACAGCACCGCGTCGATATTGGGCCGATAATCCATCGCACCGGTGAATACGGCAGTCGGCGCCTGCCGGATTTCGCCTTCCACGGGAACGCGCGGAAATTGGGCGGCCGGATCGAAATAGCCCGCGTCCACCCCGTTCTGCACCGCCAGCACCCGCGCGCCGCTCGCGCCCGAGCGGGCGCGGAACAGCGCGGCTTCGGCTTCGCTCACGAACAACGTTGCATCAAACGCTCGCGCAGCCTGCGCTTCGAACGCCAGCAGGCGGGAGGCCTCGCGCGCGAACAACCAGCGAGTCGGGCCGCTCGCCTCGGCGGCGTACTGCGCCCACTTGGCCGAATCGAGATCGACGAAATCCATGACGCTCCGCCGCCCGGCCACATGGCGCAGAACATAGGGCGCGATCTGCCCCGAAAAGCCGAACACTGCGCCGATCGACTGCTCCGCAACGGTCTGGTCGACCCACGCACGCATCTTGGCATCGGCATAAAAGCCGATGCTGAGCGGCGCGCCGTGGAGCAGCGCCCTGGCGCCCCGCCACGGGCGCGAGGCGGCGCGGAGCGGCAGCAGCTTCACGCTCGCGCACAGCCGCTCCAGCACGGGCGCGTGCGCGAAGTCGGCGGGATCGTCGACGAACGCGCCCAGATGCACCGGCGCTCGCGCCGCGAGGTGCCGGAGCATGTGCCACGACCGGATTTTGTCGCCCTTGTCGGGCGGATACGGTATCCGGTGCGCCAGAAACAGGATGCCGCTCATCCCAGCCCACTGGCGATCGGCGGGCCGAGCCGGTTCGCCACCCACAGGGGCAGCCGCGTCCAAACCGCGATCATCGCCTTGAACTTGGGGTTGTTGGGGCTGAGATTGGGCATCTCCGCCCCCTCTCCCAGACGGTACTCGTAATAAAGCGGCGTCGGTTCGAAGCCCCAATTCTTCTTGAATGCATAAGGCCCGGTACCCACCTTCGATCGGCCGAAATCGAACGAGGTGCAGCCGCGCTGGCGGGCATGCTCAATCAGCTCGAAATACATGCGGTCGTTGGCCTTATACTGGCGCGCAGCCGCCGTGCCGCCACCATAATAGGGCAGCACTTCACCGTTGTGATACAGCGATAACACCGACGCGATCGGCACGCCTGCGTGGCTGACCGTCAGGATGTCCGCGTCCGGCCCGAAGGCGCCCAGTATCGCGCGGAACAGGCAGCGCGGGAAGACCGGCGTGCCAAGGTTGCGCACCGATTCGGCATAGACTGCATAGTGATCCGCCAGATCGCGCGCGTCCGAGCCGACGCGGACTTCCAGCGGCAGATCGAGCGACTTGCGCACATCGGCGCGCTGCTTGCGTGGGATGGCTTTCAGGTTCTCATCGAACGTCGCGTGGATAGGACGCTTGAAGGTCGCATACACGTCGGACTTGACAGGCCAATCGGGCCGCAGCCGCGCCTGGTTGCGGTATTCCACCACACGCACGCCCAACCGCCCTGCCAGCGCCCACGCCGCGTCGTCGAGCACCGCATGGGTCGATTCGTCATCGGCGAGCGGGCCGCCGTAGACCGCGAAGGCGTTCGACACGAGGGTGCGGCCGAACAGCGGCGAGCGCGTTTCGATCAGGGGCAGCACCCCCCCGATCGCGCCGCCGCGCTCGGCCAGCAGATAATGCGGACGGTGGCCCAGTTCGGCGATCGCTTGCGCCCATGCGGTCAGGTGGAAGGGCGTGCCGTCCAGCCGATCGCGCACGAACGCGTCGTAGCGCGCGCGATCGGCCGCATCCCGCCAGTCGACGTGGCGGGCGGCAAGGCCCGGGGCGAGCACGGGTTCAGGCCGCGAGCGGCGGCGCGGCCGCCCGGCCCGGCTCCGCCGCGGCATTGCTGAGGAACAGCCGGTCCATCCGGTCCCAGCGGAAATCGCGCAGCAGGCGCGAGAGCTTGCCCGCCATCGCCGACAGGTTGGTATAGTGGCGCAGGCGCGACTTCAGCGGTGCGTTCTCCACGCGCGGCTGATCGGGGTCGACCTCCCACGGGTGGAAATAGAACACCGCGGGCTGGCCGTCCGCGCCGTTCACCTGGCCCACCGCCCACTTGGCGACCGCATAGGGGAACAGCCGGAAGAAGCCGCCGCCGAAGCTCATCAGCCGCCCGCCGACGCGCGCGGTGGTGACGGGCACCTCGATCAGCTCCGAGCCCGGAACGGGCGTGTGCGCGAAGCGCGGGAAGCCCGGCCAGCCATAATGGTCGTGACCGAACGGAGCGACGCTCGACGAATAGTCGTATCCCTCCTCGGCGAGCACGGTTAGCGCCCAGGCGTTCCCCGCTCCGATCGAGAAGCTCGGCGCGCGGTAGCCGCGCACGCGCACTCCGCCCGCGTCCTCCAGCAACCCGCGCGCGCGGCGCAGGTCGGCGCGGAACTGATCGGGCGTGAAGCCGTGAACGCGGTCGTGCGCGTAGCCGTGGCTGGCAAGCTCGTGCCCAGCGTCGACGATGCGCCGAATGAGCTGCGGGCGCCGCTCGGCGACCCAGCCCAGCGTGAAGAACGTCGCGCGCACGCCGGCGGCGGCATAGAGATCGAGCACGCGGCCGGTATTCGCCTCGACTCGGCTGGCGAGGCTGTCCCAAGCGGCGCGGTCGATCACACGCTCGAACGCTCCGACCTGGAACCACTCCTCGATGTCGACCGACATCGCATTGACGAGTTGCCTCATCGCGGCTCCTTCTGCTCGCGGGCGGCCGGCGCCCGACTTCAATGCTGGCGCGCGGCTTCCGGCTGGTCCTCACCCGCGCTGACCAGCAGGTCGAGCAGCTGCCGCAGCACGCGGTCCTGGCTGCGCACATAGCCTTCCAACATGTCAAGACGGCGAAGCAGGTCCGCTTCGGCCTGATTGCTCGCCGCCGCGGGGGCGGTCTGCATCTTGCGCGGCACATTGCCCTGGCCCGCGGGCGCGATCGGAGCCAGCGCCTCCGGACCGCCGCCATTGGCGGTATCGCGCTCAAGGTCGGCGATCACCTCGTTGACGACGCCCTCGTCGATCGCGTGCTTCTCTTCGAGCGCGCCGAACAGCAGGACTCGGCTGGCGAGCGTGTTGAGGCGACGCGGCACGCCGCCCGAATAGTCGTACATCGCCTCATAGGCCTTGGCTTCGAAGCTCGGGTCGCCGCTCCAGCCGCACACACGCAGGCGGTGCTCGATATAGCCGGGCAGCTCCTCGCGCGTCATCGGCTCCAGATGGTGCGTGGCGATCACGCGCTGGCGCAGCTGCTCAAGATCGGGCGAGGCGGCGAGATGGTCGCGGAACTCGGGCTGGCCCAGCAGGAAGGTCTGGAGGAGCGCGCGGCTGCCTTCGGTAAAGTTCGACAGCATCCGCAGCTCTTCCAGCGCGGCGATCGGCAAATTCTGCGCCTCGTCGACCACCAGCAGCACGCGCCGCCCGTCGCGGTGCTGCGCGCGCAGAAACTGCTCAATCCGGCCGAGCAGCTGCGCCTTGTCGAGCCCCTCGGCGACGATCCCGAACGCGCTTGCGACCATGCGCAAGAGATTGTCGGCGTCGAGCTGCGTGGTGACGATCTTCGCCGCGACGAGCCGCGACTTGTCGATCTGTTCCATCAGCCGCGCGACGAGCGTGGTCTTGCCCGCGCCGATGTCGCCCGTGATGATGATGAAGCCCTCGCCCTGCTGCAGGCCATAGGCAAGGTAGGCCATCGCCTTCCGGTGCGTCGCGCTATCGAAATAGAAGCGCGGATCGGGCGTCAGCTGGAAGGGGCGCGCGTTCAGGCGATAGAATTCGGTGTACATTGGCCCTCGTCAGAAGCTCACGCGCGCGCCGGCGGAGACCACGGCGGTGCTGCGGGTGCCGATGGAGAAGGCGCTGCCAGCGATGCGCTCGCTGATCGCGCCGCTCGCCACGAAGTCGATCCGCCGGATTATCCGGCGCGCGTAGCGGATCACTCCGTTCACAAACACGTCGTCCTGCGGCAGCCGGGTGAGGCCAAGCTTCTGGTAGGTGAAGCCGCCATACAGGCTGATTTCCTCGTTCTGCCCCAGCCCCAGCGTCAGCGTGCTGCCGAGTGCGGCGCGCGTGTCGGTGCGGCGCGCCAGCGTCGGGTCGATCGGCGGCGCTCCGGAGCCGGTTGATTGGCCGCGGTTTTGATAGGCGCGCTCGTTGTAGGTGGCGCTGATGTTCACGCGCCGCCGCGGGCCACCCGCGTCGAGCGACAGCACCGCCTGCCGGTCGCGGAACACGCCCGAGATAAGGCTTTGCGTCTGCCCACCGATGCAACCGCTTGGGTTGCGGATGTCGACTCCGATCACGCAGCCGCCGATTAATCCACCGCCCGTCGCTCCGCCCGTCACGAAACTGGTCGGCACGCCGTTGATCGTCTGTGTGAGGATGTTGCCGTACGTCTGCAGACCGTCGATGACTTGCCCCGACACCACGATCGATGGGCGCAGGCGGTAGTAGATCGAGCCATTGATCGTGAAGTTCTGGAAGCGCTGGCCCAAGCGGATCTCCGCATTGAGGCGACTATTGGGGGTGTACCGCAAACCCGCCGAGTAGACGAGCCCGTCCTGACGGTAGAGCGTCTGCCGCGGCAGCGTGGGATCGGGCACATATTGTCCGTCTGCCGGGTTGATCAACGGACCGAAGCCGGTGGGCACAAGCTGCCCGCCGGGCAGAATCACCAGCAGCGGGTTGCTGGTCTGCTGGGTTGCGCCCGCGGTGTTCAGCAGCACCTGCGGTGTCGGGCCCAGATCGAAGACCCGGTTGGGAAAGAACGGAACCACATATTGCCCGGCGATCGCGACCGCTCCGGGCGGCTGACCGGGGATGTTCGCGATCAGCAGGTCGTTGCGCGTCAGGTCCGTGGTGACCGGGATCGACCCGTTGACCGGCGACGCCGTCAGGAAGCTGGTGGCGTAGCGGATCGCCTGCTGCGAGTTGTCGTAGTTCTCGTAAGAGACGAGCCCGAGGAGAGCGAGGCGGCGGCCGAATCGGTAGCTAAGATCCGCCTGGCCCCGATAGGAACGGAAGCGCTGCTCCAGCCGCTCCTGATCCTCGAACGTGTAGTCGCCCGAAAATACGAGCGACATGCGGCCACGGTTCGGGACCGTCCCGAGCGAACCCGAGATCGTCTGCGAGAGGCTGTTTGAAAGCGGCGCGATGCCGCCAAACGCGCCCGGCGTATTGCCAAGCCCGCCGCCACCGCCGAACCCCGCGCCGGTGCCGGCCAGGCTGCGGTCGATCGCGGTGTAGCTGACGCGGTAGCTCGCCGTGGCGCGATAGCGGTCGGCGAAGTCGTGGAAGACAGTCGGCTGGACGCTCAGCACGTAGATTTGTGCGAGATCGGGGGAGATCTGGCTCTGATCGACGGTGAAGCCGCTCCCGTAAGTCTGGTTCAGCAAACCCGCATAGGCGCTCGCGTCGATGCTGAGCGTCTTGCGGATTGGTTCGGCACGCAGACGCAGGATCCCGTTCACCGAAAAGCGATCGGTCGCGCCGCGGCCGCTGATCGGGGTGAGGTAGTCAAGGAACGCGGTCGCCGAGGCCTGCAGGTCACGCCGGTTGATCGCGCCCGAACCGCCGATCTGCACCTGCGCGTAAAGCGGGAACGTCGTGCCGACGCGGCTGACGTCCGCGGTCAGACGGGTGTCGACATAGCCGTTGAGCTTGAGGCTGGGGATCAGCTGGCGCCCGAGCGGCTGCACCAGGCTGACGCCCAGCGGATCGTCCTGCGGCGTGACCGTCTGCGCGGGAAGCGTCGGGTTGCCGGTCGTCTGCACCGACGGTTGCGACGTGCCAGGCTGGGTCGTCTGCGCCGACGCAGCCATCGGCACCAGAGCCGCGCCGGTCAGCAGCGCAGCCAGGACGGAACGAGCCCCCGTCATGCCGTCAGTAGCCGTAGGCGTAGTAGTCGCCGAAGCGGCGGACGCCCGAGTGGAAGCGGCTGCGGTTGAGCAACAGTTGCACACTGGGGCACGACGACATCAGCGCCAGCCCCTCGCGTAGCGCGCCTTCCTTGGTCGTCTCGGCCTGCACCACGAACACCACCTGGCCAACTAGGCCCGCGAGCACCGACGACGAGGACGAAGCCAGCGCGGGCGGGCTGTCGAACAGAACGATGCGGTCGCTATACCGCTCGGCGATTTCGGCGGTGATCGCCTCCATGCGTTCGGAGGCGAGCAGTTCGGTGGTCTGGTTGCTGCGGCGCCCGGCCGGAAGCACGGTCAGGTTCGGGATCTGCGTGCGGATGAGGCACTCGCCGAGGTCGATCGAGGGATTCTCGATCACATCGAGCAGTCCCGGGCCCGTGCTGTCGAGGCCAAGGCGCTTGACGATTTCGGGCTTGGGGAAATCGGCATCGACCAGCAGGACGGTCAGGTCCTTCTCGCTGGCGATCGAAAGCGCGAGGTTGATGACGCAGAAGGTCTTCCCCTCGCCGGGCATCGACGAGCAGACGAGGATCAGATTGCCGTTCTTGACCGCAGCCGGCCCGCGGCGCGCGGCCTTGGCGAGGATTTGGCGCTTGACGAGGCGGAACTCCTCCGCCGTCGCCGAGATCGGAGCGTCGGGCAGCACGTAGCCCATCGTCCGCAGCCGATCGAGGTCGATCATCCCCTGGCGGCTGATGCGCCCGGCAGCGGGCGGCTGCGGTGCCGCGGGCCGGGGCGCCTCGGCCATCGCGGCCGGAGCAGCGGGCGCCAGCGGCGGCGCGTCGACCGGCGGACTGTCAAGCCCGAAGCCCGCGCGCTCAAGAAGGCTGCGCCCGCGGCGCGAGTCGCTGCCAGCCGCTTCAGCACGCTCCAGGATGGAACGCCCTCGAGGCTGGTCCGCGCCGTTATCGGTCATTGGTGTGTCATGCCTTCGTAAGAGATCGAGATTGGCGGGATCAGGCGCTGTTGCCGCCCAGCGCCTGCGCCGCGAGGATCACAACGTAGACTCCGACCAGCCCTGCGCCAAGGAACGCGAAATTGCGCAGCATCAGCCGCTCGCGCCGGATGGTGGCGGGCTGCACCACCTCGGTCACCGAGCCGAGCACCGGCAGGCCCGTGTCCACCGCCAGCCGCTCCTCGTCGATATAGGCCGAGTTCAGCTGCGAGGCGAGGAAGGCCGCGCCAAGACCGGCTCCGATGCCGCCCAACAGCACCAGCGTCACCAGCAGCAGCCGGTTGGGCGCAACGGGCTTCAGCGGCAGCGACGGCGGATCGACCGTCTGGAACTGGATCTGGTTCGTCTGCGTCGCGACGTCGGCGCGCAGACGCACCGTCTCGCGGCTCTTCAAGAGATCCTCGTAACCCGCCTTCAGCACGTTATAGTCGCGGTTGAGGCGCGCGCGCTCGGCTGCCACCTGCGGGCTTTGCAGCTGGCTGGACGTGAGCTTGGCAAGGTCGCCCGCCAGCTGCGCCTGGCGCGCCGACAGCGCCGCGACCTCGGCCTGCTTTTCGGCCGACATGCCGCGCAGCGTCACATAAAGCGGGTTGGGCTGGCGCCCGCCACCGAGCGCGGACCCACCGGAGTCAACCTTCTTCTCCTCGGCCGACGCCTGCGACTGCAAGCGCCGGATCTGCTCGCGGGCGTTCACGACATCGGGATGCTTCTCGGTGTAGCCGCGCGCGATCGCGTCGGAGATCTGCCGCTCCAGCAGCTCGACGCGCCCGCGGGCGGACGCAGGATCGAAGCGCGTGCCGGTGCCGAAATTGGCGTTCTGGCCGGGGATCATCATCACCGGGCCATCGACATAGGGACTAGTCGAGCCGATCTGCGCCTGCGTTGCCATCAGGCTGGAGCGCGCCTGCAGCAGCTGATCGGAGACGCGACCGAGGTCCGAGCGGACCTGGCTGATGCGGCTGTTCAGGTCGCCCTCGCCCGGCAGCATGCCCAAATATTTCTGCTCGAACTGCGCGTTGCGCGTCTCGGCCTCGGCGAGCTGCTGCTCGCGCGACGCGATCTGCTCATCGAGGAAGCGTACCGCCTGGTTGAGATTGTCGCGGTCGGAGGTGAAATTCTCCTCCGAAAAGATGTCGATGAGGTTCTGGACGACCTTCTGCGCGAACGCCGCGCTCGCCTTCTCGCTGCGGCCCGGACGGCTCGCGGTGTAACTGATCTCGTACAGGTTCTCGGCGCCCTGTGGCGTCACCGTGATCGACTTGACCAGTTTGTTGATCATGTTGTCGAGCTCTGCCGGCGAGACATCCGACAGGTTGAGGTCCGTGCGGCGCAAGACCTTCTCAAGGTTCGGGCGCGACGTCAGCGTGCGGCGGACGATATCGACCTGCGCCAGCTGCGCGGCACCGCCACCCCGATCGAGACCCATCGCGCTCGGCAGCAGCGCGTTGTAGCGGACATAGACGCGCGCGTCGGACTTATACTCGTTGGGGATCAGCGCGACTGCGAGCCAGCCGATCAGGCACACGGCCCAGGCGACGGCAAGACCGTACCAGCGCTTGCGCCACATCAGATATGTCGTCGCGCGGATTTGCTGGAGCGTCGATTCCATCGCCGGTCACTCGCTGTTCGGCCGCCGGAACGCGGGCGGCCGGTGGGATTTAAAGGAAGCTCTGGGGGATCAGGATCACGTCGCCGGGCTCGATGCGCACATTCGCACTCGCATCGCCGCGCCGCAGCAGCCTGCTGATCTTGAGGCTGTAGCTGGTCTGCTTGCCGGTCGCACGATCGACGCGGATCAGCGTCGCCTTATCGCCGGCTGCAAACTCGGTCAGCCCGCCGACCGCGATCATCACGTCGAGCAGCGTCATGTTCGCGCGGTAGGGCAGCGACTGGGGCTTCGCCGCCTCGCCCAGCACGCGCACCTGCTGCGAGAACGGGCCGTTGAAGCTGGAGACGATGACCTGGACCTGCGGGTTCTGGATGAACTCGGCGAGCTTCGCCTTGATGTCCTCGGCGAGCGCGGTGGGCGTCTTGCCGGCGGCGGGCAGATCCGAAATCAGCGGAACGGTGATGCGGCCGTCGGGGCGGACCGTGACGTTCGTGGTCAGCTCTGGATTGCGCCACACGAAGACCTGCAGCGAATCGAGCGGGCCGATGATGTAATTGTCGCCAAGCGTATCGTTCGCCTTGCCGCCGGTCGGAGCCGCCGGGAGGCTGCTCAGCCCGCGCGGCGCCCCTCCACCGCAGCCAGCGACCAACACGGCGCACAGCGCGGCCGTCATCAGATTGCGGAAGCGCGCGATCATTGTCACGTAGTCAGGTCCTCAACTGCTCACTTGGACGCGCTCTTGTGCGTCGCGGTGCCCGCTTGTCAACGCGGTTGCCCAGTCTTCGCGTGCCGATCAAGTGAGCCGCTCGGCTGGCAGCGGGTGGCCCAGGAACGCGGTGGGGCTGGCGGAGCGGCCATATGCACCCGCCATAAAGACCGCAATGAGATCGCCGGGTTGCGTCTGCGGCAGCGCCACGCGCTCGCCCAGCCGATCGAGCGGGGTGCACAGACAGCCGACGACCGTCGCGGTCTCGGCTGCGGGCTCGGTGAAGCGCGAGGCGTTGGCGAGCGGGTAGTTGCGCCGCACGACCGTGCCGAAATTGCCGCTCGCGGCGAGCTGGTGGTGCAGGCCGCCATCGGCCACGAGGAACAGCTCACCCGCGCTCCATTTCCGGTCGATGACGCGCGTGAGATATACGCCCGCCTCGCCGACCAGATAGCGGCCGAGTTCGATGACCGGCTCGGTCGCGGCGAGCGCAGGCGGGCGCGTGGCCCAGCTCTCCGCAAGCGCGCGGCCGACGGCTGCGAGATCGAGCGCGCTGTCGGTCGGGAAATAAGGGATTCCAAACCCGCCGCCGAGGTTCAGCACCACCGGCGGCGCGGGCGCGTGCTCGGCCATGCGCGCGGCGAGCGCAATCGTTTGGCGCTGCGCTTCGATGAGCGAAGCGGCCGAGAGGTTCTGGCTGCCAGCGAAGATCTGGAAGCCGCGGAAGTCGACAGCCGGATGAGCGAAGCGCGGCAGCAGCAGAGGCGCCTGATCGGCATCGACTCCGAACGGCTTGGCGCCGCCGCCCATTCGCATCCCCGACCCCTTCAGCTCGAAATCGGGGTTGATGCGCAGCGCCGCGCGGAGCGTCCGGCCTTGGGCGACGGCAATCGCCAGCGCGCGATCGAACTCACCCGCCGATTCGACGTTCAGCGTGGCGCCGGCGGTGATCGCCGCCCCGAGCTCGGCATCGCGCTTGCCCGGCCCGGCGAAACTGATGTGGCCGGCGTCGCCGCCAGCAGCCAGCGCCGTCGCCAGTTCGCCGCCCGAGGCGACATCGAGCCCGTCGACGCGCGGCGCGATCCACGCGATGAGCTCGGGCAGCGGGTTGGCCTTGACCGCGTAGTGCAGCCGCACTTGGGGCGGTAGTGCGGCGCGCAGTTCGGCGATGCGGCGCTCGATGAGCGCACGGTCATAGAGGAAGCAGGGCGTGTCGAGCTCGGCCGCCCATGCCGATGCGCGACGCCCGCCAATCGCAAGCTCGCCACCCAGCGCATCGAGTCCGGCAGGGACCCGCGCGGGGTGGATCACGCCAGCACCTCGGCGCGCACGCCCGCGCGGTCGATCTTGCCATTGGGGTTGCGGGGCAGCTCGGCGCGCCACGCGATGCGCCCGGGGTGCATGTACGATGGCAGCGCCGCAGCCAGCCCGGCGCGCAGCTGCGCTTCGGCGGTCGTGTCGTCCAGAACGCCCGCGGCGCGAACGACGAGGAGGATCGCCTCCCCCAGCCGCTCATCGGGCACGCCGATCGCGACTGCTTCGGCCACCGCGCCGGTGGCGACCGCGGCTTCCTCGATCTCGGTGGGGCTGACGCGCAGGCCGCTTGTCTTGATCTGCTCGTCACGCCGCCCCACGAAATAGTGGTAGCCGAGAGCGTCGCGCCGCAGCGTGTCGCCCGACCAGACCGCCGGGCCCTGGTGAAGCGCATGCGGCGGGGCGGGGCGGAAGCGCTCGGCGGTGCGATCGGGGTCGCGCCAGTAGCCCTGCGCGACCAGCGGGCCGCAGTGGACCAGCTCGCCCGGCTCGTCGGGCGCGCACGGGGTGCCGTCGGGGCGGACGATCAGCACCTCGGCATGCGGAATGGGGCCGCCGACGCTGGTGGGGCGCGCGGCGACCTCGGCTGGATCGAGATAGAGCGAGCGGAAGGCTTCGGTGAGGCCATACATCAGGTAGATGTCCGCCGCCGGGGCGAGCTCGCGCAAGCGGGCGGTGAGCGGGGGCGGCATCCGGCCGCCGGTGACCGTGATGCGCCTCAGCGCGAGGTCGGCCGGCCACGGCACCTCGGCCAGTTGCACGAAGAGCGGCGGCACGCCGGGGAGCGTGGTGATCCGCTCGCGCCCGGCCACGCGCAGCACGTCGCGCGGCAGCAGGTAATCGAGCAGCACGCACGTGCCGCCAGCGTGCAGCGCCGAGGTCAGCACCGACAGGCCCGCGTCGAAGCTGAGCGGCAGCACCGCCAGCGCGCGATCGTCGGGCTGAAGCTTCTGGTAGGCGGCGACGCTGTCCGCTGCGAGCGTGAGGTTGCGATGGCTGAGCATCACGCCCTTCGGCCGCCCGGTCGAGCCGCTGGTGTAGAGGATCGCGGCAAGGGCGTTCGATGTGCCCTCTCCACCCTTCGCCTCCGGCCCAGCCACCCTCTCCCCAGACGGCAGCGGAAAGTCCGTCGCTCTCCCTTCCGCAGCGAGGGACGGCTCCGGCCGCGAGGCCGGAGCTGGGAGCGGGCAAGGCCGCGCCCTGCCCATCGCACCCTCCATCAGCGCCAGTCGCTCGGCGGACGCGACGAGCAGCGCCGCCTCGCTGTCGGCGAGGATATGCGCCACCTGCGCGGGCTTCAGCACCGGATTGACCGGAACCGCGACCGCGCCTGCGCGCCACGCGCCGAACAGCGCCGCAACCAGCGGCACCGACTTCGGCCCCCACAGCGCGACGCGGTCGTTCGCCCGCACCCCCTCGCGCACGAAGCGCGCCGCCGCCGCATCGGCCAACGCGGACAGCTCGGCATAGGTCACGCGTTCGGAGCCGTGCACCAGCGCCTCGGCACCCGCAGCGCCGCGAGCGAGCAGCTCGTCGATGCGAGTCACGGGCGCGGCAACTCCACCACCGCGCGCTCGCCGGATAGCGTCACGCAGGCGCGATCGGCGCCCCAGACGCGCGCGCGCCCGCGCCGCTCGCACAGGGCGACGCGCCCCAGCTCGCGCCCGCGCAGCCGCGCGTGCGCGCGCCGCGACGGGCCGTTATAGTCGGCGATCCGGCTGATCGACCATTCTACACCGCGCGCTTCCGCCCACGCGCGCATCCCCGCCCACAGCGCCGCGAACGCGCGGCCCGCGCGCGCTTCGGGGCGGATGAACAGCCCGGTGTCCCACGCCGTGCCGAGCGGCGGGCGGAACGTCAGGTGCGCCTCGTCCTCATCGAACGCCCCCTCGCCGATCCAGCTGACGCCGACGGCCTCGCCATCGACGGGCGATGCGACGATGCAGTCCATCCCCTGGCGCAGCCGCCACGCCGCCGCGGCCGGCGGCACCAGGCTGGCCGGCGCCGCGTCGCGCAGCACCTTCGCCTCCCATCCGCGCGGCGGCATCGGCGGCATCGCGCTCACCGGAACGGCGACCAGCACATAGCGTTTCCAGTCATAGAGGCCCGTCACGGCTCCGACCCGCCCGGCAAGGTAGGAGAGCCGGTCGGCCGCGGACAGCTCCAGATCGGGCCGCAGCCCCTCGATTGCCATGCTGGGGCGCGGCCTATAAAGCGCCCGGCCTGATGGCAAGCAAGGCGGCAGAGGCGGGCGTGTCTGCGGACGGCATGGTGCGGGCGGTGCTGCGCGACGTGCTGGCGCTGCCGCCGGCGCGCGCCGCGGCGCTGAAGCCCGAGAGCCCGCTGTTCGGCGCGCTTCCCGAACTCGATTCGATGGCGGTGGCGGGCGTGCTGACCGAGCTGGAGGACCGGCTGGGGATCATCATCGACGACGACGAGGTGACCGCGGGCCTGTTCGAGACGTTCGGCGCGCTCACCCGCTTCGTTGCGGAAAAACGGGGCGCTTGACCGCGTCTGCGCCCGGCTTCGAGCAGCTGGTGCTGGAAGCGGGGGCGGAGCGGCTTCCCTGCGTGCGGCGTGGGCCGGACGGCGGCGCGCGGCTGCTGATCATCCAGCCGCTGCTCGAGGAGATGAACCGCACGCGGCGGCTGCTGGCCCAAACGGGCGCGGCGCTGGCGACGCTGGGCGTGGTGAGCTGGCTGCCCGATTGGCCGGGCACGGGCGACCATGCGGAGCCCGACTTCAGCGTGACGCGCGCGCGGGCCGCGGCTGCGGATGCTGCGCGTGCGATCGGCGCGGACGGCGTGCTGGCGGTGCGGGGCGGGGCGCTGTTTGTGCCCGAAGGCGTGCCCGCGCTGCTGTTCGCTCCGGCCGAGGGCGCGGCGATCCTGCGCGATCTGCTCCGCGCGCGTGTCGCGGCGGACGCCGCATCGGGTGCGGGTTCGACGATGGCGCAGCTGGAAGCGCGGCTGACGGCGGGCGAGGCGCTGGATCTTGCTGGCTACCCGATGACGGCCGCGCTCGCCGACGCGTTGCGTGCGGCAACCGTCCTGCGGTCGGGGGCGCGCGTCGTGGCGCTGAACGCCGATGACGGCGACGTGCGGCTCGACGGACCGCCGGTGTGGCGGCAGTCGGAGCCCGAGGCGGCGGGCGCGCTCGCGGCGGCGCTGGCGTGCGAGGTGGCGGCATGGCTCGGCCGCTGACGATCACCGCGCCCGATGGAGCGCGGCTGGCTGGCTGGCTGCACGAACCCGCCCCTCCCGCATCCGCGCAGCTTGCAGCGCTGATCGTGCCCGGCGCCCCGCAGACTCGCATCGGACCGCATCGCAGCTTCGCGGCGCTCGCGCAGATGCTCGCCGCGGCGGGCGTACCGGGGCTCAGCTTCGACCGGCGCGGATTGGGGGACAGCGACGGTTCCGACCCCGGCTTCCGCGCGATCGGTCCCGACATCGCAGCCGCCCGTGCCGCGCTCCTCGCCGCAACCGGAGCACGCTGCGTGATCGGCATCGGACTGTGCGACGGCGCCGCCGCGCTCGCGCTTGAGCCAGGGGGCTTCGCAGGGCTGCTGTTGCTCAACCCGTGGGCGCGCGACGAATGCACCGCCGCTGCACAGACACCGCCACGCGCGGCGATCGCTGCGCGCTATCGCGAGCGGCTGCACCCGCTGGCGCTCGCCCGCCGCGTGCTCAGCGGAGAGGTCGATCTGCGCAAGGCCGCGCGCGGTCTTGCCCGCCTCGCCCGGCCCGAGCCGCTGCCCGCCACCGCCCGCAACATTGCCGCGACGCTCGGCCGCTATCAGGGCGCGGTCGAAATCGTCACTGGTGGTCGTGACGCCACCGGCATAGCGTTCGCGGCATTATGGGCCTCCACTCCGTTCAAGGCCGCGCGGGCCGCGGGGCCGCGCACGCTGACGAGCGTCGAGGGCGCGGGCCACAGCTTCGCGGGCGCGGCAGCGCAAGCCGCCGTCCGCGCGCGCGCCCGGGCGCTGGTAGGTTCGTGTTCCGGCTGCTGATCTGGGCGGTGCGGCTGGTCATCGCCGCCGTCCTGCTGTCAGTGGCCTGGGTGGCGCTCTACAGCGTGCTCGATCCGCCAATCACGTGGCTGATGGCGCGCGATTATCTGTCCGGCCGCCATGTCGAGCGGTCGTGGCAGCCGCTGCCGCGCATCAGCCGCAACCTGCCGCGCGCGCTGATCGGCGCCGAGGACGCGCGCTTCTGCGAGCATCGCGGCTTCGATCTCGACGCGATCGAGAAGGCCGCGAAAGCGAACGAGGTCGGCAAGCGGCTGCGCGGCGGATCGACGATCAGCCAGCAGACCGCGAAGAACGTGTTCCTGTGGCCCGGGCGATCGTGGGTGCGAAAGGGCTTCGAGGCGTGGTTCACCTTCCTGATCGAGACGCTGTGGGGCAAGCGCCGGATCATGGAAGTGTATCTGAACGTGATCGAATGGGGCCGCGGCATTTACGGCGCGGAAGCCGCGTCGCGCGCGGCGTTCGGGCATGGGACGGCGACGCTCTCGCCCGCCGAGGCCGCGCGGCTGGCAGCGATCGTGCCGCAGCCGATCAAACGATCAGCCGCGGCACCCAGCCGCTACACGCGCAAATACGCACGCAATATCGGCAAGCGCATCGGCACGGTCCGCGCCGACGCACTGGACGACTGCGTCTATCCGTGACGCGCCGTGCCCGACGGTAGCACCGCCGGAAGCATCGTCGCGGTGATCCGCTCAATCTCGTTGCCGCTAGGGACCAGCGGGTTGCCCTGCCCGCCGTCGATCGAGGATGATCGCGCTGCGAGCGCTTGGGTACGCGGCTTGTTCCCGCCCCGTCCCGCGTGCGAGGCTGACGCGAATGGCGAGCGTGGCAGCGGGGGCAGGCACGGACACAGGGCGCGGCGGGCTGGAGGGTCAGCCGCGGGGGCTGTGGGTGCTGGCCGGGACCGAGTTCTGGGAGCGCGTATCGTTCCACGGGATGCAGGCGCTGCTGGTGCTTTACATGGTGGAGCAGTTGCTGCTGCCCGGTCACGCGGAGCACGTGGCAGGGTTGGCCGCGGTTCGCGGCGCGGTCGAAGCCGCGACCGGGCCGCTGTCCGCGCAGGCGTTCGCCAGCCAGCTGTTCGGCCTGTATGTCGGCTTCGTCTATTTCACCCCGGCAATCGGCGGATGGATCGGCGACCGCGTGATCGGGCGGCGTGCCGCGGTCGTCGTCGGCGGGCTGCTGATGGCGGCAGGCCACCTCTCGCTGGCGTTCGACAAGACCTTCCTCGCCGCGCTTGGCCTGCTAGTTGCGGGTGCGGGCCTGCTGCGCGGCAATTTGCTGGCTGAGGTCGGCGCGCTGTATACGCCGCAGGACCGGCGCCGGGCGGAGGGTGTCCAGCTCTACTATACGGGGATCAACGTGGGCGCGTTCGTCGCGCCGATCGCCACCGGAGCGCTGGGGCAGGCCTATGGCTGGCACGCGGGCTTCGCCTTCGCCGCCGGCGGGATGCTGATCGGCGTGGCCATCTATCTCGCCGGGCGCGGCGCGGTGCCCGCGCAGCAACACGGGGCGCGCGGAGAGCAGCGGCCGCTGACACCCGCCGAGCGCCGCAGTGTCGGGCGGCTGGCGGTTCTCGGGCTGATCGCGGTGAGTTACTGGACTGCGCAGACGCAGGTGTGGAACACATACAACATCTGGGCGCGCGATCATCTCGACCGGGTGATCGGCGCATTCACCATGCCGGTGCCGTGGCTGCAGGGGTTCGACGCGCTCGCGCCGGTGCTGATGCTGCCCTTCGTGCTGCGCTGGTGGCGCGTGCGCGCGCAGACCGGTCGCGAAAGCGGCGAGCTGACGAAGGCCGCGATCGGGTGCCTGCTGTTCGCGCTCGGCATGGCGTGGCTGGGCGCCGCCGGAGCGGGGCGCGTGCCGCTTCTCTGGGGCATTGCGTTCCACATGGTCTCGAACCTCGGCTGGATCTACTTCAACCCGGTGGTGCTTGCGGTGTTCACCCGCGCCGCCCCGGCACCGCGCGCCGCGACGGTCATCGCCTGCTACCAGCTGAGCGTGTTCGTGGGCAGCATCGTCAGCGGTCGGCTGGGCGGCTTCTACGAACGCTGGGGACCAGCGGACTTCTGGTTCGTGCACGCAGGGATCGCCGCCGCGGGCAGCGTGGCGGTGCTCGCGCTCCGAGGCTGGCTCCGCCGGGCGCTGGGGTAAAGGCCCGCCTAAAACGGCATCTTCATGCCCGGCGGGATCGGCAGGCCAGCGGTCACCTTCTGCATCTCCGCGCCCGCCGCCGCTTCGGCCTTCACGCGCGCGTCGTTCATCGCTGCAACGATCAGGTCTTCCAGCATCTCCTTCGATCCCGGCTCCAGCAGCGACGGGTCGATCTCCACGCGCGCGACGCGGCCCTTGGCGGACGCCTCAACGCGCACCATGCCGCCGCCGCTGGCTCCGTCGACCATGATCTCGTCGAGGCGGTTCTGGGCGGCACCCAGCTTTTCCTGCATGGAATGCGCGGCTTTCAGGATCTCGTCGAGGTTCATGCGATGTCTCTCCGGGCCGCGGGTGCGGCGGTTGAGTGGGGGTCGTAGCTCAAGAGTTCGGCGCCGGGGAACGCCTCCATCAGCGCCTTGACCGCCGGGTCCTCCAGCGCGGCGCGGCGCTCGGCCTGCTCGCGCTCGCGCAGCGTCGGCTCGCCGCCGGTCATCGCAATCTCAATGCGCCAGTTGCTGCCGGTCCAGTCGCGCAGCGCCCGCGTCAGGTCCTGCGCCAGATTGCCTGGCAGGTTGGCTGCGAGCGCGAAGCTGAACTCGGGCGGAGCGTAGCGAACCGGGCGGACATAGTCGTGCAGCTGTGCGGCAAGCATCAGCGAACCCTCACTCTCGGCCAGCCGGACCAGCGCTTCGAAACTCTCCGGCAGCGGAAGCCTTGCAGCCGGCGCGGCAGGCTCGGGCAAGTGCGCGACCGGGGCGGGCGTGCGTGTCGGAGCGGGCGTGGCCACGGCCGGGCGCGCGGGTTCGCCCTCGTCGGGGCCGCGGCGCAGCAGCTCGCCCGGATCGGGCAGGCTGCTCGCGTAGGCGATGCGCAGCAGACCCATCTCGGCCGCCTCCAGCGGCACCGGCGCGCAGCCGACCTCGTCATGCGCCTTCAGCAGCAGCTGCCAAACCCGGTGCAGCTGGCCCATGCCGCAGCGCTCCGCCCACCCTTTCAGCGCAGCGCGCTCCTCGGGCGGGCGGCCGGGCTCAACCGTCCCCATCAGCTTGGCGCGCGTCGCGAGGTGCGCGAGGTCCATCAGCTCGCGGATCACCTCGCGCGGATCCACGCCCAGCCGGTATTGCTCCTCCAGCCCTTCCAGCGCACCCGGCCCATCGCCAGCGAGCAGGCAGCTCATCAGCGCGCGCACGCGGCCGCGATCGGCCAGCCCCAGCATGTCGGTGACCGCAGCCGCGCTGACCGCGCCTCCGCCATGCGCGATCGCCTGATCGAGGATCGAGAGCCCGTCGCGAACGCTTCCCTCGGCCGCGCGCGCGATGATGCTCAGTGCTTCGGGCTCCACCTCGACGGACTCGGACGCGCAGATCGCGGCGAAATGCTCGCGCAGCCGCTCCTCGGGCACGCGGCGCAGATCGAAGCGCTGGCAGCGCGACAGGATGGTGACGGGCACTTTCTGCGCCTCGGTCGTCGCGAAGATGAACTTCACGTGCGCCGGCGGCTCCTCCAGCGTCTTCAACAGCGCGTTGAACGACGAGGTGCTGAGCATGTGCACCTCGTCGATCACGTAAACTTTATAACGCCCGCTGACCGGAGCGTAGGGCACCCCGTCCAGCAGCTCGCGCATCTTGTCGACCTGCGTGTTGCTGGCTGCGTCCTGCTCCATCACGTCGATAAAGCGCCCCTCGGCGATCGCGCGGCACGGTTCGCACCTGTCGCACGGCGTGATCGTCGGGCCGCCCTGGCCATCGGGCCCGATGCAATTCAGCGCCTTGGCGATCAGCCGCGCGGTCGTCGTCTTGCCGACGCCGCGGACGCCCGTCAGCATCCACGCCTGCGCGATCCGCCCGCGCGCGATGGCGTTCCCCAGCGTCTGGACCATCGCTTCCTGGCCGATCAGCTCCGCAAAGCGCTGCGGGCGGTATTTGCGGGCGAGGACGCGGTAGGGTTCAGTCACGCGCTCCAGCCTAGCGGGCGGCGCGCGCGGTGTCAGCGTTAGAACTCAGGGCTAGAACGGGACGGGCAAGCCGCCGAGGAAGCCTTTCTTGCGCTTGGGCTTGTCGGGCTGGCCTTTGGCGCCGCGCCCGCGCTCCCCGCCACCCATGCCCGGCATTTCGCGCCCGGCAAAGCCCACCCAGCTGGCGCGAGTCGCGATGCGTGTCGTCCAGTCGGGCGCCCAGCTGGCGAGCGCCTTGGGCGGTTTGGGAGGATAGCTGTAGCTGTAGGTCGGCCCGTAGGCGGTCATGAACAGCAGGCCGCCCTGCCCCATCGCCTTGATCGCCTCGGCAGGGACCGCGCAGTGCGTCGTCGTCGGCGCCATGAGAGCGCGCGCCTGGATCAGGCGGGCAATGTCGCTCTCGCTCGCAAACTCGCCAGGATCTCCGCCCGATTGCGTGTCGGAGGACGTCCACAATACGATCGCATCCTCGCCGCCACCAAAGGCGAACGCGCTGAAGGCGAGCGCGTTCGGGATCGGGCTCCAGTCGAAGCCGACCGCGCCCGATGGCAGCGGGCCGTTGCGGCTGACCCGGATTGCGCCGAGAAAGTCCTGCCCGGGAGCCATCGTCCACCGGATTTCGGGCGTGTAGCTACCGCGCACGACATGCTCGCCGACAAGGCTTCCGGTCGCGGGCACCTGCTGCTTGGTGCGGCTGTTGGGCCACTCGCCCACCGTGCGATAGCTGGCGCGCGCGAACCCGCGCTGGGCCGCCGCGTCCATTGCTTGACGGCCCACGCCGCCGCGCATCGCCTGCATCCGGCGCGCCATCTCCACATAGGTCTTCGTCTGGCCCGTCAGCCCCGCAGCACCGAGCTTAGCCAGATCGATGACGAACGGCTGGCCGGGCCGAGCCGCCTCGCTGCAGCCCCAGAACAGCAGGATTCGCCCGCTTGGGCGGCCGGGATCGGTCGGCTCGCTGCGGTCGGGGCTGGACCCGGTCGCGACCGGTTCGGGCGTGACGAGGGGAAGCGTCGGCCCGACGCCGAGGCCCGGCGGTGGCACATGCTCGGCTTGCGGAACGCCCTGCACCGGGCGGTTCGACCCCAGCTCCAGCGTCAGCAGATGCGCCTGCGCATCGGCCTGCGGCCCA
>Ga0326763_1000090_pt1 | contig 33133 bp, 44 predicted proteins | sample NORPS_P_FD_207671 | JGI IMG/M metagenome (GOLD analysis project Ga0326763, IMG submission 207671) | Hot spring water microbial communities from Norris Geyser Basin, Yellowstone National Park, WY, United States - NOR.PS_P | ecosystem: Environmental > Aquatic > Thermal springs > Unclassified...
GCGGCCGGGTGGGGAGGGAAACGGGTGGGGGCGGAGCGGCCCGGGAGGGGACCAGAGGCCAAGGCTCCGCCCCCGGTTGTGTTCGCGGATGGCACCCCAGGCCCGGCACAAGAGGGGGGACCGGGAGGAGACCAGGCACGAACGGGGCGCCACGGCAGGCAGGGCTGCCAGGCGTCCAACCGGCTGCTGCCCGCGAACAGCGTGGGCAGCAGCCGGAAGCGGGTTCAGGCGCTCGCCGGTTCGGTCTCGGCGGCGGCGGCCTGCGTGTCGTCGGGGAAGGCTGCGTCCAGGCTGTCGACTGCGGCCTTCACGCGCGCGAAATCCTCGGCGCTGATGAGGCTGCCGCTTTCGGCGCGCGCGGCGAGGCGGTCGACCTCGGCCTTGAGCTCGGTCGTCTGGCGGCCGACGTCGGCGATGGCAGCAGTGGCGGTGGCGAGCGCCTCGTCACGGCGCGTGTCGGCGCCGGTGTTCGCGTCGAGATCGGCGCGGAGGTTGCCCGACAGCGCGTCGAGCGCGGTGCGGATGCGGGTACCGAGGTTCGTCATGGGGCGTCCTTCGTCGGAATGGAAATGGGGAGGGATCGCGGAGGCGAGCCCGCCCGGGCCCCGACTGCCTCCTGGATTGGCAGAGCCTCACGGGGGCGCGGAGCCTGAACACCGAGCGGGACAGCTCTTGCGGCAGGATCACGGCGGCCCCTCGGGCGCGTGGGCTTTTCGAAACCTGTGTTGGCGATCCTCCCCAGCCGCCCACCAGAGGGCGACGCTGTGCACGATACACAGTGTTTCTAGCAATGCAATACCGGATGTATCGCAATTTCACGATGGTTTGCGCGCTCGCCGATACGCTGGGCCTATTCGGCGGGGTAAGGCGACGTGCTAAGCGCAGGCGATGGTCGCCCGCGCTTCACAGCTCTTCCGGTCGGCATGGCTGAACACCAGGTCGGTTTACGCCGGGCTGGCACGGGTCTGGGCGACACGGGCAACGGGGACCAAGATCGGGCTGATTGTCGGCCCAGCGATCCTGATCGAGGTGTTCGCACGCACCAACTCCAACTCTGCGCCGGTCAATCGCCGAGCGATTTTCGACGTCTCCACCGTCGCGGGATGCCCAAGCCTGCTCGGCGAAGCGGTTGGCAATCACCTGATCGACGAGCCGCGCGGTACTGAGATCGTCGCCGACGAGCGCCGGTGGCTGGATTATCGCTGGGACTACAAGCAGTCGCTGATGCGCTGCGTCGCCGTCAGCGCCTACGACGCCGGCGAGGACAACCCCATGGTCGTCGTCAAGGGCGCCTATGGCGGCCACACGCTGGCAACCGCGCTGCCCGCGATGGACATTTACGTTCCCGGCGGGTTGTGACCTGTTGGCGGCCTTGCGAACGCCGCCGCATTCGCGTTCTCTATCCGTTCTCGCGGGAAGGGAACATGACCTCAATCACCAGAACGCTCACCGAAATCGCGCTCAGGAGGCTAGCCGCCGCCGACGCAAGGCTATCGTCCGAGTTACCACACCTGAGTGGGAAGGATCGTCGCCGAGCGCTTGATCTTCGCCTAGAGCTTCGAGCGTCTCTCGCACGATCCCGGCAACTTCTTGAAGAAGCGGGAGGCTCGGGGGCTTGATTCCCGCGACTCGCATCGCGGCCGCCAGCACCTCGGTCATCGCCTCGACGCTGGGCTGCCTCACGATCGACAGCTGTGGATCGGCGGACAACCCCAGCAGCCAGTGCAGCGGCACGCGGAACGCCTTGGCGTAGCGCTCGGCGTCGGCGATATCGAAGAACGAGCGCGCGCCGTTCTCGTGGCTCCGGTAGGTCGGATCGGGCCAGCCGAATCGTTCGGCAGCAGATCGCGCGTGTTGGAAGCCCGCGGCGATCCGCGCCTGACGCAACCGTTCGTTGGGCGTGCTCATCGATGCACAGCGTAGCGGCACCACCGACGCGTGACGGGTTGCATCTTCCAATACGTGGCGTATCACGGGCGCGTGGACACCTTCGAGCGCGTCTTCCAGCTTTGGCCGACGGTGGCCGACTTCGCGCGCGCGATCGACGAACAGCGCGGCACGGTGCAGCAATGGCGCAATCGCGGCCGTATCCCATCGGAATATTGGGTGAAGGTCCGCGACGCCACGGCGCTCACCGGCCATGCGATTTCGATCGACGAGCTCGCCGCGGCTGAGGCGGAGACATTTTTGCGGTCGCGGGAAACGCAAGCATGAAGGATCACGCTGCCGAGCTTAGCCACGACGGGCAGCCGCAGTCCGGGGCAATGTCGCCCGCCACTTGCCCCGAGCCGCCGTCGGCGCTGGTCGACTTGTGCAAGGCCTACGCGGTCGTGGACGGGGCCACCTTACCGGAAATCGCCAAGCGGTTGGCCAAGCTGTCGAACACGGTCCTGCGGGGCGCTAGCGCTCGCCTCGCGCTCTTCGAGCAAGCCCACGGTGGCGATCGGATCGACATCGAGCTGAGGGTTCAGCTCCGGTGAGCCCCGAACCGCGTCACGGTCTCATCGCGCCGCACGCGCTGACCCACGCGATGGCGCGCGCGATCCGGCTGCACACGGCCGTTCAGAAGGCGCAGACGATCGACGAACTGGCAGGCGACGCAGGGCTCGATTCCGCGCGCCTCTACAAGCTGATGACGGGGGAGAAGCGCTGGCGCGGCGACGAGCTGCTGTCTGTGCTGGCCGTCATGGGGCCGCAGGCCGCGACCATCGGAGCCCTGCGGCTCGCGGGGCTGAGCGCGTCGGCGGTGGGAGAAGCGGCGAACGGCGTGAGCCTTCCCGCTCGGGGCGCAGAGGTGGTGAGGGCGGTGGCAGTGATGCTCGCCGCCGCAGCAGACGGGCGCGTGGATCATACGGAGAAACCGCAATGCGAAGCAGCGCGCGCGAATATCGAGGAACATCTGCCCCACCTCAGCGGCGACGCCGTGCCCTAGCGGCATCGCTGCGGCGCTGGGCCGACCGGCTGGCGCCTCCGCCCGCACCGGTGCGCCACGAGTTGCGCGACGCGCCGCCCAGCGCGATCCAACAGCTGGCATCCGACGAGACCAAAGCGCTGGCGCTGCATCTGTGCGCGGGCCATCCCGAACGGCTGGCGATCGCCTGCGTGATCGTCGCCGACCGCGACGACCTGCTGGCAGCCGGATGCACCCGCGTCTGCGGCGCGCGCGGTCCTCTACGCGCTGGCGCCGAGCTGATGACCCGAAGCGCCGGCTTCTGGGCCGAGGCGATGCGCGCGCGCGAGGTCGGGCGGTGACGCTGGGCGACCTGGTGCGCGCGCTCGTCGGCGAGGGTGCGTGCGACCGCACGATCGAGGCGGCGGTGCGCGCCGCGCAATCGAGGACCGCGCGCTTCGCTCAGCTCTACCGCGAGCTGGCGTCGGCGGGGGTCGACCGGGCGCTGATCGCGCGCGCGGTCGAGCTTGCCGACCAGGCGCGCGACCACCGCATGGCAGAGCAGGCGGCGCTTCAACAGGCGTTTCATGAAACGCTTGAAACGGGTGCGCACGCGCAGGGCTCGCTGCCGATGGGATTCGCGGCGGGACAGGAAAAATGGCGCAATCCCGCGACGATCCGCACGCAGCGGCGGCGCGAGCGGCTGAAGGCGGTGCAGCGGATCGAGGCGCGCTTGAGCGTTTCAGGCGTTTCACTGAAACCTTTCCCCCACACCCCCAATCAGGATATTACACACACACACACACACACACACGAGGCTTCGGACGAGGAAACGGGTGTTGCTGCGATGTTGGCGAAGTGGCGCAGCCACCAGGGGGATGGGCGCGGCAGCCTCTTCCCGCAGCACGGGCCGATCACGGCGGGCGCCTATGCCGACGCGGCGCGCGCCATCCGCCAGTACGGGCTGGACGAGTGCGTCAAGCTGATCGACCGCGCCGCCGCCTCGCCGCTCGTCACCGGCCAGACGCAGTCGGGCATCCGGATGAGCTTCGCCGCACTCATCAAGCCCGACAATCTGGGGCGGCTGGCGAACGGCGAGTATAACCAGGTCCGCGAGCGCGAGCTGCCGCTGGTGGGCGTGGTGCGTACCGAGCCCGGGCCAGCCCCCGCAGCCGACGGAGCCGACGCAGCGCCGCCTGCCGAGGTGCGCCGCGTCATCGCAGCGGCGACGGCCGTGGTTTCGACCGAGCGCTTTCCAAGCGGATCGCTGCGCTGGGGCAGCTCGGCGCTGGGCGACAAGCTGCTCGCGGTGGCGCGCGCCGCAGCGCCGGGCCTCGATCCCGATTATCTTGCCGAAACCTTCCGCGACCGGCTGGGGATCGGTGTCTACGGCCTGAAGCCGGCCGAGGCGCTGCGCCGCTTCGAGGGCTGGTGCCGGGGGTTCGCCGAGCGGCGGCGCGCGTGATTCCGGGGAGCGTGCGGCAGGCCGATTGCCTCGCTGCGATTCGCGCGCATTATGCCGAGCACGGCCGCCCGCCGCTGTTGAAGGAGATCGCAGCGCGGCTGGGCGTCGGCGTCGGGCGCGCGTGGCAGTTGTCGCGCTCGCTGAAGGCGCTGAAGCTGATCGCGATCGAGCCGATCGACGCGCGGCGGCATGTGCTGCGGCTGCTCAATCCGCTCGCCGAGCTGCCGACCGACGGCCTGCAGGCCGAGCTCGACGAACGACTGCGCGACGGCCGAGCATAACGCAAGGGGAATCATCGCGTTCCCGTAACGGCGAAAACGGTTGCTTAACGGGTGTTTGGTTCCTGGCCTGAAACTTGGCTGCATGGATTACCGGGCCGGAACGCTCCAATCTGCACCGTGCCGGATGGGGGTCCGGCAACGGGGGGCGAATGCAGGGAGGGGAGGCCGGCGCGGCCTGCCCGCGCGTGCCGGGGGGCGCGCGTGGGGGTGGAGCGTCGGACAGCGGCGCCGCTGACGGCAGCGGGCTGAGCGGTCCAGATTCGGCGCCGGGCGCCGCGGGGCCCGTCCCCGCGGGCGGGGCAGCTTGCGCCGATCGTGCCGTGAAGCTCGACGCGCTGGCCGACTGCCTGAGGCGGGCGTTCGGATGAGCGCTGCCGAGAAGTTCGGGGCGGCGTTCCCCGACTGGCTGCCGCAGCCATCATGCCCGGCCATCGTGCTGTGCGGCCCGCCGTGCGCGGGCAAGTCCACCGCTGCCGCGACGATCGCTGCACCCGGCGACATCATCATCGACCTCGACGGCATCGCAGCCGAGCTGTTCGCCACGCCGCTCCACGCGGCGCTGTCCGAGCCTCAGATCGCAGCCGCGTTGCGCGAGCGCAACGCGCGGCTGGCGCAGCTCGACCTGGTGACGCAGGCGACCGCCATCCTGATCGTCAGCGCGGGCCACCCGGCCAAGCGCCGCTGGTGGGCGCTGAAGATGGGCGGCGCGCGCGTGCAGCTGGTCGATCCGGGCCGCGACGTCTGCCTCGACCGCGCTGCCAGCCGCCCCGACCCCGAGCGCACGCGCGCCGCGATCGAGGGCTGGTACGACGAGGCGCGAGGCGCGCAGCGCTGGATGCCACCCGCGATGCACGCCGAAGAGCGCGGCGGCACGCAGTACAACGAGAAGTGGCGCAAGGCGCGCCGCACCTTCCTGTCGAAACCCGAGCGCCGCTGGTGCGCGATGTGCGTGGCGGACGGGCGCGCGCAGCCGAGCGCGGCGAGCGTCGTCGATCATGTCCGGCCGCACCGCGGCGACAGCAAACTGTTCTGGGACAAAGCGAACTGGCAGCCGCTGTGCGCCAGCCACCACAGCTCGGCCAAGCAGCGCCTCGAGCGCGGACGCGGCGGCGGTGTCGACGCCGACGGCCGCCCGACCGACCCTAACCATCCAGCATACAACCTGAGGGGGCAGCCATGAAGTCTTTCGAGGTGCGGACGGCCGATGGCCGCACGAAGACGCATTATGCCGACGCGCTGCGCGTGGAGAACGGCGTGGCGATGATCGTCAGCCTGGGCGAGGTCATCGCGGTCTACGCCGCGCCGATCAGCATCGAGACGAAGTACATCAGCACCGCGGCGGCAGCGGAATGAGCGACTGGCGGCTGACGCACGGCGACGCGTGGGAGGCGCTGGCGGCGCTGGATCCCGAGTCGGTCGACGCGATCGTCACCACGCACAGCGCGGGCTGCCCAAAGCAGCGCCAGGCGGGGCTGAACGGTGATCGGGCATAACATCCCGCCGCCCGCCTGGGGGATTTACGGCTTCAGCGCCGACGAGGCCGAGCTGGCTGCGCGGCAGTGGGCGGCGATCACCGCTGCGCTCGCTGCCGAGGGCCGCCTCACCGCCGTCACCGCGCACCCGGCCGAGCGGCTGGTGATCGCGCGCGTGCTCTACGCGCGCGCGGCCGCGCTGGCAGCGAGCGGCGAGCTGGTCGAACAATCGGAAAAGGGCGGAGCCTACCAGGCGGCAGCCGTCACCGTCATGAACGCGCAGTCGGCGGCGGCGAGCCGCCTGGAGGCCGAGCTGAAGCTCAGCCCCAAGGCGCGTGGAGCTTACGGCGCGGACGCGAAGGAGGGCCCGAGCGCCCCCGCGAGCCGCGCCACCCAATCGCGAGGCGGCCTTGGCATCGCCTGAGCACGCCCACCTCCACGCGCCCGTCCGCGCGCCCGACGGCCTGGCGCTGCCGTGCAGCTTCGCCGACTGGCTGGCGGCGCGCGCGGCCGAGGCCGAGCTGCTGCCCTATGAGGCGTGGGTGGAAGCCGAGCTGCCGCCGACGCAGCTTCTGGACCGCACCACCGAATATGCGCGCTGGGTGATCGCGGGCGGCCGCGTAGCGGGGTGCATCGAGCGAGGCAGCTGCGCGCGGCACCTGGCCGACCTTGAGGGCGGCGACGAGCGCGACCTCGTTTGGCGGCCCGACGAGGCCGAGCGCGTCATCGATTTCTACCCGCAGCACTTCTCGATCACCGATGGCCCTGCGGCGGGCCAGCCGTTCGCGCTTCTGCCGTGGATGCTGTTCACCAGCGGATCGCTGTTCGGCTGGGCGAAGCACGGCGCGCCGAGCAAGGCGGGCGAGCGCAAGCTGCGCTGGCGCTTTCAGAACGCATGGCTGGAAACGGGCAAGGGCCAGGGCAAGTCGCCCTATCTCGCCGCGACCGGGATCCTTGCGATCAGCGCCTTCGCCCGCCGCCGCGCCGAGGCCTTCGCGGTGGCGCCCAAGGAAGACCAGGCGATGGTGGTGCTGCGCGACGCGGCCGCCTTCCTGCGCGGCCCGATACCGCACGAAGACGAAGGCGTCACGTGGGAGGGGCTGGGCAAGTTCAAGATCTACGGCCTCAACAACAACGCCGACAACATCATCCACAACGCGTCGAAGAGCTTCTTTTTGGCGCAGGGCGGCAATGCGCTGAAGGTTTCGGGCCCGCGCCCGGTGTTCGTGAGCATCGACGAGGTGCACGAGCTGCCCGACGGGCGGCTGATCGACATGTGGCTGGCTGCGGTCGAGAAGGTGGCCGAAGGCGGTATCGTCCTCGAAGCGACCAACACGCCCGCGCTCGACCAGGCCTATGCCACCGCGCGCGCGGCCGAGCGCCACGCGATTGCGCTGGGCGAGGCGCACGACGACAGCGTGTTCGTGTTCGCGGCGCGCGCCGACGACGCCGACGGCAAGGTCGACCCCGAGACGGGGCTGCCGCGCATCGTCACCAGGCCCGAGCTGTGGGGCAAGGCACTGCCCGCGCTCGCTGACAGCTTCCCGCTGGAGAACGCCTATGCCATCTGGGCGAAGGCGCGCGCATCGAGCAGCGACCGCGCGCGGGCGCTGAGGCTCTATGGCGGCCTCTCCGCCGGCGCGATCGACTTCTGGATGGAGGATGCGAGCCTGTGGGAGGCCGCGCGCGAGCCCGTCGACGAAGCGAAGCTGGTCAACCTGCCCTGCTATCTGGCGCTCGACCTCAGTTCGAAGAACGACCTGACCGGCCTGTCGGCGTGCTGGGTCGACGCCGCGCCCGGGCAGTCGCCCGACGAGGCGCGGCGCATCACCAAGGATTGGGGCTGGACCGTCGAGGAGCGGCTGGCCGAACGCGCCAAGGCCGACCGCGCGCCCTATGAGGCGTGGGTCCGCGACGGCCAGCTGACCGCGGTGCCCGGCGGCGCGATCGAGTATGAGTATGTGGCGGGCCAGGTGGCCGCGCTGGTGGCGACGCACGACGTCCAGCTGCTGGCGGTCGATCCGCACAAGCTCGGCGACTTCATCAAGGCGTGCGAGCGGATCGGGCTGAAGGTGTGGCTGTGGCAGGGCCCCGACCAGCCGCGCGGCCAGGGCCTGAAGATCGTCAAGCACGCGCAGGGCACGCGCGTGGTGTTCGAGGGGCTGCAGCTGTGCATGCCGCGCTCGATCGAGAAGCTTGAGGATCTGCTGCTGCGGCGCGCGATCGTCGTCGACCGCAATCCAGTCAGCAACGCCTGCGCCTACAACGCCGCGATTGAGCGCGACGCCAAGGAAAACCGCGCCTTCGACAAGAAGCGCAGCCGCGGGCGCATCGATCTGCTCGTGTCAAAGACGATGGCCGTCGGCGCGAGCTTCGGGGAAGCCAAGAAGAAAGGACCGGCTCGGCTGAGCATCCTGTGAAGGCACTATCACGCATCGGACAGGCGTTTGGCCTTAAGGGCACGGTCGAGCGACCGTCGATCACCGGCGGCCCGTTCGGCCTGGCATCCGCCGAGTTCCTCGCGTTCGTGAACGGCCTGCAATCGAAGTCCAGCGTTCCCGTCACGTTTGAAACGGCGATTCGCGTCGCGACGATCCTCGCCTGCGCGCGTGTCCGCTCGCAGAGCCTGGCGTCGGCGCCGCTGCGGCTGATGCAGCGGCAGGGCCGATCGGTCGTCCAGGTCGACAGCCACCCGGCTGCCGAGCTGATCCGCCACCCCAACAGCTGGATGGGCCAGTTCGACCTTGTCGAGACCGCCGAGCTGCACAACGCGCTCGCCGGGCGCAGCTTCTGGCTGAAGACACTCGACGCACGCGGCGAGGTGGCCGAGCTGCTGCCGCTCGATCCACGCTGGGTGAGCGTGCGCATCGTCGACGGGTGGCGCTGCATGTACGACGTCAGCGTGCCGACGCTGGGCGGGATCAACAATCTCGGGCCCAAACAGATCTGGCATTATCGCGGGCTCGGCTGGAACGGCGTCCAGGAGTGGGAGCCGCTGAGCCTCGCGCGCGAGGCCATCGGGCTGTCGGTCGCGTCCGAGCAGTATGCAGCCCAGCTGTTCGCGCAGGGCGTGCGCCCCAGCGGCGCGTTCACGCTGCCCGACGGCGAGAGTTTCAGCGAGGAACAGAAGCGGGAGTTCAAGGAAGTCATCGCGCAACTCTACAGCGGCGTATCGAACGCCGGGCGCGCGCTGCTTCTGGAAAACGGCATGAAGTGGACGTCGATGGCGATGACCGCCGATGACGCGCAGACGATCGAACAGAGGAAGTTCGCAGTCGAGGAGGCGTGCCGCTTCATGGGCGTTGCGCCGATCATGGTCTATTCGTCGGACAAGACCGCGACGCACGCGAGCGCCGAGGCCTTCTTCGCGCAGCACGACCAGCAGACGGTGCTGCCCTCGGCGCTGCGCTTGGAGCAGTCCGCCGACCTGGCGCTGCTGTCGGCTGGTGACCGCGCGCGCGGGCTGCACTTCAAGTTCAACCTGTCGGCACTGGCGCGCGCCAGCCTTGAAGCGCGGGCGAAGTATTTCTCGATCGCGCTGGGCGCGGGCGGCCACGAGCCGTGGATGACGGTGAACGAGGTCCGCGAGGCGCAGGATTACGGCCCGCTCAGCTGGGGCGACGAGCGCGTGCAGCGCGCGGGTGTGGCGAACGACGCGGCGGGGGCCGCTGCAACGGGGGAGGGATAAGCACATGCGGGCGAACGAACTCAGCCACCTGCCGCTGCTGGAACTGAAACTGATCGACGGCGGCGGGGACAGCGCGGCGCAGGGACTGTTCGAAGGCTATGGCGCGGTGTTCAACAATGTCGATCTCGGCGGTGACCAGATCCTGCCCGGCGCCTTCAGGCGCGCGGTTCAGGCGGCGGCGCGCAAGATCGATCCACAGTTTCCGCTGATGCTGCTTGAACACGGGCTAGGCATGAGCGGGGTAGCTACGCTACCGATTGGCGTATGGACCTCGCTGTCGGAAGACGAGCGGGGGCTGCGCGTTCAGGGACAGCTCGCGCATACTTCGACCGGCAGGGACGTACTGGCCCTCCTCAAGATGCAGCCCCGGCCTGCGGTCGCTGGGCTGTCGATCGGCTATCGCGTGCGCGACGCGAAGACCAACCCGCGCCCGAAGACCGGCGAACCCGACCGCATCATCAAGGATCTGGAGCTCATCGAAATCTCGCTCGTCACCCGGCCGATGAACCCGCGCGCGCGGATCGACGCCGTCAAGGGCGAGGCCGCGCAGCGGGCGCGCGCTGCGCTGATGCAGGCGGGGTTCGGGCGGCATGAGACCGAGACGCTGCTGCAGAACGGCTTCAAGGCGCTCGACCCGGCAAGCGGGGAGGCCGCCGCCGCGCGCGAGGCTGCCGCGCGCGCCGCGCTCGAGCGGCTGAACTCCCTCGCCCTCGCCTGACCGCGCGGGGGCTTCCACCCCCACGAGGACAGACGAATGGCACAAAGCATCACAATCGACGCAGGCGGGGCCGAACTGGCGCAGAGCGACATGGCCGCGCTGATCGCAGCCGCTGCCGGAGCGAGCCGTGGCTTCGAGGTCAAAAGCGAAGGCGGTGGGGAGGATCCGAGGGCCGATCCCACCGCCGAACTGATCACGAAGATGGGCAGTCTCGTCGAGCGCCAGGCGAAGGCACACGAGGAGCTGAAGTCAAAGGTCGACAAGCTTGCCGGCCAGGAGGCGAAGGGCGGCGGCGACGCGGTCACCAAGGCCGAGATCGCCAAGCTCGACGAGGCGCTGACGACGATCAGCGCCGAACTGAAGAGCCTGCACGCGCAGGCCGCGCGGCCGCGCGCCGAGGCTCCCACGCCCGACGCGGCGGCGCAGCTTTCGCTCAAGAGCTTCAACGCCGCGCGCGCGGCGTTTGGCGGCGAGCCCGTCGATCACAAGGGCTATGCCGACTATAGCGCAGCGATCGAGCGCTTTTTCCGCAAGGGGAAGGAGGCCTTCACCCCTGAGGAGGTGAAGGCCGTGGCCGTCGGCATCGACCCGGCCGGTGGCGCGCTGCTGGCGCCGACCGAGGTTGACACGATGATCACGCGCGTTCTCGCCCGCTATTCGGGCCTGCAGGCGGTTGCGGGCAGCGTGACGACGGGCGGTCGCAGCTACACCAAGCTGGTCAACCTTTCAGGGATGAGTTCGGGTTGGGTCGGCGAGACCGAGGCGCGGCCCGAGACCGGAACGCCGCAGTTCGATTCGATCGAGATCCAGCTGAAGGAAGTCTACGCGCGGCCCTATGTCAGCCAGCTCGCGCTGGAAGACTCAGCGTTCGACGTGGCCGGGATCGTCGCGTCGGATGGCGGCATCGAGTTCGGCGAGCGCGTCGGAGCGGCAGTCATTTCGGGCGACGGCGTCACGCGCCCGCGCGGCCTGCTGAGCTACCCGACGGTCGCGAACGCCAGCTACGCCTGGGGCAGCATCGGCTTCGTCGGGTCGGGCAGTGCGACGGGCATCGCCGACGCGAACAACATCCTCAGCCTCATCCACGCGCTGCGCCGCCAGTACCGTGCGAACGGAGCGTTCATCATGAACGACCTGTCGCTGTCGGTCGTGCGGCAGCTGCGCAGCGCGCAGGGCGAGTATTATTTCCTGCCGAACGGCGGCACGCTGTCGACTGCGGACAATCCCATGATCCCGCGCGCCGAGGGCACGATCTTCGGATACCCGGTCTATACCGACGATTTCATGCCGGATTTCGCAGCGAATGCTTTCCCGATGGCGTTCGGAGACTTCGCGCAAGCCTACCTGGTCGTCACCAAGGCCGGGACCGACTTCACGCTGCGCGACCCGTACAGCCTCGCGAACCAGGGCCAGGTGGTGTTCCACATGCGACGGCGCGTCGGCGGCGGCGTCGTCAACTTCGAGGCCGTGAAGCTGCTCCGCGCGGCCTGACGCCCTGCCCCACCCAACGTGACGCGCGCGGGCCGCGGTCCTCGCCAAGCAACCGGAGACGATCATGATCATGGATATCATCAACCGGATTTCGGCAGCGATCAGCCTGGCGCCGCTTGTCCGGACCGCGACCGCAGTCGGCGTGGCCGTCGACATGCAGGGGAACGCCGCCGGCGGGCTCCTCATCTACGGCGGGGTCGGCGGCATCACCTTCGACGCGAACAACCGCATCGACCACGTGCTGGAATACAGCCAGGACGGATCGACGTGGACGCAGGTCTCGCGCGGCGACGTCTATCGCCAGGGCGAGAAAGACCCGTTCGCGATCACGAACGGCGTAATCGAAAGCTATAGCGCGGCGCGCGCGGCTGCTGGCTTCACCGCCTACCACTTCAACCGTCTGGCGCGCTACTGGCGGCATACCGCAACCTATGTCGGCACGCACGGCACCGGCACGCTGGTGCAGTCGATCATCGTGCGCGGCAGCAAACACCGGCTGAGCCAGTAATGGAACGCAAGTTCATGGGGGCGTTGAACGCCCCCACCGCGCCGCTGTGGACGCCGCGCGGACCGCTGCGGCCCGAGACGATCGCGCTGCTGAAGCGGCTCGATATCGATCCGGCGCTGCTGACGGCGCCCGAGACGAAGGGCATCAACCCCAGCGGCAAGAACGTCGCGCTGACGGCGCTGCTGGCGGCGATCACGCATGTGAGCGCGCACTCGGCCTTTCCGGGCACCGCTGGCAGCAGCGAGCTTTCGGGCGGCACCTACGCGCGCCAGCCCGTCACGTGGGGGACGGTGGCGGGCGGCATCGGAGCGCTTTCCGCTGCGGCGACGCTGCCGATTCCCTCGGGCGCCACGGTGCGCTGGATCGCGGGCTTCACGGCGCTGACGGGCGGCACCTGCCACGCGACCGTCCCGGCGGGCGGCTTCGATCCGCTGGAATATACAGTCGACACGACCGGCTCGCTCATCCAGCTGCCAGCACACGGCTTCGCGGCGGATACCACGATTGCCTTCCACGGCGGCACCCCGCCGGGCGGGCTGACCGAGGGCGTCACCTACTTCGTGCGCTCGCCGACCGCCAACAGCTTCGCCGTCGGCGCGACTGCGGGCGGTGCCGCGATCACGCTGACGACCGTCGGTGCCACCGGCTGCTTCGTGCAGCAGATCGCCGAGCAGCCCTTCGCCACCGCCGGGCAGTACCAGCTGACGACCGGCACGCAGTTCAGCCTGAACTTCTAGGGCCACCGTGGCGCACGTCACCGCAGACCGCGTCAGCGAGACGAGCGCCACGACGGGGACGGGCGCCTACGCGCTCGCCGGAGCCGAGGCGGGTCGGCAGGCCTTCGGCACGGTGCTTGCGACGGGCGACACGGCGCTGTGCGTGGCGGAGGCGATCGATGCCAACGGCAACGCGAGCGGCGCGTGGGAGGCGTTCCTCGGCACGATGCAGGCAGGCGGCGGCCTCGCGCGCACCACGATCCTCGCCAGCTCGAATGCGGGCGCCGCGGTCAACTGGAGCGCGGGCACCAGGCGCGTCTTCATCGGCCAGGTGGCCGGGCGCGCCAAGCCGCTGACGCAGGTTTTCAGCTCCAGCGGCACCTACAGCGTGCCACCCGACGCGTCGGCGGTGGAGGTGTTCGTCTGGGGCGGCGGCGGCGGCGGCGGTTCCGGCCAGCGCGCTGGCTCGGGCACGCAGGCGGGCGGCGGCGGCGGCGGCGGCGGCGGCGGCTTCAGCTGGGCGCGGCTCGATCCGGCGGCGCTGGGCAGCAGCGTCAGCGTGACGGTCGGCGCGGGCGGCAGCGGCGGCGCCGCCGCGTCGACCGACAGCACGTCGGGCGTCAACGGCAGCTCGGGCAGCGCCTCGTCGTTCGGTGCCTTCGTGGCAGCGGGCGGCGGGGCCAACGGCACCGGCGGCTTCGGCGCGTCGAGCACCGGCGGCAACGGCGGCGGCGGCATGTCGGGCTACCAGACCGGCGGCGCTGGGGGCGTCAGCAACAATGTCGGCGCGCGCGGCCAGTCGTTCGCGGCGGGCGGCGGCGGCGGCGGCGGCCCGATCACCTCATCCGATACCGCGCTCGGCGGCCAGGCGGGCGGCGGCGATTCCTATGGAGCGACCGGCAACAACTTCACCGCTGGCGGCGGCGGCGGCGCGGGCGGCACGTCGGGAGTCAATGGCACCTCGCCTGCTGCGCGCGCGAGCAGCGATCGTCGCGGCGGCCAGGGCGGTGGCGGAGGCGCTGCGGGCGGTGGCTCGTCGGGTTCGACGCCGAGCGCGGGCGGAGCGGGCCAGCTGCCCGGCGGCGGCGGCGGCGGCGGCGGCGGATCGCGCAACGGCACGCTTTCGGGCGCAGGCGGGGCCGGAGGAAACGGCCTCGTCATCGTGGTCACGCACTTCAATTGACGGGAGAACAGCAATGGACAGGTTCGCATTCATCGAGCTTTCGACGCTGAAGGTCACGCAGATCACCGATGGCCCGCAATCGGGCTTCGACGAATCGAAGTTCGCTCAGAAGCAGCTGGGCGCTGACGAGGCGTGCCAGGTCGGCTGGCTGTTCAACCCGACGACCGGGCAGTTCATGGAGCCAGACCCGGCCTTCGCGCCGCCGCCGACGCTCGCCGAGCAGCTCGACGCGCTGAAGGGCCAGATCGCGAGCATGAAGGACTCGCGCGACCATCTGACCTCGCAGGTGTCGTTGCTGTCGACGAAGATCGACGAGGCCGAGGCGACGCAGTCCGCGATCAAGGCGCAGATCGGGCTGCAGGGCTAGCGAGCGGTGTTCGGTGGCGCACCCGTTGCTGCCGTGCCGTTCGGAGCGGCGCCCCGGCTGGCCGCCGCCGCCGCCGCTGCCATCACCGTGGCGTCACGCTTCGGCAGCGGCATCGGCGCACGTGGCGCGGCGGTGGCGTCGATCGCTCCGCGCCTGCGCCTGGGCACGGGCGCGGCCTCGCGCGCGAGCGCGGTGCCGGTGGCAGCAGGCGGCGGGCGCGGCGGCGCGGGGCCGGGCGCGCGAGGCTCGGCAGTGCCGCTCGCGCCTGTGCCGGCACGCGGCGGCAGCGGAGCTGCGGCGCGCGGCGTTCCCACTCCGCTCGCCGTCGTGCCCGGGCGCGGCGGCAGCGGTGCGGGTGGGCGCGGCGTGCCGGTGGCGCTGACTCCCGTCGGCGGACGCGGCGGAAGCGGCGCGGCAGCACGCGGCACGGGCAGCCCGGCCGTTGCGGTCGGAGCGCGTGGCGGCAGCGGGTCGGCGGGGCGCAGCAGCGGCTCGGCGATCGTCGCGGCGCTGCGCTTCGCGGCTGGCGTCGCGCTGCGCGTCGTCGGCTCGCCGCGCATCGTCACCGGCGCGCGCGGCAGCGGCGGCGGCGCCGCAAAGGCCCCGGCCCGGCCGGTCGTCAGCCTCGCAGCGCGAGGGGGCAGCGGCGCTGCGGGCGCGGCGCGCGTGTCGCCGATCCTGCGCGCAGCGGCGCGCACCGGCGCAGGCACCGTCCTCATCGCGATCGTGCTGGCGGCGGCGGGGTATCGCCCCAGCCGCATCAGGGCGCGGCTCATCGATCTGCGCCGCAAAAGCCACGCGCGGAGAAGTTCATGATCCTCCGCAGCGCCAACGACGCGATCGACGTTGTCAACGAATGGCTGCTCGACACCGGCGTCACCATCACCGGGTCGAGCTGGTCGATCGACCCGGGCGGGCCCGGCGCGCCGGTGCTGCAGGCGGCACAGCTGCCGATCGACGGCAGCTTCACTGCGATCATCCCCGTCGGCGGCACGCCGGGCGGGCGCTACACGATTTCGAACACCGTCACGCTGTCGAACGGGCTGGCCGACACGCACACCGACACGCTGCTGATCGAGGGCGGCACCGTCGTCGCGATCGACGAGGCGAAGGCGGCCCTGGGGATCGCGGCCGAGGTTGAGGACCACGACGCCGAAATCCATAACCTGATCCTCGCAGCCGAGGCGCGCGCCGAGCAGCTGAGCGGGGTCGCGGGGCTGCTGCGCACGGCGACCTACGCCTTCCGCGCGCCCGCCGCCGCAGAGCTGCGGCTTCCGGTGCGCCCCGTGCAGGCGGTGACCGGCGTCAGCGTCCGCGCTCCGGGTGGTGAGCAGAGCGCGTGGACCGACTGGCGCCTCGCCGCTGCGAACGGCGTCGCGCGCCTGCGCGCCCGAGCAGGCACCGCGTGGCCGTCGGTTGAGGATGCGCCCGACGCCTATGAAGTGACGGCACAGGTCGGCCACGCCGATCGCGGGCTGGTGCCCGAGGCGTGGCGGCGCGCCGTGACGGCGCTGGTCGTCCACTGGTTCGACCATCGCGGTGCGCTGGCGATGGCCGATCAGGCGCGCTCGCTGCCCGATGGCCCGGCGGCGCTGCTGCGCTCGCTTCGGCGGCCGACGCCCTGATGCCGCCGCGCACCCCGACACCCGGCGATCTGCGCGAGATCGTCACGCTTGAGCAGCCGCCGTCGCTCGACGACGGCGCGGGCGGGCGCACGGGCACGTGGCAGCGCGTGGCGCGCCTACCCGCGATGGTCGAGGCCGAGCAGGGGTCGCTCGCGGTCGAGGGTTCGCTGGCGACTGGCGCGACCCGCTTCCGCGTGACGATCCGCCCGCGCGCGCTCGGCACCGGCTGGCGGCTCGGCTGGACCGACACGGTGGGGCAGAGCTGGCGGCTGATCGTGCGCGCGCAGCTGCCGATGGGCCAGCGCCCGCTGTTCCTGCAACTGATCTGCGAGGGCACGCTGCTCGCCGACGGGGAGCCGGGCAATGGCTAGGCTGCACCCGGTCCGCGCCACAGCCACGTTCGGCGAGGTGGCGACCGTCGTCGCGGCGCTCGGCCCCGCGATCGAACGCTCGTTCGTGAGCGAGCTCGAGGCGCTCGCCGGGCCCAGCCTTGCGCGCGCGCGGCAGGGCGTGCCGGTGCGGCAGGGCCCCCGCCAGGCGACGTTCCGCCACGACGGCAGCCCGCGCCCGGTCGGCGGCCTCGTCTCGCTGCTGTCGAGCCGTGTGCTGCAGGACCGCAAGGAGCTGCGCATCGGCCTCCTGACCGGCAAGGCGCTGAGCGACGGCTTCTATATCATCCCGCTTGAGTTCGGGCGCGGGCTGACCGCGTCGCGGTCGCGACCGCGCCGCCGCTATATCGGCACGCAGCAGGTCGTCGGCCGCCGCGCGGGCGGGGCGAAGCGCGTGCTGACGCTCGGCCGCTACACGCGGCCCTACAGCCGCGCCATCAGCCCGATCAGCCCCGATCGCTATGACATCGTGGTCGGCCGCGCGCGCGACGATATCCAGGCCGCCGCGGGAGCGCGGCTGATCGCGGTCTACGATGACGCGCTGCGGCTGTCGGGCTGGGACATCCTCGCCGATGCGGTGCGCGGCTGATGGCGGCGTTCAGCGAAGCAATCCGCGCGGCGGTGATCGTCGCCCTGAAGGCTGCGCCCGCGCCCGATTGGGCGGTGTGGTCCAGCCCGCCGGTCGACCAGGATTTGCCCGTCGTCGCGGTCGGCCAGATCCTATTGGACGAGCGACTGGCCAAGGGCGCCCCCGACGGGTTCTATCTCGTCGGCGTCGAGCACTGGGCGCCTGCCGACAGTCCGCGCGCGCTCGACCGCATGGGCGCATCGAGCGTCGCGCGGCTGGACGCCCAGCCGCTGCCCAGCGCAACCGCCGACCTGTCGCCGCCGACGCTCACCAGCGAGGCCGAGCAGCAGATCCTCGATTACCCGAAGGGCCCCGCGCTGGTGCGGACCCACACATACCGGCTGCTCGCGCAGCCGAAGGAGGCATGATGCCAAAGACCAATCTGCAGACCGCGTTCGCCGCGCTGCTGCGCGCGGCGTTCCTCGCGCCCGCGGGGCAGGTGACCGACGCGCTCGCGGCTGCCGCACGCGCGCTGGGCGACCGCCTGGACGAGGAGGGGCACCCGGCGCTCGCCGCGGCGGCACGCGGATTTGCAAGCGAGATCGCGGCCCCCGCCGAGACCGACACAGCACAGGAGAAGTAAGTCATGGCAAAGAAGCTCGGCAATAATTACCGGCTGTGGATCGAAAGCGCCACCGCTGGCACCTTCAACGAGGTCAAGGGTCAGCAGTCGCTCAGCTACTCGCAGTCGACGCAGCTGATCGACACCTCGGACAAGACGAACAGCCCCTACGGTACGTCGGTTCCGGGGCTGATTTCGGTCCAGATCAGCGCCGACCTCATCCCAGATCTGCCCGATACGAACGGCTTCACGCGGCTGGAAAGCCAGTTCGTGAACCAGCTCCCCACCAACTTCCAGATCCGCAAGGGTGGATCGAGCGGTGCGGCACCGGCCGACGTGGTCTATGAGGGCGCGCATTATGTCACCCAGCTCAACAAGAGCTTCGGCCTTAACGACGCGGTGAAGGTGCAGGCGCAGCTGGCGCCCGCGTCGGCCCCCACCACCAACACGCTGGCCTGACGCCGATGCGCACCAAGGCAAGCGCGCCAGCCGAGGCGTCCGCCGTCGACGCGCGCGGCGAGATCGCGATCGAGCTTGATGGCGTGGAGTATGTGCTGCGCCCCAGTTTCGAGGCGGTCGGCGCGATCGAGAGCGCTTGCGGGAAGACCCTGCTCGAGCTGGCGCAGGCTGCCGAGAGCGGGACGCTGTCCGCTGCGCACCTGGCCGAGGTCGTCGCACAGTGCATCAAGGCACAGGGCCGCGCCGTCGGCGATGACAACCTGCGCGCGGTGACGGCCAAACGCATCGGCGCGCTGCTCTACGAGGCGGATGGCGGGCTGATGTGGGCGATAACGCAAGTGGTCATGCGCCTGCTCTTCCGCGCGGTCACCGGCGGCTACACCGCGCTGGGGGAAGCGAAGGGGGCGGGGACGCGTTCGACGACCTCCGCCCCCGGCTTCGTCAACTGATGAGCTACGCGATCGGCGGACTGGGCTGGACCCCGGCCGCCTTCTGGGCCGCGACCTCGCACGACCTGATGGCCGCAGCCGAATGGCACCAACTGCAGGCGGAGCTGCGCCGCCAGAAGGAGGAGGCGAACGATGGCTGACCGCAAGACGCTCTACCTCGCCATCCAGGCCGAGACCGAGATCACGCGCGAACAGCTGAAACAGCTCGGCGTCAGCCTCCGGCAGGCTGGGGTCGACGCCGACGCCAGCCTCGACAAGATCGAGCGGCGCTTCGATCAGTTTGGCGGCAGGACGAAACAGTCGCTCGGCTCGGCCTTTGCCGGCGGTTTTATCGGCGGGCTAGTCTCGCAGCTTTCGACCGGGCTGCTGGCGGCGGTGGAAGCATCGGGCAAGTTCGGCGAGAAGCTGAAGCAGACCGCCGCCAACACGGACCTGTCCACGCGCGCTATCCAGGAGTTCCGCTTCGCCGTCGGCCAGAGCGGCGGCGATGCGGGCAAGGCCGAAGAGGGGCTGATCAGTCTTAACCAGGCAGTAGGAAAGGCGCGGAACGGCAACAAGGAGTACGCCGACACCTTCAAGGAGCTTGGTGTGCGGCTGACCGACAGCCGCGGGCGTGCGCTGCCGCTTGAGCAGATCCTGCGCCAGACCGCCGACGGCTTCGCCAATTTCGGCAACAAGGCACAGGCCGCCGAGGCGGCGCAGCTGCTGTTCCAGGGCGCGGCGACCGCGATCGTGCCCGCGCTGCAGCGCGGATCACAGGGCCTCGACGATTTCGCCGCCAGCGCTGCCAAGCTCGGCGTCGTACTTTCCGAAGGCGAGGTCGAACGGCTCGCAGAGTTCGGGCAAAAGTCCGAGGCGCTGAAGCAGGTGCTGAGCCTCGAGCTCGCCGCGGCGGTCGGCGCCAATTCCGACGCGCTGCTGAAGCTGGCGAGCGCCCTGTTCAAGGCGGCCGGCGGCTTGGCCGAGTTCGCATCGCAGGATCCCGACCGTATCCGCGAGATCGCGGGGGCGGCGGCTGGCGCGCTGGTCGGCAGCCGCGTGGCCGGTTTGCCCGGCGCGGCGATCGGCGCCGCAATCGGGAACGCAGGTGCCGCCGACGCCCAGCTCGCAGGCACGAGCGCCATCTACGGCAAGGACCGCGAGCGCTACGGCCTCATCGGCGGTACCATTGCGGGGACGTTCGACGTGCTCACCTCGAGTCGGCAGACGCTCATCAAGGCGGCGAAGGAGGCAGAGGCGGTGCGGATGCGGGGCGCGTTGCCGACGCCGGTTGAGCAACAGCTCAGCAAGAACTTCCCGCTCTCGCGATTCAGCGCCGGCAGCGGCACGGTCAGGAACCGGCGGGCGCAGGAGGTGATCGACCAGCTGCTTTCGAAGGCCGCCGCCGACGGCGATCCGCGCAAGCTCGCCATCGCCGCGGCGTTGCAGCAGGCCGGGGTCGAGCCCGGATCAGCCGAGGGCAAGCGCATCTCGATGCTCGCCGGGCAGGTCTACGATGCCGGACCGGGCGCGCAGAAGGCCGAAGCGGATGCGCGCAAGGCGGCGGCGAAAGCCAAGGCCGACGACCGCGCGCGGCTGGCCGCGTCGCGTGCCGAGGCAGCGGGCGACAAGGCCGTCGACCGTGCGCGGCTGGGGCTGCTCGCCGCGCAGGCAGACGCGACCGGCGACCCCGCCGCGCGCTTTGCGGTGGAGAAGGAGCGCATCGAAACCGCGCGCGACACCCTGAAGGAAGAGACCGCGCAGCGCGTGGCGAACAAGCAGCTGACCGCAGCGCAGGGACGGAAGCTCGCAGCGCTCGCCGACCAGACCGCCGCCGCCGAGCTGACCGCGCTGTCCAATCGCGAGGAGGCGCGCAAGGCCGACGAGGCGTTCCAGCTGCTGCAGACGCGGCTGGCGGGCCAGCGCGACGAGCTGCAGGCCGAGCTCGAGCTTGCAACCAACCGCCGCGACCGCCAGCGCATCGAGGAGCAGCTGCTCGATCTGAAGCTCCAGCAGCTGAAGGCCGAGGTCGACAACCTGAAGGCGCTGCAGAAGCTGGGGCAGGCGACGCAGGGGCAGGTCGACGCAGCGCAGGCGCGGGTGGATCAGGCGAACGCCACCGCGCCGCTGCAGCGCCAGTCGATCGAACGCCAGAACGAGGGGCCGCTGGCGCGCTACCGCCGCCAGCTCGAAACCGAGGGCGCGAACATCGAGGACGCGTTCGAGCAGATCGCTGTCAACGGCTTCGGCCGCGTCGACAGCGCGGTCGAGCAGTCGATCGGCAAGATCAGAGTGTTCGGCGGTGTGATCGACGACATCCTCAATGGCATCCTGCAGGACTTCACCAAGCTGGCGACGCACCAGCTGTTCCGTTCGCTGCTGGGCGGCGGTGGCGGTGGCGGCGGCGGCGATATCTTTTCCAGCCTGCTCTCGGCGGGGATCAGCGCGTTCGGCGGCGCCGGTGGCCCCAGCGTCGACGCCGCGAGCTCGTTCTTCGCGAGGAACAGCGCGTCGGTGTTCTCGGGGCTGCGCTTCGCGGCCGGCGGCGATCCGCCAGTCGGCTTGGCCAGCCTGGTCGGCGAGGAGGGGCCCGAGCTGTTCGTCCCGAGGTTGCCGGGCACGATCATCCCCAACCACCGGCTGGGCGGGTTGGGCGGCGGCGGCGACTATTTCGATCTGCGCGGCGCGGTCGTCACCGAAGAGCTGCTGAACCAGGTCAACCGGCGGGTCGCGGCTGGCGCGGTCGCATCGATCAGCGGCGGCAAGCTCGGCGGGCGCGCCGAAGTCAACCGCGTGACACGGCCGCGCCTGCCCGGCAGCCGCGCGGCCTGAACCGTGGCGGTCATTCCTTGGCCTTCGACGGTGCCGATCCGGCGCACCGACTGGACCCCGCCCGAGGCCGACGTGCTGAGCCGTTCGATGTGGACCGGCGCCAGCCAGGTCAACACGCTCGCCGGACCGGCGCGGTGGCGCTGCAAGGTCGAGCTGCCGCCGCTGTCGGCCGCCGCGCAGCTTGCGTGGCGCGGGTTCAACGCGGCGCTGCGCGGCCGCGCGAACGCGTTCCGGCTGGTGGCGGTCGAGGCGGCGCAGCGCACACCCGCCGGCGTGCTGCTGGGTCAGGCGCGCGTCTATGGCGACGGGCAGACGGGTTTTCAGCTGATCCTCGCAAACCTGCCCGCCAACCAGACCGTCATGAAGGCGGGGCAGAAGCTGACCGCCGTGCACCCCGACGGTGACGAACAGCTGGTCGAGCTCGCGGCCGACCTCGTGAGCACCGCCGACGTCGGGACCGCGCTCCTCGGCTCGCCGCTGCGGCGCACCTACAATACCAGCACGACCGCGAGCATCGAGCTCGGCAGCCCGTGGGCGCTGATGCGCAAGATGCAGCCGGTCGGCTGGGGCGTCGGCCCGCTCACCACACGCTACGACGCTGCGACCGTAGACTGCGAAGAATATTTCTGATGGCGAACGAAGTCACCGACAGCCAGCTCAGCCAAGGCTACGTGCAGGCGGCGCTGCTGCTCTACCTGGCGTTCGCCAGCGCGCCGGTGCGCATCGCGATGGGGCCGATGGAGGTGAAGACGCCCGCAGGCCTCAGCGGCGACGACGACCTCGACAGCCAGAGCTGGATGCTCGGCAACAGCCGCGTGCTCTCGGTCGGCGCGGTGGAGCAGGGCGCGTCGGGATCGGACAGCTGGACCGTCACCCTCTCGGCGATCCCGACCGAGGCCGAGAACGTCGCAGCGATCGACAACGTCGCCGAATATGCCGGCAGGCTGGCGCGCTGCTGGCTCGTGATCCTCAACAACAGCGGCACCGCCATCGCGTGGCAGCACGTGGCGACCGGCTATATGAGCCAGGTCATCGCCGACGTGTCGCCAGAGGGCATGATCGCGACGCTGACAATCGAGAACTACACGGCGCTGTTCGCGGCTGCGCCCGCGCGGACCTATCTCTCGCAGGCCGATTTCGATCCGGGCGATCTGTCGGCTGCGGCGACGCTGTCGATGGGTCAGGGCGCGTTGCCCGATTTCCAGCGCGGCGACCGCGGCGAAAGCCGCGGCGTGCCGCCCGAATATTATGGCAGCGGCTACGGGTTCGGCGGCTCCGACCTGCCGATCGCGGCGGGCGGCGTGCTGCCCTTCTTCGACATCCAGGAGGTCAAGACCAAATGATCGGCGCGCCCGTCCACCCCGACTGGGACGCGCGGCTGACCGCGATGATCGCGGCGCGGACGCTTCGCCCGTTCGAATGGGGGCGGCAGGACTGCGTCACGCTCGCCGCCGCCGCTGCGCTGGCGATGAGCGGCACGCGGCCGCCGCTGCTCCAGGGGCTAAGCTGGCGAAGCGGCGCCGGAGCCGGGCGGGCCTTGCGGCAGCTCGGCTGCGCGGACCTGCTCGCCGCCGCCGATGCGGCATTCGGCGCGCGGCACGGGCCGCTGTCGGCGGGAGCCGGATGGATCGTCGCTGCGCCCGCGACCGAACTCCCCTGCCCCGCCGACGATGATCCGGGCGGAGCGTTCGGCCACGCGCTCGGCGTGATGTGGCGGGGCCATGCGCTGTTCGCCGGAGCAGACGGGCTGGTCGCGCAGCCGCCGCGCAACCTGGTCGCCAGCTGGCAGCCGTGGGGCCACCGGCTGGCAAGATCGGGAGAGGCGGCGTGCCGCAGCTAATCCCACTCGGCGCGGCTGCGATCGCAACCGCTGCGGGGGCCACCGCCACCGTCGTCAGCCTGGTCGCGACCGCTGCCAGCGTCGTCACCAGCCTCGCCTTCGGGGGCAGCGCCAAGCCCAGGCTTTCGAACTTCGACCCCAAGAGCGTCAGCCTCGACGCAGCCACCCCGCGCAAGTTCCTGCTGGGGCGCGGCGTCTTCGTGTCGGACCTGCGCTATTTCGAGGCGTCAGGGGCGAACCAGGAATATATCGACTACGTCTTCGTGCTCGCCGCGCACAAGTCGGACGCGGTCGAGCAGATCTGGATCGACGACAAGCTGGCGTGGGACAACGGCTACATCCCCGGCACCTACGCCGGGGTGCTCAGCGTCGAGATCATCCTCGAGGCCGGACCGGGCGCGTACCACACCGTCAACAGCAGCGGAGCGTGGGGTGCAGCGCAGCGGCTGACTGGCTGCACGACCGCGAAGCTGCGCGTGAAGCGCACCACCAGCGGGCGGTTCAATGGCGGGCTGCAGAATAAGGTGACCTTCGTGGGGCGCGGGATGCCGCTCTACGATCCGCGCTTCGACAGCACGAATGGCGGCACGGGCAGCCAGCGGCCAGACGACTGCTCGACCTGGGTGTGGAGCGACAACGCCACTGCGGCGGCGCTGTCGCTGATGCTCGGCTGGCGCATCACCAACCCGTCGACGGGCGCGAAGAAGGTGAGCGTCGGCTACGGCGTGCCGTGGTCGCGCATCCGCGGCGACCGCGCGCGCTGGGCGGCAGCGAACGCAACGTGCGCCGAATCGGTCACCACGCGCGACGGCCTGACCGAGCCGCGCTTCCGCGTCAGCGCGACGCGGAGCGACTCCGACGATCCGCTCACCTGTCTCGGCCTGCTGACCGCGGCGGCAGCGGCGGAGCTCGACGATTCGACGGGTTCGATCGGCATCCGCGTGGCGCAGAACGACCTGGCCGGGCCGCTGCCCGCGTTCACCGACGCGGACATCACGGGCGCGGTGCGCTGGACGCCGCAGCCGCCGATCGCCGAGCAATATACCGTCGTGCGCGGCCGCTATCTCGAGCCAGCCGCGCCGACACTTTACAACCCTGTCGACTTCGCCGAGCAGGCGGTGCCCCGGCCGACTGCGGGCGGCGAACGGCCCCTGGCCGAGGAGCTGCTGGCCGTGCCGAGCCGCAGCCAGGCCGAGCGGCTGGCGAAGATGGCGGGCCAGCGCAGCCTCTATTCGGGCGTCGCCGAGCTGCCGATGAACCTGCGCGCCAGCCGCCTGAAGGTGGGCGACCCGTTCACGCTGAGCTTCGCGCCCCGCAACTGGACGAACAAGCTCGTGCGCGTGCGGCGCAAGCGCTTCGAGGTGAGCGACGGCCGCCTGAACGTCGTCATCACCGCGCGCGAGGAGAACGCCGCGATCTATGCGTGGGACCGCGAGGAGTCGCCCAAGATCACCGCGACGACGCCAAACGCCTACGACGCAAGCAACAACCCGATCGTGCGCGCAACGGCGGCTGCGGCGACGACGGCGACGTGGGCGGCGATCACGGGCGCGCCGCAGAACACGCAGAACCTCGTCCGCACGATCTCGGCCGCCGACGGCGTCGGCACGTGGGTGGCAGCGGTCGGCGCGATCAGCTCGGTCGCGGTTTCTGGCCGGCCCTATTCGCGCGCCTTCCAGCTGACGACGCCCGACGCGAGCAGCTATGCATTCGCCGACGACACGCCGCGGCGCGCGATCCCGGTAACGCCGGGCGAGACGCTTTACATCTCGGCCGAGTGCGACACCACCGGTGCACCCGGCGGCGCGTTGTTCTACACCAATATCTACGACAAGACCGGCACGCAGATCGACAGCTCGGGCCGGGTGAACTTCGCGGGCGGGCAGGCATGGAGCGCTGGCGCGGCGGTGCCCTATGTGGTGCCGGCGGGCGGCGCGACGATGGCCGCGTCGATGGCGGTTGTGCCGGGCGGCGGCGTGGTCGGCACTGCGCGCTTCGCCCAGATGTCGATCGCGCGCTTCCAGCCCGGTGCGACCACCAACGTGCCGCGCGGCGCGTGGGTATCGGGCGGCGGCTATCAGCTCGGCGATTTCGTCACGCGCAGCGGCAACGGCTGGATCTCCATCGTCGCGCACAGCGGCGTGACGACTCCGCCCGAGAGCGATCCGACGCGCTGGGCGGGGCCGTATGGCGTGCAGGGCTCGCCGGGCGCTCCGGGCGCGACGGGCCCGACCGGGCCGACGGGCTCGCCGGGCGCTCCGGGCCCGACCGGGCCGACCGGGCCGACGGGCTCGCCGGGCGCTCCGGGCCCGACCGGGCCGACGGGCTCGCCGGGCGCTCCGGGCCCGACCGGGCCGACCGGGCCGACGGGCGCGACCGGGCCGACCGGGCCGACCGGGCCGACGGGCGACAGCACGCGCGTTATCTACCAGCGCGCAGCGACGCAGCCCGCGACGCCGTCGGCGGGCAGCGGCACGCCCTCGGGCTGGTACAGCACGGTCGCCTCGGTGCCCGCGGCGGCTGCACCGATGTGGGCGTCGATCGGCACGCTTTCGGGCGGCACGATCACGTGGCAGTCGCCGGTGCGCATCGAGGCGCTGACGACGGTTGCGGGCTTCCAGGGCGCAGCGCAGATCACCGGGTCGGGCAGCACACCGTTCACGATCGCGGTGGCTGCCGGCGCATCGGTGCCGATCAGCGCTGCGGTTTCGGTCACGTCGTCGAGCGGCAGCGGCACGGTCTATGTCGACATCAACTACGGGCCGGTCGGCGGATCGGTGACGACGGTCGCGGACGCGACCGGCACGCCGGTCACTCCGACAGAGCCGGGCCAGACATCGAACAGCGCGACGATCTTCAACGGCGGGTCCGCGCGGGTGCTGTATCAGGTCTACGCCTCTGTGCGGCGGCTCGGCTCGCCCACGCTCAGCTACTCGCCGTCGCAATCGGTCATCACTGCGGGGTAGGTCCATGACTATTCACGAATTCGCATTCGATCTGGGCGCAGCAGTCGTTTGGGAGATCGCGGCCCAGGCCGGGACGGTCACGGCGTGGTTCGTCGACCAGGGGCGCACGCTCTACCTGTTCCAGCCCGACGACGCGCCCGAGCCGCGCTGGCTGGCGGCGGCCGAGTTAAGCGCAGCGGGAGGGCCGACGTGACCGAGGCCGAGCTCGTCGAGCTGTGGGCGCGCTGTCTCGCAGCGGCGGCGGCAGGAGCGGCCGCGCGCATCGGCCGGTCGCTGTGGGGCGACGAGGCATCGTCGCCGCCCGCCGAGGGCGAAGCGCGGCGCGCGTGGATCTGGCGGCGGAACGCAATCGTGCTCGGCTACGTCGCGGCGCTGCCCGCCGTCGCGTGCATCGCGGCCCTAGGGATCGACCACGGGCTGTGGGAGCGCACCGTCGCCGAGCTGGGATCGGTCGTTATCGGCGTGCTTGGCCCGTCGTGGGCGCGCGACCGGTTGCGCGACTGGGCGGAACGGAGGATCGGCGAATGATCGAACTGGTAGTGGCAAGCGGGGCTGCGAGCGCGGTTGCGGCCGGCGCGCTCTATTATGCGGCGGGGTTCGGGCGCGGTGCGCGCTACCAGCACAAGGCGCTGCCTCCGGGGACGCCGGTAGCCTTGCCGCCGATCGTCGGCGCTGATCGACTGAAGGGCGTGCACCCAAGCCTTGTGGGCGTGGTGCAGCGCGCCGCCGCGATGGCGCCGCCGGCGTTCCACGTCATCGAGGGTGTGCGCTCGCGTGAAACGGCGTGGGCGAACTGGGGCAAGGGCCGTACCGTGGCACAGCTGCGCGCAGCGGGCGTGCCCGATCGCTATGCCCGGCCGGGCGTGGCAGCGGTGACGTGGCTGCGTCATCCGCTGGCATCGAAGCACCTCGTGCAGCCCGACGGCTGGGGCCACGCCGTCGACCTGTTCCCCGAGCCCTATGACTGGCAGGCGCTGTGGGCGTTCGACCGGCTGGCGAAGCTGATGTTCGCCGCAGCGGGCGAGTTGGGGATCGGCCTGCGCTGGGGCGCCGACTGGAACAGCAACGGCCGCCCGCGCGAGCGCGGCGAAAGCGACAGCCCGCATTTCGAGCTGATGCTGTGAGGCGGGCAATGGCTGGCCCGATGGCTCGCGGCTTGGCGCGCGCTGGCTTGGTCATCGCGCTGCTGGCGGTCGCGGCGTGCGAGACCCCTGGCGCCACACGCTGCGATCGGGCTGCCGCGCGCCTATCCGACGCCGAGCGGCTGGTCGCTTTCGCCCGCGAACTGCACGCCGCCGCGTGCCCGGTGCCGATGAAGCCTTCCACGCCCTGACCGACACGCCGCGCGAACGCGAGAACGGCGGAAATCAGCCATTCGCGGTGGACTGTCGTGCGACGACACAATCGAGACGGCGGGGGCCTCCATCCCCGGGGCTCTCCGGCCGAAACCGCCGCCCAAGAACCCTTTTTTCTGCGGCAAAAAAACGGGCTAGGGGGTGTCGAGATGCTCGCCGCAAACCTCCCAAGCCGTAAACGGCCGGTTCGCTCCGCAGCAAGCCCGTGCCGATCGCTGGTCGCATCCTGGATGCGATTTGGATGCGATTTGGATGCGACGACTCGCTCGATCTACCCGTTGTTCTTGCGCTGTTCCCTCGAGTGCACCGCTTTCAACTGGCTGAATACTGCCGTTTTGACCCCTGTCTGGCGCAATCGCACTGCAGAGGTCAGGGGTTCGATTCCCCTCAGCTCCACCACGCCCGCCCCACGCCGCTGATGACGTGACCCGGTCCCGCCGCTAGCAGGCAGGCGACCATGATCGAGAGCTTCATTCCTTTTGCGCGCGAGCTGGCAGCGATCGCCGCCGCGCAGACGCTGCCGCGCTTCCGCGCAGGCGTCACCGCCGAGCACAAGGGCGGCGAGCGCTTCGACCCCGTGACGCTCGCCGACCGCGAGGCGGAGGCCGCGCTCAGGCGGCGGATCGAGGCGGCGTATCCCGATCACGGCATCGTCGGCGAGGAATATGGCGACGACCGCGGCGACGCCGATCTCGTCTGGGTGCTCGATCCGGTCGACGGCACGCGCGCCTTCATCGCGGGGCTGCCGGTGTGGACGACGCTCATCGGCCTCTGCCACCAGGGCCGCCCGGTGCTGGGCGTGATCGCGCAGCCGTGCCTGGGCGAGGTCTATATCGGCGGGCCGGGGATGGGCAGCTGCTTCCACCATCTGGGCGACGTGACACCGCTCCGCACCCGCCCCTGCCCCGAGCTGTCGGCAGCGATCCTGCACACGACCGACCCCGCGCTGCTGAGCGAGGCCGAACGGTCCGCCTGGCAGCGGCTCGCGGCGTCGGCGCGGCTCGCGCGGCTGGGCTGCGACGCCTACGCGATGGCGATGGTTGCGGCGGGGCGCATCGACCTGGTGGTGGAGTGCGGGCTGAAGCGCTGGGACATCGACGGACCCGCGGCGGTCATCATGGGCGCGGGCGGCACGATACGACGCGGAGTCGGAGCGGGCGGGCGCACCGACCTGCTGGCAGGCGACGCGTCGATGATCGAGGCCGCGCTCGGCCTGATCGAGGGCGCCGCCGGCTAATCGCGACGTACAAGATCGCGCTGGCTGACGTTGACCGCGAGCGCACGCACCGGCGCCGGCTCATCCTTCGCGATTCGTCACCGCGCGCCGTGCGTCGCCATCGACGCGCTCATGCGGCCGGGCGGTCCCGGCGGCCGCCGGGCCACCGGCAGTCGACCCCGCGGCTCGTGGCGCTCATGTCGTCCAAGGTCCCGTCTCACGCGCGTGGTTTCAAGATTGCCACAGCCGGGCTGCCGCAAAAGTCGCGGCCTCGCGCCGCCTTGCGCTGGCGGACAGGGGGGACCAATCATCTCCCATGCCAACCGCTGCCGCCGACCACGCTCGCACGCACGTCAGCGTCGCGCTGGGCGCAGCGGTGCTGGCGGTTTGGCTCACCATCCATATCGGCGGCATCTTTTTCTGGGACTTCGCGCGGGACCCGCTGTGGCTCGTGCCGATCCTGGTTCTGATCCAGGCCGAGGCCTCGACCGGGCTGTTCATCGTTGCGCACGATGCGATGCACGGAAGCTTTGCTCCCGGCCGCCCGGCGCTCAACCGCTGGGCGGGGCGCGCTGCGCTGGCGCTCTACGCCTGCATGAACTTCGATCAGCTGCGCGACGCGCATTTCCGCCATCACAAGCACGCGGGGCTGGAAGGCGATCCCGATTTTCATCCGCACCGCCCGCGCCACTTCCTGCCGTGGCTGGGGCGATTCTTCGGCGGCTATTACAATCACACCCAGCTCGCGTGGATCACGCTGGTGGCGATCATCTACCAGCTGAGCGGTGCTTGGCTCGGCAACATCGTCGTGTTCTGGGCAATCCCCGCGATCACCGCGCTGTTGCAGCTATTCTATTTCGGCACCTATCTGCCGCACCGCCACCGCGACGAGCCCTTCCCCGATCGCCACCGCGCGCGATCGAACAGCATGGGCCGGGCCGCCGCAGTCGCCACCTGCTATAATTTCGGCGCCTACCACCACGAACACCACCTGTTTCCCGACACGCCGTGGTGGGCGCTCCCCCGCCGCCGCAGCGACGTCCGCGCAAAGGCCGCAGCTCAGCACGCCTGAAGCTGCCGGGCCGGTGAAGCGCCGGTGGCGTCAGCCTCTCAGCGTTCCACCAGCTTCGTGTAGAGATGCCACGTGCTGTAGCCGAGCCACGGGAGCACGATGATGAGCCCGGTCAGCAGCGGCAGCGCGCCGAGCACCAATAGCGCGCCGACGCGCAGCCCCCAGCCCGCGACCGCGCCGGGGTTGGCCCGCGCCGCGCGGATCGAGGTCATCACCGCCGTCCCCGCATCGACCGGCTTGTCGACCACCATCGGGAAGCTCACCACCGCCAGCACCAGCGCAGCCACCGCGAACAGAAAGCCGACGATATTGCCGATCACCAGCATCTCCAGCCCGGCGCGCGTGTTGAACACCGCGTCGATCAGCCCGCTGATCCCCGCAGCCTCGCTGCCGCCGAGCGTGCCCTGATACATCAGCCACGCCGCCGCCAGCCAGCCGGCGAACACGCCGCCGAGCATCACCGTCAGCATCGCCAGCGGCTCGCGGCTGCGGCCGTTCAGCGGATCGAGGAAGTTCCACCAGTCGACGGGCAGCCCCTCCTCCCGCCGCCGCGCGAGCTCGTAGAAGCCGCTCGCCGCGGCGGGGCCGAGCAGCGACACGCCCGCCAGCGCCGGAAACAGCAACGGCAGCAGGTCGCCGCGCGAGGCGAACACGCCGGCGATCACGCCGATCGCCGGGTAGAGCAACCCGATCAGCAGCAAATCGCCGCGTTTCGCTTTGAAATCCTCCCACCCCGCCTTCAGCGCCCAGTTGACGTCGGCGGTGGTGATGCGGCGCACCCGCGGCGCCTCGTGCGGAATCGCGGACGCGTCGGTCATTACCATTGGCTCACAGGCTCCCTCACCGGTGGCCCGGGCTTGATTGCCCTTGGGTCACCGCCAGCAAACGGCCCGCGTGTCCCTCCCAGCACGAACCGTACCGGATGTTGAAATATGACACGGCGTCGGCAGCGTGGGAAGCGGGCCGCGCAACCCGCTGGCGCAAGCGTCAAGCGCGCTTTACGCTTCAATGCGTGAGGGCTTTTCCATTCAGCGCGATCGTCGGGCAGGACGAAATGAAGCGCGCTCTGCTGATCGCTGCGATCGACCCGCGCGTTGGCGGGGTGCTGGTGTTCGGAGACCGCGGCACGGGCAAATCGACCGCGGCGCGCGCGCTGGCGGCCTTGCTGCCGCCGATGCGCGTGATCGCGGGCTGCCGGTATAATATCGAGCCCGAGCGCGCGGCCGACTGTCCCGAACATCACGCCAAACCGAAGGCGGCCATGGTGCCGGTGCCATTCGTCGACCTGCCGCTGGGCGCGACCGAGGACCGGCTGGTGGGCGCGCTCGACATCGAGGCAGCGCTCGGCCGCGGCGAGAAGGCGTTCGAACCCGGCCTGCTCGCGCGTGCGCACCGGGGTTTCCTGTATATCGACGAGATCAACCTGCTGGAGGACCACCTCGTCGACCTGCTGCTCGATGTGGCTGCGTCGGGCGAGAATGTGGTGGAGCGCGAGGGGCTGTCGGTGCGGCACCCGGCGCGCGTTGTGCTCGTCGGCAGCGGCAACCCCGAGGAGGGCGAGCTGAGGCCGCAGCTCCTTGATCGCTTCGGGCTGTCGGTGGAGGTGCGGACGCCCGCCGAGATCCCGGCGCGCGTGGAGATCCTGAAGCGGCGCGACTCGTTCGATCGCGATCCGGGCGCGTTCGCCGAACTGTGGAAGCGCGAGGAGCGCAAGGTCGCGCGCCAGATCGCGGCGGGGCGCGAGGCGCTGGAGAGCGTCACCGTGCCCGATGCGGTACTGGGCGACGCGGCGCGGCTGTGCCAGGCGGTCGGCGCCGACGGTCTGCGCGGCGAGCTGACGGTCATGCGCGCCGCTCGTGCACTCGCGGCGCTGGAGCGCGGGCATGAGGTGACGCGCGCGCAGATGCTGGCGGTCGCGCCGATGGCGCTGAGGCACCGGCTTCGGCGCAACGTGCTCGACGAGACGGGTTCGGGCGTGCGGATCGAACGTGCCGCCGCCGAGCTGTTCGGATGACACGCGCCGAGCTGGCAGCCCGTTTGCTGGCGATCGAACCCGCCGGTCTCGGCGGCGTGCGGCTGCGCGGGAGCGGGCCCGAGCGCGACCGTGCGGTGGAGCTGCTCGGCAAGCTGCTGCCGGTGCGGCGGCTGCCCGCCATGATCGACCATGACCGGCTGACCGGCGGCCTCGATCTGGGCGCGACGCTGGCGCTTGGCGCCGCGGTGCTGCGGCCGGGCCTGCTCGCCGAGGCCGACGGCGGCGCGCTGCTGGTGACGGGCGCCGAGCGGATGCCCGATACGCTGGGCGGAGCGATCGCAGCGGTGATGGACGTGGGCTCGATCGCGACGCGCCATGACAGCGCCGACCTCAGCGCGCCAGCCCGCTTCGCCCTGCTGCTGCTGGACGACGGCGCGAGCGAAGAGGAGCGCCCGCCGCCCGCGCTGCTGGAGCACATCGGGCTCTGGGTGGAGTGCGGCGGGGACGGCTTGGACGGCGGGGCGGCTCCCGCGGCTGCCGCCAAGCCGCTCGCAGTCAGCGCGGTGGCGCTGCCGACCGACGCACAGCTCGCCGCGCTCGCGGGGACGGCTGCGGCGCTGGGGGTCGGCTCGGCGCGGGCACTCAGTTTCGCGCTTTATGCCGCCCGCGCGCACGCCGCGCTGCACGGCCGCGCCGAAGTGACCGACGCCGACCTCGTCGCGGCGGCGGAGCTGGTGCTCGGCCCTCGCGCGACGCAGTTGCCGCCGGCCGACGCCGAACAGCCACGCGCCGACGAACCACCGCCCCATCATCCGTCGCCCTCGCCCGCAGAGCCCGGCGACGGCGAGCAGACGAGCGAGCCGACGCCCGAGGAGCTGGCCGAGCTCGTGCTCGCAGCTGCGCGGGCGGCGGTGCCGGGGGATCTGCTCGCGCGGCTGGCCGAGGGCGCGCTGCGCGGGCCGCCGCCGCGCGCGCGCGGAGCGGGCGAGCGCCGCCGCGCGCCCTCG
>Ga0326763_1000093_pt1 | contig 32545 bp, 27 predicted proteins | sample NORPS_P_FD_207671 | JGI IMG/M metagenome (GOLD analysis project Ga0326763, IMG submission 207671) | Hot spring water microbial communities from Norris Geyser Basin, Yellowstone National Park, WY, United States - NOR.PS_P | ecosystem: Environmental > Aquatic > Thermal springs > Unclassified...
CCGGCCCGACCCCGACGCAGAGAGGGCGCTCTCTGGCTCCACGCGTGAGGCCCGAAAGGCGCAGAACTGCGGCATTCCTGGTGCCTTGGCTAGAAGATCAGTCCTGTAAAGAGACCGGGTGGCGGAAGAGGTGGGATTCGAACCCACGGACGGCTTGCACCGTCGCCGGTTTTCAAGACCGGTTCCTTAAACCACTCGGACACTCTTCCCCGGCAGGCGCAATCGTCTAGACCCGGCCGCGCCGTCCGCCAAGGCGGCCCGGTTGCGCCCCGGGCGCGGCGAGCACTCAAGCGAGGAGAGCCAGCCATGCAGTTCGCATCCTATCGTTTTGTCGGTCGCCCGGGCTTCGGCCTGGTGCAGGGCGAGCGCGTCATTGATCTTGGAGCGACCGGTGGCCCCGCGTCGCTCCGGCAGGCGATCGCGTCGGGCGCGCTCGCCAGCCTTGCGCGACGGGGCGGCGCGGAGCTCGCGCTGGCCGAGGTGGAGCTGCTGCCCGTCATCCCCGATCCCGCCAAGCTGTTCTGCGTGGGGCTGAATTATGAGCTGCACCGGCAGGAGACGGGCCGAACCGCGGTCGGCCATCCGACGATCTTCACGCGCTTCGCCGACACGCTGGCGGCGGCGGGCCAGCCGATCGTCCGCCCGCGCGTGTCCGCGATGCTCGATTACGAAGGCGAGCTTGCGGTCATCGTCGGGCGCGGCGGGCGGCATATCGCGCAGGCCGACGCGCTGACCCACGTGGCGGGCTATGCGTGCTTCAACGACGCCTCCGTGCGCGACTGGCAGAACCACACGCACCAATATACGCCGGGCAAGAACTTCCCCGCGACCGCACCGTTCGGCCCGACGCTGGTGACGCCCGACGAGGTCGGCGAGCTTGGTCCCCAACGCATCACCACGCGCCTCAACGGCCGGACGGTGCAGGACGCGCATCTGGGCGACATGATCTTTCCGGTGCCGGTGGTGATCGCCTACCTGTCCACCTTCACGCCGCTTGCGCCGGGCGACGTGATCGCGATGGGCACGCCGGGCGGGGTGGGCTTCAAACGCGATCCGCAGCTGTTCATGCAGCCCGGCGACACGGTGGAGGTGGAGATCGAGCGAGTCGGTCTGCTGCGCTCCACGGTCGTGGCCGAAGCGTAGGCGCGATCCGCGTGGTGGGCGCGGCTGGTATCGAACCAGCGACCCCTGCGGTGTGAACACAGTGCTCTACCACTGAGCTACGCGCCCGCCACCACGCGGCAAGCCGGGGCCGATAGGGCCACCCGGCGCCCAAGTCCAGAGGGTTACTGCGGAACCTTGTCGGGCACGCTATCCTCGCCGCGCACCGCCTGCACGGCCTTCTTGCCCGCGCTCAGCACGTTCAGCCCCTGCGTGCAGCCATACTGCCCGCCGACACCCGTCGCCGAGCATGGCGCAGCGGTGCCGAGATTGGGGTTGGTCAGCGCCGCGCGCTCCGCGCGGACATTGTCGCGAGCCTGGATCTGCTCGGCGCGCACTGCTGGCGGCAGCCGGAACTGGCTTTCCTCGGGCAGCCGGTTGCAGACGATGACCTCGTTCGGGTCGCTCGATTTGGGGCAGGCGTCGCGCCCGATTACGTCGATATAGCGCACGCGCGCCGCGGTCTCGCGCGAGCGCGTGATGACTGGCGCCTGCGTCGACGCGATCGGCGGGGCCGCGTCGGCAGGCGCGCTGGTCGCGGGGGACGGGCTGGGCCGCGTCACGTCGGCAGTCTGCGCGGCGGCAGGTATGGCGAGCGCCGACAGCGCGGCGATGAGAACGGGCAGGCGCATCGAGGTCTCCTGTTCGCTCCGCCCGCGCGCGCGTGCGGCTTCCCAATAACGCCCCATGGGCGATTGCAGGCCATCGTGCCAGCCCGGCGTGAACCGGGCATGAAACGGTTCAGGCAAGCTCGCCGCGCAGCAGCGCCGGGCGCTCGCCCAATTCACCGCGCGCGCCGGCCATGAACGCGCGCTTCAGCGGCTGGATCGCGTTCACGCCGGCCAGCCCCAGCCGCCGCACCGGGCCGAGGCCGCGCGCTCGGAACAGCCGGTCGAGCAGGTCGGTCGCAGCGCCGATCGCGCCGATGTCCAGCGGCCGCCACGCGCTGTAGCGGCGGAGCACCTCGCCGCTACCGGGATCGAGCCCCAGCCGCGTGCCTTCGACGAGCGCCTGCGTCAGCGCGGCTGCGTCGCGGAGGCCGAGATTGAGCCCCTGCCCCGCGATCGGGTGGATGGTGTGCGCCGCGTCGCCGATCAGCGCGAGCCGCCGGTCGATCAGCCGCCCCGCGCGCTGGAACTTCAGCGCATAGCGCGAAACGGGCGTCAGCAGCCGCACGTCGCCCAGGAAGCCGTCCATCCGTCCCTTCAGCACGCGCGCGAACGCATTCGGGTGCAGCCCCGCCCAGCCATCGGCGTCGCGCGCCGCGACCGTCCAGACGATCGCGCTCCGATGCTCGCCGTCCGGCCCATCGAGCATCGGCAGGATCGCGAACGGCCCGTGCTCATAGAACAGCTCGAACGCGATCTCGCCGTGCGGCAGGTCGTGCGCGATCGTCGTCACCAGGCTCGTGCCCGGGTAATCCCACGTCGCAGTGCGGATGCCCGCCGCCGCGCGGAGCGGCGAGTTGCGCCCGTCGGCTGCGATGACCAGCGGCGCCACGAAGCGGCCCTTACTCGTCTCGACCTCCACCCGCCCCTCGCCGCGCTCGACGCTCAGCACCTGCGCAGGCGCGATCAGCCGCACGCCCGGCGCCGCCGCCACCGCGTCGTGCAGCGCCGCGCGCAGCAGCCGGTTTTCAACCATGTGGCCCAGCGGACGGCCATCGGCCTCCGCGCTATCGAAATGCAGGTGCAGCGGCGAAAGCCCGTCGGTGACGCGGATTTCCAGGATGGGGCAGCCATGCTGATCGAGCACGTCGCCCAGCCCGATCGCGCCGAGCATGTTGCCGCTGGCCGACGCGATCGCCGACACGCGCCCGTCAAAGGCCATGCTGCGCGTGGCGGCGAGATCGGCCGCGTCGACGACGATGGTGCTCAGCCCATGCGCCGACAGCGCCAAGGCCTGCACCGAGCCAACCAGCCCGCCGCCGATGATGATCGCGTCCCCGTCCATTATCCGGAGTTAGCCGCCCGGACCGTCCGCGGCCAGCGGCGCTTTGGCGCGGCCTGCGGAACAGGCGCGACCGCGGGGGCTTTGTGGCTCACGGCAACTCTGCCCTAACAGGAAGAATACGCACGATGGCGCGCTTTGCAGCGACGATGAAGGCGGTTGAGCAGGGGCTGGACAATGTGTCCCCCGGCAATGGCGCCAAAGCGGCGAACGACTGGATCGAGCAGCTGGGCGAGGCGGAGTTCCGCGGCGCCAAGGGCATCGCGCGCGATCTGGACCGGCTGGTCAAAGAGCTTGAGCGCGACGAGCCGCGCGAGGTGAACGTGCGCAGGATCCTGGCGAAGCTTGGCCCGGCGACCGAAAAGGCCGCCGAAGGCGCCGAGGGCGTCAACCAGGACAAGCTGCGCGAGTTGGCGAAGGCGCTGACCGAGGCTGGCCAGGGCCACGATGCGGAGGCCGAGGACGACGCCGACGCCGACGCCTGAATCGCGGAACCGGGTTACGAGGGGCGTGTCCGGGTTCCGGGCGCGCTCCTCGCCGATCAGCGCAGCGGCGAGCAGTCGCGCCCGGCGGCGCGGCCAGCGAAGCGGTCGGCGATCCAGCGCTCAGCGGTCGTGCCGGTCACCACGGCCGTCTGCGCGTGCTCCGCGGTTCGAGCCTCGACGAATCGCACCGGCGCGCCCGAGCGGCACGCGGCCGACGCATAACGCCGGGTGACCGCGTCGGCCACGATTGCATCCTCGCGCGCCGACACGAGCATCAGCGGCGTCGATCCAGTCGCGGGCGCGCTGTTGCGCTTGAGAAGGGGGCCCCACACGGGATCGCCCGACAGATCGAGGCGGCCGAGCGAACGGCCCAGCGCCAGCACGCGGATCAATTGTGCGAAGCCGATTTTTTGGCCGACGCAGCCCCGCGTCGCGCGATCGATCACGCTGATGGTCGGAGGCTTGGCGATGGCCGACAGCGGCGCGCCGTAATAGCGGCTCCAGCTGCGGGTGACGTAGGCGGTCAGCAGCCCGCGTGCGCGGCGATCGGCCAGCCCCTCCAGATTGTCCTGCAGCTCGGCCGGCGGTGAGACGGCGACCGCGCCGACTTGGCGCAGCTCGGGCGCGTAGCTCGGCTGGCGCGCGCTCGCGAACAACACCGCGTGGCCACCCTGGCTGTGACCCCAGAAGGCGACGCTGCTGCCCGCGCCTGCCCCGCGCAACTGCCGCGCGACGCGCACCGAATCGATGACCGCGAAGGCTGCGGCGTCGCCGGCGAGATAACCGTGCGGCCCCGGAGTGCCCAGCCCCGGATAGTCGGTCGCCGTCACCACCCAGCCACGCCGCACCATCGCGGCGAGATCGGGGATGGTCGACAGCCCGGCTGGGCTGAGCGAGGGCGCGCACGCCTCGGCGATGCCCCAGGTGCCGTGCGCCCATGCCACCACGGGACGATCCGCGCCGCCGCGCGCCGGAGCGATGACGAAGCCGGTCGACTCGACCGCCCTGCCCCGCTCGTCGCGGGTCTCATACCGGATGCGCCACCCACGCGCGCCTTCGGGCACACCGGCGAGTTTCAGCGGCGCCGCGGAGATCAGGCGCCCGGGCTCGGCCGCCGCCGGAAGTGCCGCGAGCACAAGCGCGGCCACGCCGATCGGTAGGCTCGATTGCATCGAGTTAAACTACCATAGCGGCGCGCGCAGCGCCATTGGCTCGGGCGACGCGAAGCGGCGCGGGAGCCGGCGGTGCAGCCGATGCGCGCAGTCCGTCGCACGCTCGCGGCTCCGCGCGCAGCGGCGGGACGTTCAGCCGCCATGGTCATCGATGTCGCCCAGGCGTTCGGCCTGACAGCCGATCCGTTCGCCCGCCCGCCCGGAGCTGATCCGGAGCGGCTGCTGACGCTGGCCGACGCGCAGCGCTTCGTTGCCGAGCGGATCGCGGCGGCGGGCGGTGGGCCGGGGCTGTTCACACCGGCCGCGATCGAGACGGCTTGGCGCGCGACGGCCGGGCGGCTGGGACGGCTGCGCTGGCTCTGCGGATTGTCGATGCTGGAAGCCGTGCTGGATGGCGCGCCTCGCGTCGATGCGGCGCAGGTAGAGAGCGCCGCGAGCCGCAGCGTCTTTACCGCGCCGCCGCCGGGCGCTGGCGCGGCAGGGGGCGTTAGGGCGGGCGCGGGGTCGCTGGCCTGGTCGCTACCAAGCCGGCCGGCACTGCCACTGCCGGGCAGCGTTGCAGCAGCGTCGCTTGACCCGGTTCGGGCGACCGCGTGTCAGACGGCGGCCGGTCCTGCGGTTGCGGCTGGGGTTGGCGCGGCGCCGTCCGTGCCGCGGCGGCGCTTTGGCGTGGTGACGATGGCTGGCGCGGCGGCGGGCTTCCTGGCGGTGACGCTGATCCTGTTTCCGCCGCCGGTGCTGAAGACGCCGCCGTCGCCGCTGCACCCGACCCACAGCCGTCGCGTCGAGCCGCGGCCCGACATTCTCGCCAGCGCCGATCCGTCGCCCGCGCTTGCGCACTCCGCTCAGCGCGTTCCGCAATTGGCCAGCTCCGGCGATCAACAGGATCGCGGCTTTCAAGCGGGACGGCTCGGCGGGGCATCGCCCTCGCCGGGCTTCGATCCCGATGGGCTGGATTCGGGGGCGGTAGGCAGGGGAGGCGAGGCGGCCGCACAACTGGGGCTTCGGCGTCCGCCCGCTCCCGCAGCGTCCACCGCCGCGGCGCCGCTGTCCACGGCACGGCCGCCCGCTCCGGCGGCGGACGCGGACGGCGACAGCGCCGCGCCCGTCCGCGCGCCGGTGTTGGTGGTCGTGCACTACAGCGCGGGCGACCGCGAGGCGGCCGAGGCGTTCGCCGACACGCTTGAGCGGCGCGGCTTTGCGGTGTCGGCGCTGCGCGAAGTCGACGAGACGCCCGGCCGCGCCGATGCGCGCTATTTCTATGACAACGACGCGGGCGCTGCGCAGGCGATCTCGCGCGAGCTGTCGCGCTTCACCGGCGCCCCTGCGCCTGCGCGCAGCTTCGAACGATACGGCAACCCGCCGGCGCCCGGGACGATCGAGGTGTGGCTACCGCCAACGGGGTGACCCGCCTCGCTGCGGCATCGCCCGCGCGGGCATGGACGGGAATTCATGCGTGTCCGCACACCCGTCGTGGTAGAACATCGTTACGGGGGCTTACCAAGGAGGGCGAAATGCGAGCTCGAATGATGATGGCCGCGTGCGCGATGGCGCTGGCGGCGACGGGTGCGGCTGCGCAACCGTCCAAGCCGCAGGAGCGCAATATCAGCACCTACCGTGCTGCGCCGGGCATGCAGATGCAGTTGCTGCGCTATCTGGCGAACCAGGACGCCGCGCTGCGCGCGATCGGCGCGCCGGCGTGCGAGATGTTCGCGCACCACGAGGGCGCGAGCTGGGATTATCTGTCGATCTGCTCGGTTCTGACGCGCGAGCAGGAGAAGGCCTATGAGGTGGCGCGCGGCAAGATGGGCCTGCCGTCGGGCCCGGCCGAGGGACTGGAGCTGCGCAAAACCATCGCCGAACATAGCGACAGTTGGGTCGATGGCCCGATGTCGGCTACCGACATGCTGCGCGCGGTCGGCGAAGCGCCGCGCTGAGCTCTGGTGCGCCCCGCTGACCCGCCAGAGCGGGTCAGCGGCTTGTGCCTACCCGAACGACTACTGGCGCGCGCCGATGCGGGCGCATCACGCTTCGCCGAGCTCGCGGCTGATCTGCTCCACCGGCGGGTCGTCGGCGGCCATCGCTTCCATCGCCTGTGTCACGCCGCGCATCACGCGGGCGATATAGGCGGCGGTCGCCTCGCCGCGTTCACGCGCAGTGGCTGCGTCGGGGGTGAACCCCTCGATTTCGGCGCGAGCGAGCAGCCCGCGTGCTTCGAGCAGACGTTCCAGCGTATCGGCGCGCTGGCGCTGGACGCTGACCTCGGCGACCAGAGCGAGCACGATCGACAGCACACGGTCGATCGCCGGATCGTCGAAATAGTCCGGCCGCTTGCCCTTTGCGCGCGCGACCGATCGTGCAATCCAGTCGATGTCGTCGGTCATCGCAGCGCTGCCCCGTTCCTCGTCAAGCTCCGATTGGGAAGGTCGGCCGCGCGCAGCCCGGAGGATGGGCGGATGCGCGCGGCCCAGCCAATGTCACCGGCGGCGAACGTGGGGGCGCTCCACCGGCCCGCTGCGCGGGCCGGTCCCCCTCCCCGGCCGGAGACCGGGAAGCAACGGCGCTGCGCCGCGCTCACGCCGCCTTCCACGCGCCGTAGGCGTTCCATACTGCGGCGCGGCCGTGGTCTTCGGCGGCGTCCTGCGCCTGCTGTGGGAAGATGCTGGTGTCGACGACAGCGCGCACGCCGGTCACGAACAGATCTTCAGGCCGGAATCCGGCGTCGATCATGATGGCCTTCAGGTCCAGCGCGTGCATCGCCGACCAGAAGGGCTCGTTGTTGTTGAACGCGTCCCAGTCGCGGATGAACTGTTCGTAGAGCGGCATCGCGTCGGAATATTGCGGCTGCTCCAGGTGGAACATCAGTCCGCCGGAGGCCAACACGCGGAAGCCCTCGCGGATAATGCGCGGCAGCGCGGTGCCGCTCAGCTCGTGCAGGAACATCGTCGTCTGCACCCAATCGAAATGCCCGTCGGGAAAGCGGCGCAGGTCCTCGGCGTTGGCCTGCAGGAACGTCAAATTGCGGCAGCCCAGCGCCTGCGCCCGGGCATGGCCATAGCGCAGCACCGGCGCGGCCGTATCGACCGCGATAACCTCCGCCTCCGGAAAGGCCAGCGCCACCGGCACGATATTGTGGCCGACCGTCGCGCCCAGATCGAGGATGCGCCGCGGCTGCCAGCCGGGCCGCTCGCGCCGGATCCACTCGACAAGTGCCTGCCCGCCGCCGTCCGACAGCGCACCAAGCCCGCCCGCGGTGGTCGCGAAGATGCCGCAATCATAATTCGCGCCCGCGCTGACGTCGCCGGGCCGCTCTTGCCCGTGATAGCTGCCGGGCATGCAGTGGATGTCGACCGCCGCCTGATAGCGCGGCGTCTGCACCGCGGGATCGAGCCGCAACGTCTCGCGACCTTCGTTGAACTGGCGCGCCTTGGCGTCGAGCTCGTCGAGCTGGCGCAGCACCATCTGGCGCCCGTTCACCTGCCGCATCTCCATGCTGTTGCGCTTGCAGGCCGACCAGAAGCGGTGCCACGGATCGCGGTTCATCGCGCGCCGGATTTCGTGCCGGTCCTTCGGCTCGCGCCCATGTTCGGCGACGAACTGCGGCAGCACGCGCGTGTCAAAGGCGCGCTTGTTGCCCTGCCCGATGGTGGCGCTTAAGTATTTGTTGAAGTTGGCCAGGAAATCGAAGCGCGCAGCTTCGTCATGGCTCGGCTCGGGAAAGACCGCGTGGCGGGCGACAGCGGTGTAGGGCGGGGCGACGTCGGTCATATCAGGCCCTCCGTGGACAGTCGTTCAATTGTCTGGAGCATCGTTCGTCGGAAATGACCGCGCTCGGGCACTGCGATCGCTCCGTCGGCGCCGATCAAGCTGTCGGCGCGCTGCGGGCTGGCGCTGGCATAGACCGGCGCGAACAGCTCCAGCCGCTGACGGGCAAGGCTGTTGGTCATCCCCGGTTTGCGCCGCTGGGTGCGCAGCGCCGCGAGGTCCAGGTCGGCGAACGCGACGAAGGTTTCGCCGGGGTTGGCGAGGCTGATCACCTCGCCCTTATAGCCGATGATCGCCGATTGGCCGTCGGCGCAGTCTTGCGGCAGCCCCGCGCCGTGGACGCCAGCGGTGTTGCAACTGACGACATAGGCCGCGTTCTCCCACGCCCGCGCGCGTCGTGCGATCGACTTGGGGGTCGGCATCGGCGATCCGATCTCCGACGACGAGTGCACGAACACCTCCGCCCCGCGCAGCGCGTGGGCGCGCGCGATCTCGGGATAGAGGATTTCTTCCGACGCGATCGCTGCAAGGTTGCCGATCTCGGTTCGCGCGACGGGGAACACGCCGTCCAGCCCATAGCGGTCGAGATAGGCGCTCCAGATGTCGTGCGGGGTCGGCGCGTACATCGAATTGAGCCGCCGGTAGCGCAGCACCACCGCGCCGTCGGGGCTGACGACGAAGCTCGTCTGGAAATAGAGGCCGGGGAACGCCGGGTCGCGCTCATAGGCATTGCCCGCCAGCCAGAGCGCCTGCGCTTCGGCGATGCGGCCCAGCGCGTCATATTCGGGACCGTCCATGTCCCACGCCACCTTGGCGGCGTATTCGGCAATGCCGATGCGACCGGGATAGCTGGTGAACAGATATTCGGGCAGCACCGCAAGCCGCACCGGCGTGCCGCCGAACTGCTCGATGAAGATTGCGCTGGCGCGCAGCTTGCCGGCGACCTCGGCGATATGCGCCAGCACCTGCTCGCTGACCGCAGCGCGATCCGCGCAGTGTTCGACCGAACGCGCCGCGAGCTGGAGCGCGACCGCTGCATAGTGGCTCACAGGCCAAGCACTCCGGGGTTCATTCGCGCTGCCGGATCGGCTGCGTCCTTCACTGCGCGCAGCATCGCCCGCGCGCCCACACCGAGCCGGGGTAGCAGCGGGTAGGCGCGTCCGATCTGGAAATGCGTCGCCTCAAGCCGCGCAAACAGCGCGATCACCTCGGCGCGCAGTTCGTCGACAAGCTCACGCGCTCCAGCAACCGCAGGGAAGCTGCGCAGACGCGCCAGATACGCCGGTTCGACGCTCGCGCGGTGCAGCGCCTGATGCGGTTCGGGCCAGTAGAACACCGGCTCGATCAGAATCGCGCTGTGGGGGACGGCGAGGAACATGTAGCCCGCGCCGACCCCAAGCCGCTGCATCGCGCCCGCGCGCGCCTCGTACAGCGCGGTGATCGCGGCGACGGCGTGCGCTGCCTGGCTGTGGCGCACGATGCCGTGGACGGGCGCCCAGCGCTCGCCCTCGGGGCCCAGCATCGAGTTGACCGGCGGGAACGGGTTGGCGCGCAGGATTTTGGGGTTCGAGGCTTCGATCTCGCGCCCGCCCGCTTCTGCGACGATCGCGCGCGCGGCGGCCATGTCGGCATCGGCGGCGGCCTGCATGCGGCCCTCGGCGATCAGGTGGATCTGGAAGCCGGCCTCGGCGATGAAGCCCCGGCCCGCGGCGGCGACCTTGGCGCCCTCTTTCAGCGCGCGCCAGAAGCCGCCCTGCGCGCGCATGAGGCCGACGAGCTGTTTCGCATCGGCCGCAAGGCTGTCGCGCCGTGCGCGCTGGCCCGCGAGGAACGGATCGAAGCCGAAGCACTCGCTCGCCAGCCCTTCGCGCGCGATCCGGCTCATGGCTGCGGCCATCGGGCCGGGCGCGTCGAAGCTGAAGCTGCCATAGGCCACGCCGCCGGGAATCGGCACCAGCGGCAGCGTGATCTCGGCCTTGATCCCGAACGCCCCGCAGTCGCCGCCGTAAAGACCGGTAAGGTCTGGACCGAAGGGGCGGATCGCTCCGGGATTGGTTTCAATGAGATCGCCGTTGGCATCGATCACGCCGAAACTCAGCGCCTGCGCGGCAATGGAGCCGTTGCGCGCGCCCCAGAAGGTGCCGTTCTGGCTGCAGCCGCCGCCAATGGTCGCTTTCGCGCCCGACAGCGTGCCCCACATCGGCGTCCGCAGCCCGCGCGGCGACAGCGCGGCGAAGAGCTGCGCCCAGGTCACGCCAGCCTCGACGCGCACTCGTGCATCGGTTTCGTCGACCCTGACGATGCGCGTCATCGCGGCGGTGTCGACCACCACGGCTCCGGCCTCGGCGTGAAGATAGCCGCTCGTGTAGCTCATGCCGCCGCCGCGCGGCACCAGCACCAGCCCCTCGCGCGCCGCCTCGCGCACGCCCGCCACCAGTTCGGCCGTCGATCGCGGGCGAAACACCGCTAGCGGCCGCGCACCCACCGAGAACACGTCCTGGCCGTAGAGCTCCAGGGTCGCTGCATCGCTCAGCACTGCGCCGGGCGCAGCATGCGCCAGCGCGTCGAGCGAGGATCGAAACTCAGCGAGCGTCGCCATGCGCTTCTCCAAAGACGGGATAACGGCCGAGAGTGAGCAACAGCAGCCCGGCCGCCGCAAACATCGCCACCGCAGCCGTCAGCATCGGATCATAGGTGCCGCTGGTGTCACGGACATAGCCGTAGATCGCGGGCGAGATCGCGGCGCCCAGCCCGAACGGCATGTAGAGCAGACCGTAGACGCGCCCATAACTACGCATTCCGAAATAACGCGCGGCAATGAAGCCGATCAGGTCGCTCTCGGCTCCCGCCGCGAAGCCCAGCAGGAAGCCGCCGATGAACAGCGGCGTGGTGCCCGGTGCGGTGCCGATGAGCAGCCAGCAGCCGAGCGCGGGCAGCAGCAGCACCGGAAGAGCAACTCCGGGCGCCCAGAAGCGATCGAGCAGCAGCCCCGTCAGCACGCGGCCCAACAGGATGCCGACCGCCGTTACCGACAACACGCTCGTCGCAGCGGCGAGGCCCAGCCCATGCAGCCCCGCGATCTGCACCATGTTGATATGCGCGCCGCCATAGGCGGTCGCGGCGAGCAACACCGACAGCCACATCGTCCAGAAACGGCGGCTGGCGACGGCGGCACCAGCCGACAACCCGGTCAGCTCACCGCTCGCGTCGGCCAGCCCCGCCGGGCGCTCCTCGGGCCTCGGCTCGCGGAACAGCAGCAGCGCGATCGGCAGACCCACCACCAACGGCAGCGCAGCAACCCACACGAAGGCCATGCGCCAGCCGCTCGCCTGCACCGCCGCGCGCGCGATCTGCGGCACGATGATGCCGGCGAGCGACGTGCCCAACAGCATGATGCCCAGCGCCAGCCCGCGATGGCGCACAAACCACAGCCCCACCGCCCGGCTCCAGGTGACGGGAGTCGAGCCGATGCCGATCAGCCCGATCGCCACGAATAGCCCATAGAAACCCGTCAGCGTACCCGGGATGTAGGCGCCGCACGCAAACACCAGCCCGAAGAGCGCGAGGCAGGTGATCGCCACCGGCCGCACGCCCAGGTTGTCGGCGAACAGACCGTAGAGCGGTGCCAGCAGCGCGGCGATCACACCATAGATGGTGATCGACAGATTGACCTGCAGGCGGCTCCAGCCGAACTCGGCGACCAGCGGCCCGATCAGCACGGGCACCACGTTGAACGGGATGGGCGAGGCGCCAGTCATCGTCCCCGCGGTCGCCGCAAAGAGCGGCTTCCAGCCCCGGCGGAACTCGCTCAAGCGCCGTTCTCGCGCGTCAGCGACGCAAGCTCGAAGCGACTGTCCATATAGCCCTCCACCACGCCCAGCGCGTAGAGACAATCGCCGTCCATCGTCACCCACATGTCATAGGCGGGGTGATTGTTGGTCATCCCGATCCAGCGCAGACGGCGGCAGCGAAACATGCCCGCGGGGACCGCCACCTCCTCCTCGCCCAGATACTCAAAGCCGCTGCTGCTGGTGTGGATGAAGGGGCCAGTGGCACCCAGATGGTGCAGGCTGTGGATCGGGTTCTTGGGCCAGCGCTGCTTGTGGCCCGGGCCTCGGTCGAACGGGAAGATTGCGCTCAGCCAGCCATCGGCTTGGACCGCGTGGATACCGAAGCCGCGGAGCGGTACCGGCAGCTCCACCCGTTGTGACAGCCGTCCTTCCCGTTCGGTCCAGCTCTCGCCTTCGCCGACCCCGTTGTGAAACCGGAACCAGCCGGTGCCGGTCAGTTGTCCGTGATTGAGGATGCGGACATAGGCGTCGACCGGCTGCCAGCTTGCGTCGACCGTCAGCGTGCTGTCGCGGATCACCCAGTCGTCGTTCAGCCGCATCTCACAATGCGCGGTCAGCGTCCGCTCGCCGCCGGGGGCGCGGGTGATCGACCAGTCCTCAACCCCCCAGCACCGCCGGTCGGCGTTCGCGAGGTAGTCGATCCGGCCGATGAGGCGCGGCAGCGGCTGAAACATCGGGCACGCCCCTTAAAAGTTGACCCGTCCCCGAACCATCCACCGCCGCGGCTCGTTCAGATAGGTCGTGTTGGCGAGCGCCGACTGGGTGAACGCCTCGTCGAAGCAGTTGGTACACTCCACCACCAACTGCCACTGATCCTTCTTGCCGAACAGCGACACGCCCGCATTCACCAGCCACGCGGCCGGGCTGCGCGAACCTTGCAGTATTGGCCCGCCGCCGATCGCGTTCGCCGGGAAGGTGCCGTTGGTGCCCGTGACCGGCGCGCCGTAGAAGGTAAGGTTCGAGGTCTGCACTTCCTGGTCCGAGTGCCAGCTGGCGTTGACCGACGGCAGCAGGCTGAGGCCGCTGTCGCCGAAGCGCAGGCGATAGGTGGCACCCAGCGCCAGCGTGAACTCCGGCGTTCGCACCGGCTTGGCAATATCGCCCGTCGCGGTGACGATACCCGCAGCACAGGCCGGGGTCGCGGGCGAGGCCGGCACGACGCCCGTCGCCAGCTGGGCGCGGCAGGCGGCCTGTTGAGCGGCAACGGACTGCACGCCGAAGATGTCGGACGCGGGCGCGTTCTTTTTCAATCGGTATTCGGCATCCTGATAACCGCCAGTGAAATAGACGTTCAGGTCTCGCACCGGTTGGGCCTGCAAATCGATCTCGATGCCGCGATTGCGATAGTCTGCAAAGTTGCGCGTGAGAAAGGTGATCGAGCCATTGGCGTTGGCCAGCGCAGACAACGTCTGTAGGTCGTCAACGTCCATCCAGTAGAGGTTGACATTCGCTCGCAACCGCCGGTCAAACAGCTCGGACTTCACGCCCGCCTCGTAGGACCACACCTTCTCCGGCCCGAACGGCAGCAGTTGCGATGGCGCGGTCGATCGCGCGTTCCAGCCGCCCGACTTGAACCCGCGCGTGGCCGAGGCATAAAACAGCAGATCGCGATTGGGCTGGTAGTTGATCACGAAGCGCGGCGTCGCCTGCGAAGTGTTCTGGCGGTTGGGGATCGCGACGCCCGATGGGGCGAACAGGTTGGTGCTCGATAGGCAGGTCGCAGGCAGCGGGCCGCTGGTGGTGCACTGCGCGCGGCTGTCGGTGATGTCGAATGCCTTGGTCTCGTCGGTATAGCGCACGCCCGCGGTAAGCTTGATCGTGCGGGTCAGCTGGTAATCGGCCTGCACATAGCCCGCGATCGAGTCGGTCGTGTTCCTGAGGATCCGGTCGGCCAGCAGCAGCGTCGTCGCAGGCGAGAGCGTGAACAGGTCGGCAAAATCGGTCGTGACGCGCTCGTAGATATAGAAGAGACCGGCTACGTAGGTCAGGCGGGTGTCGAATGCCTGGCCGCTCAGCTTCACTTCCTGCGTGATCTGGTCGGATCGACCGTCGTTCAGAATATCGAACCCGCCACGCGCGTAGCCGCGCACGGGAGGCTGCGGGTTGGCAAGGCTGGGCAGCGCGCGGCCGTCGGCGAAATCGAGCGCATATTGTTGCGCCTGAGTGACGAAGCCGGTGATTAGCGACAGCGTCGTCGTGGGCGCGATGTCGATCTCAAAGTTCGAAGCCACGATGACGGTCTGCGTGTTGTTACCAAGCCCGTAGAATGCCTTACGGTTGGCGATGGCGACGGGCGCGTAAGGGCTGACCGGCAGCGTCCCGCCGACCGGAATCCCGGTCGACAAATAGCGGCCGTTGCATTGGGTTGGGACGAGCGGGTTGCAGCGGAAGTTGAGGAGGTTCTCGCCGTTCGCCTCGATGTAGGCGGCGCTCGCGTTCCAGCGCGCCCCGCCCAGATCGAGCCGCGTCGCGAACCGCACGCCGAAGCCGTCGTCGTCGTTGGCGCGCTGGCCGGTGGTGACGTTCCGGGCGTAGCCGTCGTCCTGCTGCCAGTAGCCGGAGAGCTTGAACGCCCAGTGGTCGTTCACCGGCAGGTTGATCGACCCGCGCGCCATGCGGCGGTTGTAAGCGCCATAGCCCGCCTCGGCATAACCGTTGATGCTGTCGAAGTCGGGCCGCCGCAGAATGACGTTGATCGCTCCGCCCGTGGTGTTGCGCCCGAACAGCGTGCCCTGCGGCCCGCGCAGCACCTCGATGCGCTCCACATCGAACAGCGACAGGTTGTTGGCGTTCTGGCGCGACAGATAGATGTCGTCGAGATAGGTGCCGACCGACGGATCGAAGGTGGGAATCGTCTCGGTTGAGCCCAGCCCGCGCAGATAATAGGCGTTGGCCGAGCCCAGGCCGGTATTGTTCTGCGCGATGAGGTTGGGGACGAACTGGCCCAGCAGCAGCGTGTTGGTGACGCCGCGCTGGATCAGCTCGGTGCCGGACAGCGCGGTGATCGCGATCGGCACGTCCTGGCTGCGCTCGGCACGGCGCTGCGCGGTGACGACGACATCCTGAATCCCACCCTCGTCCGCCTGCGCCGGGCCGACGGGCGGCGGGGTCGCCTGCGATTGCGCGGCGGCGGGGACGGCACCACCAAGCAGGGCACAGCTGAGCAGCAAGCGGGTCGCAGCGCGCATCGGTCTCTCCCTCCGGCCAGCTTGACGGGCCTGTGATTTGTCTGGACAACTCGTGCCGAAACCAAGCCGCCGCTGTCAAGGCGCGGCTGCGGAGGACGCAAGATGGGGGGGCTGGGCTACCGCACGCTGGTGTACGTGCACCTGCTGCTGTTCGTGTTGTGGCTGGGTGCAGATTTCGGCGTGTTTCTGCTGGGCCAGCATTTCCGCAAGCGGACCCGCTGGAGCCTGGATCAGCGTGTTGCGCTCCTGCAACTGCTGGTCATCATCGACATGGGACCGCGCACCGCGTGGGCGCTGATGGTGCCCGTGTCGCTGTCGCTGGCGTCCGCGGCGGGGCTGCTCGCGGCACCTCCGGCGCTGGTAGTCGCCGCGTGGGCGCTGGGCCTGTTCTGGCTGTGGCTCGTCTGGGAAGGGCATCTGCACGAACGCACCCCCCGCGCCGCGCGCGCCAAGCGCATTGAAGAGCCGATCAAGTGGGCGATCATGCTGTTCTACCTGGGGCTGGGCGGCTGGTCACTAGTGGCCGGAGAGCCGCTGCTGGCTGGCTGGCTCGCGTGGAAAGCGGTGCTGTTCGGCCTGATCTTCGCAGCCGCGATCATGATCGACGTGGCGTTCAAGCCCGTCGGCCCGCAGCTCATGGCGCTGCTCAGCGAAGGATCTTCGGACGCGACCGAATTGCCGCTGCGCCGCACGATGGACCGCACGCGCCTGTGGGTGATGCTGGTCTATGCGCTGCTGTTCGCAACGAGCTGGCTGGGCGTGGCGAAGCCTGGGGCGTGAGCGCCACGGGACGTTCGGCCGGGCCCTCCCCAAAGCGGGGAGGACCGTTCTTCAGTACACCATGCGCAGGCTTAGCCGCACGTCGCGGCCAGGGAGCGGAGCGAAGTCCTTGAGGAAGCTCGTCGCACGGCGCGCATCGACGTCGCCGATATTGTTGAGCGAGAGCACGAACTGCGCCGCCAGCCGCTCCAGCGCCGCCGGTTTCCAAGCGATGCTCGCGTTGACCAGCGTGTAGGCGGGTGTGACGGTCTCGACTGGCGCGACGCGGTCCTGGCGATCGACGGTTTCCACCTCGATCCGGCCGTTGAGCTTGCGGTCGCCGTAGCTTATGCCACCCAGGAAGCGGAACGGCGGGATGCGGGGCACCGGGCCGATGCCGTTCAAGATCGTGGCGTTCACATAGTCGGCGGTCGCATCGACGTTCAGCTCGCTCGGCCCGCGGCGCAGCAGCGTCACCGTCAGCTGCCCCTCCAGCCCCCAGAACCGGGCCGGAGCCTGCGCGTACTGGAACACGGGCAGGCCGCTATCCGCGTCGACCGCTGCGGTCTGCTGCTGGTAGATGAAGCCGTCGAACTTCTGGATGTAGGCCGCGCCCTCGAACCTCCAGTTGGAGGCGTTGCCTTTCAGCGTCAGCTCGGCGCCGATGCTGCGCTCGGTGGTGAACCCGCGATTGCCGATCTCGAACGCCTGCGTGCCGCCATGCGGACCGTTGGCGAGCAGCTCCTCGGCCGACGGAGCGCGTTCGGAGCGGCTGAGATTGAGACCGATGCGGAACGGCCCAACCGCTTTCACGCTGGCGCCGACGGTGCCGCTGACGGCGTCGAAGCTGCGATTAAATCGGTTCGGAAGACCGCGGAACAGGGCGTCCTGCGTTGCGACGGTGGTGCGCTCATATCGGGCGCCGCCCTCAAGCCGCAGCCGGCCGAGATTGAGCTCCTGCAGCGTGAACAGGCCCCACTGCGTGGTCTCGTTGCGTGGCACGAAAGCCTCGTCGCCCAGCGCCTCGAAGTCGCGCACGAACAGCTGCGCGCCGCTGGTCCCGCGCCAGCCGTTGCGCTCGCGCTGCACGAACTCCAGCCGCCCCTCGCCGCCATTATTGCGGAAGGTGGTGCCGATCGTGCCGTCGTCCGCGATTTCCTGGTGCTGATATCGTGCGTAGCCCGCGCGGACGTTGATCCGGTCCAGGAAGCCGTCGTCGAACAGATAGCTCGCGCGGCCATCGATCCGCGTCTGGCCTGCCGCGATGCGGGTCCGCTCGCCGTCGCCGGTATCGAGATCAAAGCGTGTCGGCACCCCGTAGAGCGTGGAGAACTGGGCAACGCTGACGCCGCCCTCAACATGATCGCCGACATAGGCGATCGCACCCGCGCCGTTCACCGTGCGGCTGGCGGTGTTGGGCAGGCGGTCCTTCAGGGCGGCAAGCGCGCGCACGTCGGCGTTCGGGCTGGCGAGCGCCTGCGCCCGCGCCGACGGCGAGAGCACAAAGCCACCGATGCCGAGATCGCCCGTTTCCAGATAGCTGCCGTCGGCATGGGCGATCCAGCCGCGCCCCAGCGGCACGTCGAGAACGCCGCCGAAGCTACCTTCGCGCGCAGCCGAACCATATTGGCCGAGCAGGTCGAGGTGAACCGCCTCATCGTGGGCGTGGCGCGGGATGCGGCTGTCGATCACGTTCACGACGCCGCCGATCGCCGAGGAACCGTAGAGGATCGCCGCCGGGCCGCGCAGCACCTCGATGCGCTCCGCCAGCTGCGGGTTGACGATCACCGCATGATCGACCGACGTGTTCGACACGTCGAAGCTGCCGATGCCATCGGTCAGCACGCGCACGCGCTCGGCGTCGAGGCCGCGCAAAATTGGACGGCTGGCGTTCGGACCGAAGCTGGTGGCGCTGACGCCGGGCTGGCGCGCGAGCGTTTCGCCGATCGTCGGCCGCAATTGTGTGTCGAGCTCGGCTCCCTGCAGGACCGAGACGCTGGACAAGAGGTCGGCGCGGTCGCGGCGGTAGCCTGCGGAAACGACGATTTCGGTCGGCAGCGGATCGTGCCGGTCGCCGCCGCCAAGCGCTTGCGGCGACGGCGAGCCTCCCTCCGACGCGATCTCGCGCGGCGGGGCGACTGCGGGTGGGTCCATGGACTGGGCGACGGCAGGAGCGGTGGCCGCGAGCAGAAGCGCGACGCCGGAAACGATGTTGGGCATATGCCAGGGATCCAAACAGGATACAGTATATCACGTCAACGGCCAAAGTCTGAAAAGTCCGTAGTATTGCCGATTCGCCACGCTATGGTCCGGCGCACCGATGGTCCGGCTGCACCAGTTCCCCCTCTGCCCGTTCTCCCGCAAGGTGCGCCTGGCGCTCGCCGAGAAAGGCCTGGCGTTCGAGCTGGTGCTGGAGCAGCCGTGGATACGCCGCGAGGCTTATCTTGACGTGAACCCGGCCGGACAGACGCCCGGGTTGGCGCGCGACGGGGCGCCGCCGCTCGCCGACAGCTGCGCGATTGTCGAATGGGCGGACGAGGTCGGCACCGGCCCGGCGCTGATCGGCAGCGACCCCGAGCTGCGCGCCGAGGCGCGGCGGCTGAGCGCATGGCTGGACGGCAAGTTCTACGCCGAGGCGGGCGTGCTGCTGCTGCAGGAGCGCATGCTGAAGCGGCTTGTCGAGCGCAAGCCGCCCGACAGCGGTGCGCTGCGCCGCGCGGCGAAGGCGCTGGAGAGCCACCTCGATTATTTTGAGTGGCTGCTCGATACCCGCCGTTGGCTGGCGGGCGCGCAGCTGACGATCGCCGACCTCGCCGCGGCTGCGCATCTTTCGGTCGCGGACTATCTGTCGGCGCTCGACTGGACGGGCCACCCGAGCGTCAAAGCGTGGTACATGGCGCTGAAGAGCCGCCCGTCGATGCGCCCGCTGCTCGCCGAGCGCGTCGAGGGCCTGTTCCCGCCCGGGCACTATGACAAGCTGGATTTCTGACTTCGTCATTCCTCCCCGGGCCCGGCTGGGGGAGGACTTGAAGGCCGGGCTCCGCGCCCAGGCCCACGCGCTCGGCTTCGAGGCGTTCGGCGTGGCGCGGGCGGACGCTTGTGAGCGGGCGGGCGCGCGGCTGCGGGCGTGGCTGGCGGACGGCTGCCACGGCGACATGCTGTGGATGGAAACGAACGCCCACCGCCGCGCCGCTCCGCCCGCGCTGTGGCCCGAGGTGCGCTCGATCGTCGCGCTGGGCAAGAGCTATGCGCCAGCGCTCGACCCGCTGCGCCACCTCGATCAGCCAGAGGTTGGCGTCGTCTCGGTCTACGCGCTCGGCGAGGATTATCACGACGTCATCAAGCCGCGGCTGAAGCAGCTCGCCCGCTGGCTGTGCACCCAGCTCCCAGGCTCGGATGCGAAGGTGTTCGTCGATACCGCGCCGGTCATGGAAAAGCCGCTCGCCGCAGCTGCCGGGCTGGGCTGGCAGGGCAAGCACACCAACCTGCTCAGCCGCGAGCATGGCAGCTGGCTGTTCCTGGCTGCGATCCTGTCGACCGCCGAGCTGCCGCCCGATGCGCCCGAGGCCGGCAGCTGCGGCAGCTGCACGCGCTGCCTCACCGCGTGCCCAACCAACGCCTTTCCAGCGCCCTACCGTCTCGATGCGCGGCGATGCATCTCGTACCTGACGATCGAGCACAAAGGCCAGATCCCGCAGGAATATCGCCGCGCGATCGGCAACCGCATCTATGGCTGCGACGATTGCCTCGCGGTCTGCCCGTGGAACAAGTTCGCCGCGGCGAGCCGCGAGCTGGCGTTTGCTCCGCGTGCCGAGCTGACCGCACCGTTGCTCGCCGACCTGCTGGCGCTCGATGATGCGGCCTTCCGCAGGGCGTTCGCGGGCAGTCCGATCAAGCGCATCGGCCGCGACCGGTTCGTGCGCAACGTCTGCATCGCCGCCGGCAACAGCGGCGATGCCGCGCTCACCCCCGCGCTCGCCGCTTTGACGGACGACCCGTCGCCGGTGGTGGCGGAGGCGGCTCAGTGGGCGCTGGCGCAGCTTCGGCCTTGACCTGCAGCGCCAGGCACGATGCGGCGTCGAGCGGCCTGCCGTCCTTCATCCGCGCGTCGGCGTAGGTGGCGACCGTCTCGCCGCCCGCCGCGGGTGCATAGAAGAACACGTCCAGCACACACGCGCCGTTGGCGAATTGCAGCTGGCGGCCCTTGCCCTCCTGCCGGTCGAGGTCGGGCGATCCGATCAGCTTGACGACCGCCGACGGCGGCTGACCGAGCACGCGCTCAAGCCCGATCGGGCTCTGCGGCGCCGGCGGCGCGATGACGACGATGGGGGCCGGCGGCGGAGTCGGCGTCGCCGCGCAGGCCGAGAGCAGCAGCGCCAGGCCGGCTCCTCCCCGGACGACGGTTGCTGAGCGGGCCCGCCCGCCAACGGCGCATGGTGGAAGGGCGGCGCGTCGGGCGGAGACCGCAGCGCGTCGCCAAGCACCGCCGTTCCCCGCCATCATGCTCCGCATAATTCCCCTCCCCGGTCGGAGCTTGGGGAGGCACGCGCTCACCCCCCTCACTCCGCGGCCTCGCGCAATGGCGCGGGTTCGGCGAGGGGGATCTCGCCCATCGCGCTCACGTCCATCGGCCGCTCGGGCAGGAACAGCAGTTCCTTCGCGGTCTCGATCTTGCCGGTGATCGTCTGCATCTTCAGCCGCTCGGCGTCGCGGCGGCGATATTCGGCCTCGATCGCGTCAACCGTCTCGGGCGGCACGTCCAACGCTTCCAGCGCCATGCGGCCCATCTTGACCGCGCTCTCGAACAGCTCGCGGACCACCCCGTCGGCCTCGTTCACCAGCTTGATATAATGTCGCCGGTCATACGCCCGCGCGAGGATCTTCGCGCGCGGGAAGGCGCGCTTGATCGGGCCGAGCACGTCCGTGTCGAGCCAAACCCCGTCGGCCGAGAACACGATCAGGTCCGCATTCGCTGCGCCCGCGGCGCGCAGCACGTCCACCCGCCGCCCGTCGCCGTAGTAAATCCGGATGCCGAACGCGATCGAGACCTTGATCTGGCTGGGCTTGGTGTCGATCAGCACCACCTCGATCCCCCGCGCCATCAGCATCTGGCCGATCGCCTGGCCGAACCTGCCATATCCGACGAGGATCGCCTTGCCGCCGCCCGCCTCTTCGGGCCGCGCCAACCCGGCGGCGTCTTCCTCGTCGGCCGTCTTGGGCTTGGGCAGGAGTCTGATCGCCACCGGGGTCAAAGCCATCGACAGCACCACGACCGCCGAGAACAGGTCCGCCGCGCCGCGCGAGATCAGCAGACCCGCAGCCGCCGCCCCGAAAATCACGAACCCGAACTCGCCGCCCTGGCTGAGGATCACGCCCAGCCCGCGGGCCGATGGCCATGGGCTGCCAAAGGCGCGCGCCAGCGTCGCGACCACCGCGGTCTTCACCAGCATCACGGCGGCGACGAGCGTCAGGATCGTCACGAAATTCGCGCGGACAACGCCGAGATCGAGGCTCATGCCGATGGCGATGAAGAAGAGACCGAGGAGCATCCCCCGGAACGGCTCGATGTCCGCCTCCAGTTCGTGACGGTAGGGGCTGTCCGCAAGCATCACGCCTGCAACGAATGCGCCAAGTGCCATTGACAGGTGCAGCGCGCTCATCGCCCACGCCGCGCCGCTGACCGTCAGCAGCGCCGCTGCCACGAACGCCTCGCGCGCACCGAGCGTCGCAAGCGCGCGGAACAGCGGAGTCATCACGAACCGCCCGGCGAGAGCCAGCCCGCCGATCGCCAGCAGCGTATAGGCGACCTGCTGGCCGGCGGGCGGCGCCGCCGGATTGGGCACGCGGCTGAGCGCTGCGACAACGGCCAGCAGCGGCACGATCGCGATGTCCTGAAACAGCAGGATTGCAAATGCACGCTGGCCCTTGGGGGTGTTGAGCGCGTCCTTCTCCTCAAGCAGCCCGATCACCAGCGCGGTCGACGACAGCGCCAGCGGCAGGCCGACGACGAGCGAGGCGGGCCAACTGAGCGCGGTGAGCACATGGACCGCGACCGTCAGCGCCAGCCCGGTCAGCACCACCTGCGCCGCGCCCAGCCCGAAAATGTCGCGCCGCAGCTGCCACAGCCGTGCGGGCCGCAGCTCCAGCCCGATGACGAACAGCAGCAGCACGATGCCGAGCTCGGAGAAACTTCGCACCGCCTCCGGATCGCGCACGAAGCCCAGCGCGTGCGGGCCGATCACCACACCCGCGGCGAGATAGCCGAGCGTGCCGCCCAGACCCGCGCGCGTGAACAGCGGCACCAGCACGACCGTCGCGGCGAGGTAGACGACCGCCTCGCGCAGGAAGCCGGCGCTCTCGGCGGGGCCGGCCACCGGGCTCAGGCTGCCTGCAATCGGGCGGCGGCGTGCGCCTGCGCGGCCGCCTCAGCCGCCGCTTCGAACGCGAGCCGGATCGAGGCGTGGCGCGCCTTGAACGGCCGCGCCGGTTCGAACAGCGTCGTGTCGGGGAAGCCGGGCGGTGGTGGCCCGTCGCCGCGCAGATAGGCGGCGAGCGCATCGCGGGCCTCGGCCAGCTCGCCCGGCGTGCGCCCGATCACCCCGGCGCCGAGCATCGCGGCCGACGCCTGGCCCAGCGCACAGGCGCGCACCTCCTGCGCGAAGCGGGCGACGCGGCCGACGGGATCAAGCTCGACAAACGCGGTGACGCGGCTGCCGCAGATGGGCGAAACCTTAAGCGCCGGAACGGCGGGAGCGGGCAACCGCCCCTCATGCGGGATCGCGGACGCAAGCCGCAGGATGGCGGTGTTGTAGAGCTGCTCCGTCATCGCCCCCGATATAGCCGGAAACCGCCGCGCGGGAAGCCTTGTTGCGCGTTCGATCAGGTCCGCTCCGAACCGTCATTCCCGGCTTCACCGGGGTTGCGCTCTCTTCACCCAGCAGCCGCGCGCGCGAGCCGCTCCGCACAGACGCGGGAGCCGGGGTCAAGCCCGGGGTGACTGGGGGGTTTAGGAAGGAAGTCGCTCGCTCGCGCGGAGCTTTTCGCTCGCGCTCTTCAGCTGGCCGCACGCGGCCATGATGTCGGCGCCGCGCGGGCGGCGGACGGGGGCGCTGATACCGGCCTGGAAGACGATGTCGCTGAAGCGCGCGACGCGGTCTGGGGTCGAGCACTCGTAGGGCGCGCCGGGCCACGGGTTGAACGGAATGAGGTTCACCTTCGCAGGCAGGCGATAGTGCTTCAGCAGCCGCACCAGCTCGCGCGCATCGGCTTCGCTGTCGTTCTTGTCTTTCAGCATGGTGTATTCGAATGTAATCCGCCGCGCATTGTTGGCGCCCGGATAGTCGGCGCACGCCTGCAGCAGCTCTTCAATCCCGTATTTGCGGTTCAAGGGCACGATCTCGTCACGCACCTCCTTGGTGACCGCGTGCAGGCTGACCGCGAGGTTCACACCGATCTCCTCGCCCGCGCGCGCCATCATCGGCACGACACCAGCGGTCGACAGCGTGATGCGGCGGCGGCTGAGCGCGATGCCCTCCGCATCCATGACGATCCTCAGCGCGTCGCGGACGGAGTCGAAATTATACAGCGGCTCGCCCATGCCCATCATGACGATGTTGGTGAGCAGCCGCCCATCGGGCGGGCTGGGCCATTCACCGAGCGCGTCGCGTGCGAGCATGACCTGGCCGACGATCTCGTGCGGCGTCAGATTGCGGACCAGCCGCATCGTGCCGGTGTGACAGAACCGGCAGTTGAGCGTGCAGCCCACCTGCGAGGAGACGCACAACGTCCCGCGGTCGGCGTCGGGGATGAAGACCGTCTCAACCTCGTTGCCGTCGGCCAGCCGCAGCAGCCATTTGCGCGTGCCGTCGCGGCTGACCTGCGCCTGCGCGACCTCGGGACGCGTGATCGCGAAACGGTCCGCGAGCAGCGCGCGGTCGGCCTTGGCGATGTTGGACATGAGCGCGGGGTCGCTCGCTCCGCGATTGTAGATCCAGTGCCACAGCTGATTGGCGCGCAGCTTGGGTTTGGGCACGCCGCCTGCTTCCAGCGCAGCGCGCAGCTCCGCTTTGCTGAGGCCGATCAGCTCGACGCGGCCGTCGGCGCGCGTCGGCGCGGTGCCGCGCGGAACGACGACCGGATCGACCAGACCGGGGCTGTGCATCGCGGGGGTCATGGAGCGGAGATGTGCGGTCGGCGCGCGCCACGGGCAATGGCGGCGCGGAACGGATCCGGGCCGCCATCAGCCCGACGATCGGTGGCCGGCGCCACGCTCAGCCGCGGGCGCGGCCGCGCGGGCCGCGGTCGCCGCCCTGCGCGGGGCGCGATGGCTGCAACGGACGCCCGACACGCTGGCCGTCACCGGGGCGCTGCGGCGGCCGCTGACGGTTGGGCTCTCCGGGACGGCCCGCGTTGTGGCGCGAAGCCTCGCCCGCCGTGCCGCCAAGCGCGCGCTGCGCCTGGCGCATCGGGCGTCCCGCCGGCTCCGCCGGCACGTCGGCTCGGTCGGCGCGCGGCACCGGATCGAAGCCGCCGCGCAAGGGGTTGCCCACCGGCCCGCGCGCAACGGCGCGCCCGTCGGCATGGCGGCCCCCGCCGCTGCGCTGGCCGCCGGGCGCGCCGCTGCGCGGACCCTGGCGCCCGCGCCCGTCCTGCCCGCGCGCGCCCGCAGCACCCCGCCCACGCCCGCCGAGGCGCTCGTCGCGTTCGTCACGCTCGGGGTTCACGTCGGGGATCGATTTCACCGCCGCGACTTCGGCCATGAAGTTGGGCGGCAGCGGAGCGGGCGCGATCGGCTGCCTGGTCAGCCGCTCGATATCGCGGATATACGGCTTCTCGTCGGGCGCCACATAGCTCCACGCCAGCCCCTCGCGCCCGGCGCGCGCAGTGCGGCCGATGCGGTGGACATACTGCTCGGGCACGTTCGGAATCTCGAAGTTGAACACGTGGCTGACGCCCGGCACGTCGATGCCGCGCGCGGCGATGTCGGTCGCCACCAGCACGCGCATTGAACCGTCGCGGAAGGCCGCCAGCGCCTTCTCGCGCTGCGGCTGGCTCTTGTTGCCGTGGATCGCAGCAGCCGCGATGCCAGCGCCCGCCAGCTTGCGCACGACCCGATCGGCGCCGTGCTTGGTGCGCGTGAAGACAAGCGCGCGCTCCACCTCGGCGGACCGCAGGTGCACGGTCAGCAGCGCCTGCTTCTCGGCCTGGTTCACGTGCGTCATGCGCTGCGCGACGCGCTCGGCGGTCGACGCGACCGGAGTGACCGCGACACGCTGCGGATCGGTCAGATAACGCTGCGCAAGGTCGGCGATGCTGTCGGGCATCGTCGCCGAGAACAGCATCGTCTGCCGGCGTCGCGGCAGCAGGCCGACGATGCGCTTCAGGCTGTGAATGAACCCCAGATCGAGCATCTGGTCCGCCTCGTCCAGCACCAGCACCTCGACGTTGCTCAGCACCAGCGCGCGCTCGTCGATCAGATCAAGGAGGCGGCCGGGCGTGGCGACGAGCACGTCGAGACCGGCGGCGCACGCCTTCATCTGCCGCCCGATCGGCACGCCGCCCACCACCACGCTTACGCGCAGCTTCAGGTTGCGCCCAAGATCGCGGAACGAATCAGCGATCTGAGAGGCGAGCTCGCGCGTCGGCGCGAGCACCAGCACGCGGGTCGAATGGCGCGGCGGCGCAGCGGGGTTGCGCGACAGCCGGTCGAGGATGGGCAGCGCGAATGCGGCGGTCTTGCCCGTGCCCGTCTGCGCGATGCCGAGAAGGTCGCGGCCGGTGAGGCCGACGGGGATGGCCTGCGCCTGGATCGGCGTGGGCGTGTGGAACTTCAGTGCGCTCAGCGCCTGGGTGAGCGGTTCGGCGAGGCCGAAACTGTTGAAATCGGTCATAGATTTATCCTGGCGGGCGATCGCTCTCGCCCTCGATCGAAACACGCGCGTGCGGCCCTTGCCACCGCGCCGGAAGCCGAGCCGCGGACGCGGCACGGCGGCGGGTTGAACGACAACCCGCGCGGACCAGGGTGATCGAGGCACTGCAACGCTCTTGGGGACGGCCGCAAAGCCGAGGCGTTCACGCCCGGCAATCCACGCCAGCCTGTCTGTCCCGCGCGCCACGACGGCACGGAGCTGCATCAAAGCCTGTGGCCGCAACGGGCGCCGAGGTCAAGGGCGGCGTCGCTTCGGGTCCGCGTCGAGATAACGATTGAAGAAACGGAACATTCAGCCTGCCTCAAGCCATCAGCCGATATCAACCTGACCCGATCGCAAAGGGATTTCGCAGTATGAGCGCGACACGCCGCCCCGCCGCCCGAGTTGCGCGCCTGCTGATCGCGGCTGCGGTGCCAGCCGCTCCGCTGCTGCTGTCCGCGTCGGCTGCCTCTGCGCAGAGCTTCGGCGTCAGCATCCGTGTCGACGTGCCGCCGCCGCCGCTGCCGGTCTATGACCAGCCGCCAATCCCCGGGCCGGACTATGTCTGGACTCCGGGCTATTGGGCGTGGGACGACGACGTCGAGGATTATTACTGGATCCCCGGCACCTGGGTGCTGGCGCCCCAGCCCGGCTATTACTGGACACCGCCCTGGTGGGGTTACGAGGGCGGCTATTACGCCTTCCATTCGGGCTATTGGGCGCCGCAGGTCGGCTATTACGGCGGGATCAATTACGGCTTCGGCTATTTCGGCAGCGGCTTCGACGGTGGCTATTGGAGCGGGCCGCACTTCTATTACAACCGTGTGGTGCTGAATGTCGTCAACGTTACGCGTGTTTACGATCGGCCGGTGTTCGTTAACAACGTGCGCATCGTCAACTACAACGATTATCGGCGGCGCTTGTCCGATACGCGCTTCTACCAACGCTATGCCTATAACGGGCCGGGCGGAATCGATGTGCGGCCGCGGCCGGGCTGGGACGCCCGCCCGCGCCTGGCGCGCTTCGATCTGACCGCCGACCAGCGCGCGCACTACGAAGCCGCGCGGCGCGACCGCGAGCTGTTCGCTGGCGCCAACCGCGGCGCTCCGCCCATCGCTGCGACGCCGGCAGCGGCCCGCTTCGGCGCGCCGGGGATTGCGCGCGGCTATACCGATGGCCGCACGCAGCATCGCTACGGCCGCTTCGGCAGCGATGGCCGTGGCGACGGCGCGCGGCCGGCGATTGCCGACGGCCCCCGCGCGCAGGGCTTCGACGGCCGTCCCGCAGACCGCGACGGGCGTGCCGATGGCAGCGACGCACGCGGATCCTACGGCCGCCCGGGAGGCGACCCGCGTGGCGACGGCCGCAGCGCGCCCGGCGCCGATGGCGGCCAGCGCTACCGCGATCGCAGCTTCGACGGCGCGCAGGCCCAACCCGGCTCGGCCCAGCCCGGGCGCGACTTTTACGGGCGCGGCCGGTTCGGAGGTGACCGTTCGCGCGATCCGGCTGCCGGCGCGGGCCTGAACGCTCCGCCGGTGGTGCAGCCCGGCACCGCGTCCCCGCCGCGCGACCCCGCGGCGCAGGGCTTCTACGGCGGGCGGCGCGGCTATTATGGCGACCGCACGCCCATGGGCGACCAGCCCCAGCGCGCGCCGGGCGACCGCCAGCTCCGCGACCGCGCCGAGCGCATGGTGCCGCAGCCGGAATCGGTCCCGCAGGCGCAGGCTCCGAGCGGGTTCTACGGCGGCCGTCGCGACCCAGGCGCGCCGCGCAGCTTCGACGGCGGGCAACGGGGCGGCGGCTTCAACGCAAGCGCTGCGCCGGGCGGAGGCTTCGCGCCGCGCGCCGTTGCAGCACCGCCGTCCCCGCCGCGCGCGCCCGAGATGCAGCGCGCGCCCGAGCAGCCGCGCCCGCAACCCACGCCGCACCCGCGCGAGGGCCGCAACCCGAACGAACGGCCGCAGTAATTCGGGCGGGTCCGCCCTGGCCCGCTGAGGGGGCGGGAATTGACCCGGCGCTGGTTGCGGCGGGACGGGGCGGCTTCGCGTGCGGAAGCGTTTAGCCCCTCCGCCGTCCCCCCTCGCCGGCGGCGCCCGGGGAGGAGAGGCGCTAGCCGCGGTCGCGCAGCAGCCGCCCGGCCTCGCGCTTCCAGTCCTTCGCTTTTTCGGCCTCGCGCTTGTCGTGGAGCTTCTTGCCCTTGGCGAGCGCGAGCTCGACCTTCGCGCGGCCCTGGCCGTTGAAGTAGATGCTGAGCGGGATGAGCGTCATGCCCTGGCGCGTCACCGCGCCGTGCAGGCGAGCGATCTCGCGGGCGTGCATCAGCAGTTTGCGCGGGCGCTTGGGCTCGTGATTGAAGCGGTTGCCCTGCCGGTATTCGGGGATGTTGGCGTTGATCAGCCACACCGCTGCACCGTCGGTCTCGGCATAGCTCTCGGCGATCGAGCCCTCGCCGGTCCTCAGCGCCTTGACCTCGGTGCCCTGCAGCGCGATGCCGGCCTCGAACACCTCCACCAGGAAATACTCGTACCGCGCGCGGCGGTTCTCGGCGACGACCTTCTGCTTCACCGCGGCCCGCTGCGGACGCGCCATCAGGCGGGGCGCTCCAGCAGCCCGGCGTGCGCCAGCGCCGCGTCGATTGCCGCGCGCGCCGCGGGCGAGCAGTCGCCCAGCGGTGGACGCACCTCGTCGCGCATGCGGCCGAGGCGTGACAGCGCGTATTTGGCGGGTGCCGGGCTATTGTCGGCGAACAGCGCGCTGTGGAGCGGGTAGAGGCGGTGCTGGAGTGCGCGCGCGGTCGGAAGGTCGCCCGCCAGCGCCGCCGCCTGAAGCGCCGCGCACAGGTCGGGCGCGACGTTTGCGGTGACGCTGATGCACCCCTCCCCGCCCATCGCCGCGAAACCCAGCGCGGTGTCGTCGTTGCCCGACAGCTGCACGAAACCCTCGCCGCAGGCGATGCGCGTCGCCGACACGCGGCCGAGGTCGCCGGTCGCGTCCTTGATGCCGACGATCCGCTGGTGCCGCGCCAGCCGCGCGACGGTGTCCACCGCCAGCGAAACGCCGGTCCGGCCCGGCACGATGTAGAGCACGATCGGCAGCACGCTTGCGTCCGCCAGCATCTCGTAATGGCGAATGAGCCCGTCCTGCGACGGGCGGTTATAATACGGCGTCACCACCAGCGCGGCATCGGCCCCGCTGTCCGCCGCGCGGCGCAGGTGGTCGAGCGCGGTGGCGGTGTCGTTCGATCCGCAGCCCGCGATCACCGGCACGCGGCCGTTCGCGACCTCGACGCAGCGGCGGATGATCGCGTGGTGCTCGTCCACCGGAAGCGTCGGCGCTTCGCCCGTGGTGCCGCAGGGCACGAGCGCCGACGATCCGCTGAGGATTTGCCATTCGACAAAGGCGGCGAACGCCTCCTCATCGAACCGGCCTTGCGCGAAAGGCGTAACGAGCGCTGGGATCGAGCCGCTGAACATCTAAGGTTAAGGCCGTTCGGCTATGTGCGGGAGCACGGATGACAGCACGAAATAGGTACGCGCGGGCGCTCCTGTCCAGCTTGGCGCTGACAGTGACGATCGTTGGGGTCGCGAAGCCTCCGCAGGCGCATGCCGCGGAGATGAGCCAGGCGAGCCTCGACCTGCTCGCCGCGCGGCTGCGCGCGAACGATCAGGGCAACTACACTGCGCCCGTCTTCGCGTCGCTGTTCCCGGCGGCAGAGGATCCGGCGGTCGACGCGATCGTCGCGTGGGACCGGCTGCGGCGCCCGAACTACAACGCCGGCTTCGGCGAGATCGCGAGCTTCCTGCTCGCAAACCCCGGCTGGCCCGACCAGGCCGCGATGCTGCGCCGCGCCGAGGCGCTGGCAACGCCGCAGACGCCGCCGCAGGACCGCGTCCGCCTGTTCGAGCGGTTTGCGCCGCGCAGTGCCGCGGGCAAGCTGCGGCTGGCCGAAGCCTACCAGGCGCTCGGGCGGCGCGAGGCGGCAATCCGCTGGGCGCGCGATGCGTGGGACGATGTCGACCTCGGGCCCGCCGACCAGTCGCTCGCGCTCACCAGCTTCGGCGGGCAGTTCGCGGCTGAGGACCATCTCGCGCGCGCGGATGCGCTGCTCTGGGCGGGCCGCACTGCCGATGCCGAGCGGATGCTGCCGTTCCTCGGCCCCGAGGCCGCGACGTGGGCACGCGCGCGCATCGCGTTAGAGCGCGGACTGCCCGATGCGCAGGCGCTCGCCGCGGCTGTGCCGGGCGAGTGGGCGCGCGACCCCGGCCTTAGCTACGACCGAGCGAAGTTTTTGAACGGAAACCGCGACCCGCTCGGCGCGCGGCGGCTAATGGCGGATGCGGTGATCGCTCCGGGATCGGTCGCCGATCCGGTGCGCTGGCTGAAGCTGCGCACCCAGCTGGCGCGCGACTGCCTGCGCGACGGGCAGTATGAACTTGGCTACCGCATCGCAGACGGCCACCGCGCGGTCGCCCCCGGCCGGCCGCTGTCCGAACGCCCGTTCGCCGAGCGCGACGCGCTGACCGATGCCGAATGGACCGCGGGTTGGGCGGCGTATAAATATCTCGCCCGCCCCGCCGACGCGGTCACGCATTTCGCGCGCTACGCCGCCGCCTCGGCCACGCCGACCACGCGCGCCAAGGGCCTCTACTGGGCGGCGCGCGCCTCGATCGCTGCGGGCGAGCGCGCGGCCGCGGACCGGCTGCTGCGCGACGCGGCGCTGTTCGGCGAGACGTTCTACGGCCAGCTCGCGCAGGAGCGGCTGGGCCGCCCCGTCGCGCTGCCCGCCGACGCAGCGCCCGAGCCGACCGCCGACGAGCGCATGCGCTATTTCGCCGACCGGCGCGTCATCGCCGCGCGCATGTTGCAGCGGCTTGGCGACACGCGACGCGAGCACCTGATGCTGACCGCGCTTGCCGAAAACGCCACCAGCGCGACCGAGCGGCGGCTGGCAGCCGATCTCGGCCGCGGCGCGGGCCATCTGGAAGCAGCGGTGATCGCAGGCAAGCGCGGCCGCTCGGCAGGTGACCCGTTCGCCCGCTGGGCGTTCCCCGTCATCGCGCTGCCGCCCGAGCTCGCCGCGAACGACAGCATCGTCCACGCGATCACGCGCCAGGAAAGCCAGTTCAACCTTGCCGCCGTCAGCGGCGCGGGCGCGCGCGGGCTGATGCAGCTGATGCCCGCGACCGCCGCGCAGACCGCGGCGCGCGTGGGCGAAAGCTACAGCCTGCGGCGTCTGACGAGCGACGGACCGTACAACATGCGGCTCGGCTCGGCCTATTATGACCGCATCCGCTCGAACCTCGGCGGCAGCCACGTGCTGGCGGTCGCGGCATACAATGCCGGGCCGGGAAATGCGTTGAAATGGGTGGCAGCAAACGGCGACCCGCGCACCAACGCCGACGTGGTGGAATGGATCGAATCGATTCCGTTCAGCGAGACGCGCAATTACGTCCAGCGCGTGCTGGAAAACGCCGTCGTCTATGACCTGATCCGCGGCGTCCCCTCTCCGATGGGTCGCACCGACCGGCTGAGCGCGTATCTGGGGAAAGCGCAGCCGGGATGAGGGGCGGTGGTGCCCAGGGGCGGAATCGAACCACCGACACGGGGATTTTCAGTCCCCTGCTCTACCAACTGAGCTACCTGGGCAAGCCGTTCGCGTCGCGGCCGTGTGAGACCCGTGCATTGCTGCGCGCCGGCGGCCTCGTCAACCCCGGCGGAACCGCGTGGCGAGCACCGTCATCGCCCCCACACCGAGCAGCCCCGCAGCCGATGGCGACGCAACCGGCGTCGGCGCCGGCGGCCCGATCGTCGGGCCGCCGCCGGGCGGGACGTTCGCGCCGGAGCCCGGCGTTCCCCCCGCCGGCGCTGGAGTCGCAACAACCGGCGGCGCTGCGACCGACACGAAAGGCAGCCCGTAAAATCCGCCAGCGCCAAAACCCGGAACCGCAGTCGCAGGCGCGCTTCCGCTCCCCAGCGGGATCGTGCCCGCCACATCCGCCGGGCCGCCAGACAGCAGCGCCGACGCAGCCTCGCTTGGAGGCAGCGCGATGCTCGGCGCGGCGCAATCGATGACGATGCGCGCAGGCGCAGCAGCAACCACGCCGGCCCTGGGTTGATGAATCGCAGCACGATGAACGCGCGGGCGCGCATGATGTGCGACAATTGGCGCAACATGCATCGCGGCTGCACCAGCTCCGGCACAGACACACATCTTCAGCAACCCGATCTTATCTATCGGCACGCGACAATACTCCTTGCACGGCAGACAGCGCACTCGCCGTATCGGCTGTGCGCCTCGCGGATTGT
>Ga0326763_1000096_pt1 | contig 32241 bp, 25 predicted proteins | sample NORPS_P_FD_207671 | JGI IMG/M metagenome (GOLD analysis project Ga0326763, IMG submission 207671) | Hot spring water microbial communities from Norris Geyser Basin, Yellowstone National Park, WY, United States - NOR.PS_P | ecosystem: Environmental > Aquatic > Thermal springs > Unclassified...
TCATTCGGTAGATGTTGTTGCCTCGCGGCTCGTAAGGTTTGGGCTCAATGGCGATTCGGACACCAGGCACTTCGTCCATCGCTTGAGCCAAGCCTTCCTCAAAGCGATCCCACATGCCATAAAAGTCCACACCGAAGTTGTTCTCGTAGCCGTCAATGCCCGGCCAAACGATGGAGAAGTCGCAATCAAATTCTTTGTTGAGGCGCAGGGTGATGATGGTGCGTTCAATGGCTTTCTGGCGGACAGAAGGGATAGGCGAACTGAGGGAGCCGAACTCAAAGTCGGCGTCGTAAAACAAGCCAGGCACGATGGTCAGCAAGCGGATGCCCGTGTCGCGGACGAAGGATTTCCAGATGTCAAGGTTCTCCTCGTTGATTTCACCAGGGTAGTGGGCTTCCAACGCTGCCAAGCCGTAGTCCTTGAGTTTGGCGGCAATCTCCAAGCGTTGCTCAATGTTCAAGGCAGGCTTGTAGTAGTCGTGGAAGCGGGAGGCGAAGGGCGAGAAATACCAGATGCCCGCGCTGAATTTGGGCTCCAAGACGAAACTTTGCAGGTGCTTGACCAACTCTTCGGGCGTGCGGCGCTTCGTTTGGTCGCGCAAGTCCACCAACGGCATCAAAACCACCTCCGCTTCAATCGGGAGTGAAAAGCCGAAAGTCATTTTGGCAGGGAAGTGAAAAAGCGGCAAGGGAGAAACGATGCAAGGAGCAGAACGGCAGGCAGGTCGGCAGATGGGCAGGTCGCGCCTGATAGGCGCTCCAACATGTTGGAGTGGCTATTAGCCACGACGGAAAATGGCAGCGAGTAGCGAATAGCGAGTAGCGAGTGGCGAGAACGGCAGCGACTGGCGAGAACGGGGGCGACTGGTGATTAGCGACTGGCGACTGGCGAAACGGCAGCAAATAGCGAATGGCGAGTAGCGAATGGTAGGGGCAGACCACCGTGTCTGCCATAAGGCTATCAGCCACGACAAAAACGGCAGGCAGGTCGGCAGTCGGCAAATCGGCAGGTCGGAAAACGGCGGCGATAGCGAGTAGCGAATGGCGAATGGCAAATCGTAGGGGCGAACGGAGGTTCGCCCTAACTCGCTTTCAGGATGGCGATGGCTTCCTTAATCCATGCCCAATTTTGGCGGCGCAAACTGCCGTAGCCGGCGATGACGACGCCATCCACGCCTTGCATCTGGCAAGCACGCACCTGAGCGAGGAATTCTTCTTTGCTGGTGACGAAGCGTTCGGACGGATATAAACGCACCCAAAGTTGCGCCTGCTCGCCGAAGACTTGCCGATTGAGGGTCAAGTAAGGGGCGAGGCGGTCGGGGGGGACATCTTTGGCGTCCACTTCCACGGCGTGCGCCAGTTCGGCAAGCCGTTGGCGGTCCAAGCCATACTGCCAAAGCGTGGCAGGGGAAAGATGCCCTTCCACATGGACACGCTTGTCATGTTTGTGGGCGGCTTCCTCCACGAGGTCAGCGAGGAGGGACGAAACGATGTCCATGCGCACTTGGATGAATTTTTGGGCTTGCCCTTCGGCGAAACTGCTCCAAAGTTTCCAATCCAACGGCGCTTGTGTCAGTTCCGTCGGCATGACCGAAAACTCTTCCAATTGGGTTTGGGTGAAGAAGCGAACCCGCTCCACTTCCACGCCTTGCTCTTGGGCGATGCGGCAGCAATGCTCGCAATAGCAGCGAGAAAGCAAAAAATCGGCGGCAGGCGTTAATCGCAAATCGGTGAGCAAGTCGGGGGCTTTGGAGAGGTTGATAAAGCCGAGGGCTTCCAGTTCAATGGCATCAAGGGGGTAGTTGGTCGTCAAGTCGCCGACGAGGCTGACCAACAATTGGCGGACGATGGGGTTGGAGGGGCAGAGGGCATGAAGGAGTCGGTCGCCGAGGGCATTTTGGACGGTTAATTCGGGATGGCGTCGCCCGATGGCAGGATTGAAACAGCAGGGTAACACCGCTGACACTTGTAACCCTGCGGCTTTGGCGGCTTCGGCTATCTCTTTGAGGAAGTTGCGCCCTTCGCACAGTGGGCTGACAGGCGGGGTCAAGGGAAGCCCTGCATACCAACTGCGTTCGGGCAGGAAACAAACTGCCCCCGCTTCGCCATAGCGCACCCAAGGGCGTCGGGCGGCATTGGGGAGCAACAGGGTTTCAGCAGGGCTGACGGCGACGAAACTGATGCCATCCAAGCCCCACTCCTGTCGCAGGAGCGTGAAGGTGGCGAGGGCTTGCGTCGGCTCAAAATCCCAGACGAACGCCCGTAAGGTCACTTGCATCGGCGCCACCTCCCAAGCAGGGGGCTGCTCGGCTGGCAGTCATCATAGCACGCCATCGCTGCCTTGACATCGCCCCTATTGCCAATCGCCTGAAGTTGCCCTAAAATGACGGTCGGCATCCGATGAGGCGTTAAACCCTGAAGGGGCTTGGACAAGCCCTGGGAGGTGCGGGCGATGCAGGCGCCGACGATGCGCCGAACCGTTGTGGACATCTTGAAGGAGCAGGGCAAGTTGACTGACGCCCAACTCCAAGATGCCTTGCGGGCTCAGCAGGCGACGGGGCAACCGATAGAGCAAGTCTTGGTGGACTTGGGCATCGTTTCGGAGGCGGACATGTTAGCAGCCCAAGCGCGGTTGCTCAATGTGCAATATGTGGACTTGCAAAAAGTCCGTCCTGACGAGAGCGCTATCAGCGTCGTCTTGAGCAAAGTGCCTGCGGCTTACCTTCGGGAGAAGCGATGCATTCCCGTGCGCATTGAGCAAAATCGCCTTTGGGTGGCGATGGCGAACCCTCGCGACATTCCCACGATTGACGAGTTGCGTCTTCGGACGGGATTAGTCATCCAACCCTTGTTAGCCAGTCCCGCTCAAATTCAGGCTGCCTTAGAAGAATTGCCGACGCAAACGCCTGCAGGGGGTGGGATGGCAGGGATGGCGGGAGCGATGATGGGGGCGAGGTTGGGCGCCAGTCCGACGATGGATGTCTCCCAAATCGTCGGTCAGATTGACGCCAGCCGCTATGGTGGGGAGACGGCGGAAGGACCGTTAGCAGGTCAAGTCGCCCGCGTGGATGAAACTGAACTGGCGGATCAAGCGCCTGTTATCCGTTTGCTGGACACGATCTTGCGTGAAGCCGTCCGCAACGAGGCGTCTGACATCCACATAGAGCCCCAGCAAAACAATGTGCGGGTGCGTTTCCGCATTGACGGCATCTTGCACGAGGTCTTGCGGTTGCCTAAATGGTTGGCGGCGCCGCTGGTCGCCCGCGTGAAAATTCTGGGCGATATGGATGTCGCCGAAAAGCGCGTCCCTCAAGACGGGCGCATGCGCATTGAGATGCAAAAGCGCCGCTTTGATGTCCGCATCTCCACCATCCCGACGGTCAACGGCGAGAAAGCCGTCCTGCGGCTGCTGGACCAGACCTCCCCGATGATCGGCTTGGAGAAATTGGGGTTGTGGGAAGACGACTTGGCGAAAGTGGAGTTCCTGATGAAGCAACCCTATGGGATGATTTTGAGCACGGGACCGACGGGGGCGGGCAAAACGACGACCCAATATTCCATCCTGCACCGCCTCAACACCAACGAAGTCAACATCATCACCATTGAAGACCCTGTGGAATACGAAGTCCCCGGCATCAATCAAGTCCATGTCAACCGCAAGGCAGGCGTCACCTTTGCGACGGCGCTGCGCTCTTTCCTGCGGCAAGACCCCGACATCATCCTCGTCGGCGAAATCCGCGACTTGGAGACCGCCGACATCGCCATCCAAGCCGCTTTGACGGGTCACTTAGTCCTTTCCACCTTGCACACCAACGATGCCCCGACAGCAGCGACGCGGTTGATTGAAATGGGCGTAGAGCCCTTCCTCATTTCGGCATCCTTGATCGGTGTTATCGCCCAACGATTGGCACGACGCATCTGCCCCAACTGCAAAGAAGTCGCCCAATACGACATAGAAGAACTCGCCCAACGCTTCGGCATTGACCCCAGCGAACTGGATGGCAAACCACTTTATCGGGGGCGAGGCTGTGAACAATGCCGCTTCACGGGCTACAAGGGGCGTATCGGCATCTTTGAGGTGTTCGTGATGAACACCGAGATCGCCGACTTGATCTTGCGGCGAGCGCCCATCTCGGAAATCCGAGACGCAGCCATGACTTCGGGCATGACGACGATGTTGCAAGACGGGTGGCGTAAGATCGTCGCAGGGATTACGACCCCTGAAGAGGTCTTGCGCGTCGTCGCTACTGTCGGTTACTAAAGCGCCGCATTGCCGTCAAAACAACGCACATGGAGGGATGGGCATGGAGATGGAATTGACGCCGATGAGCGAACCTCGTGCGGGGACGGCGACGACCCCAGGGGGACGGGCAGCGGTTACCCCTGCCGTTCGGGAACTACCGTCCTTAGACGATGTGCACATAGACGATTTGCTCCGATTGGTCGTCCAACGCAACGCCTCCGACTTGCACCTTTGCGTCGGCGTCCCACCTGTCCTGCGCATTGACGGGCAACTTTACCGAACTAACTTTCAACCCGCCACACCCAAGCAAACCCAGCGGCTCATCTACGAAATCCTGACGGACGAGCAAATCCAGCGCTTTGAAAACACTTTGGAGTTGGACTTCTCCTACTCGCTGCAGGACATCGCCCGTTTCCGCGTCAATGTCTACAAGGAGCGAGGCTCCATCGCCGCCGCTTTTCGCTTGATTCCCCGCCGCGTCCCGACGGTTCGGGAGTTGGAGTTGCCCGTCATCTTGGAAGAAATCGTCACCCGACCGCGTGGGTTGATCTTGGTGACGGGTCCGACGGGACACGGCAAATCCACGACTTTAGCGGCGATGATCAACCACCTCAACACGACGAAAAGCCTGCACATCATCACCATTGAAGACCCCATTGAGTATCTGCACCAGCACAACAAATGCATCATCAACCAGCGGGAGTTGGGCGAAGACACCAAGAGTTTCCCCGCTGCCCTGCGCAGTGCTTTGCGGGAAGACCCCGATGTCATCTTGGTCGGCGAGATGCGCGACCCCGAAACCATCGCCATCGCCATCACCGCCGCCGAAACGGGTCACCTTGTTTTGTCCACCTTGCACACCAACAGTGCCGCCGAAACCATTGACCGCATCATTGATGTCTTCCCGCCCAACCAGCAACCCCAAATCCGTGTCCAGTTGTCCATGAACTTGGTCGCCGTCATTTCCCAGCAGTTGCTGTCACGAGCCCCTGGCGCCCCCCGTAGCCCCTTAGGTGGTGGGCGCATCGCCGCCGTGGAAATCATGATCGCCAACCCCGCTATCCGTAACCTGATCCGAGAGGGCAAGACCCACCAAATCCCGTCCATGATTCAAACAGGGGCAGCGGAAGGGATGCAAACGATGGATCAAGCCCTTCGCGACCTCTATGTGCGGGGCTTGATCACCTACGAGACGGCGATGGAGCGCGCCCACAACCCCGAAGAACTGAAGAAACTCATCGCTGGGGCGACGGAACCGACATCCAGCAGGCGTTGAAAGGCGCGCCCCTTCGTGGCATAACCTTGCCAGACCGTCGGTCAAACGGTGTCTTGGGGGTGACGCAGATGCCGACTTTTGCTTATGTCGCCCGAACGGCTCAAGGACAAGTCAGTCGGGGCACCATTGAAGCCCCCGATGAACGCAGCGCCCTCCAACAACTCCGTCAGCAAGGCTTGGTCATTACCTCCCTACGCCGCCAAGAGGCTGCCCGTCCCGCCCAAGCGGGGCAGCGGGCGTCTTTCGGCGCTGCTTGGGGACGGGTCAAACTCAAAGACATGGCGTTGTTCTGCCGCCAATTAGCGACCCTGATCAACGCTGGTGTCTCTTTGGTGCGCGCCTTAGCCGTCTTGGAACGGCAGACCCAAAACGCCCGCTTGCGCTACATCATCCGTCAACTCACCCACGATGTGGAAGACGGGATGTTGCTGTCTCGGGCGATGGCGAAATTCCCCCGCGAGTTCTCCAACCTCTTCATCGGAATGGTGCGGGCTGGCGAAGTCGGCGGCGTCTTGGACGAAACCTTGCAACGCATGGCGACCTTCTTGGAAAAGGACTTGGAGTTGCGCCGAAAAGTGAAGTCCGCCATGACTTACCCCACCATCGTCATCCTCTTCGCCACTGGCATCGTGATTTTCCTGAGCGTCTGGATCGTCCCCAAGTTCATGCAACTGTTCACCGATTTGGGCGTCAAGGAAGAAAAGTTCCCCCTGCCCACCCTCATGATGAAGCGCTTCAGCGAGTTCCTCATCACCAAATGGTATTTCCTCGTCGGCGGGTTGATTGCGTTCTTCATCGCTTTCAGCATCTTCGTCCGCACCCGCTTCGGCAAGAAGGTCTATGACTGGATTAAACTGAAAGTGCCCATCCTCGGTCCCATCAACCACAAAATCATCTTAGCCCGCTTTGCCCGCACCTTCGGGACGCTGATGGGTAGCGGCGTGCCCATCTTGCAAGCCCTGGACACGACGGCAGGCGCCATTGACAACGAAATCCTTTCACGGGCGATCATGGACGCTCGGATGGCGATCCGCGAGGGCGAGCGCATCGCCGACCCCTTAGAGCGCAGCAAACTCTTCCCCCCGATGGTCGTCCACATGATTTCCGTCGGAGAGGAGACAGGTTCTTTAGACCAGATGCTCCAAAAAGTCGCCGACTTTTACGAAAGCGAAGTGGACGCTGCGTTACACGCCCTCGCCTCTACCATTGAGCCCGTGATGATCGTCATCTTGGGCGTGATCGTGCTGTTCATCCTCATCTCCGTGTTCCTGCCCCTGATCACCATCATCCAAGACCTGAGCAGCCAAGAGTCATGAGGGAGCGAAAGGAAACTGCGGCGCCGTTCCTTTTCGGGGCGGCGCCGCGTTATTTGATCGTCCGTCTTTCCGCCCTCGGCGACACCCTCATGTCCACGCCCGTCGCCCAAGCCCTGCGGGAGGCTTTCCCTGAAGCCTTCCTCGGTTGGGTCGTCCATCGCCGTTGCGCCCCCATCGTGGACGGCAACCCCTACCTTGATCGGGTGCATGTTTGGGACGGTTCGGTGCGGGGATTTTTTCGCGTTGTCCGAGAAATTCGGCAGGAAAGTTACGAGGTGGCATTGGATGTGCAAGGGTTGCTCAAAAGCGCCCTCATCCCTTGGCTGGCACGCATCCCCGTTCGGGTCGGGTTCGCCGATGCGCGAGAAGGCGCCGCCCGATTGCTCACCCATCCCCTCCCCCCGCCGCCCCCTGCCCCTTTCGTGGCGGGACGCAACCTGCAACTTTTGACCGCTTTGGGCATCCCCGCCGACCCTTCCCGCCATCGGATGCTGTTTCCCCTCAGCGACCGACATCGCACTACCGCCCTTCATCGCTTGACAACCCTGAACTTGACGCCGAAAAACTTCGTCGTCCTCGCCCCCGCCACGACCCGTCCGCAAAAGCATTGGGTGGCTGAGCGATGGGCGAAGTTGGCAGAACGACTCTGGCATCAACTGCGTCTCCCCTCCCTGCTTTTAGCGGGCAAAAGCGACCGCCCTTTGTTGGCACGCATCGCCCGCCAAAGCGCCGTCCCTTTGCCCCTCGTGGACGACCTGTCGCTCAAAGAATCTGTCGCCCTCATTGAACAAGCCGCCCTTCTCGTCGGACCCGACTCCTTTCCCATCCACGCCGCCTTAGCCGTCGGCACGCCTGTCATCGCTTTGTTCGGACCCAACGACCCCTTTCGCTTCCGCGCCGAAAAGGGCGTTTGCGTTTTGGAGCATGCGTTGCCTTGTCGCCCCTGCGGGCGCCATCCCATTTGTGGTGGCTTGTTCACCTGCATGCGATTGATCGGCGTGGACGAAGTGATTGCCGCTGCAGAGCAACTGTTAGCCCCTCTCCCTGTCGGGGGGGAACGGTCATCGTGAAGCAAACGGCAAAACCTTCCGCCCCTCGTCCAAACCTTGCGCCCTTGCTCGTCGCCCTTTTCGCATCGGTCGTTTGCTTAGTGTTAGCCTTCCTGCCCCGCTCACCTCAACCGCCACCCAACATCCCGCCGTTCCTTCGCATCGTTGCGGGCGAATTGGGTGACAAGTATTGGCTCGTGTTGCTGGTCGGTGGCATCGGAGCAATTTGGCGGTGTCGCTCCCTTCTTGTTCCTTTGCCCTTGACCATGTTGGTAGCCCAACTGATTTTGTCGGCGTTGAAAATCCTCGTCGGCGAAATGCGCCCCGATGGTCGCTTCTTTGACAGTTTCCCCAGCGGTCACGCCACCGCCTCCTTTGCCTTCGCCACCGTCCTGCTTTCCGCCTTTCCTCGCTGGGGATGGCTTTGGGTGATTTTTGCCGCCCTCGTCGGCATCAGCCGCATCCTCGTCAACGCCCATTGGTGGCACGATGTCGTCGGCGGCGCCGCTTTGGGTTACCTCGTCGCCGTCACTTGCCTCGCTCTTAGGCATCGTTGGCGTCCTTCTTCATCGCCGTGACGATGCCGCTTCCGTCACCATCGCCGCAAGGCTTTCCTCAAAAGGCGGATAGGCAATCCCTTGCTCGGTGACGATGGCGGTGACCAATTCGGCAGGCGTGACATCAAAGGCGGGATTGAACACTTCCGAACCTTCGGGCGCCACCAAAACGCCTCCCCAACTTCGCACCTCATCGGGATGGCGTTCTTCAATCGGGATGGCGTTGCCGTCGGGTGTGGCGAGGTCAATGGAGGAAGTCGGAGCGACGACATAAAACGGGATGCCGTGATGGTGGGCGACGACGGCGAGCATGTAAGTCCCAATCTTGTTGGCGACATCGCCGCTGCGGGCGATGCGGTCGGCACCGACGAAAATGGCGTCCACCCAACCGTTGCGCATCACCCAAGCCGCCGCGCCGTCCACGATGAGTTTGGCGGGAATCCCCTCTTGCCTCAACTCCCACATCGTTAACCGCGCCCCTTGCAAAAAAGGTCGGGTCTCATCCACCCAAACGAGGGCGATTTTCCCCTGCCGATGCGCCGTTCGGATGACGCCCAACGCCGTCCCCCAACCTGCCGTCGCCAAACTCCCCGTGTTGCAATGCGTCAGCACCCGCACCTTTCCCGAAAGCAACGAAGCGCCCCATTCGCCCATCCGCTGATTTGCCTCGTAATCCTCGCGGAAGATTGCCAACGCCTCTCGCTCCAACGCCGTCACTAAGGACGCTTCGTCAACCGCTTCCGCCACTCGCTTCATCCGCTCTAATGCCCAAAAGAGGTTGACAGCCGTCGGGCGAGATGCTGCCAAAATTTGCGCCGCTTTAATCAATGCTGGTCGCAACGGTTCATGACGCCGAACCGCTTCTTGTGCGGCTAAAACCATCCCGAACGCTGCCGCTGCCCCGATGGCGGGCGCGCCCCGAACGACCATCCCTTTGATCGCTTCGGCAACTTCCTCGGCAGTGCGACACTCACGCCAGACGATTTGGTGGGGCAAAACCCGTTGGTCCAGCAACCGCAAGCAATCGCCCGTCCATTCCATCGCCCGCACTTCGGTCATCGTTCGTCACCTCGCTATTTCGTCGCTCCCCGACGCTTTGATGAGCCGATCGCGCAAAGCCAATCCCAACCCGATCGGCGGCGGAAGCGGCGCAAAGATGGCGACGACACCCTGCCGTTCCAGCCAACGCAGTCCCTCAAACAACCGTCGCGCCATCGTCGCCCAATCGCCCCATTCGCCCCAGTCAAAGATGACGACCCGTTCTGAAGGTGTCACCCACTCCCGCCAATCCGTCGGCAGCAAAAGACCGACCTTGCCCTGCGGATGTTCGGCAAGGAAACGCAGCAAAGCATCTTGAACGGCTTGCGGTGATGGTTCGGTCAACCGCAACGGCACGGCGGGCGCATAATGGCGATGCGTCATTCCCGGCGATGGCATCGGCTCGCCTTCCCGCTTCGGCGTCTCAGCGATAGCGACTTCGCCCAAAATTTCGGCGAGAGTTTCCCGACTGACCCCACCGGGACGCAAGATGGTCGGCGGCGTTGCGGTCAAATCCACGACCGTTGACTCCACGCCCACTCTCGTCGGTCCCGCATCCAAGATGCCGTCAATGCGGTCACCCAAATCGGCAAGAACATGCTCCGCTCGCGTCGGGCTGGGTCGCCCGAAACGATTGGCGCTGGGCGCTGCGATGGGCACGCCCGCCGCCTCAATCAACGCTAAGGCGACGGGATGCTTCGGCATGCGGATGGCAACCGTCGGCAAACCCGCTGTCACGGCGTCGGGCACTTTCGGGCGCTTGGGCAAAACAACCGTCAATGGTCCCGGCATCAACCGCTCCGCCAACCGCCAAAAAGTTTCGGGCACGACGGCAGCAAGGTCTTTCACCATGTCGGGATGGCTGATGTGGACGATGAGGGGGTCCCAAGCGGGTCGCTCTTTGGCGGCAAAAATTTTCCGCACCGCCTCTTCGTTGAAGGCGTTTGCCCCCAGCCCGTAAACCGTCTCCGTCGGAAACGCCACCAATCCCCCTGCGACGATGATGGCTGCCGCTTCCTCAATGGCATCTCTTTCGGGCGCTTCGGGATTGACCCGCCAAATTTTGACCACCATCGTTTCTCGCACCCTCAATCAAGTCGCCTCTTCCAGCAAGATGCGACTGCGCCAATCCAGTCGCTCGTAGTCAGGGATTTCGTAAAGGTTGCCGTCGGCATCACGGATGATGACCCGCCGACCAGGGTAGTAGCGGACATCGCTGCGCTCCCGCACATCAAAGACCCGTTCGCCTCGGTCTGTCGTCACGAACCAGCGGGTGATGCCAAAGCGCCCCTCAATGTGATGGATGGCTTGGATGACGGGCACAAAGTAGCGTTTCTCCAACTCCCGCTCCAACGCTTCGCGGGACGACGGTTCTAACCCCCGCACTGTCGTCAAGATAGCGATTTCGTTGTCCGCTTCGTCCAGCAGGCTGATGAACTGGTCGCGGGCTTGGACAGGAAAGTTGCGGACGGGCTTGACATTGACGAATTCGCCCTTGCCTTCAATGGCGGCGCAGAAGCGCCCCTCCTCGTCGTGCCAGAAACGCACTTGGTGCGGCTCAACAAGGGAAAGGGCAGCGCGGATTTGTTCCTGCCGCATCGTCCGTCACCTCCCGACGGGCGCTCACCATGCCCAAGTTTTGCTCAACTCCGCTTGCATCCGACACAGCCGCGCAAACAAGCCATCTTGCTCCATCAACTCATCGGGCGTCCCCTCTTCCACGATTTCGCCCTTGTCCAAGACGATGAGCCGTCGGGCGTTATGCAAGGTGGAAAAGCGGTGGGCGATGGCGATGGTCGTCCGACCCCGCACCAAATTTTCTATCGCCTCGCGGATTTTCGCCTCCGTCTCCGTGTCCACATTGGAAGTCGCCTCGTCAAAGATAAGCACGGCAGGGTCTTTCAGGATGGCACGGGCGATCGCCAAGCGCTGCCGTTCGCCCCCCGAAAGGCGACTGCCCCGTTCGCCGATGTAGGTGTCGTAAGCGTCGGGTTGCTTCAGGATGAACTCGTGGGCGTTGGCGATTTTCGCCGCTGCGATCAACGCCTCCAACGGCGCTTCGGGATCGCCGTAAGCGATGTTTTCGGCGATCGTCCCGTTGAACAGGTAAGTCTCTTGCAGCACGACGCCGATGTGGCGACGCAGCGATGCCAACTTGATTTTCCGCAGGTCTATCCCGTCCAGCAAGATGCGTCCTTCCTGCGGGTCATAAAAGCGCAGCAGCAAACTGATCAGCGTCGTTTTGCCTGCCCCCGACGGTCCGACCAACCCAACCATCTCGCCCGGCTGCACCTCAAAACGGACGCCTTTCAAGGCTTTGTGGATGCCGTCGTAGGAGAACGACACACGGTCAAAAACGATGTGCCCTCGCACTTCCTTCAGGTCAATGGCGTCGGGCGCATCCTGAATTTCAGGGGGCGTGTCCAAGATTTCAAAGATGCGTTCCGCTGCCGTCGCCGCCCGCTGCAGCCGATGGGTGAAGCGCGTCAGGTTTTGGATGGGCGCATAAAAGCGCCAAAGGTAGCCGATGAACGCCATCATGCTCCCCAAACTCAAGTCGCCCTGAATGACAAGGTAGCCACCGTAACCCCAGACGACCAAAAAACCGATGCTCGTCGTGAAGCCGACGGACGGGAAGAAAATCGTCCACAGTCGCGCCGCCCGCAAACTGGCGCGAAAGTGGCTCTCCAGCGCATCGCTGAACCGGCGCACCTCGTAATCTTCCCGCCCGAAGGCTTTCACGACCCGCGTCCCAGGGATGGCGTCCGCCAACATCGCATGGATGCGGGCGAAACGCCGCCAAACCATGTGCCACAGCCGTTGCACCCGCCGCGCAAATCGCCCCGCCAAAAACATCAGCACGGGCACGGGCAACAAAGTCGCCAACGCCAACTTCCAGTTCATCGCAAACATGACCGCCCCGACAAACAAAAGCATGAAAAAGTCCCGCAAGATGTCTTGCAGCCCCTCTGTCATGAAGTCTTGGATGTTGCCCGCATCGTTGGTGATGCGCGAAACTAATCGCCCCGTTTGCTCTTGATCGTAAAAGCGCAGGGAAAGCAATTGCAAGTGCTCGTAAAGGCGTCGTCGGATGTCCATGACGATGCGATCGCCCAGCCACGCCATCATGTAACTGCGCACGCCCGACAGCAACGCCCCGACCAAGTTCAACCCCAGCACCGCCCCGACGACCCAGACGAGTTGCTGGAAGTTCTTTTTGAGTAGCGCCTCGTCCACCGTGTAGCGCATTAACAAGGGTTGCACAAGGTCAGTCAATTGGATAAGCAGCAGCAACACGAAACCCGCCACCGCCGTCAGCCAGTAGGGACGGACGAAGACCAGCATCCGACGCAGGACTTTCGTCTTTTGCAGGCAGAAAGGACAAACATCGCTCCAAGGCGGTAAGGGTTGGTGGCATTTGGGACAGCGACCCCGCCGCCCCTGCAAAAAGCCCAACCGACGCCTCGGTTCTTCCTCGCCGTCCAACCGCAACTCCGCCGTTTCGCCTTCTTTGAAGCGACGGAAGGCATTGACCAACCGCTCAAAATCTTGCCGACGCGAGTGGGTGAACCGCGCCAATGCCTTTTGTCGCCCATTAGTGCGGGCGACAAGGTAAGCGTTGCCGACGAAAGCCTCCACCCGCAGTTCATCCACGCCGTCCAACGGCAACGCCCGCCAACCGTCCGAGTCGTTGGGTGCAAGGCAAAGCAACCGCTTGGGCGTCACGACAATCCATCGCTCGGCGAATTTCCCATCCAGCGACAAATCCGCTCGGAGTGCCCCGACAATCGGTTCATCGCCAACGATGTCCTTGATGCGTTCCCGCAACGCTTCGGGCACTTCCGCCAACGCGTCCCGTTCATCATAACTGTCCGTTGCCACGAACCTCCCACCTCCCTTCGCCAAACTTTATGGCAAACACAAGGGTCTGCCCCTACTACATGGCAGACACAAGGGTCTGCTCCTACCATTCGCCATTCGCCACTCGCTGCCGTTCTTCCAGTCGCCAGTCGCTAATCACCAGTCGCTGCCTTTCTCCGTCGTGGCTGATAGTCTTATGGCAGACACAGTGGTCTGCCTCTACCATTCGCCATTCGCTACTCGCTGCCTTTCTCACCAGTCGCTACTCGCCATTCGCTACTCGCTGCCGTTTTCACGAAAAGCGATAGGCGCAACTTCGGCATAAACGGACGGCGACTTCAGGGAATGAGTTGCCACATTGGATGCAACGACCATCGTCGCAGGACGAACAAATGCGCGCCACAACTTCAGGGAAAGGGTCTCCGCAGTTGAAGCATTTCCCTTCGTCACAGGAACGGCAAACCCTTGCCACCCGATCAGCAAAGGAAGCCCCACACAAAATGCACTTCGTCGTTGTCATCCTTCGTCACCTCCAGCCCTCATTGTTTTTCATCGTGTTTGTTCAGGGCGAACCGCCTTTCGCCCCTGCTACATGGCAGACACGGTGGTCTGCCCCTACCATTCGCTATTCGCCACTCGCTATTCGCTGCCGTTCTTCCAGTCGCCAATCACCAGTCGCTATTCGCCGCCGTTCTCGCCAGTCGCCAGTCGCTAATCCGCCAGTCGCTGCCGTTCTCGCCAGTCGCTGCCGTCCTCGCCAGTCGCTAATCGCCAGTCGCTGCTATCACCCTTGCGATTTCTTCTCCCCTCTCAGGATACAACCAAGCCAGCAGCCCACAGGCTTTGTAAGCGAACTCCAATGACCAACCGCACCAGGGAAGCAACTTCAAAAAACCGTCTTTTTTGCTCTTCTCATCCCCTTGCTTTGCCCGCTCCACCAACGCCTGCCCGCTCCCATGCCTTCTCAATCCCGTCCGCCACTTTCAAGGCTTGGTCAAACATCCCTGCCTTCGCCATCTCTCCCGCAATCACCCTCAATGCCCTTGCCCGCTCCCTTGCACCCTCAATCCCTTCCGCCACCTTCAAGGCTTGGTCAAACATCCCTGCCTTCGCCATCCCTTCCGCAATCTCCCTCAATGCCTCTGCCCGCTCCCTTGCACCCTCAATCCCTTCCGCCACCTTCAAGGCTTGGTCAAACAATTCCTTTGATGCCAAACTTGCCGCCAACTTCCTTTTGCTCACATCATCCAGCACCAAGCCCGCCACTTCTATCGCCCCTTCCACTTTCCGTTGCCACAACTCACTCAGCAAAAACGCCGCCATCTTACCTCGCCAATTTTCCCACAATGACTCCAACTTCGCCCCTTCCCAACGCTTCCGAACTTCGTCCAGAAAACGCTTTGCCCAATCTCGTTCCCCTTCGCTTTCCGCCACCCATGCCAACAGCAAACTCCAAAGTGTGCCCAACTTGTGGTCTCGCTTAAAGACAATCTCCGTCGCCATCCTCAACGCCCTATCCCGATGTCCTCTCCGCCACGCCTGCAAAGGCGTCTCTTCTTCAATTTGCGCCCGCTTGGCATGCTCTATCAGCAACCTCGCCATCATCGGCGCATCTTCCAACTGGATGGCAGCATCAAGGGCAAGTTGGACGGTTTTCAAGGGCAAGTTAGGTTCGTCGGGAAGGTGTTCGGTTTGCGCTTGTTTGAAATCGGGATCAAGGGCAAGTCGGCACAAAGCATCATAGGTCATTTGCTCATTGGTCATCTGCCATTTGTCATAAAGGTGCTCAGCATAGTGGCGCAGGATGTAAGGGAACGACCGATGCTCCCGCCAATTTTCGCACCATTTCAGCAACCTCTCTTCCATCTGCTCCGCTTCTTCCAAATGCTTTCGGAATTCCTCAGCCAGCAAGGGATGGGCGAAGGAGTAAGTCGGCAAGTCAGCAGATGAAAGAGTTTCGCCTCTGGAGAACCAGCGAGTAACTTGATGAGGAAGCCTTCTCAATTCTCGGCGAGGAAATCCTGTTAACGCTTCCACCTCGTCCTGACGCAAAGCGCCCTTTGTTACCGTCAGCAAGGCGAACAAATCCCAAATCTTGCTGCCCACCCGTTGTTCCAACTCTTGGATTAGTTTTGATTGCTCCAACTCATCACGTTGCTTCTTCACATACTCCGAGAAGCCCTTAGGCGTTCGCTCCAAGACTTGCTCAGGCGATTTGCCTTCCTTGACCGCTTGCAAAAGGTCATCCATCAGATAGCGAACGAACAAGGGAAACCCATCGGTCTTTTCTCGCAGCATCCGAACGAAGTCATCGTTTTCGGCAAATCGTGCCAGCTCGCCCTCGCCTGCCGTCCGCAGCCACTCCCGAAGTTCCTCTTCCGACAGCGCCTTCAAAGGGATGAACTCGGTGAACTTCGCCCACTTCTTCAGGTAATTGGGCAATTCGCCCTCGCCATCCCATCGTCCTGAAACGACGGCGAAAAGCCCTTCAGGGATTCTGCTGGGAATGAAAGGCTTGACTTCTCCTTCCGCATCATCCAAGCCGTCCAAGACGATGACCAACTTATTAACGCTCTCAGGCAACTTCAAATTGGCGAGGAAGTTGCGCAAGGCAGACCATCGTTCGTCATCACGGTCAGGGATGGGAGCAGGCTGATCGGAAAGGCGAGTCAGTTGGGCAAGCAGGTGGGCATAAGCGTTAGACGGCGACGGCGATAGATGCATTGTGGGACTGAAGAAGTGACGAACGATTGCCACGACAGTTTCTCCATCGCCTGACAACCAACCGCCCGTTTCCTCCACCTGCCTAATCCAGTGCGCCAAAAAGGTTGTCTTGCCGTAGCCAGCAGGCGCATAGACGATGGCGACGCCGTTTGGGTTGGTAGCGATGAAGCGGTTCAGGCGCTCCACCGCCTCCTTCCGACCGACAAATCCTTGCTGCCACTTCTCCCGCAGGAATTGGCGAGTTGCGTCGTCTAAGTAGGTAGCGACATGGCTTTTGCCAAAATTCTCCGCCATCCAACGAAGCCATTTGCCGACTTCCGAGAGTAACGCCTGCATCACTTGTTGCGTTTCTCGCATCGGCATCAAGGTGGCGATAATTTCCGCTTGTCGCTCTTTCAACTCCTCAAAGCCTTCCCGTTGCTGTCGTTCCAACTCGTCCAGTTGCTGCTTGATGTCGTCAAGGCGTTGAAGGATGGGCGCAAACTTTTGTTCCAAGTAAGCGATGAGTGCTTCACTTAAAGGTTGTTCATCCACTGTCAAGCCCGCCAGCAACTTCGCCATGACGATGTTGGCGACGACTTGATTGTGTTTGACTTCGTGGGCGAAGAAGGCGCGAACAAGGTCAAACCAGAAAAACCGCTCGGTCGCTTCAGGCGGTTGCCATCCCTCCCGCAACCGCTTAACGAAAACTTCTGGCGGTTCGCCAAACCTCTCCCTCAACTCGTTCAGCCACTCGTCGGTCACTCGTTCTTGCAATTCCTTCGCCCGTTTCTCAGCGGTGACGCCTTGCGGTTGCAGCAATAACGCCAGTTCGTTTTCCGCAACAGACGACGGTGGCACATATTCGGCAGTGGAAACCCTGCCCAGTTCGGCAGAGAGTTCGTTATAGACCCGCCAAAGCCATCGGCTTTCTTCGTCCCTCGGTTGACCGAAGGGAAGGCGAAGCCAAAGGCGGGAAATCAAATTTTGGACATTCACGCCTCGCTCCATCAGGGCATTGGAGAGTAGGCAGAGAGTGGCTTGGAGGATGGCTTTGCGGATTGCCCGCTGCAAGTCGTGATTAACAGGCGGATCGCCTTGACGCAGGCGCTCGTAAATCGTCTGCCAGCATTGACAGAAAAGGGCATCAGTTCGGTTGCCGATGACGCCCGCAACCATGTTGCCCAACACAAGCCCAACAAACAAATCCACCATCGTCCCATCCCTCCCGAACGGCGGATGATAGTCGTCGCTAAATGATGCCACGAAGGGTTATCGGTGTCAACTTCCTGTCCCGCCATCCTCACTCAAGCAAAGCATCCACGACTGTCTTGGCTTGACCCAAAATTTCCTTCGTCACCCAACGCTTTTCGGGCAAGCGGTAGATGTAAACGCTGTCGTAGTCAGGGTCAATCAAGTCGCTCAACTCCACCTTGATGCGTTCCAGTTGCGCCTCGGTCAGTTCGCCCTCAAAGGCGCTGTTTTGCACCCAGTGAAGCCAGCGCCGAAGATACTGGCAAACTTTCGCCACCCGACTTTGCTCCACATCGTAAACGATGACGACATACATTACCGTCACCACCATGCCCGCAAGGCTTTGTATTGCTCCATGCCGATCAGGTGGCGGATGAGTTTGTAGGCTTCAAGGCGGATGAGTTGGCGGTAAGAGACGGGACGCCCCAACTGCCGATGCTCCACCGTCGTCTGCAAAGTCTCCTCAAACGCCCGCACAAACTTTTTGCGGGCGTCCTCTTTCAGGTAAACGCCTTTCGCCTCACCGATCGCCTCAAAATCGCCTTCGTCTATCTCGCCCCGATTGAGTAGCCGAAAAATCAAGCGGTCAACGATCAAGGGCTTGAAAACTTCGGCGATGTCCAACGCCAACGAGAAGCGACGCTGCGACGGTTCGTGCAGGTAACTGATCGTCGGGTTCAGTTGCGTCACATAGATTTCCGACAGGGCAGCGGCGTAAAGCAAACTATTGCCGAAAGAAAGCAAGGCATTGACCATGTTGTCTGGGGGTCGCTTGACCCGACGCTCAAAAGGGTGCTCCAAGTCTAAAATTTCGTTGAAGGCTGCGTAGTAAGCCCCTCGCGCCCGTCCTTCCTCGCTCATTAACTCAGGGACGCCTTGACACTCGCGCAAGCGTTCCAAGCAACGCTCCACGACTTCCAAAGCGCCATCCACCTGCTTGCCTCGGTTGCGGTAGTAGTTCAGGTTGCGGCGGATGTGAAAGAGCGCCCCAGCGACGAACTCTTGGGCAAGTGCCAACCGCTTTTGCGGGTCAAGGTAGTGCTCCACTTGGCGAACAAGCAGGTGACCGCTGACATGGCTTTCGCGCGGGTAGAAACTGCCGACATAAAAGCCATAGTAGTTGAAGCAATGGACGACGATTTCGTTTTGGGCGAGGAAGGAAAGCAATTTCGTGTTCAGGTCAATTTCGCCGAACAGATAAAGGTCGCGGACATTTTCAATCGGGATGGGTTGGCGCTGCACCTGCCCGTCGTCATTCTCCTGCTCAAGGTAAAGGGTGTTTTGCTTGCGCCTCAATCGCCCGCTCCGAAAGATGTAGTAGGTTTGCGCCATAGGTTGTGTTCACCTCACGGGCACTCGCCAGCAGTTGACAAAGCAAGTGCTCTCAATTCCTGACCGTAGTAGAAACCGACGGTTTCCAATTCATCAAGCAAAGGGCGAATTGCGTTGATAATGCCTTGTTGTTTTGCATGGATGAGCACACCTATAGTGCCCATCACGGTCAAGCCCAAACGAATTGCTTCTTTGCGTCCGTCCAAGTCATCCATCAGCAACCAATCAGCCTTCAGTTCTAATGCCGGAGCAATAGCCTCAACTTCGCCCCTTCCCATGTCATCGCTTCTTTTCCTCCATCGCTCGGATTTCTTCCTCCAGTTCCTCAGGGCTGTAGCGGAAAATCGGGATTTTGTGCCGAGCAAGCAGGTCAAGGAACTGACGGTAACTGATGCCCAAGAGTTCCGCTGCCTTACCGGTGGAAATCTCGCCCCTTCGGTAAAGTTCCAGCACGACGCATTCTTTGATTGTTTGCTGCGGGTCGCCCAAACTTTCCAGCACCTCCAACAAATCGGGTGGCAAATCCAACTTCAATTCAGCCATCGTTTCTCACCTCACTTAAAGGTTGCCACTTTCACCCCCAACAGAGTTCGCAATAGGCGCAAACACGGCAAATGGGCATGAAGTCAACTTGTGGCGGAGTGGGCATCGCTTCTATCCGTTGGATGTCGCGCAACGCTTCCATGACTTGGGCTTCCAGTTCAGGTGTCAAGCGGACTTCCTCTCTGCGTCGTTCCTTCGGGAAACGCAACTCGCCCGTCAGTTCGCCCGCGCCAAGCCATCGCAGATAAAGCAGGTAGTAAGCCACTTGCAGCCTCGCCGCCTCCACCAGTTTGCGGGAGTGCTTGACCTCCAAAATTTTCTGGCTGTGCTCCAACAAGTCCACCTTGATCAAGTCATCAAGGAGCACCTCGCGCCTGGGCAAATCGGGGTAGGCGCGTTCGTGGAGCAGTCGTCCCAGTGCCACGCGGTCAGAAAGCGGTTCCAACCGAACGCCTTTGGCATACAGCCAAACCTTCCGATGGCAGACGACCCAATAGTTGACCTTGATGCCGTTTGTGCGCAACGCCTCAAACTCCTCGTCAGAGAGCCCTTCAAAGGATGTTGGCATCAATGTCCACCTCTTTGGGCAACAGACCAAGTTCCTTGTCGTAAGTGGCATCGGCTAAGAGTGTGCCATCGGCAAGTTTGCTCAATCGCCCTGCCTTATTGAGCAAGTGAAAAGTTCCGAGCCGCACTGGCACAAGGAGCGAGTTGGCGAGCAAGTAGCGTTTAGCCTGGCGGTGCTCCTCATACTCGGCGAAAAGGGACTTAGGTAAGACCTCCACGCTTTGGAACAAGCCCCGAAATTCATCACGCCCTTCATCCAAGTGTTGAAGGGGACGCAAGTCCTGAAGGAGCGCCGAAAAAGCCGTCCTTGCTTGCTCAAAGCGTTCCCTTTCCTTCGCCGTCCAACCATCCCAATAAACCGACCGAACCCAATCGGCAGCGATGGAAACCGTCAAAGGTGTTCCATCTGACGGCGCTTGGGTTATCGTGGCTTTCAATCGCTCTGGGTCATAGACGAACTTCAATCGCTCCCCGTCAAATTGCCTTGCCACATGAACATCCACACCATCTGGATGCTCACCATAGCGGTTCACTCGACCAAAGCGCTGGAGTAAGTCATCCACTGGCGCGACTTCCGTGAAGAGGGTGTCAAAACTGACATCCAGTGAGACTTCCACGACTTGCGTCGCTACCAACACCCGCACCAGCGTTTGGTTTTCACCCTGTAAAGCGCCAATGATGGTCTGCTCCCGTCTCACTCGGTCGCGATGGGCAAATCGGCTGTGGAGAAGGTGAACACCATGAATCCGATCCCTCAAAGCACGATAAATTTCCTGTGCCTGCGCCACGCGGTTAGCGACGACCAGCACTCGTTTGCCTTCCTCGGTTGCTTGAAGGATATCGGGCACAAGGGCTTCTAAGGGTTCATCGCGCCACCTTAAACGATGACGGGCTTGCGATAGGAATTTTGTTGACCAGTCATCCTCGGGCTCTAAAGTAAATTCGGGGACGGGTTCACCGATAGCGTCTTTCAGAAGGTCTTTCAAGAATGGTGGGAAGGTGGCGCTCATGAAAAGGAATCGTCCCCCAATTTGATGGAGCACCTTCACCATTTCAGCGATCAAGGCGACGACATGGGCATCGTAGGCATGGATTTCGTCAAAGATGAATAATCCCCCGATCATCTCGCTTATGCCAATCTCCCATCGCGGGATGCCGAAAAACCATTTGAGCAACTGGAAGGGTGTGGCGACTTTGATCGGCTTATGGGCAAGGCGGTTGAGTTCCGCCTCGGCTCTGGCGTGCGATGCTGCCACCTGATATTCGCCAAGTCGTTCAAAATGCTCCCGAAAAGCGACATCTAAGGCGCGGGCATGCAAGACAGCGACATTCTCTTTGCCCATCTTTTGCTCTAAAGCGTCCGCCATCGCCTCAATGCTGGCTTGGTAAGGCAACAGGTAGAAAATCCGCTCGCCGCCCTGACGGTTGTGGAATGCCCAACCTAAAGCAGCGATCGTTTTGCCCGAACCCGTCGGCGCTTCCAGAAAGGCATTTCCCCTGTGCTCACTCAGATGCCTTTGGAAGGGGCGCAGGGACGGGCGCAGCGATGAGAGGGGCAAAAACATCGGGAGATTTGATCTGAACTCCGTCAAGCCAGAACTAACAGCATGATCAGCAGCCATCAGCCAACCACGCACCAACACGAACTCCAAGCCCCTTACATCCTTAGGCACCAAAACGGATTGCACTTCTCTCTTGAGGGATTCTAAGTAGCCTTGAGGCAGAGGCAAGGCTTCGGGACTTTCGGGGAACTGGATGGCTGACAGTTCGGGATGCTGACTGCGGAATACTTCAAGCCAATCCCAATGGGTTCGCATTTCCGCCACCTTTTCCCCAAACTTGCAGGCAACTTCTTGGACAATTTCTGGCATAGGCAAGGGGACGAACCCTGCATCTTTACATAGTTGACTATCCGTCAAGTCACGATGGTGGGTCAGAACGGCAGCGATGACAAGGTCACGCAGTGTTTCGTCAGGAAACTTGCTGGCGAGCAAAATTGCTGCCGAAAGCACCTCGTGGCGGAATTCCCAGCGATATTTGGGGTCGGTAAGAGAGCGTTGAAAACCCTCGGCGATTTTGCCCAAGTCGTGAGTAAGGGCTGCCAACACGAGGGCTTGAGCGACTTTCTCTGTTCGCTCCGCCCCCAAAAGTTTTTCCCAATGGGGCAGATAAGTTGCGGCGACCTGACGAGCATAGCCAGCGACTTCCCGTAGGTGATCGGCAAGGGAGATGGAGTGGCTACCTGATTTCGCTAACGGTCTCCGCTCTGCCATGTAATATCCACTCCCGACGGAAAAGGGGCAGGATGACCCCACTTTGAGTGTCCCGAACCAACCAACCGTCAGCACCGCTGATTTCGCCTCCCCGACGGGCATCCACAATGCCAAACACTTGAACACGCAAGGGGCGTCGTTGCGGTTCATCCGTGAAAGCGACAGGGAGGCTATGCAGCCACACCGAGACATTGTTTCGCATCACCAGTTCAAGAGGCAAAAGGACACCACTGACGATACCGCTACCCACAAACTCAAGGTTGGTAGGTTGCAGTGACTCCACTGTCGCAACATCCTGTGTCCGTCCCAGAAGGAGGGTGTAGCGGGGTCGTCGGAAAACTTCTGTCCATCCAAGAGGCAAGTAAAGAGTCAGGCACGGCATCGCCAAAAATTCCCGCTGGATGATGTTGCGGGTCTCAAAGCGAGCGCTTTCGTGGGGTTTTCGGCGCTCTACTGTCCAAATGGCTTCCATGTCCATCCCTTTGCCCTCATACTCGCACCGATAAGCGAGCCATTCCACTTCGCTTGGCTTGACCCATCGCCCTGCTGCCGCTGAAATCAAGCCATAGATAGTGGAGAGGGGCGGGACGGGGAGGGTCAATTGATGTCCCACAAAGTGCGGAAACCGAAAGGACGCTGTGTAAGCCGTTAGCACGACCCGAACGGCTTCTAACACTAAACTTCACCCCTTAGTGACAAGTGATTGCCCTGAGCAAAGGGCAAACCCTTCAGGGCAAATGTTGGTTAAACACGGCTTCCACAAGCCCTGCCGCCTTCTCTAATGCCTGCTGGGGCGTGCCGGCGATTTCTATGCACTCCTTGAAGGGCGACTCGTTGCGGAACGCCTCGTTCACTTCTTCCTCATTAGCCAACACGGTCGGGCGGTAGCCAAAGAAGAGGGGTTTGCCATTACTGATAAGCCATCGGTCTTTGTAATCTTCCAGCACCGATCTTAAGCGCTCAAGATTTAGGCGCACTCGTTCATTGTTTTCGTCGGGCTCAAAGAGCCGTTGGAAGGGCGCATTCCCACCGTCCAGAAAGCCGACCAGCACGGCGATGGGCGTGACATCAGAGAGATTGCGGGCGAGATGAGCCCCACCCCGCAAACGGGCTAAACCAAGCAGGGCATCTTTCACCCGTTTGATGCGGTCTTCTTTCGGCAACCAGTAAGTGCGGTCATCGTTGGCGTCTCTTTGCAACCTCCCCTCATGCTCCCTCAAGATGTCCTCAGAAAGGTCAGCCATTTCCCCGACAACGAAGCGACCGACATCTCTCAGGGAAATCGTGAAGACTCCTTGCAGGTAGGTTGTGTAATGTTCTGCCTCAAAGGGGATGATGTCGGCATCGGGTGGCAGGTTGCGGGAGAAATGCCCGAAATCGCTAGTGATGACATTGGGAAGCACCGAAATCAGCAGGCTGTTTTTGAGGGGCGAAATGCGTCGGTTGGTGCCTGCCGCCCCTTCGGTAACTTCCTCGCTTTCTTTTGCCGCCCGTCGGCGCTTTCGCGCCCGCTTGCGGGCTGCCATGTAGCCGAAAAGGTCATCTTCCTCGTAAGCGACGGGATCGCCTTTGGTGTAGGCGCTTTTTGCTTCCCGCGTTACTTCGCTCGGCGTCCAACCGAAATCGGCGTAAAGCACTTCACGCCACCATCTTCGCCATGCTTGCCCTGAGACATAAGGAAAGCGGAGACGCCCAAGACGGATTTGTTTGACGACGATGGCGTTCTCCACCCGAACCCCTTCGGCTTGCCCCGCATTGTTCAGGGCTGCCCCGTTCGCCTCAATGAGCACGGCTCCTGTCACGACAGGATACGCCATAGCCTTTCACCTCCGTCACAAGTCTTCGTCTCCCTCTTGGGTCGCAACGACTTCTTCGGACAGGCTTTCTCGTGCCCGTTCAAAAAGGAATGCCAACAAGTAGTCCCGCAAAAGGCGTAACCGTTGGTGATCATGGAGTGGGGCGAGGAAAACGAAGTCCGAGAAACTCATCGCTCCCCGTTGCACTGCCGTCAGGTAAACGGCTCGGATGCGGTCGTCAGAACGAGCCGTCTGCAATTGACCAAGCCAATGAGAAGGGTTAGGAAGTTGCTGCCATAGCCTCTCTCCAATCCCTCGGATTCGTTGCAAGGTTTCGTCGGCAGGGAGCAGAATTTCCTGTGCGGGAAGGGATGGGAACTCTTCATCCTGTTCCTGACAGTGCTGCCACTCGTAAATCACCGCCAGCAAAATGTCGCGCAACTCATTCGCCGAGGTGTATTCGTTAGGCGGCAAGAGGGCGTAAAACTCGTGGGGCTTGAGCCAACCTTCCCGCACATAGCGCAAGAAGATGCCATAAAGTTCGTTGGGCTGTGCCTGACGCAACTCCATCGTCCGCTTCTTGGCGTCGTCGCTCTGAGCGATCGCCAAACCCAAGCGCTCCAAGATCGCCAGTTTGCTTTGGGGCATCTTTCGCACCTCCCGCAGATACAAACGATGCCCGACCCAACCGCCTGCAAGGTAGGGCGGTCGGTCATCATCGCCATGTCGCAAGCAAGCCCCAATAAGGCTTCTGGCTTGAAGCCATCGGTTCGCTACCCCTTGCACAAAACCGAGACGGTCTTTCCTTGCCTTCCCATCTAAGCCCTCAGGTAAAAGGAGCAGTTCCTGCCAGAAGCGCCGAAAGGCACGGGATGACTCTACCTGTAAGAGCGCTAAGAAGCGAAGCAACTCGTTGGGCACGGGAAGCGCCTGCACGAAGGGGTTTTGGTTATCGTTGGAGAACACATAAGCGGTCGTCGGGAGTGGGTTTTGGTAAATTGCCCGCAGTTGATCGCCTAACTCATCCAATAATTCGCAAAGCAAAGACAGCACCGTTCCCGCATCCCCTGCTGTCTGCCATTTCCCGTAAAACTCCAACGGCTCATTGGAAGCAATAGCGGCGTTGAAGTGACGCCAACCGTAGCGCTCTGAAATGGCTTTGGCGATTGGCAAAGATTGAATATGCAGAAACCAAAGTCGGTTAAAGACGCCCGTCTGCATCACTGACATCGGCAGAAACCGAATAGCGAAGGCACAAAGTCCACAAACTTGCACGCCATAAGCAAAGGCTGGATAGAAATTCACGATGCCCACCAAAAGGGGTAGTTTGTCTTTGCGGACGGGGGTGACCGCTTCTTCAGGCGCTTGCCTTCCACAAAGGTGGCACAGTTCAGAACCGTCCTGGCTCAGGCAAGCGATGGCGCGCTTCAAATCGCTCCGCAGTCCCCACCGAAATTTGCTTCGCACATTTTCCACCTTCGCTTCAGGCGTTTTGCCCTTCCAATGGGACGGGTTAACGAGTTCACTATTGGGAAAGAGTTGGGAGAGTGCTCCCTTCGCAAAGGAGCGTTCCATACCTATCCCCAATGCTTGGTCACTCAAAAGAATGCGCTCCAATTCATCCGCTGCTTGCGATAAATGTTCGGGTGTCAAGTCTTCCAATCGGGGCACCCTCGCTATTGCTGCGATCGCCGCCAACCCCGCATCCACAAATGGGTTGCCTGTCCAGTTAACCTTTGCCATCTCCATCACCCCATCGGGCGAGGCTTGGTGAAAAGGATAACCTGTCAATGGCGGGAGGGAAATGGGGCAAAGGACCTAAGGTGGGTTGGGTAATTGGGCTCAGCAAAATCGGCAGGATGGGGCGATGATGTCACGGGGATTTGTCTTTGCGACGAAGCCACCAAAGGGTCAAAAGGTCGGCGAAGCGGGTGTAGGCGCAAAAGAGGGTGACGGCGAGGATGAGGAGTTTTGTGCCGATGGAAGGTGACAGGGCGTGGGCGAGGGCAAGGCAAATGGCGACACCCGCCCAAAAGATGCCGACGAGGGTGAAATAGCGGCGGGGTGGCAACCGCAAAAATTGTCGCTCCCACCACCAAAAGGGACGAAGCCAAACGAACCGTTCCGCCAACACTCTTTTGGCGAGGGCGTGGGCGACGAAGGCGCTTTGGTCGTCAAGGGCAAGGGACGGCAGATGGCGCGCCATCCGCCGAAGGTGTTCGTCCGCTTTCTCCCGCTCGCCCTTTCGCCAAAAGCCTTCCGCCAACAAGGCGTGGGTGATGGCGTCGTCGGGATGTGTTTGATGGATTTCCATCAGCCGTTGCATCGCCCAAGTCAAGCGATGGGGCAGCGCCATCCCGAAGTGGGCGAGGGCTCGTTGCGTCTCCCATCGGTCGGGAAATTCGCGAAGGAGGGTTCGCAAAATTGGTCGTGCTTCCCTGCGTCGTCCCAAAAGGCAAAGCCAATGCACCTTCAACGAGAGGTGGGCGGGAAAGGTGGAAGCGAGGCGGAGGGCTTTGTCAAACGCTTGCACCGATTGGGGAATTCGCCCCGCCCGCAGGTGGACGAGGCTGAGGGCGAGGTGGGCGAAAGGGTTTTCGGGGGCGATGGCGAGGAGGCGATGCGCCAATTTTTCTGCCTGCCGCACATCCCGCACGCTGGTGACGGCGACAAACAAGCCCCGCACTAATGCGTCATCCCAAGCCGTGCGAGGGAAACGGCGCAGCCATTGCGCTTCCCGTTCGTAACCTGCCTGTCGCATCTCTTCGGCGAGGCGTTCCCATTCACCTGTCAATTCGCTCACCATCGTTTCCGTCATCGCTTTCCCTTCACCTTGCGCTGCGGTTCAGTGCAGCCAAAACTATTTTTGCGCCGTCCCCACCTTTGCCGTGCGTCATCGCAAGTTTTTGCGACGGAGTGATGGGCGATGCCGATGACAGGCAGCCACCAATTAATCGGTTGGATGGGCGTGACCTTGAGCGTGCCTGAAAATTGGGACCTCGTGCAGGTGAAAGGCAACCGCTTTGACGGTTACTTGCGCTTTGAGGAAGAGGGCTTGTTGAGGTGCGAAGTCCAATGGACGCTCGTCTCCGCTGGGCGTGTCGTGCTGGACGAACAAGTGGAGCGTTACCTGCAAAGTTTGGAGCAACTGTTGCGCAAGCAGGGAAAGACGGTGACGGTGCGGCGCAACTTGCATTTGGTCAGCCGTCGTCAGGTCAAACGCAATGTCCGTGACTTTCAATGGCAGGCAGGGCAAGTCGGCTATGGGATGATGTGGTTTTGCGAGGAGTGCCGAAAAGCCCTCGTCGCCCAAGTCGTTGGCTACGAGCACGAACCTGTCCGCCAATGGGCGCAGCAAGTTTTCCTCTCGCTTTCCGACCACGCCGACGGCGACTGGGAAACTTGGGCGCTTTACGGCTTGCGGTTTGAAGTCCCCGTCGGTTGGCAATTGGGGGCGACGGAACTGACGCCAGGGAAAATTCGGCTCACTTTCCGCTTGGACGACGATGCCCTCACTGTCGCCCGTTTCGGACCCGCTTCGGTGCTGCTCAAGGGCAAGGCGCTGGAAGAGTTCGCCGTCCAAGCCTTGGGCGACGAAATTGTCAAGCAGTTCGTTATCCACTACCGCATGGAACGGTTCAAGGGACACGAAGGGATGGAGTTGGTCGGCAAGGACAAGCGGGGCACCAGCCCATTGCAAGTGTTTTTGCGGCGGCTTAAAACGGCAGCGCCCTTTCCCCGATTTTTCGGTCGGCTCTGGCAGTGCGAAGAGACCAACCGCCTTTACCTCGCCACTGGTTCGCTCTCGCCCGAACACGAACAACTTTGGGAGCGCTTCGCCAATTCCGTGCGGTGTCACGAAAGTGACGAAAAGTGACACGCCCTTTTCAATGCCCGCACCTTTAGAGGCGGACGGAAGGATGCCAACGATGCTTTCTTCGCTCTTTCCCACCTTGCGCCGTCGCCGATGGTGGGTGTTGTTGGGTGTCGGGATTTTGTTGGTCGTCAGTGCGTTGCTGGCGATGGCGGTCGGAGCAGCACCTTTGACGACGGAACAAGTTTGGCAGTTTCGCGTCCCCCGCATCTTGCTTGCTGTGCTCGTCGGGATGGCGTTAGCCAGTTCGGGCAGTTGCCTGCAAGGGCTTTTTCGCAACCCCCTCGCTGATCCCTTCCTTTTGGGCATCGCCGCAGGCGGGGCGTTGGGCGCAACGGTCGGGTTGCTGATGGGTGTCCCTTCGCCATTCATTCCCTTGCTCGCTTTCCTTGCGGCGTTGGCGACGGCGTGGTTGGTGGCTCGGTTGGGGCGAGTGGATGGCGTCGTGCGATTGGACACGCTCTTGCTGGCGGGCGTCGCTGTCAACGCATTGCTTTCCGCCCTGCTGACGCTGCTGCTCTACCTGAACGCCCATCGGTTGATGGTTGGTGCCGTTTACTTTTGGCTGATGGGCGGGTTTCCGATGGCGACTTGGCGGGAAGTGGGCATGGTGTTCCCTTATGCGCTCATTGGTGTCCTCATCCCGCTCTATCACGCCCGTGCGTTGAATGCCTTGCTGATGGGAGAGGAGTGGGCACACTATGCGGGCGTGGAAGTGGAAAGGGTGAAGGGTTGGCTGATTGCAGCGGCGGCACTTAGTTGTGCCGCTGCCGTTTCGGCGGCAGGCATCATCGGGTTCGTCGGGTTGATTGCTCCTCACCTTGCCCGCTTGCTTTTGGGACCGCATCACCGCACTTTGATCCCCGCTGCCTCGCTGTTTGGCGCTTTGCTGTTGCTTTGGTGCGACACTTTGGCGCGCCTTCTCGTTCGCCCGGCGGAGTTGCCCGTCGGCATCTTCACGGCGCTTCTCGGCGTCCCTTTTTTCCTCTTGCTCTTGCGCCAAGCGCGGCGGGTGTTCGGGTGACGGAAACTGCTAAGTCATTTCCTGCGCTATGCTTTTGGGGTGTTGCGGGATGACGGTCTTGCAGATTGCGACGGGGCGCTGGGGAGCGGGTTCGGAAATTTACGCCCTCTGGCTCAGCCGAGCGTTGGCTCGGCGGGGTCATCGGGTCTTTTTTGCCTTCAACCCGTCGGGACGGCTCGCTCCCCTTTGTCCGCCCGAAATCGTTCCCGTCAAAGTGGCTTTGTGGGGCACATGGGATGTGGTGTCGGCGGTGAAATTGGCGGCGATAGTGCGTCGCCATCGCATCCCCCTCTTGCACGCCCATCGGGCACGAGGGAGCGTTTACGCCCTAATCGCTTCCATGTTGGCGAGAGTTCCTTGGCTGGTGACGGCTCATGCCCCACAGCCTGCTTCGCGTTATCGGTGGGCAGCACTAATCCTGACTGTCTCCGAACATTCCCGCCAAAACTTGATCGCTCAGGGCGTCCCTGCCGACAGGTTGAAGGTCATCTACGCAGGCATTGACCCCGACGACTACGCCCCTACTCAAAAGCGGCGTGCTTTGGCTCGTCAGTTGCTCGCTGCAGGGGAAGACGAATGGTTGGTCGGTTTCACAGGGCGCATCGTGGCAGACAAAGGCATCCCAACCCTCATCGCCTTGGCGCGCCGCTTTAAGCAGCGCTCAGAAAAGGTGCGGTTCGTCCTCATCGGGGATGGACCGTTGCGCCCTCAAGTGGAAGCGATCGCCCGAGACGAAAATTTGCCCCTGCAATGCCTCAGTTTTCGGGCGGATGTGCCGTTGTTGTTGGTGGGGTTGGACGCTTATGTGCACCCGTCCCGTTACGAATCCTTTTGCCTTTCGGTGCTGGAGGCGATGGCAGCGGGATTGCCCGTCATCGCCAGCAAAGTGGGCGGGTTGCCCGAACTCGTCACGCCCGAGACAGGCATCCTCATTGACGCCCTTGACAATTTGGATGCTTGGGACGATGCCCTCCGTGCCCTCTGGCGGGAGCGGGAACGGGCGCAGGCGTTGGGCGAAGCCGCCCGTCGGCGTGTCACCGAGCATTTTCCTTGGCACCGCTTCGCCGACGAGCACGCTGCCGTTTACGAAAAGGTGATAGCGGCATGGCGGTGAGCGTGTTGATGTATCACCAAGTCGGTCCCTTTGCGCCACCTCCCAAACTTTCCAGCAACTTCTGCCATGTCGCCCAGTTTGCCCGCCAGATGCGTTGGCTAAGCCGACTGCCTTTTCGGGTCGTGCCCTTGCGGGCGTTGGCGCCCATGGACGGAAACCAACGCACTGTCGTCCTCACCTTTGACGATGGCTACCGCAATTTTTACGAGCACGCTTTGCCCCTTTTGATGGCGCACGGGTTGACGGCGACGGTTTTCGTTTGCCCCGACCTTTTGGGCAAGCGGGCGGAATGGCTCACAGCACACGGGTTGCCTGCTGCCCCGTTGATGGATGCCCGACAAATCCGAGAGGTGCATTCGCTGGGGATAGAAATTGGTGCCCACTCTTGCTCCCATGTGCCGCTGCACGAGTTGCCTTACCAGCAGTTGCGTTATGAGGTTGCCGACTGTAAGGCAAAACTGGAAGATTTGCTTTCAGCGCCTGTCGTCAGTTTTTGCTACCCATTCGGCAAGTTCAACAAGCAGGTCATGGAAATGGTGGCAGAAGCGGGGTATCGTTGGGCGGTTACGACCCGCAAGCGCAAAATCCGTCACTTCGTCCATCCCTTCGCCATCCCTCGCTTGACCATTGGCTATCGCCATCCGTTGGTGGCTTTTTTTGTCAAGTTGCCTTGGCTGTGATGGCGTCGCCAGGAGGGAACGCGATGAGTTCATGGCGACGGACGGTCGTGCATTTGGAATTGGGGCGTCATTGGACAGGTGGCGCTCAGCAAGTTTTGTTGTTGGCGGAAGGGTTGCAGCGGAAAGCCGTGCCGACATGGTTGGTTTGCCCAAAGGAAGCGCCACTTGCCCGACGGGCGCAGCGCTGCGGGTTGCCTGTTTTAAGCCTTCCATGGCGGGATGAGATGAACCCACTTTCATGGCTGCGATTAGGGCAGTGGCTGCGCCACTTGAACCCTCCACCTTTGCTGCACCTCCATAGTCGTCGGGGTTTGGTGGGGGCATGTGTCCTTGCCCGCGCCTTGCGTATTCCGTTGGTCGTCCACTGGCGGACGATAACGCCTATGCCCCCCTTGGTGCTGCAGGTCGCTGACGCCATCATCGCCATCTCCGATGCCGCCGCTCAAAGGGTGAGGGCACAAGACGGCGCCCGATGGAAAGTCGTGGTCATTCGCGATGCCGTTGATGCTTCGCTTTGGACGCCTTTTCCTGATGCCCAAAACTTCGCTCGGCAGCGATGGCATTTGCGGGACACCGATTTCGTCGCTGCGGCGGTTGGGCGGCTCATCCCTGACAAAGGCTACGATTGCGCCATAGATGCGTTGGCAAAGTTGCCGCCCGAAGAACGCCCCATTTTGCTGTTGGCGGGCGAAGGACCACAGGAACGGGAATTGCGACGGCGGGCGATAGAGTTGGGCGTGGGTGAATGGGTGCGATGGCTGGGATTTCAAGACGAAGTGCGATGGGTGCTTTGGGCGTCGGATGTCTTCATCCATCCCAGCCGACAGGAAGGGCTTTCGTGCGCCATCTCGGAGGCGATGGCAGCGGGGTTGCTCGTCATCGCCAGCAGCGTCGGGGGCGTGCCCGAAGCGGTGCGGCACGGCGTCACAGGATGGCTCGTCCCTCCCGACGATCTCGTCGCCCTTGCCGAAGCGTTGCGCCTTTTGCGGGGCGATGAACTTTTGCGCCATCGCCTCAGCGAAAACGCCCAACGGTTCGTCCGCGAGCACCACAACCCCGACCAGTTGGTCACAGCCACCCTGAGCGTTTACGAGCGGTTGGCGTCCAACCTCACTGTGCCCTAAGCCGTTGGGCGACCTCTTTGGCGAAGTAGGTGATGATCAGGTCGGCACCCGCCCGCTTGATGGCGGTCAGGATTTCCCAGACGATGCGGTCTTCGTCCAGCCAACCCATCTTCGCTGCCGCCTTCACCATCGCATATTCGCCACTGACATTGTAGGCAGCGATGGGCACTTCAAAACGCTCGCGAGCAGCGGCGATGATGTCCAAGTAAGCGAGGGCAGGCTTGACCATCACGATGTCGGCGCCCTCTTCCAAGTCCAGCGCGATTTCCCGCAGGGCTTCCCGCTTGTTGGCGAAGTCCATCTGATAGCCCCTTCGGTCACCGAACTTTGGAGCGCTTTCTGCTGCTTCTCGGAACGGACCGTAAAAGGCAGAAGCCATCTTGGCGGCGTAACTGAGGATGGGCACATGGGCGAAACCGTTTTCGTCCAACGCCTCGCGGATGACTTTGATGCGCCCGTCCATCATGTCGGATGGCGCCACGATGTCGGCGCCTGCTGCCGCTTGGGAAACCGCCGTCTTCGCCAGCAACTCTAAAGTCGTATCGTTGTCCACCTCAAACCCGCCCGGCGTCTCTCGCACGACGCCGCAGTGCCCATGCGAAGTGTATTCGCAAAGGC
>Ga0326763_1000098_pt1 | contig 32129 bp, 32 predicted proteins | sample NORPS_P_FD_207671 | JGI IMG/M metagenome (GOLD analysis project Ga0326763, IMG submission 207671) | Hot spring water microbial communities from Norris Geyser Basin, Yellowstone National Park, WY, United States - NOR.PS_P | ecosystem: Environmental > Aquatic > Thermal springs > Unclassified...
AACTTTCGCGGCACGCGCTTCACCAACGCGCATGAGACGCTGATCTGGGCCGCCAAGCGCCCGCAATCGCGCTATCGCTTCAACTACCACGCGATGCGCGAAATGAACGACGACCAGCAGATGCGATCGGACTGGCTGTTTGCGATCTGCGGCGGGCCGGAGCGGCTGAAGGACGGTACGAAGAAGGCGCATCCGACGCAGAAGCCGGAGGCGCTGATGCACCGCGTGCTGGTAGCCACGACCGATCCGGGCGACGTGGTGCTCGATCCGTTTTTCGGGACTGGCACCACCGGCGCGGTCGCTAAGCTGCTCGGCCGCCGCTTCATCGGCATCGAGCGCGAGCCGCGCTATGTGGAGATGGCGCGCAACCGCATCGCGTCGGTGATGCCGCTGCCGACCTCGACGCTCGGCATCGCGCGCGGGGCCCGATCGGAGCCGCGCGTGCCGTTCGGCGCGCTGGTAGAGACCGGGCTTGTGCCGCCCGGCTCCGAGCTCATCGACTTGAAGCGCCTCCACCGCGCCGAGGTGCGGGTGGACGGCACGCTGCGGCTGGGCGCATTCACCGGATCGATCCACAAGGCGGGCGCGCACGCGGCCGGGCTGCCGAGCTGCAACGGCTGGACATTCTGGCACGCCGAGCGCGCGGGCGAGCTCGTGGTGCTCGATCAGCTCCGCGCGCGCTACCGCATCGAGTGGATGACGGCCTAGACGTCCAGATTCTCGACGTTCAGCGCATTGTCCTGGATGAAGGCGCGGCGCGGCTCGACGACGTCGCCCATCAGCTTAGTGAACAGGTCGTCGGCCTGGTCCGCCTGCGCCACATCCACCCGCAGCAGCGTGCGAGCAGCCGGATCGAGCGTCGTTTCCCACAGCTGCTCCGCATTCATCTCGCCGAGGCCCTTGTAGCGCTGGATCCCCAGACCCTTGCGCCCGGCTTCCAGCACCGCCGTCAGCAGCTCGGACGGCCCGGTTACCGCCATGCCCTCGAAGCTCAGCGCGTGCGCATAGGCGGCCGCCTGCTCGATGCCCTGCGCGTGGAGCTTGCGCGCTTCGGCCGACGCGAGCAGCGCCCGGTCGATCACGTGGTGGTCGGTGACGCCGCGGTCGTTGCGGCGGATGTGGTAGCCGCCCTCGGCTGCGACATCGGCTTCCCACGGCTCGCCCGCCGCGCCGCGGTTCAGCCGCTCGACAAGCAGCGCCGCGGCTTCGAACTGCAGCGCGCGGTCATCGAGCCGCGCCGGATCGAGCCCGCCTGTCAAGGCCAGCGCCTCGACGATCCGGCGGTCATAGCGATGGGGCACGTGCGCCATGACGCTGCGCATCCGCCGCGCCTGCTCGACCAGCCCGGCCAGATCGGCGCCCTTGCGCGTCTCGCCGTTGGCGGCGGTCAGCGCTGCACCGTCCAGCCCGTCGCGGACCAGATAGTCGTCCAGCGCCGCATTGTCCTTAAGGTAGACCGCCGAGCGCCCGCGGCTCACCTTATAAAGCGGCGGCTGCGCTATGTAGACGAACCCGCCATCGATCAGCGGCTTCATCTGGCGATAAAAGAACGTCAGCAGTAGGGTGCGGATGTGTGCGCCGTCGACGTCGGCGTCCGTCATGATCACGATCTTGTGATAGCGCAACTTATCGACGTTGAAATCCTCGCGCCCGATCCCCGCGCCGATTGCCTGGATCAGCGCGATGATCTCCTTCGATGACAGCATCCGGTCGGGCCGCGCGCGCTCCACATTCAGGATCTTGCCGCGGATAGGCAGGATGGCCTGATACTCGCTGTTGCGCCCCGACTTCGCCGAGCCTCCGGCGCTGTCGCCCTCGACGATGAACAGCTCGGACTTGGACGGGTCGCGCTCGCGGCAGTCGTGCAGTTTGCCGGGCAGGCCGCCCATGTCCATCGCACCCTTGCGCCGCGTCAACTCGCGCGCCTTGCGGGCGGCCTCGCGCGCCACCGCTGCGTCGATGATCTTGGCGACGATCACCTTTGCCGGGCCGGGGTTTTCCTCCAGCCACGTGCCGAACTTGTCGGTGACCAGCGCCTCCACCGGCCCGCGCACCTCGGAGCTGACGAGCTTGTCCTTGGTCTGGCTGCTGAACTTCGGGTCGGCGAGCTTGACCGAGATGATCGCGGTCAGCCCCTCACGCATATCCTCACCGGTCGGCTGCACCTTCTCTTTTTTCAGCAGCCCGGACTTCTCGGCATAGGCGTTCAACGTCCGCGTCAGGCCGTTGCGGAATGCGGCCAAGTGCGTTCCGCCGTCGCGCTGCGGAATGTTGTTGGTGAACGCAAGAACCTGTTCGTAATAACTGTCATTCCACTCCATCGCGACTTCTACCTGCACGCCCTCGCCCTGACCGATGACAGCGATCGGCGCGGGAATGAGGGGTGTCTTGGCGGCGTCGAGGTGCTTTACGAAGGCGGTCAATCCGCCCTCGTAGAATAGCATCACCTCCTTAGGCTCGGCATGGCGCGCGTCGATCAGCATGATGCGCACGCCCGAGTTCAGGAAGGCGAGCTCGCGGTAGCGCCGTTCGAGCGAGTCGAAATCGAAGTCGGTCACATTGTGGAACGTGCTCGTAGACGGCAGGAACGTCACCTCGGTGCCCCGCCGGTCGCCCTGCGGGCCGGTCTGTTTCAGCGGCGCCTCGGCCTCGCCGTGGCGAAAGCGCATGAAATGCTCGGCCCCGTCGCGCCAGATGCGCAGCTCCAGCCACTCGCTGAGCGCGTTCACCACCGACACGCCGACGCCGTGCAGTCCGCCGGAGACCTTGTAGGCGTTGCCGTTCTCGCTGGCGTTCTCGAACTTCCCGCCCGCGTGCAGCTGGGTCATGATGACCTCGGCTGCGCTGACGCCCTCCTCGGCATGAATGCCCGTCGGGATGCCACGGCCGTTGTCGGTGACGGTGACGCTGCCGTCGGCGTTCAGCCGCACGCTGACGAGGTCGCAATAGCCGGCCAGCGCCTCATCGATGGCGTTGTCCGAGACTTCGAAGATCATATGGTGCAGGCCCGAGCCGTCCTCGGTGTCGCCGATGTACATGCCCGGGCGCTTGCGGACTGCATCGAGGCCGCGCAGCACCTTGATGGAGGATTCGTCGTAGGCGTTGGATGGCTGGGTGGCCAATGCTGGATCCTTGCCGGAGAGGGCGCACAGAGGCCCCGACCGGGCAGCGCGCTTCGTGGCAAGAATATAGCTACGCGCACGCGTGCGCGCGAGCAATTTCGCCCGTCAGCGGCGCCCGGCGAAGAACGCTCGCAGCAGCGCGGCCGCCTCGGCCTCGGCGATGCCGCCATAGACTTCGGGCCGATGATGGATGGTCGGCCAGCTGAACAGCCGCGGGCCATGATCGACGGCTCCGCCCTTGGGGTCGGGCGCAGCGTAGTAGAGCCGCGCGATGCGGGCGTTCGCGATTGCGCCCGCGCACATCGCGCACGGCTCCAGCGTCACATAGAGGTCGCAGCCCGGCAGGCGCTCGGCTCCGGCAGCGCGGATCGCGAGCATTTCGGCGTGCGCGGTTGGATCGGCCGCGGCGCGGGTGGCGTTGGCGCCCTCAGCGATGATCGCTCCGTCGCGAACCAGGACTGCGCCGACTGGGACTTCGCCAGCCTCGGCGGCGGCGCGAGCAAGCGTTATAGCGCGCGCCATGAACGGAGAGGGGCGGTCCACTCCGAACGCGTAGCGGAGCCGCCGCGCGCTGGCGACAGCTCCGCGAAAATGCGATTACTTGTTGGGGTTGTCCGCCGGCTTGGTGCCGATGACCGGCGTGTCGATGGTGGTCTTCTGGGTCTCGATCTTCGGGACGTCGACATTCGTCTTTTTGGTGCCGACGACGATCTTCCCGGTTTCCACATTGACGTCGGGCGCCTTGCCGCCCTGGACGCTGATCTCGGGCAGGCGCCCCGGGGTGCCGCCGACCTTGATGAGGCCGAGCGCGAACGCAGCAACGACCAGCGCGACAATGATGAGCAATGCGATCAGCAGACCGCCGCCCCCGCCGCGCCGCCGCTCAACAGCCGGCTCACGGTAGGACGGATCGCGGTAGGCTGGATCGCGATAAGCGGGATCGGCCATTGTGAAACCTCCGTAGGTGTGTGACCGTGCGAACGCGGCCGCCACCCAAAAAGTTTCGAGTCCGTGCGGCGGGCCGATGCGCAGGCCTCAGCGCTTCAGGAGACCGCCCGCCATTCCGGCGAGATCATCGAGCACGCTGCCGTCCTTGTTCCTGTCGAGCATTTCCTCGACCATACCCATGACGCCGCCAGCCTGGCCGCCACCCGACGCCAGGCTCTGCACCAGCTGCGCGAGCGTGCCTGCGTCGACGCCGGTCTCTCGGCTGGCGTGCTCCACCGCTTCGTCGGGCGTTTCGGCCTGACCCGTCGAGGCAGCATTCCCCATATGCGTGATCGCATCGATCGCCGTCTGCGGATTGATTCCGAACTGCGCGGCCGCGCTTTCGATCGCCTGCAGGTTGAACCCACCCGCAGCGCCGCCTGCCTGCTGGCCCTGGCCGCCCCGCATCTGCTGCACCATTCCGATGATCTGGCCGAGGTCCATGACATCCGCTCCTGTCGCTGAGTGGATCGAAGCCTAGCCGAAACAATCCGCGCCGCCCAGCCTGGCCGGACGCGGTGGAGCCTTTTAGTTGGCCGTGAACGGTACGAGCGGCCTCAGCTCGGGCGGAAGCAGCGCGTTCAGATGTGCGATCGCGATCCACGCGGCATCGACCCCCTCGGACTGACACTGGCCCAGCAGCGCGGTCGAGGTGCCCGCAGCCGCCTCGGAGTCGCCGTTGGCGTCGATGCTCGTCTGCTCCAGCAGGTGAGTGAGCGAAGTCAGGATCGCGTGCTGGGTCGCGAGCTGCTGGCGAAGCGGCAACGAAAAACCGTCGCAGCCCTGGTGGGCGTTGAATACTTCCGTCGCCAGATCGAACGCCAGATCTGCTGCGCTTGCCATTCCCCTCTCCCCGTCAGACGCCCAGCCCACCAAACGCCGCCGCGGCAGCCACGAAGACCGACCGCACGCGCTTGATCGTCGCCCGCGCGATCGAGCGCTTCTCGGCGGCGGTGTACCGGCCCTCGGCCACGCGGACGAGGTTGTCGTTCGCGGCCGTCAGCGCGTCTGCCGCACGCACTTCCGGCAGCACCGCCTTCGCCGGGTCGTCTCCCGCCGCTCGCTGCGCCTTCAGCAATGCAAGCCGGTGCGCGGCTTCCAGTTCGGATCGAGCCTGCCCGGCAATCAGAGCGCGCCGCTCCACGAAGGGGCTGTCGGCTGCACGGTCCTGCAGCTCGGACTGGGTGATCGCCTGGCCCTGCGCAAACTCGACATAGCTCTTGTAATTGCCGATCAGGCTCGCGCGGATCAGCGCGATCTGCGCGTTGACCGCCGGTGCGCTGGCGATGGCGACGCGCCGCAAGCGCCGGTCGTCCTCGGCATTCTGGATAATGCCCTTCACCAGGTCGATCAGCGTCCCGATCCGTCCAAGCTCCTCGCGGAGTGGCTTCAGGTTGAAATCGTTCGCTGCCGCCCCGGTGCCGTCGAGCGCCGAGGCGACCGTCTGCGCGTCGGCCTGGATCGAGATCAGCTCGTCGGCGAGCGCGCGCAGATCCTGCGTCACATGCGGCTTCGGCTCGCTCGCAAGGTCGGCGAGGACCGCCGAGTAGCGCGAGAGCGCGGCGAGGGTGCGCGCCTCGGTGGTGAACGCAGCGTCGGACGTCAGCTGCAGCCGCAGCTCCCGCGGCTGCAGCTGGCGCGCCAGCACGAGCGCCAGTTCGTCGCTCGTCAGGCAACCGTCGGCGGGGAACCGGGCGACGATCGCCGCCCGCTCATCCGCAAGAGCGTCGCGCCTGGCGGCAAGCAGCTTCGCCCGATGCGCGATCGCGGCTGCCATCGTCTCGGGCGTGTGGAGCGTCAGCGTCCTGCCCCAGCGGCAGCCACGGTTGCGCGCGACGAGGTCGTACTGGCTGGCGTTCAGGCCATCGACGATGCCCGCATAGTAAGTGTGGGCCTTGCCAGCGAACTCCGCACCGGCGTCGACGACCGAGCGGGCGGCGGGCTTGTCGACCACGTCGCGCGCGCAGGCGGTGACGAGCAAAGCAGCGATCAGCGCCGGGCTGAGGATCCGCGTGCCGGCACGTTCGGGCATGGCCACTCCCTCTCAACCGTTCCGCGCCAAGACATGGCCGTGGCGGACGAGGGGAACGTTCCGCAGCGTGCGGACCGCGCGGCGCATAGTCAAGCGCGCGGCTAAGATCGCTAAGCCCGGCGCGCGCAGGCGTAGAGTGCGCAGGCGGCTGCGGTGGAAACGTTGAGGCTCTCGACCGCATTGCCGATCGGCAGCCGCGCCAGCTCGTCGACATGCGCGGCCGTGTTTGGCCGCATCCCCTCGCCCTCCGCCCCCAGCACCAGCGCCGGGCGGGCGGTGCCAAGCGCGTCCTCCAGCAACCGTTGCGCTCTGCCGTCGAGCCCGATGCGCCAGAAGCCTGCCTCGGCGATCTGGTCCAGCGCGCGCGCAAGGTTCACCACGCGCGCCCAAGGCAGCACCTCCAGCGCGCCGCTTGCGGCTTTGGCGAGCGCGCCCGACTCGGGCGGGGCGTGGCGGTCCTGCGTGACGACTCCGACAGCGCCGAAAGCCGCAGATGATCGCATGATCGCGCCGACGTTCCCCGGATCGGTCACCTGGTCCAGCACAACGAGCGGTCCGTTACCAGGCCTTAACAACAAGTCCTCGAGATGTTCTCCGGGCAGCGGCTCCACTTCCAACACCAGCCCCTGATGCGCTGCGTCGGCCGGGATAAGCTTGCCAAGATCGGCCATGTCGCCCCATTGTATTTGGACCCCCGGAGGCGGCCCCAGCGCTGCTGCAGCTTCGCGTGTTGCATACAGGCGCAGCGGCAGGCGTTCGGGGTTTGCGAGTGCAGCAGCAACGGCGTGACGGCCGTAGAGACGAACGAACTTGGGGGCTTGAGCACCGCGGCGGCGATGGGACATGGCGCCCAATGCCACGCGGGGCGGGCCGGGAGAAGAGTGCCGCATTGACGATCCCGGTACTAGCAACGCGGCGCCTCCGTCTGCGTCCGTTCACTCCTGCCGATCTCGACGATCTCGCCCGGATCTACGGTGACCCGCGCTTCGCCACCTATGTCGGCAAGCGCCCGCGATCGCGATCCGAAACTTGGCTGCGGCTGCTCGCGATCGAGGGACATTGGCGGTTTTACGGCTACGGCTTCTGGGCGATTGAGTTTGAGGGCCGCCTGGCTGGATCGGCTGGCATCCAGAATTTCGAGCGCGACATGGTCACGCCCCCGGATGCGCCCGAGGTTGGGTGGGGATTCGCGCCCGACGCGTGGGGCGTGGGTCTCGCCACCGAGGCGGTCGCGGCGGTACTCGATTGGGCGGACGCGAATGGCCCGAAGCGGCTCGTTGCGCTGATCGACGAGGGGAACAGCGCCAGCATCCGCGTTGCACAGAAGGCCGGGTTCGGCGATTACCGCGTGGCCGAGTTCGAAGATGGACCACATCGAATCTACGAGCGGCTTGCCGGGGCGGCCCGACGCGCTTAACCGGCTCATCTCAATGCCCAGCATTGAGCCGTTGCCCGCCCCACCCGAGGGCCGCTCGCCTTGGCCGCACCGTCATCTTCTATCGATCGCAGCCTTGCAGCCCTGGGAAATCGGCTTCCTGCTGGGTGAAGGCGAGCGTTGGGCGGGTGGAGTCCAGCCCGACGGGCGGCTGGCCGGGCTGACGATCGTTTCAGCCTTCTTCGAGGCATCGACCCGGACTGCGCTGAGTTTCGAGGTCGCGGCGAAGCGGCTCGGCGCAACCGTCGTTGCGTTGCAACCCGGGGCCTCCAGCCTCGCCAAGGGCGAGACGCTGCTCGATACTGCGCTGACGCTTGATGCGATGCGCCCCGATGCGATCGTTATCCGCCACGGATCGAGCGGCGCGCCGGCATTGATTGCCGAGAAGCTGCGCTGCCCGGTGCTGAATGCGGGGGACGGCACGCATGAGCATCCGACCCAGGCTCTGCTCGATGCGCTGACGATCCGCCGCCGCAAGGGGCGCATCGCGGGCCTGAAGGTGGCGATCTGCGGCGACCTGCTGCATAGCCGCGTGGCGCGATCGAACTTCGCGCTGCTGGCGGCGCTCGGTGCCGACGTGCGTGCCTGCGCGCCGCCGACGCTTATGCCACCGGGACTGGAGCGCTTCGGCGTCGAGCCGATCACGCAGATCGAGGACGCACTGGCGGGCGCCGACGTGGTGATGATGCTGCGCTTGCAGCGCGAGCGGATGCAGGGCGGCTTCGTGCCCTCCGGCCGGGACTATTTCCACCTGCACGGCCTGACACGCGCGCGGCTGGCGCTGGCTGCGCCCGACGCTTTGGTGATGCACCCCGGTCCGATGAACCGCGGTGTCGAGATCGCGAGCGACGTGGCTGACGACATCGCTCGGTCAGCGATCACCGAGCAGGTGACGATGGGTGTGGCGGTGCGCATGGCGTGTCTGGATGTGCTGACGCGCAGCGCGCGGGGCGCGTGGTGAACGGGGTGCTTGCGATCACCGGCGCGCGCATCGTCGATCCGGCGAATGGCCGCGATTCGCCGGGCGATGTTCTGATCGAGGGCCGCGTGGTGGCCGCCGTCGATCCACCCGCGATCCCCGGTGGCGCCAACCGGATTGACGGGCGTGGGCTGGTGCTCGCGCCCGGGCTAATCGACGCGTTGGCGTTCCGCACCGATCCGGCAGCCGCGCGCGCGGGCGGGATCACGCGGCTGGTGCTTGCGCCCGATCAGGCGCCGCCGCTCGATGACCCCGCGCTCGTCGAACGCGCCGAGCGCATCGGCAAGCCGCACGTCTGGGTGCATCCGCTCGCCGCCGCCACGCGCGGGCTGGCGGGCGAGGAGCTGGCCGAGCTTGGGCTCATGCGCTCCGCCGGAGCGGTGGGCGCAGCAACCGGCCGCCGCGCGATCCCCTCCGCACTCGTGATGCGGCGGCTGTGCGACTATGCGGCGGGGCTTGGGTTGCCGGTCGTCACCCATGCCGAAGATCCGACATTGATGGCAGCGGCGACCGAGGGCGAGCTTGCGACGCGCCTTGGGCTTCCGGCCTCGCCGCCGTGGGCCGAGGCACTCGCGATCGCGCGCGACCTGCGAATCGCGGACGCTTGCGGCGTCCACCTGCATATCGGCCAGGTGACGACTGCCGAGGGCGTGAGGTTGATCCGGGAAGCGAAGGCGCGCGGGCAGCGCATTACTGCGGGCGCGAGCCCCAACCACCTGTTCCAGTCGGAGGTGGCGGTGAGTCGCTGGCGCACCTTCGCGCGGCTGTCTCCGCCGCTGCGCTGCGAGGTCGACCGGCGCGCGGTCGTCGCGGGCGTGATGGATGGCACCATCGACGTGCTCGTCTCCGCGCACGATCCACGCAGCCAGGACGAGAAGCGTCGCCCGTTCACCGACGCCGAGCCCGGCGCGGTCGCGCAGCCCTTTCTGCTCGCGCTGGCGCTGGGGCTGGAGCGCGAGGGCATGGCGCTCAGCCGCGTGATCGCCGCGCTGACGGTCAACCCGGCGCGCATTTTTGGGCTGCCCGGCGCACGCATCGCGGCGCGCGAGGATGCCGACCTTGTGCTGTTCGACTCGGTTGCGGCGTGGCGTATCGACTCCGATCGGCTGCCGGGGATTGCGGGCAATACGCCGTTTGACGGGCTTCCCGTTCAGGGGCGGGTCGTCGCGGTCGTGAAAGGCGGTGAGCTGTGGCGGGCGGAGAGCTGAGGACCGTCCGAATTGGAGGTCGCTTTCGTCGGCAGGGACTTGATCGGGGCACGCTCGTTCTCCGTCCGCGCCCGACAAAGGCAGCCCTATCCCGGATCAGCTCCGGGTCGACTCCGGTGATGCACGGTCCGCTACCCGGCAGCGCCAATCACGCGCGCGACTTCAGCCAGTAGCGCGCGATAAGGCCGCAACTCGAAGCCCGCGTTCGCGGCTGCGGCGATGATCCCCTCGATATCCGCCCCGCCCGCAGCCTCGGCCGCTGCCCACAACAGCGCCGACCGCACGCCGGATTTGCAGTAGAGCAGCGTCGCCCCGGGCTCGGCGAGCGCCGCACGCGCTGCGATGATCGTCTCCGGATCGAGGCCAGTCGCGACCGGCAGATGCTCATATCCCATGCCCGCCTGCGCCGCGGCGGCCGCCATCACGGCCGAGCTCGGTTGCGAGAACTCCTCGTTATCGGGCCGGTTATTGATCACGCGGGCGATCCCCTCCGCTTTCAGCTCGGGGAGCGTCGAAGGGTCGATCTGGCCGGCGGCGTATGCGGTAGGCGAAAGCTGGCGGAGCATCGGCAGGCTTGTGGCGGAGCGGGCGGTTCAGCGCCAGCCCACCCGCTTGCCTTGTTGGCCCAGACCCGATCCGGGCCGAAGCTTCTTCGCTGCCCGCGCTCCATGCGAAATCCCGCGAAATCTGCCTCGTCGCAGGTCAAGCCCTGGACGACGCGTGGCGGCCAGAGCTCATGCCAATCCCACCGCCGCGCATCCCAGCGCTGCCAGCAGGCCCGCGCTGCGGTTGGACCGGAACAGCGTCAGCGCGCTCGCGGTATCGCCGGGGCGCAACCGCGCCCATTGCCACGCGAGGTGCGCCGCGTAGGGCAGCACCCCCGCCGCCGCCCACCACAGGCCCACCGCGAGCGCCATCGCTGCTCCCAGCAGCACCGCGCTCAGCAGGTAAAATGCCCCCACGCCGGCGCGCACGCCCGAGCCGAGCGCGCGCGCGGAGGACTTCACCCCCGCCAGCGCGTCGTCCTCGATGTCCTGCAGCGCATAGATCGTATCATAGCCGAGCGTCCACGCGATCCCGGCAGCCCACACCAGCCCGGCAACGACATCGACATGGCTCGCACCTTCGGCATAACCGACCAACGTGCCCCAATTGAACGTCAGCCCCAGCCACGCCTGTGGCCACCAGGTGATGCGCTTCATCAGCGGATAGGCGGCGACGAGTCCAAGGCTGCCCAGCGCCCACCAGCGCGCGAGTGCGCCAAGGCACAGCCACACCCCGAAGCCCATCAGCGCCAGCGCGACCATCCACGCCAGCGCCGCGCCGACGCTGACTGCGCCGCTTGGGATCGGGCGGCTCCGCGTGCGCTCGACCTTCGAATCCAGATCGCGGTCGAGCACGTCGTTCCAAACGCATCCCGCCGCGCGCATCACGAACGCGCCCAGCCCGAAGAGCACGATCCACTCAGGCTTGGCGGCGAGCCCTCCCGAAAGCCCCAGCCCCCACAGGCACGGCAGATAGAGCAGCCATGCCCCCGCGGGCCGGTCGAACCGCGCCAGACGTGCGTAGGCCGCCAGCCTGGGCGGCAGGTGGTCGACCCAGCCGCGTACGGCGTCCGGGGTGGCGGTGGCGTTCGCCTGCACGGAGTTCATGCTAAGCTGGGATCAGCATTCCGCTGCCTCGCGAGCCGCGGGCCCGCCCGCGCCAATGGCGCGGCAGCGGGATGCTGCAACAAGTGCAGGGTGACGGCCGAGCAAATTGGGTGCTGCCCAGTCACACCACCAGCACCGTGCTGCCTGTCGTCCGCCGCCCTTCCAGCGCGCGATGCGCCTCGGCCGCGTCGGCCAGCGCGAACCGCTGATCGATCCTGACCGTGATCTTGCCATCCGCCATCAGCCCGAACAGCCGGGCGCTACCGCGCAGCCGCTCCTCGACCGTCTGGTAATAGGCGAACAGCGAGGGCCGGGTCAGGAACAGCGATCCGCCGCCGCCCTGGCCCAGCTGCAGCGGCTGGATAGGGGGCACCGGCCCGCTCGCATTGCCATAGCTGGCGAGCAGCCCGCGCGTCCGCAGTACCGATAGCGAGCCTTCGAACGTGTCCTTGCCCACGCCGTCAAACACTGCGTGCACGCCGCCGGTCAGCCGTTTCACTTCGGCCGCCCAGTCGTTCTCGTCATAGCGCACGACGTGGTCGGCGCCCGCGGCTTTTGCCAGCTCGGCTTTCGCTGCCGAGCCGACGGTGCCGATCACCTGCGCGCCGATCGCCTTCAGCCACTGCGTTGCGATCAGCCCCACGCCGCCCGCCGCCGCGTGATTGAGCACCCACTGGCCAGGCTCGACCTTGGCGCAGCGTTCGATCAGATACTCGGCGGTCAACCCCTTCAGCATCGACGCGGCCGCCTGCTCGTCGCTGACACCCTGGGGCAGCGGCACGACCATGTCGGCCGCAATCGTCCGGCGCGTTGCATAGGCGCCGATCGGCCCCTGGCAGTAGCCGATCCGGTCACCGGGCCTGAAGCCGCTGACGCCTTCAACCACGGCTTCGACAATGCCGGCAGCTTCCAACCCGATCCCGCTGGGGAGCGGGACGGGATACAGGCCGTACCGATGGTAGGTGTCAATGAAATTGAGGCCAACGGCCGTGTGGCGGATTAGCAATTCGCCCTTCGCCGGCGAGCCGACACTGACTTCTTCCCAGCGGAGGACTTCGGGTCCGCCAGTCTCGGCAAATCGGATTGCGTAGTCGGTCATGAACAACATTCCGTAATTATAGTCTCGTCATCCTAGCCATCAGCCGAAACTCGCTGGTTTTACGGCCCTTCGGCGATGAGCATTGGCGGCCGACGGATTGCTGGATCCCGGATCAAGTCCACGGTGACCGACTGTAGATAGCTACGACAAATGCTGCGCGAAAAAGGCGCGCGTGCGGCCATCGGCGAGCTCGGCGGCTTCCGGATGGCGCTTGGCGCCGAACTCGCGCGCGAAGGCGTGATCCTGCTCGGGATAGTCATGGATCGTCACATGTGGGTTCGGATCGAGCGCCGCATGGACCGCGGCCTGCTTTTCGGGCGGCACGAAGCCGTCCTTGCCCGCGATGTGCAGCATCAACGGGTTGGCGATCGCGTGTGCCTCGCGCAGATAGGTATCGATGTTGACGCCGTAATAGCCGACGCTGGCATTCACGTCGGTACGGGCCGCGGCGAGATATGCCAGCAGCCCGCCCCAGCAAAAGCCGACCAGCCCAACCCTTCCGTTCGATCGCGGATGCGCGCGTGCTGCGCGGATGGTCGCCTCGATGTCGCCGACCGCCTCATCCAGGTTCGATTGCTGCATCAGGCCGAGCGCGCGTTGGAACTGGTCGGGCTGGTCGGCGTCCAGCTCGATGCCCGCGCCCTGCCGCCAGAACAGATCGGGTGCAAGCGCCAAGTAGCCCTCGTTCGCCCAGCGATCCGCCTTGGCGCGGATGCCCGCATTCACGCCGAAGATTTCCTGGACGACGATGATCGCGGGGATAGGGCCGTCGCCAGCGGGTTCGGCACGATACGCCTGGAAACTGCCGTCCTTTACCGTGATCGTGCTATGCTCCGCCATCGCCATGCCTTTCCGAAGTTGCGTGAGGCCGTTAGCAGCGCGTAAGCGCGCGCCCAAGCCTTGGCGGAGAGCCCATGAAGATCACGCTCAATGTCGACTGCACACCCGTTGAGGCGCGGTCGTTTTTCGGACTACCCGACCTCACTCCGCTTCACGATATTTACCTCGACAAGATGAAAGCGGTCGCAGCCGACGGCATGAAGCCCGAGGATGTGGAGCGGGTGTTTCGCATGTGGTCCAGTGGCATGAGCGAGGGGCTGGAACAGTGGCAGCGGCTGTTCTGGCAGGCTGCGGGCATGGCCGCCCGCGGCGGACCGCCCGCGCCAACGGGGCGCTAACTGCCGCGCCCGACGATCGCCGCGCTGTCATCGGGGCGGCTGCCCAGCGCGGTCGCGGTAGTGCGGGTGTCCGGACCGCAAGCGTTCCGCGCAGGCGAGGCACTGTGCGGGCGGCTGCCTGAGGCGCGGGTGGCGGGGTTGCGGCGGCTGGTGCGCGGCGCTGACAGAGCGGTGCTGGACGAGGCATTGGTGCTGACATTTCCCGGCCCGGCAAGCGCGACGGGCGAGGATTTGCTGGAATTACAATGTCATGGCTCGCCTGCTGTCGTCGAAGCGGTGCTGGCCGAGTTGGCATTGCACGGGGTGCGGCTAGCCGAGCCAGGGGAGTTCACGCGACGCGCGTTTGAGGCGGGCCGTCTAGACCTGACGCAGGTGGAGGGGTTGGCCGATCTGCTCTCGGCCGCGACGGAGGCGCAGCGCGCGCAGGCGGCCGCGCAGGCTGGGGGTGCGCTGCGGCGGGCGGCCGAGCGGTGGCGCGACGCGCTGATCGGCCTGATGGCGGGCGTGGAAGCCGAGATCGACTTCGCCGACGAGGCTGACACGGCCGGCTCTGCGCTCGACCGCGACGCGGCGGAGCGGCTGATCGGTGAGCTTGGGGCGGCGCTGGCAGGGTTCAGTGCGGGCGAGCGGGTGCGCGAGGGCGTGCGCTGCGCGATCGTCGGGCCGGTTAATGCGGGCAAGTCGGCGCTGCTGAACGCGCTCGCCGGGCGCGATGCGGCGATCGTTTCTGATCGGGCGGGGACGACGCGCGACGTGATCGAAGTTCAGGCGGTGTTCGGCGGAGTTCCGGTGACGCTGATGGACACCGCGGGCTTGCGCGAAAGCGCGGACCCCATCGAGGCCGAGGGGATCGCGCGGGCTCGCTTGCGGGCGGCTGAAGCGGAGATCGTTTTGGCCGTGTCGGCAGAGGCCGATTGGGCGGATGCGCCGAACGGTGCAATCCGGGTGTGGAGCAAAAGCGATCTGCGCGGTGGATTGGGGAATCAGCCGGTTAGCGATGCCGCGGACGGAAGTGGTTTGCTGCACATATCGGTGCAGACTGGGGTGGGACTGGATGCGCTGCGGTCGACAATTACGGCCGCAGCGCGTGCGGTGGCCGGGCATGGCGAGCCGCAATTGGTGACCCGCGGTCGTCAGCGCGACGCGGTTGTGCGCGCGCGGGACGGTGTGGTCGCCGCGCTTCGCGAGCCCGATCCGGCGCTGCAGGGAGAGGCGCTGCGGCAGGCATCGGTGGCGCTCGATCGGTTGGCGGGCCGGAGCGATGTCGAGGATGTGCTTGGTGCGATCTTTTCGCGGTTCTGCATCGGCAAGTGACCGCTCTGTTCCACGTGGAACGCGTCACGTCCCACGATCGGGTCTCTGCTCCACGTGAAACATGCCTCGCGCGCCGAGCGGTGCTCTCTGGGAGCCGTATGTCGCCCGTTGCTCCCGCTGGCCCCGGCCGATCTTGCCCGGTGCCTCGGCCCGGCCTAGGTCCGCGCTGGTGCACAGATGGGACGCTATTGTTGTCGGCGGAGGCCACGCCGGGTGCGAAGCTGCGGCCGCGGCGTCGCGGCTTGGCGCGCGGGTGGCGCTGGTCACGCTGCGAACCGACAATCTGGGGCAGATGAGCTGCAACCCGGCGATCGGTGGGCTGGGCAAGGGTCACCTCGTCCGCGAGATCGACGCACTTGACGGACTGATGGGCCGTGCCGCCGACCGCGGCGGCATCCAGTTCCGACTGCTCAACCGCCGCAAAGGCCCCGCCGTGCAGGGTCCACGCGCGCAGGCCGACCGCAAGCACTATGCCGCCGCGATCCGCGCGCTGATGGCGGAGACCACGGTCGAGCTGATCACAGGCGAGGCAAGCGGCTTGATCTGCACCGGCCGCGCCGTGTCTGGAATCACCCTCGCCGACGGCCGTGAGCTGTGCGCGGGCGCAGTCGTCGTCACCACCGGCACCTTCCTCGGCGGAGTGCTGCACCATGGCCGCCAGGCCACACCCGGCGGCCGCATCGGCGAGGTTCCTTCGAGCGGGTTGTCGTCCGCGCTCGCGGGGTTGGGTCTCAGCCTGGGGCGGCTGAAGACGGGCACGCCGCCGCGCATCGACGGTCGCACCATCGATTGGGCAAGCATCGAGCTGCAGCCCGGTGACGAGGAGCCTGCGCTCTTCTCCGCGCTCTCGGCCACGCCCGCGCTTCCCCAAGTGCCGTGCGGAATCACCCGCACCACCGCTGCGACACACTCGATGATCCGCGCCTCACTGGGCGAGTCGGCTGCGTATGGCGGCGCGATCACCGGCACCGGTCCGCGCTACTGTCCCTCGATCGAGGACAAGGTGGTTCGCTTTGGCGCCCGCGACGGACACCAGATATTTTTGGAGCCTGAAGGGCTGGACGACTCTACGATCTACCCCAACGGCATCAGCACCTCCTTGCCGCTCCACGTGCAACAGGCGTTCGTCCGCACCATCCCCGGCCTCGAACGCGCGGAGATCCGGCGCCCCGGCTACGCGGTGGAGTATGATTTCGCCGATCCGCGCCAGCTTGCGCCCACGCTCGAGTGTCTCGACGTTCCTGGCCTCTTTTTGGCGGGGCAGATCAACGGCACGACCGGCTACGAGGAGGCGGCGGCCCAAGGCCTCATCGCCGGGCTCAACGCTGCTCGCCGCGCGGCGGGGCAGGACGGGATCACGATCAGCCGCGCCGACGCCTATATTGGTGTGATGCTCGACGATCTGGTCACGCGCGGCGTCGACGAGCCATACCGCATGTTCACCAGCCGCGCCGAGTTTCGGCTACGCCTGCGCACAGACAATGCCGACCTGCGCCTGACGCCACTTGGCAAGCGGATCGGTTGCACTTCCGCCACCCGGTCGGCGCTGTTTACGGCCCGACGCGCCGAACGCGCGCGTTGGCTGGAAACGCTGCACAGCCTCCAGGCCGGCCCCGCTCAGATGGCCGCCATAGGCCTCGCCATCGGCCAGGACGGGCGCGTTCGGACTGCGTTCGAGTGGCTGCGCTTTCCCGATTGCGACTGGGACCGCGCCGCCGCGATCTGGCCCGAACTGAACGCCGCCGCTCCGCGCCTGCGCGAAGAGCTGACGACCGATGCCCGCTATGCCACCTATCTCGAACGCCAAGACGAGGACGTCGCAGCCCTCTTGCGCGACGAGGCGCTGACCCTGCCGCCCGAGCTCGACTACAGCGCCGTCCCCGGCCTCTCCACCGAAGCCGTGGAGCGCCTCAATCGAGCACGGCCGGCGACGCTTGGCGCTGCGGGACGGTTGCCGGGCCTGACGGCGGGCGCGTTGACGACTCTGCTCGCCCACGTTCGCCGCGCTGCGTGACCACGTACGGCGCGGCAGAGTTTGCCGCCGAATACGGCCTCACGCCCGAACAGAGGGAGCAGGCCGAACGCTACGCAGCGCTCTTGCTGGAAACGCAAAGCCACACCAACCTGATCGGCGCGGCGACGATCCCCGACCTTTGGCGCCGCCATTTTGCCGATTCGGCGCAGCTGCTGGCGCTCGGTCCGGAGGGGGGACGCTGGGTCGATCTGGGCAGCGGCGCGGGCTTTCCCGGACTGGTGCTCGCGATCCTCAATCAGCCGGTAACGCTGATCGAATCGCGGCAAAAAAAGGCGGCTTTCCTTGCGCGTACCGCCGAAGCGCTCGGGCTGGGGGACCGTGTCGAAGTCCGCGCCGAGCGAATCGAATCGAGCCCGGCGTACAAAGCCGCCGCGATCACCTGTCGTGCCCTTGCGCCTGTCGCGCGGCTGTTTGACTGGGGCCTGCGCTTCGCCCAACACAATACGGTCTGGATCCTGCCGAAAGGGGCCACCGTGGACTCCGAGCTGAGCAAAGCCGCGACCCGCTTCCGCTTTGACCATCGACTTGTCCCCAGCCGAACTGCCGCGAACGGGCGGATCGTCGTTGCGCACAACGTGTTCCACGTGAAACAGGGGCGGCGGTGAGGATCGCTGTTGCCAACCAGAAAGGCGGTGTGGGCAAGACCACGACTGCGATCAACCTCGCAGCCGCCTTGGCCGCAGCGGGACGGCGCGTGCTGGTCGTGGACCTCGATCCGCAGGGGAATGCCTCCACCGGGCTGGGTGTCGGACCGCGCCAGCGCACTGCTTCAGCTTACGATGTGCTGACTGGACGGCGCCAGGCGCAGCACGCCATCATCCAAACGGCGACCGCCAACCTCTGGCTAATCCATGCAACGCAGGATCTTGCGGGTGTTGAGATCGAGCTTGTCGAAGCTGACGATCGCGCCCAGCGCTTGAAGTCATCACTCGCCGGCTTACCGGAAAATGTTTTCGATTACATACTAATAGACTGTCCGCCGTCGCTCGGATTACTCACCGTCAACGCTTTCACGGCTGCCAGTCACTTGCTTGTGCCTCTCCAGGCCGAGTTCTTTGCCCTCGAAGGCCTCTCGCAATTAATGAAGACCACCGATCGCATCCGCGCTTCGGCCAACCGGCAGCTGCAACTGCTCGGCATCGTGCTGACGATGTTCGATAAGCGCAATCGCCTGTGCGAGCTGGTGGCGAACGATGTGCGCGATCATTTTGGCGATCAGGTGTTCGCGACCGTGATCCCGCGAAACGTCCGCCTGTCCGAAGCGCCGAGCCACGGCGTGCCCGCGCTCCAGTACGATGCGCGTTGCGCGGGGAGCGAGGCCTATGCCGAACTGGCACGCGAGCTGATTGGCCGCGTCGAGCCGCCGGCCGCGAGGGCCGCCTGATGGCCGCGAAGCCGCGCCAGGGGCTGGGCCGTGGGCTCGCTGCGCTGCTGGAGGACGTCGCCGAAGCGCCGCAGACGCAGGCCGCAGCGCTGATCGCCGTCCACCAGATCCGGCCCAACCTCGCGCAACCGCGGCGGCATTTCGACCAGAACGCGCTGAAGCAGCTCGCCGACTCGATCCGCGAGCACGGCGTACTGCAGCCGATCCTGCTGCGCCGCACCGGGGCTGACGCCTACGAGATCGTCGCGGGCGAACGCCGCTGGCGCGCTGCGCAGCAGGCGGGCATCCACGACATCCCCGCGGTGGTGCGCGAGTTCGACGATCGCACCGTGCTGACCGCGGCGATCGTCGAAAACGTCCAGCGCGCCGACCTCAACGCGATCGAGGAGGGCGCGAGCTACAAGCGCCTCGTAGACGAGTTCGGCTATGCGCACGAGGATATTGCCTCGGCGGTCGGCAAGAGCCGCAGCCACATCGCGAACCTTATCCGCCTGCTCGATCTGCCCTCGGCCGTGCAGGCGCACGTCATCGAAGGCGCGCTGACCATGGGCCACGCGCGCGCGATCCTCGCCAGCCCCGAGCCCGAACGGCTGGCCGAGGAGGTGATCGCGCGCGGGCTGTCGGTGCGCGAGACCGAGCGCCGCGCGGCCGCACGCTCGCGCGACCGCGCATCTGGGACGGGCGCGCCGATCGAGACCAAGGCAGCCGACGTCCGAGCGATCGAGAAACTCCTCTCCGACACGCTGGGCCTGAAGGTCGCGATCGAGCACGCGGACAGCGGCGGCCGCGTGTCGATCCGTTACCAGTCGCTCGATCAGCTCGACATGATCTGCGCGCGGCTGAGCGACGGGCCGGTCTAGCCGCCTCGTTTACCGGCGGCGGTAAATTCGCCCGCCCGCGCGGCGAACCCACTTAACCGCAGCGCACGCTAATGCCGCGTGCGATGTCTTACCCGCAGCTTTTCGCCGAACCGGTGCCGCGCCGGGCGCGCAGCGCGCACGAGAGTGCGCCAGCGTCCGATCTGGCGCAGGGCCATCGCGAGCGGATGCGCCAGCGGATGCTCGAAGGCGGCGGTGAGGCATTTCTCGATTACGAACTGCTGGAATACATCCTCGCGCTCGCCATCCCGCGCCGCGACGTGAAGCCCCTCGCCAAGCGGCTGATCGCGCGCTTCGGCAGCTATGCAGCAACGATCAGCGCCGACCCGTCCGCGCTCGACGCCTTCAAGGGCGAGGCGCCGGGCAACGAGGCTCGGCTGACTGAAGGCAGCATCGCGGCACTGAAGTTCGTCCACGCCTCGGCGCTGCGGCTGCTGCGCGAGGGCGCGGTGCGGCGCGACGTGATCGCGGGCTGGGACGCCCTGATCCAGTATCTCCACGCCGCCCAGGCGCACGTCTTGCGCGAGCAGTTCCGCGTGCTGTTCCTCAACGCGAGGAATTACGTGCTCGATGACCGCGTGCTCGGCGAAGGCACGATTGACCAAGCACCCGTTTATACGCGCGAGATCGTCAAGCGCGCTCTCGATATCGGCGCGACCGCGCTCATCCTGGTCCACAACCACCCCAGCGGCGACCCCACACCCAGCGCCGCCGACATCGCGCTGACCAGGGACATCGCGAACGTCGGCAAAGCGCTCGGCCTCCACGTGCACGATCACGTCATCATTGGCCGCACCGGCCACGCGTCGCTACGCGCGCTGGGGTTGTTCTGACGCGCGACGGGCAGCTCAGGCAGCTGCCGCGCTCCGCTCGAGCGTGCCGCGCAGATCGCGGCGCTTGTCCAGTTCCTGCGCGGCTTGGGCAAGGCGGCCTTCCAGGAAGCGGAGCACTGCCTGCTCCTCGGCCCGCAGCCCCTCGGCGATCGCGTCGGCCGCAGTCTCGGCGGCAGCATCGGCCGCGCCGTCGCCCGTCCCCAGCCGCAGCTCGCGCGCCATATAGCTCGCCAACACGGCAGGGTGGATATAGCTCTTGCGGCAGACGGCCGGCGTGTTGCCCAGCTGCGTCGCCACGCATTTGATCGCCGCTGTCAGATTCTTCTTGGCGGCGCGCTCGGTCTCGCCCTCCTCCATCTCGGCGAGCGTCAGCGCGGCGAGCACCGTGCCGCCCCACGTGCGGAAGTCCTTGGCGGTAATGTCGCGGCCGCTGATCTCCTTCAGATAGGCGTTGACGTCACCTGAGCTGACCTCACGCCGCGCGCCGCCCTCATCGAGATATTGGAACAGCGACTGGCCCGGAAGCTCCTGGGCTGCCTTGACGATGCGCGCGACGCGGCGGTCTCTCAGCTTCAGGTTCCATTCCTTGCCGCTCTTGCCCTTGAAGCGGAACCTGAGCTCCGATCCCTCGATCCGCACGTGGCGGTTACGCAGCGTGGTCAGGCCGAAGCTTTTATTGTCCTTCGCATATTCGTCGTTACCGACGCGGATCAGCGTCGTTTCCAGCAGATAAACGATCGTCGCCAGCACCTTCTCGCGCCGCAGCCCGCGCAGCGCCATGTCACGGTCGATGCGCTTGCGGATGGTTGGGAGCGCGCGCGCGAATGCCAGCATGTGCTCGAACTTGGTTTCCTCGCGCGTTTCCCGGAACTTGGAGTGATAGCCATATTGCTTGCGCCCGCGTGCGTCGCGGCCGGTGGCCTGGATGTGGCCGTTCGGCGTGGGGCAGATCCACACGTCGGTATAGGCGGGAGGGATGGCGAGGCTATTGAGCCGGGCGATCTCGTCACGGTTGCGGATCGGCCTGCCATCGGGCGCGCGATAGGCCCAGCCCTTGCCCGAGCGGCGACGCGTGATGCCCGGCACGTCATCGCGGACGTAGATCAGCCCCGCATCCTCGGCCGCCTGCTGCGGGCCCCCCGCCAGCGTGCCGTCCTCGGCGGAGTCGATCAGGGCGGCGGCGTCCATCGTTCCCGAAGGCGAACGGCGGCGACGCCCGACGGTTCCGAGCGGTGCCTACTTGCGGCTGAGCACCTCGTAGGCCGCCTGCACCGCCTCGAAGCGGGCGCGGGCGTGCGCATCGCCGGGATTGGCGTCGGGATGCGTCGCTTTCACGAGGCGGCGGTAGGCGGCCTTGACCGCGGGTCCGTCGGCATCGTCGGCCAGTTCCAGCACCGCCAGCGCGTCACGCTCGGCGTTGCTGCGCAGCCCGTCTTCGGCCCAGGCCCAATGCTGCGCGCGGGCATAGGAGCGCTCGTGCCCCATCGACTCTGCGTGCTCGCGCGCGGCGTCCGCATCGAGCCCCGCAAAATAGTCCCAGCGCGCGTTGTACTCGGCCGCATGCGCCGCGCAGAACCACCACATTTCCGGACGGTTGGGAGCCTTGGGGGCGCGATGGAGGCCGGGTTGGCCGCAGCCATGACGGTCACAGCGGCGCTGCTCGGCCGCGGCCGATCCGGCGCTGTAGGGGCGCCAGCGGGGGAAGCCCCAGTCTGCGGATCGCGCGCGGCGGGCCATGCCCGGGCCACTTAGGACGCCCAGCGCCGCCACGGTAGGGGCGATCGGTCGGCCAGCACCGCACCCGCTCCGTTCCACCCCGGCAATCCTGTGACGCCGCCGCCCGGGTGCGATCCCGCGCCGCACAGATACAGCCCGCGGATCGGCGTGCGATAGTCGCCAGCGCCGATGACGGGCCGCGCGGCCCACAGCTGGTCCAAGCTCATGCGCCCATGGAAGATGTCACCGCCCAGCAGGGCATAGTCGCGCTCAAGATCGAGCGGGGTCAGTGCCTTCAGTCCGACGACCGACGCGCGGAAGCCCGGAGCGAAGCGCTCGACGGTTGAGAGCGCCGCATCGACCGCTGCGTCGCGCGCATCGTCCCAGCTGCGCCCGCCGGGCAGCACCGGCGCGAATTGCTGGCAGAACATGCTCGCCACGTGCTGGCCCGCCGGAGCGAGGCTGTCATCGATCGTCGATGGGATCAGCATCTCGACGATGGGTTGGCGCGACCAGCCATCGGCGACCGCGTCGGCATAGGCGCGGTCCATATAGTCGAGGCTGGGCGCGAGGATGATGCCCGCGCCCAGATGCGGACCGGGTTCGGGCAGCGCGGTGAAGCTCGGCAGCGCCGACAGCGCGACGTTGATCCGAAGCGTGCCCGATCCGCTGCGGTGGCGCGCGATCGCGGCGCCGAAATCGGCGGGCAGCGCTCCGGCGGGGACCAGCCGTTCGAACAGCAGCTTGGGGTGGATCGCGGACACAACCAGCGGCGCGCGCACCGGGCTGCCGTCCTCCAGCACCGCGCCCGCCGCGCGGCCGCGTTCGACGATCAGCTCGCGGACCGCCGTGCCAGTGGTGATCTCGGCACCCGCCTCGCGTGCGGCGCTTGCCATCGCCTGCGTGATCGCGCCCATCCCGCCGATCGCGTGCCCCCACGCGCCGCGCTCGCCATTCACCTCGCCCCAGACATGGTGAAGCAGCACGTAGGCCGATCCAGGCATCGACGGCGACGCATAGTGGCCGACGACCGAATCGAAGCCGAACAGCGCCTTGACCGGCTCGCTCTCGAACCAGTCCTCCAGCACCTCGCGCGCGCTGCGCGTTAGCAGCGCCAGCGCGTCGCGCTGCGACGCCGCATCGAGCCCGCGCGCCTTCAGCCCCGCGCGCGAAAGCCGCACGAGATCGGCAACGCCCGCTGCGCCCTTCGGCGGCGTAGCGTCGGCGAGCGTGCGCAGCAGGTCCGCGACCCGGCCCAGCCTCTCTTCATAGGCGGGCAGCCGCCCGGCATCGTGCGCGCTGAACCGCGCGAACTCGGCCGCGCTGGCTCCGGTCAGGTAGCGGCCGTCATCGGTCGGCAGGAAGTTCGACAGCGGGCGCTTCGCCACGCGCAGCCCGTGGCGCGCCAGTTTCATCGACGCGATCACCTTGGGCGACAGCAGGCTGACCGTGTAGCTGCAGCTGCTATTGCGGAAGCCCGGCCAGAACTCCTCGGTGACCGCTGCACCGCCGACGATGCCGCGCCGTTCCACCACGCGCACCTTCAGTCCGGCGATCGCCAGCCGCCACGCAGCCACCAGGCCGTTATGGCCCGCGCCGATCACCAGCACGTCAGGCTGGCTCATTGCGGGCGGTAGATGATGCCGAGCCCCGGAACGTCCGCGGGATCGTCGGTCGACCGGTTACGCAGCAAGCATTGGATCAGATGATCGCGGCTGCCCGCGGGTGTCCGCCCGGTCATTGCCAACTGGTTCACGTCGCTTCCCATCTTCAGCAAGGCCAGGCGATCCCAGCCGAGATAGCTGCGCAGGCAATCGACGTGCACCGTTTCCACCTGCGCACGCAAATAGCGGTCGCGCCGGGCCATCGCGTCGGTCCGAGATCGAATTGTGGCTGGCGTGGTACCCGTCCGGAATGCTCTTCGGCATGCACGGGCGCGACGATCACGATGCAAGGCTGTGCGACGGCACGAAGCGTGACCGGGTCCTCTGGCAACCGCCTGCAGCGCGGCTCGGCACGGCGAGGCAAGCGGCGTCTGTCGGCATTCCGCGCGGACATAGAAGCCACTCGTCGAAAACATCGCCATAAACTACCGGCGTGCTGCATCGATTCCAGCGCCACGCCTTGCAGGGCCGGGGTGTCATAGTGCAGTACCACACCGGGAGCTTGGAGCCCGGCAGGAGATCCGAGGGCGGAATGGACCGGTTTGAAACGATGCGCGCGGCGATGATCGACAATCAACTGCGACCGACAGGCGTCAACGATCCGCGCGTACTCGCGGCCTTCGCCGAGATCGAGCGCGAACGCTTCGTGCCCGAGAAGCTGAGGGGCATCGCGTATCTCGACGATAATCTCGAGGTCGCCCCCGGCCGCTACATGCTGGATCCGCTGGTGTTCGGCAATCTGGTCAACCGCGCCGAGTTCGATCCGAGCGACAAGGTGCTGCTGATCGGGCTGGGCACCGGCTATGAGGCGGCGGTCATCGCCCAGCTTGTCGATCGCGTGATCGGGGTGGAGCCGCACGCTGGGCTCGCAGCGCAGGCACGGGCTGCCTTGGCCAACACGAAGGTCACGAACGTCACGGTTGTCGAGGCTGCGCTCGGCCACGGAGCGCCCGAATTTGCGCCGTTCGACGCCCTGTTTTTGAACGGAGCAGCCGAGTTGTTGCCCCAAATCCTGGTGGATCAGCTGCGCGACGGCGGCCGGTTCGCCGGAGTGACGGTCGACGATATGGGGCTGACGCGCGGCGTTTCGGGCGCCAAGTCCGCCGGAGTCATCGGCACCACCGCCTTCCTCGACGCGGGCGTCCCGCGCCTCCCCGGCCTCGAACGGCCGCGCGCCTTCCGGTTCTAGGCCGCATGCGCCCGTTGTCTACCTGCGCCGCCTGCGCCATCCTGGCGGCTGCGCCGTCGCACGCAACCACGCTGCGCGAAGCGCTGATTCAGGCCTATCAGACCAACCCGCAGCTGAGCGGCGGGCGCGCGAACGTGGCGCTGTTCGATGCGGGGATTGATCTCGCGAAGGCCTCCGCACGCCCGACGCTCGGCGCGCAGGTGGTATTCACCGAAACCGCCGATCCGCTGGCCGGCTTCCGCAGCTTCGGCCGCAATGTGCAGACGGGATTGCAAGCACAGCTGCCGCTGTATCGCGGCGGCCTCATCCGCTCCTCGATCCGCGCTGCGCGCCGCCGCAGCGAAGCTGCGGAGCTCGATCTGCTGACGCTGGAGAACACGGTGTTTTCGAATGCGGTCGCAGCCTACGAGGACGTGCGGCGCGACCGCGAGGTGGTCGTCCTCAACCAGAACAACGTCCGCGTGCTGGAGCGCCAGCTGCAGCAGAGTCGCGACCGTTTCGAAGTCGGCGACCTCACCCGCACCGATGTCGCCCAATCCGAAGCGCGGCTGGCGCTGGCGCAGGCGAATCTGCGCAGCGCGGAGGCGCAGCGCGTGCTGTCCGAACAGGCGTATCAGCGCATCATCGGCAGCGCGCCCGCTGTCCTTGAGCCGCCGCCGCCGGTGGGCGAGCTTCCCGCGTCGTCCGATCAGTCGGTCGAGCTTGCGCGGAGCGAAAACCCGCGGCTGGCATCGTTCCGGCGCTCGGCCGAGGCCTTTGCCGCCGACATCGGCACCGCGCGCGCCGCCGGGCGCCCATCGCTCGTCGTGAACGGCACGGCCTTCTACCAGAATTATCTCGGCACCGCGGGCGACGCATTCGGGGTTCCGAACGGAGTCGGCGTGGCGAACGACTTCTCCACCTCGAGCGTCGGCGTCACGCTCACCATTCCGTTCTACACCGGCGGTCAGGTCCGTGCGCAGGTTAATCAGGCGAAGGCGCGGGCGGGCCAGGCGCAGTTCAACGCGGTGCAGGTCGACCGCGAAGTGACCGAGCAGGCGCGCAATGCCTACGAATCGCTCGTCGCCAATCGCTCGGTGGTGCAGTCGGCGCGCGCGCAGGTGCGCGCGAACGAGATCGCGCTCGAAGGGGTGCGCGCCGAAAATAGTGTCGGCCTGCGCACAATCATCGAGGTGCTGAATGCCGAGCAGGAGCTGCTCAACAGCCGTGTCCAGCTCGTACGCGCCGAGCACGACGAATATGTGTCCGGCTTTCTGCTTCTCGCCGCGCTCGGCCGCGCCAACGCAGACGCGCTTGACCTGACCGGCATCGAGCCGGAGCGCAGCAGCCCGATCGCCCCGGGCCGCCCGGGGGGCTGATCACGCAGGTCGCTGCAAAGCCCGCTTTACATCATTTAGCTGGACGGTTACGGTTAAGGTGTGCGTCTCCGCTGGTTTGTCGCCTTAGCCGCAATCCCGGCCGCCTGGCTACTCTCGGTGGAGCGAGGAGGGAAGGAAAGCGCGCCGGCCTATCTCTATCGCCTCGTCTATCTTCCGCTCGCGCATCCCAAGCGCCCTTCCCGCCCGGTCAGCGACGATGCGTTCGCTGTCGGCCTGCGGACGATACAGTCCGCCCCGGACGGGCCGAGCCCGTTCGCAGCCGAGTTCCGCACGACGCCGATCGTAAAGGCCGGGGCTTATGCGGCGACGGTCGTGGAGCCGCGTGCTGAGCCAGCGCCGAGCCGCACGATCATCTATCTGCACGGCGGCGCATTCGTGTCGCGGCTGATCCCGGCGGAAAAGCGCCTGATCGAGGGACTCGTTGAGCGTGCACGCGCGCGGGTCGTCGTGCTCGATTACCCGCTCGCGCCCGATCACGATTGGCGCGACACCTACGCCGCGGTCGACGCACTCTGGCGCGAACTCAGCCGCAACAAACCGCCCGACCGCATCGCGATCTGCGGCTTCTCGGCCGGGGGTGGGCTGGCGCTCGGCTTCGCGCAGCAGCTTCGCGACCACGGCGAGCCGCTGCCGACGCGGATCGTGCTGGTATCGCCGTGGCTCGACCTCCGGCCCGTCAATCCCGGCCAGCAGCAGCTGGAGCGAGCCGATCCGATCCTCAACCGCGCGGAGCTGGTGCAGAGTGCACGCCTCTGGGCACGCGGCGCCCCGCCCGACCGTCCGCCGGTCAGCCCGGTCCTCGGCTCGCTGCGAGGTCTTCCGCCGATGCTGGTGTTCAGCGGCACCGCCGACCTGCTGAACGCCGACGCCCGCGCGCTGGTCCGCCGGGCAGCCGCCGAGCGCGCGGCGCTCCGCTATGTCGAGGGCGAGCACATGCTGCACTCGTGGGCGCTGTCGCGCTTCCGCGAGGGACGCGAGCTGCGCGAAACCGCAGCCGACTTCCTGGCGGGCGGAGCGTAGCAGCGTACGCGGACCGCCCGCGATACGCATCGCGCGCGGCCATCTGCGCGCTGCTATAGTCCAGCGATGGCCACTGCTCCTGCGCTCGCACCCGAACTGCCCGTCACCATCGAGGACATCCGCGCGGCGCACGCTGTCATCGCCGGGCAAGTGGAGCGGACGCCGTGCCTGCACAGCCGCACGCTGAGCGCAATCACCGGCGCCGAGGTGTGGCTGAAGTTTGAAAACCTGCAGTTCACCGCCAGCTTCAAGGAGCGCGGCGCGCTCAACAAGCTGTTGAAACTGACCGCCGACGAGCGTGCGCGCGGAGTCATCACCGCGAGCGCCGGGAACCACGCGCAGGGGGTCGCCTACCACGCCAGGCGGCTGGGCGTGCCCGCGACGGTGGTGATGCCCAAGCCCACGCCGATCGTGAAGGTGACGCAGACGCAGGACCACGGCGCGACCGTGATCCTGGAAGGCGAGACGTTCGACGACGCGCAGGCGCATGCCTGGGCGCTGCAGGCCGAGCGCGGGCTGACCTATGTGCACCCGTTCGACGATCTGGCGGTGATCGCGGGCCAGGGGACGGTCGGCATCGAGATGCTGGAGACCGCGCCCGATCTCGATGTGATCGTCGTGCCGCTGGGCGGCGGCGGGCTGATGAGCGGCATCGCGATCGCCACGCGCGCGCTCAAGCCCTCGATCCAGCTCATCGGCAGCGAGGCCGAGATGTACCCCTCGGTCTGGGCGCGCCTCAACGGCGCCGAAGCGGCGGTCGGCGGCGAGACGCTTGCCGAGGGCATCGCGGTCAAGGAGCCGGGGCGGATCACGCTGCCGATCCTGAAAGCGCTGCTCGACGACATGGCGCTGGTCAGCGAGCGCGACCTCGAACGCGCGGTCGCGATGCTGCTGACGATCGAGAAGACCGTCGTGGAGGGCGCCGGCGCGGCCGGGCTGGCGGCGCTGCTGGCGGACCCCGCGCGCTTCGCGGGGCGGCGCGTGGGATTGGTCCTGTGCGGAGGGAATATTGATACGCGGCTGCTGGCGAACGTCTTGCTGCGGGACCTCGTTCGCGAAGGCCGCATCGCGCGGCTGCGGGTGATCCTGAAGGACCGCCCCGGCCAGTTGTCGATGCTCGCCAAGGTGTTCGAGGCGCAGGGCGTCAACATCCTGGAGGTGCACCATCACCGCGTCTATACTCGCCTGCCAGCCAAGGGCCTCGTCACCGATATCGAGTGCGAGACGCGCGGGCGTCCGCATCTGGACCGGCTGGTATCGGCGCTGCGCGTCGCAGGATACGACGTGCGGCCGGTGGAGCTCGATTAGTCGCAAAAACAGCGTATTTCGCCTGTTCCCGCGGAACTATTCGCGATATGCACGATGAGTCGCGTTGGCAGGGGCTGGGGCGTAATGAGTGATCTGTCTTATCGCTTTCCAAGATTTTTTGTTACAACCTCAGGTCCGTGTCCGTATCTACCGGGTCGCACGGAGCGCAAGCTATTTACCGAGCTGCGCGGTCCCGATGCGGGCAAGATGGCGGTCACGCTGGCGCAGATCGGCTTCCGCCGCAGTCAGAACGTCGTATACCGGCCAAGCTGCGACGGCTGCCAAGCGTGCGTCTCGGTGCGCGTGCCGGTGGAAGACTTCGCCGCGAGTGCCACGCAGCGACGGCTGCTGAAGCGCAACGCCGACCTGACCGCCACCGTCCGCGCGCCGTGGACGACTGCCGAGCAGTTTCTGTTGCTGCGCAGCTATCTGTCCGAGCGCCACCCGAATGGCGGCATGGCGTCGATGGACGCGCTCGATTATGCCGACATGGTCGAGCAGACGCCGGTCGATACCGTGGTCATCGAATATCGCGACTCGGCCGGCAAGCTTGTCGCGGCCGCGTTGACGGATCAGCATCCCGGCGACCTCAGCATGATCTACAGCTTTTACGATCCAGCCGAAAAGGCGCGCGGCGGGCTGGGGACGTTCATCATTCTCGATCACATCCGCCGAGCCGCGGCCGAGGGCCGCGCGCATGTCTATTTGGGCTACTGGATCCAGAACGCGCCCAGGATGGCGTACAAGACTGCCTTCCGCCCGATCGAGCGGCTGACGCGCGCGGGCTGGGTGCGTGAGGCGTCGCTGCCCGCGCCGGCGCGGCCGTGCGGGGTCGACGCCGAGCGACCGTCGGCGGACGCCGAGCGCGCCGCGGTGCCGCACGCCGGCTGAACGCCGCTCGCCGCGGACTGCGCTTCGCGCTAGAGCGAGGCCGTGCGCGCGACTGCCGTCCTGATAGCCGGGTGTCTGCTAGCGCCGCCGTCGCGAGCCGCTCCGGCCCCGCCCGGTCCGCCGTGGCCCGGCGCGCGGCCGATTACGCTGGTCGCCGCCGACGGCGTGCGCGTGGTCGGCTGGCGGCAGGCGCCCGCCAACCCCAGGGCGCTGGTGCTGCTGTTCCATCAGGCGGGTTCGTCCTCGGCCGAATATGCAGCGATCGCGCCGCGGCTGGTGGCGGGCGGTCTGGCGGTGCTGGCGATCGACCAGCGCTCGGGCGGCGGGCTGTTCGGCGCCAACCTGACCGTCGATCGACTCGGCGGATCGCGCGACTATCTGGAGGCGGGCGCCGACCTCGAAGCCGCGATCGGCTGGGGCCAGCGCCAGGCGTCACGCATCGTGCTGTGGGGAAGCAGCTATTCGTCCAGCCTGGTGCTGATGGCCGCGGCCAAGCGGCCGCTCGGGCTCGCAGCGGTGCTGAGCTTCTCCCCGGGCGAATATTTCGGCGACACGCCCATCGTCCGCCGCGCAGCAGCCCGCGTGCGCGTGCCGACGCTCGTCTACGCCGCGCCTGACGACGAGACGGTCCGCGCCAGGCCCATCGCCGCCGCGCTGCAGCCGCCCGCCCCCGTCACCAGCTGCGCAAACGGCATTCACGGCAGCTCGACGCTGATCCCCGAGCGCAATCCGCGCGGCTGGCGCGGCTGCTGGGCCCCCGTCATGGCCTTCCTCGCCCGCGTGCTCGCCGCGCCCGAACCCGGGCGTGCAATCGCCAAGCGCCAGCCTATGTTGGGTCGGTGACCGCTGCAATTGCCGCCCAGGCTGACGATACCGATTCTGAAAAACGCTCAGCCGATCTGACGGTCATCGGCCGGTTCCTGCCCTATCTGTGGCCGAAGAACCGCCCCGATCTCCGCCTGCGCGTCGCGGTTTCGCTGTTTCTGGTGCTGTTGGCCAAGGCCACCACGCTGTCGATGCCGTTCTTCTACAAAGGCGCGATCGATCGGCTGGCGGGCGGCCGCCGCGACGAGGTCGTCCTCGCGGCCGCACTGGTGCTGAGTTACGCCGCAGCCCGCTTCGGCGGCGTCCTGTTCGATAACCTGCGCAACGCGCTGTTCGAACGCGTGGGCCAAACTGCAGCCGGCGCGCTGGGATCGGACGTGTTCGCGCATGTCCAGCGCCTGTCGCTGCGCTACCATCTCGAGCGGCGCACCGGCGAACTTACACGCATTTTCGATCGCGGCACCAAAAGCATCGACGAAATGCTGTATTTCATTTTCTTCAATATCGCGCCGACTGCGATCGAACTGATCGCGGTCTGCATCATCTTCGGCCTGAAAATGGGCGTGACGGTCGTCGTCGCCACGCTCGTCATGGTCGCGGCGTATGTAGCCTTCACCCAGTGGGTGACCGACCAGCGCAACAAGGCGCGCCGCGAGATGACCGACGCGGACAACAAGCAATCAGGCCGTGCCGTCGACGCGCTTCTGAACTATGAGACCGTCAAGTATTTCAATGCCGAAAAGCGCGAAGAGGACAATTACCGTCGTGCGCTCGACCGCTATGTGAAGCTGGCGGAACGGCTGCAGGTGTCGCTGTCTTGGCTGAACATCGGTCAGTCGGCGATCACCAATCTGATGCTCGGCGCGGGCATGGCCTATGTCGTCTGGGGCTGGTCGAAGGGCCGCTTCACCACGGGCGACGTGGTGCTCATCAACACGCTGCTGACGCAGCTTTTCCGCCCGCTCGATTTCCTGGGCGTCGTTTACCGGCAGATCCGGCAGGGCCTGATCGACATGGAGCACATGTTCCGCCTGCTCGATACCAATGCCGAGATCGCCGACAAGCCCGGCGCGCCCGCGCTGCAGGTGCGCGGCGGCCATGTGCGCTTCGAGAGTGTCGATTTCAGCTACGAACCGCGCCGCCAGATCCTGCACGGGGTTAGCTTCGAGATCCAGCCGGGCAAGACCGTCGCCGTCGTCGGCGCGAGCGGAGCGGGCAAGTCGACGCTCAGCCGCATCCTGTTCCGCTTCTATGACATTGCGGGGGGCCGCGTCACGATCGACGGCCAGGATATCCGTGAGGTGACGCAGGAAAGCTTGCGCCGCGCGATCGGCATCGTGCCCCAGGATACCGTGCTGTTCAACGACACGATCGGCTATAACATCGGCTATGGCCGCGAGGGCGCTTCGCAGGCCGAGATCGAGCGCGCCGCCGCGCAGGCGCAGGTGCACGAGTTCGTGTTGCGTCTGCCCGATGGCTACAAGTCGATGGTCGGTGAGCGGGGCCTGAAGCTTTCGGGCGGTGAGAAGCAGCGCGTGGCGATCGCGCGCACGATCCTGAAGGATCCCGCCGTGCTGATCCTGGACGAGGCGACCAGCGCGCTCGACAGCCGCACCGAGGCGGACATCCAGTCGGCGCTCCGATCGGTTGCCCGCAACCGCACGACGTTGATCATCGCGCACCGCCTCTCGACCATCGCCGACGCCGACGAGATCCTGGTGATGGACGCGGGCCGCATTGTCGAACGCGGCACGCACGCTTCCCTCCTGGCCCGCAACGGCGAGTACGCCCGCATGTGGGCGCTGCAGCAAGCCGAGGCCGAAGCGCAGGCGCGCGAGGCGGCGTAACGCCTCTCCCGAGGATTCGAGAGCCCCGGGCGGTTGGGGGCTGTCGCGCAACGCGCTGCTCCCTATAACCCCGATGATGGCCACCGCCGCGCCCCTCGGTCCTACGGGGAATGTCCCCGAATATAGCGTTTCCGAGCTTGCCCAGTCGCTGAGG
>Ga0326763_1000100_pt1 | contig 31897 bp, 28 predicted proteins | sample NORPS_P_FD_207671 | JGI IMG/M metagenome (GOLD analysis project Ga0326763, IMG submission 207671) | Hot spring water microbial communities from Norris Geyser Basin, Yellowstone National Park, WY, United States - NOR.PS_P | ecosystem: Environmental > Aquatic > Thermal springs > Unclassified...
GCAACTCGGTCGTCTCGCGCCATTCATCGCTCTGTAGCCTGAACAGCAGCGCCGCCTTGTTTGGGGAATACTGGTAAAGCGATCCGACGCTCGCTCCGGCGGCCTCAGCTACCCGAGCCATCGTGAATCGCGCCGCGCCTTCGTTAGCCAAAACCTGAGCCGCCGCCTGCAGCACTGCCTCAACCAGAGCAGCAGAGCGTGCCTGTTTAGGGTTCTTTCGCGTGGAAATTCTAGGACTTGCCTTCGTAGGCATGCGCTCTCTGCTCAATGCGAATTGGAAATATGACGGATCATTCGTATTTCTTCGTAGCGCGATGACGCTCCCAGATCCAATTTGCTGAGGTCGATGCGATCGATCCCGCCACGACACCTTCCGTCGCCGACTATTGGAACGGGCTTACCGGCGAAGACAAGGCACGGCTGGTGCGCAGCAAGGAAGATTATACGGAGTTCTACAGCCGGATGAAGGACATTCCCCTCGCCGTGTCGCGTGAGACCGGCCTGCTGCTCTACATGCTGGCGCGCAATGCCCGTGCGACTTCGATTGTCGAGTTCGGCACCTCGTTCGGACTGTCGACGCTCTATTCTCGCGGCCGCGCTACGGGACAATGGCGGTGGGCGCCTGATCACGAGCGAGTTCGAGCCGGGCAAGATCGCCCGCCCGAAGAAGAACCTCGGGTCCGCAGGGCTCGCCGACCTGGTCGAGTTCCGCGAAGGAGACGCCCTTGAGACGCTTGGCCGCGACTTGCCGGAGAGCATCGACATCGTGCTCCTGGACGGTGCGAAGGGCCTCTATTCGGACATTCTCGATCGAGTGGAGAGCCGCCTGCGGCCAGGCGCGCTGATCGTGGCCGACAACGCCGATCTCTGCCCCGACTATGTCACTCGCGTGCGGGATCCAGAGCAGGGCTATCTGTCCCTTCCTGTCGCCCAAGACGTCGAGCTTTCGATGAAGGTCGGCTGAGCGCTGTCCCGCTTCAGGAGAATCACCATGCACGTTTTCGTCACCGGTGCCACCGGCTGGGTCGGCTCAGCCATCGTCGCCGATCTGATAGCCGCCGGGCACCAAGTCACCGGTCTCTCGCGCACCGCGGAGAAGGGCCTGGCACTCGGCGCGGCCGGTGCCCGCGTGCTCCGGGGCTCCCTTGCTGAGGTGGACGTCCTCGCCGAGGCCGCCGCGTCCGCCGACGCAGTGATCCACACCGCGTTCGACTTCTCCAACTTCCCTGCGGGGGCGGGGGAGGATCGTCGTGCGATCGAGGCGATGGGCCGCGCGCTCGAAGGGTCCAAGCGGCCGATGCTCGTCACCTCCGGGCTCGCCAAGATTGCCTCGGGGCGCCTTGTCACCGAGAGGGACAAGCCCGACGCCAACTTCGCCCGGCAGTCTGAGGCTGCGGCAGAGGTGGTGCGCGAGCGAGGCGGGCGCATCGCGACGATCCGTCTGGCGCCCTCCGTCCACGGCGTCGGGGAAACGCATGGCTTCGTGCCGTATTTGATCGGGCTGGCGAAGCGGACCGGCGTTTCGGCCTATATCGGCGACGGGGCCAACCGCTGGGCCGGCGTTCATCGGCTGGATGCTGCACGGCTCTATCGGCTGGCGCTCGAACAGGGGATAACCGAGACCGCTTACCATGCTGCCGCGGACGAGGGCGTGCCGTTCCGGGAAATCGCGGCCGTCATTGGCAGGGTCCTGGGCGTACCGATCGAGCCGCGGGACCGCGAGCATTTCGGCTGGCTCGCCGATTTCGCTGCCGAAGACATGGCAGCGTCGAGCGAGCGCACGCGAGAGGTGACCGGTTGGAAGCCGTCCGGGCCCGACCTACTCTCCGACATTGCTCAACCCGGATATTACGCCCCCTTATTCCTGCGGTGAGCCGCTAGGGGACTCGCGGTTTTGGACCGAAATGGTGCCGGGTGCCGGACTCGAACCGGCGACCTACCGCTTACAAGGCGGTTGCTCTACCAACTGAGCTAACCCGGCGGCGCCGCGCCTCTTAGCGGACGAACGGCTTCACCACCACCAGGATGACGATCGCCACGGTCAGCACCGCGGGAATCTCGCCGGTGCGCCGGAAGAACAGCTCGGTCTTGGGCCGCTCGCCGCGGCTCATCCGGCGGCCGATCGGGATCAGCCAGTGGTGGTAGGCGGTCATCAGCACGACAAGCGCGATCTTGATGTGCAGCCAGCCCTGGCCCGCGAAGCCATAGCTGACCGCAGCAGCCAGCCCCAGCACCCACACCGCGACGAACGCGGGCGTCAGGATCACCTTGCGCAGCAGCCCCAACCGCTCGCTCCAGCGCGCTTCCTCGGGTGAGCCGGGCGGGGTCGCGGCCATGTAGGCGAGGTGGCGCGACAGGATCAGCAGCCCGGCGACCCAGAAGATGACGAAAATGACGTGCGCGGCCTTCACCCACAGATAGGCGTCGCCCAGCCATCCGGCCCAGCTGCTCATGCTTTCGCCCCGCGAACGCGCGCCAGCAGCCGTTCCACATTCGGAATCGGGGTCTGCGGCACGCAGCCATGGCCCAGATTGACCACGTGCGGCCGGCCGCGGAGTGCAGCCACGCAGCGGTCGACGGCTGCGTCGAGCGCCGATCCGCCGGCGACGAGCGCCATGTTATCGACGTTCCCCTGCACCGGCAGTCCGGCGGGCAGCGCCTCGTGCGCGTCTGCCGGGTCGATCGTTTCGTCGATCGCCAGCGCGTCGACGCGGGTCTCATGCGCGTAGCGGACGATGCCTGCGCCTGCCCCGCGCGGGAAGCCGATGATCGGCGTCCCGGGATGCCGCGCCTTCAGGCGCTCGACGATCGCACGAGTCGGGCCGACCACCCAGCGATCGAACTCGCTGCTTGCCAGCGCGCCCGCCCAGCTGTCGAACAGCTTCACTGCTTCGGCCCCGGCCGCGATCTGGCCGGAGAGATAGTCGACCGTCGCGTCGACGATCAGGTCGATGATCCGCCCGAACCGCACCGGGTCGCTATAGGCGAGGATCCGCGCCGGGTCGCGGTCGCCCTCGCCCGCGACCATATAGCTCGCGACGGTCCAGGGCGAGCCGGCGAAGCCGATCAGCGTCACGTCCGTCGCCAGCGAGCGCGACAGGCGGCCGACGGTCTCCCAAACCGGCTCGAAACGCTCATGGGCTGGCGTCAGCATCTCCAGCGCCGCGTGCTCAAGCGTCGGAACGAGGCGCGGCCCCTCGCCTTCGACGAAGCTCAGCTCCTGGCCCATCGCGTGCGCGACGACGAGGATGTCCGAAAACAGGATCGCCCCGTCCATCCGGAAGCGCCGGATCGGCTGCAGCGTGATCTCCTCGGCGCGCTCGGGCACGTAGACCATGTTCAGGAACCCGCCCGCCTCGCTCCGCAGCGCGCGATATTCGGGGAGATAGCGACCGGCCTGGCGCATCAGCCATACGGGCGGCGGATCGCGCCGCTCGCCGCAGAGCACGTCGAGAAGCGGCCCGGCCATTAGCTGATCTGAGATTCTAGAGAATCGAAGTGAGTGGTAGGGGGCATGGATGACGGGGATTAGCCGCCCCGCCCCGATCCGCCAACAGGCGGAACCAAGTGGGGCGCCGCGTGCGCCCACGAGTCGCCGTGAAGCGTCCACAGCTTTCCAATCGGGTCGCCGGAACCGTCCACCTGTGGGCGGTTTGATGACGGTTTGGTGGCGGCATCCCGCCGCTGTGGCTTGCGGTGGCTTGCGCCGCGGGCCTAAGCCCCTGCGCACCGGTTGCCCACAGGGTCCCTCAGTGCCCCGCCTTCACGTCCATCTCGTGTCCGATTCCACCGGTGAGACGCTGAATGCTCTCGCGAGCGCGGGGCTTGCGCAATTCGATCAGGTGGATGCGGTGCGCCATTTCTGGCCGATGATCCGCGCGCGCGGCCAGCTCGATCGCGTGCTCGCCGATATCGAGCGGCGGCCGGGGCTGGTCCTTTACACGCTGGTGGCCGGCGCACTGCGCGAGCGGCTCGAGGAGACGACGCGCCGCCTCGGCGTGGTGGCGGTGCCGGTGCTCGATCCAGTCATCAATGCACTCGGCCACGTTCTGGGCCAGGGGCCGGTCGCGCGGCCGGGGCGTCAGCATGTGATGGACGCAGCCTATTTCGCGCGCGTGGCGGCGATCGACTACACGATGGGCCACGATGACGGCCAAGGCGCCGAGGATTGGGAGGTGGCCGACATCGTCCTCGCCGGCGTCAGCCGTACCTCCAAAACCCCGACAAGCATTTATCTCGCCAACCGCGGCTACAAGACTGCGAATATCCCGCTGGTGCCGCAGTCGCCGCCGCCCAAATCGCTGTTCGCGCTGAAGAAGCCGCTGGTCGTGGGGCTGACGACGCATCCCGAGCGGTTGATCCAGGTGCGGCGCAACCGGCTGATCCACCTCGGCCAGACGCCATCGACGGATTATGTCGACGAAGCGAAGGTCAGCGCCGAGGTGGCCTACGCGCGGCGGCTGTTCGCCGACAACGGCTGGCCGGTCATCGACGTTACGCGCCGCTCGATCGAGGAGACCTCGGCCGCGATCATCAACCTGTTGCAGGAGCGGGCGGAAGCAGCCAACGGGGCCTGACGCGATGCTGCTGATCCTCGCCTCAACCAGTGCCAGCCGCAAGGCGATGCTGCGTGCAGCCGGCGTGCCATTCGAGGTGCAGGCGCCCGGTGTCGACGAGGACGAGGTCCGCGAGGCGCTCAAGGCCGAGGGGGAGGGCAAGCCCGCCAGGGTCGCGGAGACTCTGGCCGAGCACAAGGCGCTGCGCGTCAGCCGCCGCTTCCCCGATGCGCTGGTTCTGGGATCGGACCAGGTGCTGGCGCTGCCGGGCGACGTGATGTTCGAGAAGCCGCAGAATCTGGCCGAAGCGGGCGAGCAGCTGCGGCAGCTGCGCGGACGCGACCACTGGCTGATCTCGGCTGCTGCGCTGGCGTGCGGCGGCGCGGTCGTATGGCGCACGGTCGACGAGGCGCGAATGCAGATGCGCGACTTCTCCGACGCGTTCCTAGAGCGCTATCTCGCGGTCGGCGGGCCAGAATTGCTGACAAGCGTCGGCGGCTATCAGCTGGAAGCGCTGGGCGGGCAGCTGTTCCTGAAGGCCGACGGTGACCACTTCACCGTGCGCGGCCTGCCGTTGCTTCCCGTTCTGGACGAGCTGCGGCGGCGCGGCGTGTTGAGCGAGTGAGGAGTGTTTGTGACCTGGGTCCGGCCGGGTTGCAGCGCTGAAGCTGAAATCTTGCAGCGTGGCGACGGACAGTTGCACAACGTTCTAATCTGTTTCTCCCCACGAGGAGACGAGGGGAGGCTTTCTCAGCCTGTCCGATCACGACATCCGGCTCGGCAGGCTCTGCCAAACGGATGAGTTTGACAGCGTCATCGAAGCCAAGGGCACGCCGGTGCTTGTCATCCCCAGCGTCGGAGCAGCAGCCGGTGAGGAGTCGGCGAACCGCTGATCCACCCCGCAGGCGACGGATTCTTGGCCTCACCGGCTCGATCGGGATGGGCAAGTCGACCGTGGCTGCGATGTTCCGGCGGGCGGGGGTGCCGGTGTTCGATGCCGATGCGGCGGTGCGCGCGCTGCAGGGGCCGGGCGGGCGGGCGCTTCCGCTCATCGAAGCTGCGTTTCCGGGCGTCACCTCGGCAGCCGGGGTCGACCGGGCGGCGCTCGGTGCGCGCGTGTTCGGCGATCCGCACGCGCTCCGGCTGCTGGAGGCGATCATGCATCCGCTCGCCGCAGCCGAGCGCCGGGCGTTCCTGAAGCGCCACGCGCGCGCGCCGCTCGTGGTGCTCGACATTCCGCTGCTGTTTGAAACCGGGGGCGACCGGCATTGCGATCTGGTGGCGGTGGTCAGCGCCCCGGCGCGCGTGCAGCGAGCGCGCGTGCTCGGCCGCCCGGGCATGAGCGCGGCGAGGTTCGCCGCGGTGTTGTCGCACCAGCTGCCCGATACGGAGAAGCGTGCGCAGGCGGATGTCGTCATCCCCACCGGCCGGGGCCGCCGCGCCACGCTGCAGGCGGTGCGCCGGCTGCTGCGCCAGCTTGGCCTGCCGCCGCGCCGCGCGTAGGCTCAGCCCATGCTCCGCCTCCTCCTCCTCCTCGCCGCCCTCGCGCTCGCCCCCTCGCCCCCATCCGCGCAGGTCGTCGACAACGGCACGATCCCGCCAAACTCTCTGGCCGAGAAATCGCGCGTGCGGATCGAGACGAGCGCTGGGCCGATCACCGTCGAGGTCGATGTGCGCCACGCTCCGGTCACCGCGAAGAACTTCCTGCGCTACGTCGATGCGCGCCGCTATGACGGCGCGGTTTTCTATCGGGCGCTGAAACTGCTGCCCGATGGCTCGGCAGGGCTGGTGCAGGGCGGCATCCGCGACGCGCGTAAGCTCTACCCGGCGATCAGGCACGAGCCGACGACCGAGACCGGGCTGACGCACGACGACGGCGCGATCTCGATGGCACGCGCCGCGCCCGGGAGCGCCCAGGCGGACTTCTTTCTGATCGTCGGCAAGGTTCCCTCGCTTGACGCCGACGCCAAGACGAGCGGTGACAACCAAGGGTTCGCAGCTTTTGGCCATGTGGTGGACGGCATGGAAACCGTGCGGAAAATACTGGGGCAGCCGACCGACCCCAACAGGGGTGAGGGCGTGATGAAAGGGCAGATGCTCACCGAGCCGGTCAAGATCATCAGCGCCCGGCGGGACGGAGAGGGCGTTTAGAGCCTCATGACGCGAAAAATTGCGAGCGGTCCCGCGTCAGACGGCATGCTGAATTTCTAACTGACGCCCAGCCCAGCAAGCACGATATTACGCGTGCGCTTTTCGGGAATGCAGAGCGCGGCAAGGTTGCAATAATTCGGAATTAGCTCCTCATCGCGAGCCATATCGAGATCCCGGAAGGAGCGTCAGACTGGCGTGGCAGGAATGCCCGTCAGCCGCACCAGCCCGGCTTAGGGAAGGCGCCCGCGCCGCGCTGGATCCAGCTGCCCGCTTCGTTGCGCCACCAGCCGCCCTGCGGGATCGTGGCGTGGACCTGGCACGCAGCGGCGGCGGCGACGTCCTGCACCGATACGCCGCGCTGCACGGCAAGGTCGGTGTATGCCGCGCGACGCTTAATGTTGATCTGGTCCACGCGCGCCTTCAGGTCCGCCCCGCCGCCACCGCGCAGCGCAAGATACCCGTCGGCGCCCTCGCCAACTGTGCCCGCGGACAGCGCGGCTGCGACCATCGCGTCCTGCGCGCTGACGCCGAGCGGCGCGGCGCAAAGCAGGGCGGCGGCGATGCAGGCGGCTCGGGCGTTCATTGCGGCTTCCTCGTAGGGAACAGGTCGGGGTTCTGCGTGATCAGGCCTTGCACGTCGCGCTCCAGCTTCACGACAACCTCCTGCTTGATGTTCACGTTGAGGTTGATCTCGATGGGCTTGTCCGGCGCCCGCAGCTGGACACAGGCGCACAGACCGAGCGGGAGCAGGGGGATAAATCGCATCGCTGCCGCTGCGGCCCTGGGCATGGAACTGTCAATGGCCGGGCGGGGGCGAACGGGGCGTTAACGGATCGGGCGCGGGTGCCGATCCTTGGAGGATCAGCGGGCGCGCGTCGCTGAAGCCGGCCGCGGTGCCAAGCAGGCGGCGGAACGGCGCGGTGATCGTCACGCCGAAGCGGAACGGCACGCCCGGCGGCAGCTTGGCGGCACCGCCCGCGTTGACTGCCGCCTCGTTGGTGCCGGTGAAAGTTAGGCTCGTGACGATCTCGCCGTCGAGCTCGCCGTTCAGCCCCAGAGTCAGCGTGCGATAGCGCATCGAGCGCAGCGCATCGAAGGCCAGCCGCGCGCCCTGCGGCAGGCCCGGGCCGAACTTGCCCGCATAGCGCAGACGTCCGCCCGGAGCGCGCGCGACGAGCTGCCCACCGGCGATGCGCGTGCCCGCTTGCGACAGTCTGAGCGGTATCGCGCCATCGAACAGGCCGGTAGCGTCGAGGTCTTTGAGGTCGATGAGTTGCACGAAGCTCGCCGCGTCGAGGCCGGTGACGTCGAGCGTGTACAACCGGTCGGCGGCAGCGGGGTCGATCAGCGCGGGGCGAAGGCTGAGCGTGCCGCCCGAGAAGGGCGCGGTGAGGCTTTCGATCTGCGTGCGGCCTTGGCCGAGCAGTGTCACCCGCCCCTCGATCGGGCCAAGCGCGAGGCCGGGGTTGATCGAGCCGATGTGCACCATCTGGCCGGGTGCTGACACGAGTTCGGGCAGATCGGTGAGCGCGATGTCGGCGCGGACGCCCTTCACCGGCCCGAGCGCGGCGGTAGCGAAGTCGAGTGCCGGGATGGTGATGCGGCCAGGCCCGGAGAGCTTGCCCTCGGCGTAGGTGAGCGCGGCTGTCACGCGGACCTTGCCAGTCGCGTCCTCCAGCTGGCCCCGAGCGCGTTCGCTCAGCTGGAACGGCTGGAAGTCGGGGCTAAAGCTGACGGCGAGCGCAGCTTCGATCGCCGCCCGGCCAATTGCCAGATCGTAGCGGCCCTCAACGGTGCCGAGCGGGGTGGCGGTCGGTGCGTGGGCGAGGTTGGCGCGGAAGCGCGCCGCGCCGTCGCTGATGCTAAGCTCGCCCCCGCTCGCGCGGATGGGCGCGAAGGCGGGGCGCGGGGCGGCGTCGCGCACGATCGCACTGAGGCCGGTAAGGCTGAACGCGCCCTCTGGCGACAGCGCGAAGCGTCCCGCAATGGCGCTGGCGTCGGCGGTGCCGAGGCTTGACGTGCCGCCGCTCGCGCTGCCGTCGATGCGCCAGCCTGCGGCAGTGGAGCGCGCGGTAGCGTCGGCCGAGGCGAGATCGAGCCGCCGCTCGCCCGCCCACAACGACACCGGCGCCGGGCCAAGCGTGACCTCGGTTGCTGCGACGGTTCCGCCGATCCGCAGCGGCAGCGCTGAGGCGGTGGCGCGGAAGGGCTGCTCGCCCGCGCGGCCGCCGAGCCGGATATCGCGCAGCGTGGCGGCGCCGGTGAGGCGGCCTGCGCTAAGACCGAGCACGGGCCCGACAGCGGGGCACAGATTAAGCGCTGCGGTGGTGAAGGTGAAGCTCGGCTGGATCACGCGCGCGGCGTGGACCGGGGTGCAGCGCGCGACGCTGATGGCGGGGCGAGCGAGGGCGACGCCAAGGTCCGCTCGCGGCAGTGTCAGTGTCTCGACGCGGCCGGGGCCGAGCGGGCCAGTCATCGTCAGCGGCCCGACGATCCGCACCGCGTCGCGCGCCCAGCGGACGTCGAGCGTTGTCGGTTCGATGGCAGCGCCAGGCGCTGTGACACGGCCCAGTTGCAACGCTCCATCGCCCGCGGCGCCGGCCCGAGCGGGGGTGAAGCGTGCAAGCCCGATCGTCGGGGTGCGCAGCGTGAGGGTGCCGCTGCCGGTGAGGCCGTGCCCGCTCGACCAACGCAGCGGTCCAGCGGCGGTCAGTTCTATACGGCGCGGATCAGTGGCCGCAGCGCGCCCAACCTGCTTCGCGATCCGAAGCGCGCTGGCGGTGACGCCAATCCCCGGCAGCTCGCGCGTCAGCTGCACATTGGCGCGAGCGTCAAACGGGCCGGCGGCGGCCAATTCGGCGCGCAGCGCGCGCTCGATCGGTCCGAGCGGTGTCGCCGCCAGCGCGTCGGTCGACTGCGCTAGTCCATCGATCAGCACGCGCTCGGGCCGAACCCCGCTCGCATGTACCGGCCCATCGAACGACGTACGCCCGGCTCGCGCAGCCAGCTGCCCACCGGCCGCAACGGTCGCCGCGCTCCACCCGCCACTCGCCAGCCCGGACGCGGCAAGGCACAAGTGGCCCTCCGCCCCCGTCCGACCCGCCCGGCCCACAAAGCGCGCATTAAGCTGCGCGGCTCGGCCGTCGTTATTCACCGATGCGCGCAGTCCAGCGCCCGCCGCGTCCATTGAGATGTCGCGCGCGCTCAACTCGGCTGAACCGTCGAGCGCGGCAAAATCCGTGTCGGCCCTTGCATTGAGCGCGAGCACGGTTGGGCCAACTGCTGCTCCGGCGCACGCGCCGCCCGCCGCGGTCAGACGACCCATCACGCGCAGCACGCCCGCTCGCGAGGTCAACCGCAGCGGCCCCGCCAGCCGCTCAAGCACGCAACCACCGGTTCCAACGCGCGGCGCCGCCAGCGCCAGCTCGCCGCGCAAGCCGTTGGCCACTCGGCCCTCAGCGCGTATCTCCGCGCTGGCCTCGCCATAGGGCGTCACCAGCAGCAGGCGACTGTTCCGGATGTCGACGGCCATCGTCGGCAGCACCGGCGCGCCTGGCTGCGCGCGCGGTAGCAGCCGGTCCAGCGCGCCCAGATGCAGCCGCCCCTCGCGGTCCAGCGACGCTCGCAGTACCGCGCCGTCGAGCCTCACCGCGGTGACGGTGGGCCGCAGTCCAACCCAGCCGATTGTCGCGTCGATCGCCCGCGCGCGGAAATCGGGCCGTCCCTTGGGCCCCAGCGCCACGTCACGCCCGTGCACGCCGCCGGTCCCGGCGCGATCGATCGTGAAGCTGCCTGCCACCCCGCGCGAGGCAAGCTCGCCCTGAACGAAGCGTTCGACAAAGCGAACGCGCATCAACGCGACGAGGCCGATGACGAGGCCAAGCCCAAGAAGGCCGATCGCGAACCGCCGCACCGGGCCGATGTGACGCGTACCCGCCCGGCGGTCCAGCCCGACGCCGGCGGATAACCGCCGGTGCCGCTACAGCCGGAGCACTGGGAGGCCTGAGATGCTGCGCTTTGTGCTGGCTGGCGGGGCCTGCCTAGGTGATTGCTGAGCTGGGTGCAGCGGGCGATGCACCGAACGTGTCGCACATACCGTACCCGCCGTGGTTGACCATTCGCGCCGTCGCGGTCCCTGCGCTTGCGGGGCTGATCGGCTCTCGCACCGTCCGCGCCCACGCGCCCTCTTCCGCTCGCGCGCCGGCGCCGCTAGGCGCGACGCGTGTTTCCGCGCCGCACGATCCTGACGGGAGCCGCCGCTGTCGCTGCTGCGCCTACCTTCGGCCAGACCGCCAACCTTAGATTGCCCGGCGGGCCGTCGCTGCGGCCCTTAGCTGCTCGGTTCGCCGACAAGCGCGGCATGATCGTGCAGCGCGTGCGCCCGCCGCTGCTGGAAACGCCGTTCGAAGTGTTCGCCGACGGTGTATTCACGCCCAATGACCGGTTCTTCGTCCGCTGGCACTGGGCCGACATACCGACTAGCATCGATACGCGAAGCTGGAGCGTGAAGCTGCGCGGTGCGGTCGAGCGGCCGCAGGCGCTGAGCTACGCGGCGCTGCTGCGATTGCCGCGTACCGAGATTGCCGCGGTCAACCAATGCTCAGGGAACAGCCGCGGGCTGTTCCAGCCGCGCGTCGCGGGCGGCGAGTGGGCGCATGGCGCGATGGGGAATGCGCGCTGGACGGGCGTTCGGCTGCGCGATGTGCTTGCGCTGGTTGGCGTGCGCGCAGGCGCGGTTACGGTGCGCTTCGGCGGAGCGGACCAGCCCATCGTGCCCGATGGGCCGAAGTTTCTGAAATCGCTCTCGATCGATCACGCGCTGAGTGAGGACGTGCTGATCGCGTTCGGCATGAACGGCGCGCCGCTGCCGATCCTGAACGGAGCGCCGCTGCGGCTGATTGTGCCCGGGTGGTTCAGCACCTACTGGGTCAAAGCGCTGAACGACATCGAGGTGCTAACCGGGCCGGACGACAATTTCTGGATGGCAAAGGCGTACAAGATTCCAGCCAATCCGCTGGCCGACGTTGCGCCGGGCATGAAGGACTACCCGACCGTTCCGATCGGGCGGATGCCGCCGCGCAGCTTCATCACCGCCCCGCGCTACGGCGCGAAGCTGGCGGCCGGCGCGCCGCTCTCGATCGAGGGTGTCGCGTTCGGTGGCGATTGCGGGCTGCGGTCGGTGGAGGTTTCGGCCGATGGCGGGGCGAGCTGGGCTCCGGCGACGCTTGGCCAAGACTACGGGCCCTACAGCTTCCGGCGCTTCAGTGCGGCGCTGGCCGCTCCCGCGGCGCGAGGCGCGCGCACGTTGCTGGCGCGGGCGACGAACGTGCAGGGAGTCGCGCAGCCGATGAAGCCCAACTGGAACCCCAGCGGCTATCAGCGCAGCTGCGTCGAGCCGGTGCGGGTGGAGATCTGATGACGCGCGTTGCTCTTTTGCTGGCAGCCGCCGTGCTGACCGCCGCTGCTCTGCCATCGGCGCGCCGCCCCGCTCCCGCGCGCACGGCGCTAGCTGCCGACCCGTTCGCTCCGCGCGCGCGGGCGATCACGCTGCCCGACGACACGACGCTTTATCCCGATGGGCCGGGCGTCGACGCGATGAACGGCTACTGCGCGGCGTGCCACTCGCCCGCAATGGTGCTGACGCAGCCCAAGCTAACCCGCGACGAGTGGGCAGCCGAGGTCGCCAAGATGCGCTCGGTCTACAAGGCCCCGATCGCCGACGAGGATGTGCCAGCGATCCTCGACTACCTCGCCGCGCTTAAACCCGGGGCATAGGCGCGGGACAGTCAACGTCGGTCAGCGCAGGCGCGGCGCTCAACGGCCACAGCGCTCCAGCAAGGTGTCGAAGTGTCGGATCGGAGCGGCACCGAGTTGGGCCCGATTTACCGTCGGCCGCAGCGCCCGCCGCACCGATCAGGCGGCCAGCGCCTCCAGCACATGCTCGGCCGAGCTCACCTTGAACGCGCCGGGCTCTTCGACGAACAGATGCTGAACGGTGCCGTCCCTCACTACCATCGCAAAGCGCTGGCCGCGTATGCCCATCCCGTACTTGGAACCATCGAACTCTAGGCCTAGCCGCTTCACGAAGTCGCCGTTCCCGTCCGAAACCATTGTCACCTTGCCGTCGGCGCCCTGCGCGCGGCCCCACGCGCCCATAACGAAGGCATCGTTCACGGCCACGCACACGATTTCGGCGACACCCGCACCCGCGAAGCGCGCAGCGTTCTCCACATAGCCCGGTAGGTGCCGCGCTGAGCAGGTGGGCGTGAAGGCGCCGGGCACGCAGAATAGCACCACGGTGCGGCCGTCGAATAGCTCCTTGGTGGTCACCGGTCGCGGGCCGTCGTCGGTCGCCTTCATCAGCGTGGCTTCGGGAACGCGCTCTCCAACAGCGATCGTCATCTCGTGCCTCCGGCTCCGTGTTCAGGCAGCCGCTTAGAGGTGCCTTCGGCTTGGGTCTAGACGCGCCCCTGCCGCGTTGCCGCCGCGAAGGGTGCAAGCTAGGTTTGCCGTCACATGCTCGATCCGCGCTACTTATCTGGCCAGCTGCTGCTCGCGCTGCCGGGCATCGGCGATCCGCGCTTCGAACGGTCGGTCATTGCGATGTGCGTGCACGATGACAACGGCGCGCTGGGCGTCATCATCTCGGCACTGCATGACGGGCTGACCGCGCGGCAGCTGATGGAGCAGCTGGACATCGATCCCGGCTGTACGCCTGAGGACGCGCCGGTCTACGCCGGCGGGCCTGTCGAGCCGGGGCGCGGGTTCGTGATCCACACGCAGGATTACACGACAGATGGCACTATCCAAGTCGCCGACGTGTGGTCGCTGTCGATGAGCCAGCAGGTGCTGAAGGACATTGCTTCGGGGCGGGGGCCAGAGCGCTGGCTGCTGGCGCTGGGCTATGCGGGCTGGGGCGAGCGCCAGCTCGATGGCGAGCTTCGGCGACATGGCTGGAGGAGCCTCGACGCGGCGGGGCTGGACGACCTGATCTACGATGCGCCCGCTGACCAGCGCTGGCCGCGGGCTTTCGCTCGCCTCGGCGTTGACGTCGCGCATCTCGCTGCAGCCGCCGGTAGCGCCTGAACGGGGCCGGCCAAGGCGCCGCACTGCGAACCGGACCGGCTGCTGCCTATATCGTATGGCATGACTGATCTCACCGTCTGGCACGATGGCGGCTGCCCGCTTTGCCGGGCGGAAATCGCGCTGATGCGCCGCCTCGATCGCCGCGGTTCGATCCGGTTTGTAGATGTGGCGCGGCCCGGGCCGGACGTGTGCCCGCTCGATCGCCGCACGCTGCTCGCACGTTTCCATGCCAGCGAAGATGGCCGGCTGCTGTCGGGCGCTGCGGCCTTCGCTGCGATGTGGCGCGCAATCCCGCTGCTGCGGCCGCTAGGCCTCATGGCACGCTCGTCCGTGGTGCTGCGCTTGCTCGAGGCGGCGTATGTCGGCTTCCTTCGCGTTCGGCCGGGGCTGCAGCACGTTGCACGCTGGGTCGCTGCGTGAGGCCAACGCCCGACCTGGCGGGCCCGGGCCAGGAAAGCGTCTGGGCCTATCCGCGTCCGGCCATCGCCGAACCTGCGCAGGCGCATGTCCGGATTGAGCATCGCGGTTACCTCATCGCCGACACGCGCGCCGCGATCCGCACGCTAGAGACGACCCATCCGCCGAGCTACTACATTCCGCCCGCCGACATCGCGCCCGCTGTTCTGCGCCGCGCGGGCGGCAGTTCCGTCTGCGAGTGGAAGGGCGTGGCGGCCTATTGGGACGTGGTGCTGGGTGATCTGGCGTTGTCGCGCGTCGCATGGAGCTATCCCGATCCGATGCCTGCCTTCTCCACCCTGCGCGATCACGTCGCGTTCTATGCGGCGCCGTTCGATCGCTGCACCGTCGACGGCGAAACAGTAACTCCGCAGCCCGGCGGCTTCTACGGCGGCTGGATCACATCGCGTGTCGCCGGGCCGTTCAAGGGCGTGCCGGGCAGCCACTGGTGGTGACTACGGTGTAGCCAAGATCGCGCAGCGTTTCGGCGTTCGTAGCCCGGCGAGGCCATCTAGCTTTTGTGCAGCTTTCCGAACGCCGCGGCTTCGTCCGCGCGGCGGCGGGCCGCCTTGACGTCGCCCTTGTCGATCAGCCGCGCGACGTCGATCGCAGTCTGGCGGATGTCGCCCTCGTGCGCGTCACGCGGGCGCTGGCCGATCGCGGCGGCGAGATAGGGGCGCGCCGCCATCACGTCGCCCATGCGAACCAGCAGCAGCCCGCGATAGCCCGGCGCGAGCAGCCCACCGTCGCGCCGCGCTGCTTCATCCAGCGCATCGCTCATCTGGGCCTTGGTCGCGCCGAGCGCCGCGCGCGCGATCAGCCCGCCGAGCTTCAGGATTGCCTCGCCGTGCCAGACGCCGAGCGCGATCCACGCCTCGGGCCGCTGAGGTTCCGAGCGGGTCAGCTCCTCCAGCTTGTGCTTGGCTTCCTTGCCCAGGCTGCGGCTGGTCGTCAGCGAGGCTCGGTAGCCGACTGCCGACGCAAGCTGGAGCTTCGCGAGATACGCGCCTGACGATCGCTGGACGGCGGCCTCGGCATCGCGCTGCGCCTGATCGATCAGCGCCAGCGCGGCGGCCTTGTCGGTCGCCTGGAACGCTGCGCGCACCAGATCGGCGCGCGCCGCGACCGCCAGTCCGTCGGCGTCGCCGCGTGCCCGGCCCTGGTCGGCGGCAGCCGCATAGTCGCCGCGGTCGAGCAACTGGCGCGGGGTCAATGCCCCGTGCGCGGGCGCGGCGATGAGCGCCGCAGCCACGGCCCAACCGGACACGCGCCGCATTAGGCGAGCGCCTCGGCGATCAGGCGGCGGCTGTTGGCGATGCCGTAGAGCGAGATGAAGCTTCCCATCCGTGGTCCCTGGCTTTGGCCGAGCAGCGTCTCGTAAAGCGCCGTGAACCAGTCGCGGAGCTGAACGAACCCGGCCGCCTTGCCGGCTTCGAACACCTCGTGCTGGATCGATTCGGCATCGGCGTCCTCAGCCAAAGCCGCGAGCCGCCGGTCCAGTTCCTTCAGCCCCTCGCGCTCGGCGTCGTGCGGCGCGCGGCGCTTCAGAGTCGGCGCGATCACGTCGCGGTGAAAGCGGATCGCCCGCTCCATCATCGCATCGAGCGCGGGATCTTCGCCGGGCTTCAGCCCCAGCGTGCGCGTGACCATGCCCCAAAGCACCGCGCTGTCCCCCGCACCCGCCGCGGCGACCAGGTTCAGCAGCAGCGCGAAGCTGACCGGCGGCGTCTGCGCGGGCGGCTGGCCGCCGTGGACATGCCATACGGGATTGCCCAGCTGCTGTTCGATTGGCTGCGCGGGGAAGCGGCGGAGGAAGTCGCAATATTCGTCGACCGTCTTCGGCACGAGGCCGAGATGCAGCTTCTTCGCCACCTTGGGCTCGCGATACATGTAGAAGGCGAGGCTCTCGGGCGCGGCGTAGCTCAGCCACTCGTCGATCGTCAGGCCGTTGCCCTTCGATTTGCTGATCTTGTGGCCGTCCTCGTCGAGGAACAGCTCGTAGGTGAACCCGGCCGGCGGCGTGCCGCCCAGCGCGCGCGCGATCTTCGAGCTGACCGTCACGCTGTCGATCAGGTCCTTGCCAGCCATCTCGTAGTCGACCCCGAGCGCCACCCAGCGCATCGCCCAATCGACCTTCCACTGCAGCTTGGCGCAGCCGCCAAGCACGCTCGTCGTCCACTCGCGGCCCTGCGCGTCGGCCCAGGTGATCGTCGCGGCTTCGATATCGCGGGCAAGCACCGCCACCTGCTCGACACGGCCGCTTTCGGGGTGGATCGGCAGAAACGGCGCATAAGTTGCCGCCCGTTCCTCGCCAAGCGTCGGCAGCATGATCGCCATGACCGCGTCCCACCGCTGCAGCACGCGCCGCAGCAACGGATCGAAGCGGCCCGATCGGTAGCATTCGGTCGCGCTCAGGAACTCGTACTCGAAGCCGAAGCCGTCCAGGAACGCGCGCAGCCGCGCGTTGTTCGCAGCGCCGAAGCTGCGCGAGGGATCGAACGGATCGGGCACCGACGTCAGCGGCCGACCCAGATGCGCGGCCATCGCCTCGCGATTGGGCACGTTGTCGGGAACCTTGCGCAGACCGTCGAGATCGTCGCTGAACGCGATCAGCCGCGTCGGGTGGCCGGTCATCGCTTCGAAGGCACGCCGCACCATCGTCGTGCGCGCCACCTCGCCGAACGTGCCGATATGCGGCAGCCCGCTTGGGCCATAGCCCGTTTCGAACACGACCGGCCGCCCGTCCTTGGGCAGCCGGGCAAGGAGTTTGCGCGCTTCCTCGAACGGCCAGGCCTTCGAGGCGAGCGCTGCGTCGCGAAGCTCGGGAGCGGTCATGCCACGCTCGCATAGCGGCAGCACGGCACAAAGGAAGCGGCACGCGGCCGCGGTAGCTTTTCGTGCTCCTTGCCACTATATCGCCACATTACCGCCGGGACGCGCGCCCCGGTTCTGGAGGACGTGAATGATCGCGGTGAATGCGATTAGGATCGGTGGGCGTGAGGTCCTGCCGCTTGTCGAAGGCGGCAAGGGTGTGAGCGCAACCAACCATCGCTCGTCGGGCGCGTGGGCGGCAGCGGGCGGGATCGGCACGGTTTCGGCGGTGAACGCCGATTCCTACGATGATGACGGCCGCCCAGTGCCCCAGCTTTATCGTGCGCGCACGCGGGTGGAGCGCCACGAGGAGCTGATCCGCTACGCGATCGACGGCGCGGTGGAACAGGTGAAGCGCGCGTTCGAGATCGCGAGCGGTCGCGGTGCGATCAATATCAACGTGCTGTGGGAAATGGGCGGAGCGCAGCGCGTTCTGGAAGGCGTGCTGGAGCGCGCGCGCGGCCTGATCAGCGGCGTGACGTGCGGCGCCGGCATGCCCTACCGCCTTAGCGAGATCGCTGCGAAGAACGGCGTGTATTACTACCCGATCATCAGCAGCGCCCGCGCCTTCCGCGCGCTGTGGAAACGCGCCTATTCCAAGGCCGCCGAGTGGCTGGGCGCGGTGGTCTACGAGGATCCGTGGCTCGCGGGCGGGCATAACGGCCTGTCGAACGCCGAAGACCCGCTGAAGCCCGAGCCGCCCTATCCGCGTGTGCGCGAGCTGCGCGCGACGATGCGCGAGGCGGGGATCAGCGACGACGTGCCGATCATCATGGCGGGCGGTGTCTGGTATCTGCGCGACTGGGCCGACTGGATCGGCAATCCGGAGCTCGGCGCGATCGCCTTCCAGTTCGGCACGCGCCCGCTGCTGACGCAGGAAAGCCCGATCCCCGACGAGTGGAAGGACGCGTTGCTGACGCTGAAGGAAGGCGACATCCTGCTGCACAAGTTCAGCCCGACGGGGTTCTATTCCTCGGCGGTCCGAAACGCGTTCCTGCGCAATCTCGAGGACCGGTCGCACCGCCAGATCGCGTTCTCGGAGGTCGACGCGGGCGATCACCGCTTCCTGCTCGACGTCGGCGTATCGCCCGGCAAGCATTATTGGGTGACGCTGGGCGACCTGCTGCGCGCCCGCGAATGGGCGGGCATCGGCTATGACACCGCGATGAAGACGCCCGACAACACGATCGTGTTCGTCAGCGCCGACGAGGCGAAGCAGGTCCGCCGCGATCAGGCCGACTGCATGGGCTGCCTGTCGCACTGCGCCTTTTCGGCGTGGAAGGACCATGGCGACCACACCACCGGGCGGCTGGCCGATCCGCGCAGCTTCTGCATCCAGAAGACGCTGCAGGACATCGCGCATGGCGGATCGACCGAGCAGAACCTGATGTTCGCAGGCCACGGCGCCTACCAGTTCGCGCGCGACCCATTCTATTCGAACGGCTTCGTGCCAACGGTGAAGCAGCTGGTCGAGCGGATCACGACGGGCGACTGAGCGCCGTCTACCACCGATCCGGCACTCCTTTCGCGAGGCATAGGCGGACGGGTCGCTCCAGCGAACAGGGAGCGGGCAGGCGGTCGGCCTTGTGTTGCCGTTGGGCAACACTAATTTGGCTGCATGAATATCGAGAAGTTCACCGATCGCGCCAAGGGTTTTCTGCAGGCGGCGCAGACCGTCGCCATCCGCCTGAACCACCAGCGGGTGACGCCAGACCACGTGCTGAAGGCGCTGCTGGAGGACGAGCAGGGCATGTGCGCTGGGCTGATCCGCGCGAGCGGAGGCCAGCCGCAGCTGGCGCTGGCGCAGGTCGATGCCGCGCTTGCGAAGATTCCGGCGGTCAGCGGTTCGGGCGCGCAGAATGTGACGTGGGACAACGACACGGTGCGCGTGCTCGATTCGGCCGAGCAGATCGCGCAGAAGGCGGGCGACAGTTTCGTCACCGTCGAACGGCTGCTGCTGGCGCTGGCGCTCTCGAACACCGAAGCGGGCGCGGCACTGAAAAGCGCGGGCGTGACGCCGCAGGGACTGAATGCTGCGATCGAGCAGGTGCGCCAGGGCCGCAGCGCCGACACAGCGGGCGCCGAGGACCGCTATGACGCGCTGAAGAAGTTTGCGCGCGACCTGACCGCAGCGGCGCGCGACGGCAAGCTCGATCCGGTCATCGGTCGCGACGAGGAGATCCGGCGCACGGTGCAGGTGCTGGCGCGGCGAACCAAGAACAACCCGGTGCTGATCGGCGAGCCGGGCGTCGGCAAAACCGCGATCGCCGAAGGGCTGGCGCTGCGCATCGCCAACGGCGACGTGCCCGAGAGCTTGCGCGACAAGAAGCTGATGGCGCTTGACATGGGATCGCTGATCGCAGGCGCCAAATATCGCGGCGAGTTCGAGGAGCGGCTGAAGGGCGTGCTCGACGAGGTGAAGGCTGCGGCCGGCGGCATCGTGCTGTTCATCGACGAGATGCACACGCTGGTCGGCGCGGGCAAAACCGATGGCGCGATGGATGCTTCGAACCTGCTGAAGCCCGCGCTGGCGCGCGGCGAGCTGCATTGCATCGGTGCGACCACGCTCGACGAATATCGCAAATACGTTGAGAAGGACCCGGCGCTTGAGCGTCGGTTCCAGCCGGTATTCGTGGGCGAACCGAGCGTTGAGGACACGGTCTCGATCCTGCGCGGCCTGAAGGAGAAGTACGAACTGCATCACGGCGTGCGCATCACGGACGGCGCGCTCGTCTCGGCCGCGACGCTTAGCAACCGCTACATCGCCGACCGCTTCCTGCCCGACAAGGCGATCGACCTGATGGACGAGGCTGCGAGCCGCCTGCGCATGGAGGTGGAATCAAAGCCCGAGGAGATCGAAGCGCTCGACCGGCGCATCCTGCAGCTGAAGATCGAGCGCGAGGCGCTGAAGCGCGAGACCGACGCTGCCAGCCGCGACCGGCTGGAGAAGCTGGAAGGCGACCTCGCCAACCTTGAGCAGCAGTCGGCCGAGCTGACGCAGCGGTGGCAGGCCGAGAAGGAGAAGCTGTCGGCCGCGACCCGGCTGAAGGAGCAGCTCGACGCCGCGCGCATCGAGCTCGACCAGGCGCAGCGCGGCGGCAATTTCGCGCGCGCGGGCGAGCTGGCCTACTCGGTCATCCCCGGGCTGGAGCGCCAGCTGGGCGAGGCCGAGGCCGTCACCAAGTCCGCCATGCTGCGCGAGGAGGTGACGAGCGAGGACATCGCGGGCGTGGTCAGCCGCTGGACCGGCATCCCCGTCGACCGGATGCTGGAGGGAGAGCGCGAGAAGCTGCTCCACATGGAGGAGGAGCTCGGCCGCCGCGTGGTCGGCCAGCCCGCGGCCATTCGCGCGGTCGCCGCTGCCGTGCGCCGCGCGCGCGCCGGGCTGCAGGATCCCAACCGGCCGCTGGGCAGCTTCCTGTTCCTCGGACCGACCGGCGTGGGCAAGACCGAGCTCACGAAGGCGCTCGCGGCCTTTCTGTTCGACGATCCCGCAGCGATGGTCCGCATCGACATGTCGGAATTCATGGAGAAGCACAGCGTCAGCCGCCTGATCGGCGCGCCGCCGGGCTATGTGGGATACGAGGAGGGCGGCGTGCTGACCGAGGCGGTGCGGCGGCGCCCCTACCAGGTGATCCTGTTCGACGAGGTCGAGAAGGCGCACGGCGACGTGTTCAACGTGCTGTTGCAGGTGCTGGACGATGGCCGTCTGACCGACGGCCAGGGGCGCACGGTGGATTTTACGAACACGCTCATCGTGCTGACGTCGAACCTCGGTTCGCAGTTCATCGCGGCGCTGCCCGACGGCGCCAGCGTCGAGCAAGCCGAGCCCGCGGTGATGGAGGTCGTGCGCGCGCATTTCCGGCCCGAATTCCTGAACCGGCTTGACGAGATCGTGCTGTTCCAGCGCATCGGCATGGAGAATATGGCAGCGATCGTCGACTTGCAGGTCGACCGCGTGCGCAGGTTGCTCGCCGATCGCAAGGTGACGCTGCAACTGACCGATGCCGCGCGGCGCTGGCTGGCGCGGGTGGGCTACGATCCGGTCTATGGCGCGCGGCCGTTGAAGCGCGCGGTGCAGCGCTATCTGCAGGATCCCCTCGCCGACCTGATCCTGCGCGGCGAGGTGCTCGACGGTTCGGCCGTGCGTGTCGACGAAGGCGACGGGCGGCTGGAACTGCATCCGGCCAGCCCGGACAGCGGGGCTCGGGCGGTGGCGTAGAGCGGGCGGGCTCAGTCCGAGACGCGGCTGACCGCAGGGTCGTAGCCGCTCGAATCGGCGATGCGGAAATAGTCCTGCATCAGCGTGCGCTCGCGGGGTGTGAGGTGCGGGTTCCAGACATCGAAAATCAGGACGGCGCGCAGGCGGTTACTGTCATTCCACGCCTCGTGCTCGATCGTGTCATCAAAGACGAACGCCTCGCCCTCGCGCCACTCGCGCACCTCGCCGCCGACCCGGAAGCCGCAGCCGGGCGGGACGACCAGCGCCAGATGGCAGATCGCGCGCAGGTTGGAGACGCCGGTGTGGGGCGGCAGCCGCGTGCCCGGCTTCAGGATCGAGAAAAACGCAGTCGGCGCGCGGCGCGGCATCTCGGCGAGCGGAAGCTGGCTGAGCGTGCGCGCGGTCTCGGGCGTGCGGGCGATGTTCTCCTCGATCCGATCGCCAAACTTCCACAGGAAGAACGCCCCCCAATCCAGCTTGCCGTCGAGTTCGGACCAGATGTTGCGCGGTGTGCCCGGCGCCATCTCGACATACGGGGAGATGCCCTCGCCGCCGCTCGCGATCAGCGCTTCGAACTCGGCGCGGATGGCTGGCGTGGCGGCTTCCAGATTGGCAAGCCAGGGGAAATGCTTGCGTTCAAAGAACTCGTCGGCGGGCAGGAAGGGGAAATGCACGCCCTCGCAATTGTTCGTGTAGATTCGGCGGCGGCCGGTCGCGGCGGCGACGCAGGCATCGAAGCGGCGTAATTCGGCGGCGTCGGCTGTCTCACGCACCGGCGCCAGCGCCGTATCGATCGCGCGCGCATAGCCGGTGTTGTAGTCCGCAAGATATGCCTGCGCGTGGGCGAGCGCCGATTCCAGCGCGGGGGTCCGGTTGGGCAACTGGCCCGCGATCATCAGCACTCCGCCCCAGCGTAGCGCGGCCTGCGCGCGTTCGCCTTCACGCTCGTGCAGTTCGGCCAGGCGAAGGTTGGCGGTCAGGTCGCGCTGGTCGACCTCCAGCGCGCGCTTCAGCGCTGCGCGCTCGCCCGGCGTGTCCGCCAGCATCCGCCGCGCGGCTGCGAGGTTGAGCCACAGCGGCAGGCCTGCCGGGTCGGCCGCGGTTGCGGCTTCCAGCAGCGGAACAGCACGGCTGGCGTCGCCCTGGCCGAGCGCCGTAAGCGCTGCGGCGTTCAGTTGCGCGGCGGTGGGCTGAGGCGCGGCAGGCTGGGCAGTCACCCGCGCAGGCTACCGCCGAGCGCGCGGCAGCGCTAGTTGCCTGAGGGGCGACCCATGGTCTTGTCGACCATATAGTCCGAGTTGACTCGTGCAGCGTCGCTCATCTTGTTCCATTCACCCTGCGTGAAGCACTGTTTCTTCGCGGCGGCGAGCGAGCCGGTCTCCACCTCGCGGCGGCAGATCAGCTTCTCCTTCCGGGGCTTCGTCTGCGAAGTGGTCCCCGTTTCAGCCGCTTTGGCTGCGGTCTGGCCGAACGCAGGCGCCGAGAGGCACGATATCAGCACAAGAGTTGCGGCAATGCGCATCGGGTGTCTCCGGTGATTAAGTGTGCGCCACTATCAGATCGAGCGAGGCGTTGTCAGCGGGGTTGCGCCGATCGGTTTGCCCCCGCACCACAGTGGCCATGAGCGCCATCGCCAGCCCCGAACTGGTGCGTGATCCGGTCTGGCTCGCGCACCGCCTGACCGAGGACGCCGCGCATGTGCGCATGCTGCGTGCGGACCGCGCGGCCCGCCATCGTGCCGCGTTTGCGACCGATCAGTATCTGCCGGCCGGCTTGCCGGACGGGTGGGTCGAGCGGCGTGCCGCGGCCGCGGTGGCGGAACCCGGCGCACCGCTCGCGCTCATCCTGCACTCGGCCTTCTGCTGTTCGACGCTGCTCGCCAACCTGCTCGACGTGCAAGGCGCGGCCTCGGTCGTGAAGGAGCCCGTGCTGCTGAACGATCTGACCGGGTTGCGGGCGCGAGGGGTGCAGCCGCGGGAGCTTTCAGCGGCCACGGCGGACGCCCTGGCGCTGCTTGCTCGCCCGTTCGAGGCCGGAGAAGCGGTGGTGCTGAAGCCCTCCAACCTCGTCAACCCGCTCGCGCCGACGCTGATGGCCTTGCGGCCGGAGGCGCATGTGGTGCTGCTCTTCGCTCCACTCGAAGTGTTCCTGACGTCTGTCGCCAGCAAGGGGGTCGAAGGGCGCATGTGGGTGCGCGAGCTTGCGTGGAAGCTGAAGCCATGGGGCACGATCGACTTCGGCTTGACACCCGAGCAGGAGTTTCGGCTGACCGATCTGCAGGTGGCGGCGATCGGGTGGCTGGGCCAGCATCGGCTGTTCCACGAACTGGCCCGTCGTTTCCCGGCGCGCGTCGCCGCGATTGACAGCGAGCAGTTCCTTGCGCGGGCGCCCGAGGCGCTGGCCGCGATCGTGCGGCATCTGCGCCTGAACCTGAGCGCGGACGCAGCCGCGGGGTTGGCGAGCGGGCCGGAATTCCTGCGCAATGCGAAGACGGGGGAAGCGTTCGACGTCGCCGCGCGAACAGCGGTTCATGCCGGGCCGGCGCAGGCCAATGCCGACGAGATCGCCAAAGTTGCCGCTTGGACGCGCGCGGTCGCGGCGAACAGCAGCGTGCCGATGGAGCTTGGGCCGAGTTTGCTTGCGTGAGCCACCGGACAGCCGCCCGGCCCACCACGCGAAAAGGGGCGGACCTTGCGGCCCGCCCCTCCCGATCGGTCCAGCGGTGGACGCTGCCGCTTAGAAGCGGACCCGCGCCTGCACCGTAAAGCGGCGGCCCAGCGCGTCGTAGGTCGACGGATAGGTGTTGCCGCTGTTGTAGGTCGTGCTGCCGATCGTGTTGCCGACGAGCGGAGGCTGCTCGTCGGTCAGGTTCTGGACGGTGAACGAGAGCGACGCGTTCTCGGTCACGTTGAAGCGCAGCGTGACATCGAAGTAGTCGTACGCCGGGATGCGGCCGAAATTGACCGTTTGGCCCAGGAACGGGTTGCCGTTCAGCTGACCGGCCAAGTTCTGGCGGATGGTGCCAGCAAATGCCGGGCCTGCGCCGTTGACCACGTCAGCAGGCTCCTGGCGGAGCGGGCTGATGTGGTTCCACAGCAGCGACAGGTCGACATCCTTCCACGTGAACGTATTGCGCATATTCCACTGATATTCGGGCTGTGGCGAGCCGCAGTTGGTGGAGATGAAATTGACGCACTCACGCCGGTTGGTCGTGCCCGCAACGCCGGAGACCGGCGGATCGCCCACCGTCGCGCGGCCGCGGTTCTTGATCGTGTACGTGCCCGCGAACGAACTCGCCCAGCGGATCGCTCCGAAGTCGCGTTGATAGTTGACGGTCAGGTCGATGCCGCTGGTTTCGAGGCGGCCGAGATTCTGCAGGTTGGTGAACAGACCCTTCGTCGTCGCCGGGTCGCCCGACAGCGATCCGTCCGCCGGGTTACGTGAGATCGAGTTCGGGCCGCAGAGCGGGTTGGTGACGCTGAGGTTGTTGAAGCACGACGCAATCACGGTGCCGGACGTTGGTGAAGTGATCGCGTTCGAGACCTTGATGTCGAAGAAGTCGATCGACAGCGAGAAGCCCGGGAGCACGCGCCGCGGCGCGATTACAGCGCCGAAGCTGTAGGAGCGCGACGTTTCCGGACGCAGGTTGATATTGCCGCCCGTGGTGGTCTGCGCCTGTCCGGCAATCGGCTGCGGGATGTTGCTGATGGTCGCCGCCGTCGCGCCCTGCAGGATGCAGACGTCACGCAGCGTACCCGTCGGCGCGGGCCGGATGCGCGCGCCGCTGTCGTTGATGCTGGCGCAGGGGTCGTTGGCGAGGTTGGTCAGAACCGTGTTCTGCGGCGCGAACAGCTCGCCAAGGTTGGGCTGGCGAGCGGCCTGAGCGTAGGTGCCGCGCAGGCGAAGCCCTTCGACCGGCTCCCAGTTCAGCTTCGATTGCCACGTCGTCGTGTCAAACCGCGCGTAGCTGGAATAGCGGACGCCTCCGCCGATCTCGAGGCTGCGGAAAAACGGCCTGTCCTCGACGACGGGGACGTTCAGCTCGGCGAACGCCTCCTTCACGTCGAACGCGCCCTTGATGTTCTGGACAGCGCCGCCCGCGCCGCCGAGATCGCCCGAGTTCGTCAGGCTGTCCGCGCTCTGCTCGCCGGTGTAGCGGCGATACTCGCCGCCGATGGCGAACGACGGCGCCCTCGTGCTGAAGGGGCTGGCGACAGGCACTTCGCCCGAAATGACGCCGCGCGCCTGGGCGAGCGTGGTCTTGGTCACCGTGGATGCAGCCGCGGTCAGGAATGCGACCTGGTCCGGGAGGATCGAGCCGGTCGGTCCAAAGACGTTGAGCGGGACGCACCCACCCGTAGGATCGACGCAGGCGTTCTTGCCGGTCACCGGATTGTAGGTCGTCAGCAGGCCCTGACGGAAGCGCGAGTTCAGGGTGTAGCCCGTGATAACCTGGCGGTTCTCGCTCTCGCCGTAGCTGCCATAGACGTCCCAGCTGATCGTATCGGTGATCTTGCCGGTGAGGCCCGCCTTGTAGTCGAAGATCTGCGTGGTGTAGTTGCTGTTACGCGTGCCGGTCTCCGGCGTACGACGGAACAGGGTGACGCGCGACGCAAGGCTGTTCGGCGTGCCGTACACCAGATAGTTCGGGTCGCCCGGCCCGGTCGCGGTCGAAGCCGCGTTGCACTGCGCGGTCGTCACGCCCAGGCGTTCGCAGAAGGTGGCGCGGACGCCTGCCGGAATGAACTGGTTGTTCAGCGAGAACGCGACCGGCGTGCCGAACGAACCGGACGGCGCGATGATCGTGGAGACCGTGTTCTTCGAGTACAGCGCGCGCGTGTACAACTCAACGCCGTCGAAAATTTCATAGTGCGCCTGCGCGAAGACGTTGAAGCGATCGAACGGCGTCTGGAAAATGTTGAACGGGTTGAAGTTGAACGGGATCTGCGACGTGTCGTTGTTGAAAGCGCCCAACGCCGGGTTGATCTGGCGCGTGCCGAGCGACGGAATCGCAGCGCCGCCAGACGTCCGGGGGCTCCCGTCCGGGTTCAGCGCAGGGAGGCCGATCCGCGACGGGGTTGTCGTGCCTGAACCCGCGGGCAGGCCGCTGAACGAATCATATTGAACCGCGGAAACATTGCGCGCGCCCTGATAGACCGGATCGAAATGCTGATAGCCGATCGACAGGGTGACGTTGCCACGTCCGTCCTCGGTGTTCGCGCCAACGGTCACGTCAGCGCGGAAGCGCGCTCCGTCTCCCTGGCCCGTGATCGAATTTGAAATCTGCAGTTCGGCGCCCGAAAAGTCCTTGCGCGTGATGAAGTTGATCACGCCAGCGACGGCATCGGCGCCGTAGGTCGCAGCGGCGCCGCCCGTCAGCACGTCGAGGCGCTGGACCAGCGCGACCGGGATGTTGTTCAAGTCAAAGCGGCCGGCGAGGCCCGACGGGACCAAACGGTTGCCGTCGATCAGCACCAGGTTCCGGAACGAACCCAGACCGCGAAGATCGACGAAGCTGGCGCCGCCGTTGCCGTTGTTGACGGCAGAACCGATTGACGGGACGACGCCAGGCAGCTGGCGGAGCGTCTCTTCGGCGATGTTTGTCTGGCGCAGGTTCAACTCGTCCGCACCGATGACGGTCACGGGCTGCGCAGCGACGAGGTTCGGGTTACGGATCAGCGAACCCGTGACGACGATCAGCTGGCTGTCGCCGGACTCGGCGGCAGCTGGCTGCTCCTGGGCAGCGGGGGTGGCGGGCTGCGCGCCCTGCGCGGCAGGCGCGGCGGGCTGATCGGCTGCGAACGCAGGCAACGCGGCGGTGCAGAAGATCGTGGTCGCCAGCAGGCGATTGCGGAACAGGCTCAAGGTCATCAACGTCCCCTATGAACGGGCGCGCGTTTCCGGCGCGTGTTATCGTTCCGCCCGGGTGTTTCCCGATGCGGTCACTGCAGATCAAAACGAACCCGCGGGGCAATCGTCAACGTTTGACGCGAAAATGCGACTGAAATTGAACGACTGTGTCGCCGAGGGCACAGTTTGCCGCGCGAGGGGAAGCCGTTGAGTGAGCTTGTCGGACGGGGTAGGCATCATAGCTCTGACCGGGAGGATTGTTTGCGCCGTTCCGTTGCCGCCGTCCTGATCTTCGCCCCCACGCTGGCGTTCGCGCAGGGAAACCCTGTCGACCAGCTGATCGCGTGCCGCGCGGAAGCCAATCCGCAGAAGCGCCTCGCCTGTCTTGACAGCGCCGCGGCCGAAATCGAGCGGACCCGTGCGTCGGGCGAATTGCGCGTCACGCTGAAGCGCGAAGAGCTGAAGCGGCAGACGCGCGAGTTCGGCCAGGCCGAGCCGGTCCGCCGCGCCAAGGAGAAGCGCGGGCTCGCGCGCGATACCCCGGACGCGCCGCGGCCGATCGAGGTCAAGGCCATCCAGTCGACGATTGCCGGCGCCACGCGGCCGGCCGAGACGCAGCTGTGGGTGATCCTGCTCGCCGATGGATCGATCTGGCGCGAGCTCGACGGCGGCCGGTCGACCGATGTGTTGAAGCCCGGCGCGAAGGTGGAGGTGCGCAAGGGCATCCTCGGCAGCTTCATCCTGAAAGCCGAGGGGCAGGCGACCGCGCTCCGCGTCAAGCGGATGAACTGAGCCGCCTAGCTGCGGTAATCGGCGTTGATCGAGATGTAGCCGTGCGTCAGGTCGCACGTCCAAACCGTGGCGCGGCCGTCGCCGAGGTCCAGATCGACCTCGACCAGCACGTCGCGGCCCTTGAGATGCGCTGCGACCGGCGCTTCGTCATAGCCGGGGACGACCATGCCGCGGGCTGCGACCTCGACTCCGCCGAAGCGGATCGACAGGCGATCGCGGTCGGCGGCCTCGCCCGCTTTGCCCACGGCCATCACCACGCGGCCCCAGTTGGCGTCCTCGCCAGCGATCGCGGTCTTGACGAGCGGCGAATTCGCGATCGACATGGCGATGCGCTTGGCGGCGCGGTCGTCCTCGGCCCCGGTCACGCGCACCTCGATCAGCTTCTGCGCCCCCTCGCCGTCGCGGACGATCTGCAGCGCCAGCTCGCGGCACACCTCGGTCAGCGCTGCAGCAAACGCTCGATGCTCGCCCAGCTCGGCCCCGCCGGCCGCGCCGGTTGCAAAGGCGAGCAGCGTGTCGCTGGTGGAGGTATCGCCATCAACCGTGATCGCGTGGAAGCTGACATCTGCCGCACGCGTCAGCATTGCCTGCAGCGCCGGGGCTGCGACGGGGGCGTCGGTGAACACGAATGCCAGCATCGTTGCCATGTCGGGCGCGATCATGCCTGATCCCTTGGCGATCCCAACGATCGAATATGCCCGCCCGTCGATCTCAAGGGTGCGGCCGACGCCCTTGGGGAAGGTGTCGGTCGTGCCGATCGCGCCCGCTGCGTGCTCCCAGGTGGCGTCCGATCCAACGCGCAGCTTGGCAAACGCGCCCTCCAGCCCGGCGCGCGCCTTGTCCTGCGGCAGCGGCACGCCGATCACGCCGGTCGATGCAGCGAAGACTTGATCGGGCGCGCAGCCAAGCTCGGCTGCGACCGCGCCGGTCAGCATCCGCACCGCCGCCTCGCCCGCGACGCCGGTGAACGCGTTCGCGTTGCCAGCGTTCACAACCAGCGCCCGCGCAGTGCCGCCTGCCGCCAGCGCACGGCGGCAATGCTCCACCTCGGGCGACGGGCATTTTGAGCGCGTGGTCAGCCCGGCCACCGCCGCTCCGCCAGCGAAGACCGCGAGCGTCAGGTCCGCGCGCTCCCACGCCTTGTAGCGCGCGCGGGCGACGGCGACGCGGACCCCGGCGACGGGCGGCAGATCGGGGAAGCGGTCGGGGGCGAGCGGGGAACGGTCCATGCGTCCCGCCTAGCGGGCAGGCGCTGGCGGGTGAAGCGTGGCGGAGCTAGCAGCCGTGCCGTTCGGGCTCGGGCCGTCCCCGCGCTTTCAGCTCGTCGACGATGCGCTTCACCTCCTGCGTGCGTCCGCGCGGTAGGATCAGCACCGCGTCGCTGGTCGCGACGACCGTCAGTCCCTCGACCCCGACGACCGCGATGAGCGGCCCCTCCGATCGCAGCAGGCAGTTGGCCGAATCGAGCGCGATCACGTCGCCGCGGATCACGTTGCCCTCGGCGTCGGGCTCGGCGACCGCATGGAGGGCGTCCCACGATCCGATGTCGGACCAGCCCATACTGACCGGCACGACCGCGACGCGCGCGGCCTTCTCCATGACGGCGTAGTCGATCGAGTCGGACGGGCAGGCGGCCCAGGCTGCCGCTTCGGGCACCAGCCGGGACCCGGCCCGGTCCGCGCGCGCGACCGCCTGGTCCACGGCGGCGGCGATCAGCGGGGCGTGCCGCTGCAATTCCTCTAGATAGCGGTCGACGCGCATCAGGAAAATGCCGCCGTTCCACGCGTAGCCGCCATGGGCCAAATATGCCTCGGCCAGCTCGCGCGCCGGTTTCTCGACGAAACGCGCCACTTCGCGCACCCCGGTGCCGAGCTCGCCGCCCATCTCGATATAGCCGTAGCCGGTTTGGGGCGAGTCGGGCGCGATGCCGAACGTGACCAGCCAGCCATCGCGCGCGACGGGGGCGGCGCGATCTACCGCTGCGCGGAACGCTGGCACGTCGGCGATCACGTGGTCGGAGGGCATGACCAGCAGCAGCGCCTCGCCGCGTCCCGAACGCTCCAGCCACGCAGCGGGCAGCGCGATGGCGGGCGCGGTGTTGCGGCCCGAAGGCTCGACGAAGCTGAGGCCCGGCGCGATCCCCGCCTCGGCCAGCAGCTGTTCAATCTGCGCAGCCTGCGCTGCGCCGGTGACGATGAGCGGCTGTTCGAACCCGTCCGCGCCCGCGGTGCGCAGCGCAGTCTCGACGATCATCGCTCGATCGCCAGCCAGCGGCAGCAGCTGCTTGGGGCTTTCCGCCCGGCTCAGCGGCCACAGGCGCGATCCGACCCCGCCCGACAGGATCACCGGCCAGATCGCCACCACACCGTTCCAGCCTCAACCATTGCCGAGCGGCGCTTAGAAGGGGGTGGAGGGCGTCGCAACCAGAAAGGCACAGACCCGTAAAGACGATCGAAAGGGGGGGGACCTTCCTCTGACCGCAGAGCGCCCGCTATAGGCGGGCCGGGCGGCGGCTCTTGAGGGACTGGGTATAGTCAGCGCGTGCTTCGATTGTTCAACCACCACGTGCCGGCGGCGCTGCTGCTGCTGGGGCTGATCGAGTTTGCGCTGCTGTTCAATGCTGCCGAACTCGCTTGGCAGGTGCGGGCGGCCCAGATCGACAGCGGCATGTCACGCTTCGGCTCTCGCCTGCCGCAGCTGCTGGTGTTCGCGGCCGTCGTCTGGACCTCGATGCTCGCGGTCGGGGTTTATCACACACACAGCTATCGATCGCTTCGTGTCTCTGCGACTCGGATGGTCGTTGCAGTCGCCACGGCGATTCTCGTGCTGGCGGCGTTGTTCTACTTCGTGCCCGGAGTGTCGCTGTGGCGCTCGATCTCGATTTATGCGCTGCTGTTCGGCTTCGTGCTCGTGCTCGTGTGGCGCTATGTTTTTCTGCGCGTCGTGGGCCTCGATAATTTTCGCCGTCGCGTGATGATCCTCGGCGCTGGGAGCCGCGCGTCCCGCGTGGCGGCGCTGGCACGCCAGCCCGGGGCCAGTTTCGAAACGGTGTGCTTCGTCCGGATGACCGACGCGACGCCGCAGGTTGAAGGCGCGATTGCGCGCGCAGAGCTGCCATCAATGTCCGAGGTGGCAACGCGTGAGCGCCTCGACGAAGTGGTCGTTGCGATCGAGGAACGGCGCGGCGCACTCCCGATGGACGATCTGCTGCAGGTGCGCATCGCAGGCGTGCCGGTGACCGATTTCAGCACGTTCATCGAGCGCGAGACGGGCCGTGTGGACCTTGAGTTCACGCGGCCGTCGTGGCTGATCTTCTCGGACGGCTTCCTGGGTGGGAAGCGGTTGACCGCGGTCGGCAAGCGGCTGTTCGATGTGAGCGTCAGCATGCTGCTGCTGGTGATGACCTCGCCGCTGCAGCTGCTGGCGGCGCTGGCCGTCAAGGCAACATCGCGCGGTCCTGTATTCTACACGCAGGAGCGGGTCGGCCAGTTCGGCCGGACGTTCCGCGTGGTGAAGTTCCGCTCGATGACCGTCGACGCTGAGAAGCACGGGCCGCAGTTCGCATCCAAGAACGACACGCGCGTTACTCCGGTCGGGCGTTTCATCCGCCTGACGCGAATCGATGAAATCCCGCAAATCTACTGCGTCTTGAAGGGCGAGATGAGCTTCATCGGCCCTCGTCCCGAACGCCCGGTCTTCGTTCGCCAGCTCGCGGCGGAAATTCCGTACTATAACGAGCGGCACGTGGTGAAGCCCGGGATCACTGGATGGGCGCAGATCAACTATCCCTATGGCGCGACCGTCGAGGACGCCCGCGCCAAGCTGGAATATGACCTCTACTATATCAAGAATTACAGCCTGTTTCTGGATATCCTGATCCTCATTCAGACGGTTCGGGTGGTCTTGTGGCAGG